>JAAUYD010127064.1_pt1 | contig 36305 bp, 34 predicted proteins | sample 7278101 | NCBI WGS metagenome assembly JAAUYD01 (sample SAMN14350128, study PRJNA611818) | marine sediment metagenome | isolation source: surface marine sediment (0.6m) | place: French Polynesia: Moorea | collected 2018-08
ACCTCCGACAGCTCGAGATCCGAGTGGATCTGCAGGTTCACGACCTCCTTGCGGGTCGACGAGACGCCGTCGCCCGAGGGATCCACCAGGAACCAGGAGAGCCCCCCGTCGGTGCGCGCCGGCAGCAGCACGCGGGTCGCCACGTGCGCGTTGGGCACGAGCAGCCGGCGGCCGCTGAGCCGGAAGCCCTCACCGTCGGCCGTCGCCACGACCTCGGCGCCCGCGTCCTCGACGAGCGAGGCCGAGAGCAGCGTGTCGCCGGAAACGACGCCGGGCAGCCACTTCTGCTGCTGCTCGGCGCTTCCGAAGCGCTCGATGGCAGAGGCTCCCAGCACCAGGGTCTCGACGGCGGGCAGCGGTGCCGTCGTGCGCCCGATCTCCTCGAGCAACACGCACAGGTCCGAGAGGCCCATGCCGTTGCCGCCGTGGGCCTCGGCGATGGCCACGCCCAGCAGGTTGGCCTTGGCGAGCTGCTTCCACAGCCCGAGGTCCACGCGCTCGTCGCCGTGCTCGACCTCGCGCAGGCGCTCCTGGGTGGCCTCGCCCCGGAGGATCTCGGCCGCCAGCTCGCGCAGCGCCTTCTGGTCGTCGTCGATGGTGAAGTCCATCGCTTCTACTCCTTGTAGTGCGGCATGCCGAGGCCGGCCATGGCGATGATGTCGCGCTGCACCTCGTTGGTGCCGCCTCCGAAGGTGAGCACCAGCATGCCCCGGTACATGCGCTCGATCTTGCCGCGCAGGACCGCGCCGGGATCTCCCGCGCGCACCAGACCCGCGTCGCCCAGGATCTCGAGCATCCACTTGTAGCCTTCGATGTTGAACTCGCTGCCGTAGACCTTGACGGAGCTGGCCTCGGCCGGGTGCAGCTGGCTGTGGGTGAGCTCCCAGGCCTGCTTCCAGTTCATGAGCTTCAGCACCTCGACGTGGGCGTGCACCCTGGCGAGGTTGCTCTTGACCCACGACTGGTCGATCACGCGGCGGCCGTCGGGGAGCTTGGTCTCCTTGGCCCAGTCGCGCACCTCTTCGAAGGCCATCTGGATCGGGCCCACGTTGAAGAGCGAGACCCGCTCGTGGTTGAGCTGCCCGGTGATCAGCGACCAGCCGTTGTTCTCGCCGCCGATCAGGGCCGACTCGGGCACCCGCACGTTCTCGTAGAAGGTCGCGTTGGTGCGCAGCGTACCGACCGTGTGGATCGGCGTGCACTTGTAGCCCGGGTCGCTCGTGGGAACGATGAAGATGGAGATGCCCCGGTGCTTCTTGGCGTCGGGGTCGGTACGCGCCGCCAGCCAGATGTAATCGGCGTAGTTCGCCAGGCTGGTCCAGGTCTTCTGGCCGTCGATCACCCACTCGTCGCCCTGCTTCACGGCACGGGTCTTGAGCGAGGCGAGGTCGGTTCCGGCCTCGGGCTCCGAGTAGCCGATGGCGAAGTGGATGTCGCCGGCCAGGATCTTCGGCAGGAAGAAGTCCTTCTGCTCCTCGCTCCCGTAGCGCATGATCGTCGGGCCGACGGTCGAGAGCGTGAGGAAGGGCAGCGGGAAGCCCACGCGCTGCACCTCCTCGGCGAAGATGTACTGCTCGATGGGCGTGCGGTTCTGGCCGCCGTACTCCGTCGGCCAGCCGATCCCGAGCCAGCCGTCCTTGGCCAGCTCCTTGTAGATCCGCGTGTACTCCGGCCCCCCGCCCTCGGAGTCCTTGAGCTCGTCGCGGAGCTCGTCCGTCACGAGATCGGCGAAGTAGGCGCGCAGCTCCTGCTGGAGCTGCTGCTGCTCGGGGGTGAATTCGACGTGCATGGTCACTCCAGGCCCGGGGTGCGGGCCGACGAAGGATTCGGGGCGGAGCTAGGAGAGGGCTTCTTCGAGGACGCCCTTGGCCCAGCGGTAGTCGGGCTTGCCGCTCGGCGAGCGCACGATCTCCGGGACGACGTGGAGCGCGCGCGGCACCTTGTAGCCGGCGATCAAGGTGCGGCAGTGGGTGTCGAGCTCCTCGAGGCTCGGAACCGTGTCACCGCGAGGCTGGATCACGCAGGCGACCTGCTGCCCGAAGCGCTCGCTCGGCATCCCCACGACCACCGCGTCGAAGACCTCCGCGTGCGCCTTGAGTGCGCCCTCCACCTCTTCGGGGAAGATCTTCTCGCCGCCCGAGTTGATGCACCCGCTGCCGCGGCCGAGGAGGGTGATGCTGCCGTCCTCCTCCACCATGGCGTTGTCGCCGGGCACCGAGTAGCGGACGCCGTCGATCACGGGGAAGGTCTTCGCCGACTTCTCGGGGTCCTTGTAGTACTCGACGGGCACGTTGCCGCTGCGCGCGATCTTGCCGATCACTCCGGAGCCCGGCGCGACGGGCTTGCCGTCCTCGTCGATCACCACCGTGTCCTTGCCCGGCGCCACCGACACGCCGGCGCCCTCGCGCTTGGGGGCGGACGGGTCGTACATGTTGGTGCCGTTGAAGCCGGCCTCGGACGAGCCCACCGAATCGATCAGGATCAGGTTGGGCATCCTCTTCTTGTACTGCTGCTTCACCGACGGCGAGAAGACGGCGGCGGTGCTCGCGACGACGATCAGCGAGGAGACGTCGTAGGCGTCGGGGTCGGCCTCGAGCGCCTCGATGAGGGGCCGGCCCATGGCGTCACCGGTGATCGGCATGGTCTGCACCTTCTCGCGGGCGATCAGGCCGAGCACCTCTTCGGCCGAGAACGACGGCTTCGTGTAGAGCACGATCTTGCTGCCGGTGAAGAGTCCGCCGAGCGTCGCCCACTGGGCCGCGCCGTGCATGAGCGGTGCGATGGCGAGGGTGCACATGGCGGGATTGGCCGTGCGCGAGACCAGGCTCTCCGGCGACTCGTGCGGGATGCCCGTCGCGTGGTCGATGCCGCCGCCGAGGGTGAACACGACGTCGTGCTGGCGCCAGACCACGCCCTTCGGCATGCCCGTCGTGCCGCCGGTGTAGAGGATGTAGCGATCGTCGGGAAAACGCGGCTCGAAGTCGCGCTCGGGGCTGGCCGCCGCAAGCGCCTCCTCGTAGGAGGTGGAGCCCAGGACGGACACGTCCTCGCCGCTGCCGTCGTCGATGTAGAAGAAGGTCTCGAGCTTCGGCAGCTGATCACGGATGGCCGCGATGCGCGGCGTGAACTGTCGCTGGTGCACGAGCGCCGTCAGGTCCGCGTTGTCGAAGAGGTAGAGCAGCTCGTTCTCGACGTAGCGGTAGTTCACGTTGATCGGAACGGCGCGCAGCTTGTAGCAGCCGAGCATGGTCTCCACGAACTCGGCGCAGTTGTAGGCGTGGACGCCCACGTGATCGCCCGCCTTCACGCCACCGGTCGCGAGGGCATGGGCGGCCCGGGTGGCCCGCGCGTCGAGCTCGGCGTAGGTGAGCCGAACGGGATCCGCGACGAGCGCGCAGCGCTCGGGGACGGCATCCGCCGCCGCCTCGAAGAGGTCGGCGATGTTCCATTCCATTCCGGGAGCCTCCGTTGCACGAAATTGAAACATGTTTCATTCTTTCCGGCAACCGCTCCCGGCCCCGCCCGGGCTCCCCCCGCCCCCGAAAAAGCGAGTGATTGCATGGACTTCCGTGACTCCCCCAGCGAGGCCGCGTTCCGCGCCGAGGCCTGCGCGTTCCTGGATGCCCATGCGCCGGAGAAGCTCGGCGACTACTGGAGCGACGACGCCAGCCCCGAGGAGGTGCTCGCCCAGCACCGGTCCTGGCAGCGCACGCTGTACGACCACGGCTGGGGCGCGATCACCTGGCCGCAGGAGCACGGCGGCCGGGGCCTGGGCCCGATCGAGCAGATCATCTGGAACGAGGAGCTCTCGAGGCGCGGCATCTCGGGATCGCTCTTCATGGTCGGCATCGGCATGGCCGGCCCGACCCTCATCGCCCACGGCACCGAGGAGCAGAAGGCGCGGCACCTCGATCCCCTGCTCAGCGCCGAGGAGATCTGGTGCCAGCTCTTCAGCGAGCCCGGCGCGGGCTCGGACCTCGCCGCGGTGGGCACCCGCGCCGAGCGCGACGGAGAGGCCGAGGACGCGGACTGGATCGTGAACGGACAGAAGATCTGGAGCTCGGGCGCGCACTACGCCGACTTCGGCATCCTGATCGCGCGCACCGACGTGAGCGTGCCCAAGCACCAGGGCATCACCTACTTCCTCCTCGACATGAAGACGCCGGGCATCGAGGTGCGCCCCACCGTCGAGATGACGGGCGACTCGCACTTCAACGAGGTCTTCTTCAGCGACGTGCGCATTCCGGACTCGGCGCGGCTCGGGGCCGTCGGTGGTGGCTGGGGCGTCACCCAGACGACGCTGATGAACGAGCGCATGGCCATGGGCGGCGTCGAGGGCATGCTCTCCTTCGACGAGCTGCGCGACTTCGTGCGCGAGCACGCGGGCGAGATCGACGGCGTGCTGCGCGACGAGCTGGTGCGGCTCTACGGCTGGCTGAAGGCGCTCCAGCTGCTGAACGCCCGCGTCGTCACCAAGCTCGGGAAGGGCGTGATCCCCACCGCCGAGTCTTCGGTGATGAAGCTCCAGATCGCCCGCATCATGACGAAGGCCGCCGACCTGGCGCTGCGCGCCGCCGGCCCGGAGGGTCTCGCGCGGAAGGGCTACTGGCAGAACCAGTTCCTCTTCTCGCCGGCCTGGCACATCGCCGGAGGGACGGACCAGATCCAGAAGAACGTGGCCGCCGAGCGCGTGCTCGGGTTGCCCCGCGAGCCCGACCCGAGCCGCGAGCTGCCCTTCGAGGAGCTGCGCCGCAGCAGCTAGTGCGCCGTGGTTCGGCCTAGGGGCAGGTGATGCGGCCTCGCTCCGGGTACACGATCGGGTGGTCGCCCGAAACCCGCGTTTCCTCCACGCCGACGCGGAAGTGCACGGCGCGCAGCCCCGACCCCTCGTCCGCGGCGCGGCGGCAGTGGGCGTTCGCGTAGCCAGCGTGCAGCTTGGGGATCGGCAGCGGAGGCTCGTTCCAATAGAGCGCGCGGAAGTACAATCGCGCCCGGAAGCTCCCCAGGTAGGCGGGCATGTCCTCGGGCTTGTGCGGCTCGTAGGGCTCGCCGCTCAGCAGATCGAGCCGGCTGCCATCCTCGTACTCGCCGGCGATCAGGGGCCAGATGTCCCGCTGAGGGGGATTGGGGCCGAACATGTCCCAGTCCTGCTGCAGCTGGAACAGCTTGCCGAAGTACACGAGGGGCGAGGGCAGGCGCCGGCCGGGATCGCGCCAGCGTTCCGCGTGCGTGGCCACGTGGCCGATCACGAACACGAGCGCGATCGCCGCGAAGAGCTGCCCGGCGACGTGCTGCCGGAGCCACGGGTCTCCGGCGGGTGGCCGCGGCGTCTGCGCGCGCAGCCGAGGCAGCCAGTCGTCGAAGAAGGCGCTCGGCAGGAACGCCGGCCAGAGCGCCATCGTGTAGAGGGGGAAGGGGCCGACGTCCATGAAGAGCGCGAGCCCGAGGTGGAAGCCCACGAAGAGCACGACGGCCAGCAGCCGGAAGACGTCGGTCGCGAAGGGAACGAACAGCAGGATCGGCCCGTAGCGCTCGAACCACAGGGTGGCGTACGAGAAGACGGGGAGCAGCGCCTCCCGCTCGCGCAGCCAGGCGCCGAGGCCGTTGCCGAAGTAATCGACGTGCAGCGCGTAGTAGAGCGCGGAGCCGTTGAGCCAGGTGCCCCCGTACTTGGCGAGGCCCGTGGTCACGTAGAGCAGCGTGACCTGTGCGACGAGGGCGACGGACGCGGCGCTCAGCAGCCGGGTGGCGCGCTCTCCCCCGCCGCGTGCGGCGCGCCGGGCATCCAGGGAGTACCACCCGCCGAGCGGCAGCAGCATCGCCCAGAAGAGCGCCACGCGGAGCACCGTGTCGCCACCGAAGGAGGCGACCAGCGGGTTGCGGACCTGCAGGCTCACCAGCAGCAGCCAGCAGGCGACGCTCGCGATCCGGGTGTGGAACCCGACCAGCAGCGCCAGGGCGCAGGCGACCAGCAGCCCGAAGAGGCCCATCACGACGAGGTCGCTCCCGTGCGACCAGATCGGCAGGTAGAGCCGCGCGACCCGGCCGCCGAGCTCGTAGGCGAGCTCCACCGGGACGTAGCCCGCATCGCTGTAGTGGTCGGCGAAGTCCCCGAGACGCGTCGCCACGTCCCAGAGCAGGCAGGTGGCGATGGCGATGCGGAAGAGCGCGAGCGCCCGGAGGTCGAGGGTGCCGAGCCGCGCGAGTACGGCCTTGAGACGCGGCAGCCACTCCATGGCGGGCCAGGGTAGCCGCGCAGGGCGTGCCCTACAGGCCGAGCTCCCGCCCGAGCGCCGCGCGATGCGTCCCGGCATCTCCGTAGAGGACGTCGCTCGAGTGCCAGCGCTTGTAGTAGAGGTGGGGATCGTACTCCCAGGTGAAGCCGACTCCGCCGTGGATCTGGATGTTGGCCTCGGAGGCCTTGCGCAGGGCGTCGCCGGCCAACGACTTCGCCAGATGCGCCGCCTCGAAGAGCTCGTCGCCATCCTCGTCCGCGACCCAGAGCGCCCAGTAGGCCGTCGAGCGCGCCAGCTCGAGCTCGAGCAGGCACTCGGCGGCCTCGTGCTTGAGCGCCTGGAAGGTCCCGACCGCGCGCCCGAACTGGACGCGCTCCTTGGCATAGTCGACCGCCATCTCGAGACAGCGCTCGGTGGCGCCCACCATCTCGGCCGCGTGCAGGATGCAGGCATGGGCGAGGGCGCGCCGAAGCGCGGGCGCTCCCGCACCGGGCTCGCCCAGGGGCTCGGCGGGGGCGTCGTCGAGCACGAGGCGCACCTGACGGCGCAGGGGATCCATCGCCTCGACCGGCTCCACGCGCACGCCGGGCGCGTCGGCACGCACCACGGCGAGCGTGATCCCCTCGTCGCCGCGCGTGTCGGGCAGACGCGCCACCACCACGAAGAACTCCGCAGCCTGGCCGTCGGGGACGAACGACTTGGTTCCGCGGAGGCGCAGGCCGTCCGGGGCGGCCGGAGCGGCGAGCGTCGCGATGCCCGCGCTCGACCAGTCGCTGCGCGACTCGACCACCGCGAGGGCGGCCCGCTCCTCGCCGGAAGCGAGGCGTCCGAGCAGCGGGTGGGCGTCGCTCGCGAGCCCGCGGATCGCGAGGGAGGCGAGCGCGCTGGCGAGATAGGGCCCCGGCAGCAGCACGCGCCCCATCTCCTCGACGACGATGCCGAGCTCGAGGAAGCCGAACCCCTGGCCCCCGCACGACTCGGGGAGGTGGACGCCCGGAAGCCCGAGCTCCTCGCTCATCTGCTTCCAGAGCTTCTCGTCGTAGCCGCGCTTCGACTCGATCGCGCGACGCACCTCGGCCGAGGGCGCCTGCTCCTCGAAGAAGCGCCGCAGGGTGTCGCGAAACTCCTGCTGCTCGTCGGAGAAATCGAAGTCCACCGCCCGGAGCGCTCCTAGATCGCCTTCTCGCGACCTTCCCAGTAGGGGTCGCGGAGCTTGCGCTTGTAGAGCTTGCCGTTCGGGTCGCGCGGCATCTCGTCGGTGTAGTCGATGGAGCGCGGCGTCTTGTACTTCGCCAGCCGGTCTCCGCACCAGCCGAGGATCTCGTCGGTGAGTGCCTGCCCCGGGTTCTCACCGTCCACCGGCTCGATCACCGCCTTCACCTCCTCGCCCCAATCGTCGTTGGGAATCCCGAAGACGGCGACGTCGGCCACCTTGGGGTGGGTGAGCAGGGTGCTCTCGATCTCGGCGGGGTAGATGTTGACGCCGCCCGAGATGATCATGTCGGCCTTGCGGTCGCACAGGAAGAGGTAGCCGTCCTCGTCGAGGTAGCCGATGTCGCCCACGGTGAAGTAGTCACCGAGGCGCGCCTTCTTCGTCTTCTCCTCGTCCTTGTAGTACTCGAAGTCGGCCTGACCGCGACGCATGTAGACGGTGCCCGGGTCGCCGGTGGGGAGGTCGTTCCCTTCGTCGTCGAAGATGCGGATCTCCGCGTTCGTCCAGGCCTTGCCCACCGTCCCGGGCTTGCGCTTCCACTCCTCGGGCGTGACCAGGGTGCCGCCGCCCTCGGTGGCCGCGTAGTACTCGAAGATCGAGTCGCCCCACCACGCGAGCATCTTCTGCTTGGTCTCGACGGGGCAGGGGGCGGCCGCGTGCACCATGGTGCGGGTGGAGGAGACGTCGTACTTCGCCCGCACGTCCTCGGGGAGCTGCAGCATGCGGTGGAACTGGGTCGGCACCATGTGGCTCGTGGTCACGCGGTACTTCTCGATCAGCCGCAGGCACTCCTCGGGCTTCCACTTCTCGACGCACACCACCGTGTGGCCCATGTGCATCGAGCCGCTCGCGAACATCAGCACGGCCGTGTGGTAGAGCGGCGAGCCCACGAAGTGGACGTTCCCGTCCTCGGCCTTCACGCCGAACATGCCGAGGAAGCCGGTGAAGAGCGCGCCCACCGTGTCGGGATCCAGCGGAGCGAGCGGGCGGCGCACGCCCTTGGGGCGGCCGGTGGTCCCCGACGTGTAGTTCATCACCGCGCCGGCGGTGCGATCCTCGAGCGGATCTCCGGATTGGCCCGCGAGCAGCTCCTCGTAGTCGCGAAAGCCGGGCACCGAGCCGACCGCGAAGCGCGCGTTCTCGGGGAAGGAGATCTCCTCGGCCGCGGCCTGGCAGGTGCTCGCGAACGCCTCGCCCGCCACGAACGCCTTGGCCTCGCAGTCGTTCACGATGTACGCGATCTCGGGGCCGGCCAGGTGGTGGTTGATGGGCGTGAGATACAAGCCGGCCTGGAAGCAGGCGAGGTACAGCTCGAACACCTCGGCCGAGTTGGGCAGCACCATCGCCACGGCGTCGCCGGTCTCGAGCCCGAGGGCGCGCAGCCCCCGCACCAGCTGGTTGCTGCGGGCCGCGAGGGCGCCGCGGGTGATCTCGCGCTCGTTCGGGTCGACGAGGGCGAGGGCATCGGGGTTCGCCGCGGCGAACTTCCAGAATCCGAGCTCGGACATGGGGGCTCCTGGGGGTTGTTTCTCGCGAAGGGGAGGGACCGTCAGGGCTTCTCGCTGCCCACGATCCAGGTGGAGAAGTACTGGCTGCCGCCGCCGTAGGCGTGGCCCATGGCCTTCCGGGCGCCGTCGATCTGATGGGCGCCCGCCTGCCCCCGCACCTGCATCGCGGCCTCGGCGAAGCGCAGCAGGCCCGAGGCACCGATGGGATTGGAGCAGAGCACGCCGCCCGAGGGATTCACCGGCAGGTCGCCGTCGCGCGCCGTGGCACCCTCCTCGGTCATCTTCCAGCCCTCGTTCTCGGGCGCGAAGAGCATCCCCTCCATCCACATGGGCTCGAACCAGCTGAAGGGCACGTAGATCTCGGCGACGTCGATCTCCTTGCGCGGGTTCTGGATGCCGGCCTTCTTGTAGAGCTCTCGCGCGTTGTCGAGGCTGGCGCGCGGCATCACCTGATCGCGCCCGGCGAACATGGTGGGCTCGCTGCGCATGGCCGTGGCGTGCACCCAGGCCGGCGGGGTCGGCGCCGTTTTCGACGCGCTCTCGCTGGCCATCACCATGGCGCACGCACCGTCGGAAGACGGGCAGGTCTCGAGATAGCGGATTGGGTCCCAGAGCATCGGTGAGTTCGCGATCTGTTCGAAGTCGATGTCCGGGATCCGCAGATGGGCGTAGGGGTTGTCGAGGGCGTTCAGCCGATCCTTCAGGGCGACCTTGATGCCGATGTCGTCGGGCGCGCCCGAGCGGCGGATGTAGCCGCGGATCAGCGGCGCGAAGTAGCCGCCGGCGCCGGCCACCACCGCCACGCTGAAGGGCAGCGAGATGGTGAGCGCCCACATGGCGTTGCTCTCGCTCTGCTTCTCGTAGGCGACGGTGAGCACGCGATCGTGGATGCCCGCCTGGATCAGGCTGGCCGCCACGATGCCCGTCGAGCCGCCGACGCTGCCCGCCGTGTGCACGCGCAGCATCGGCTTGTTCGCCCCGCCGAGGGCATCGGCCAGGAAGAGCTCGGGCATCATCACGCCCTCGAAGAGATCGGGGGCCTTCCCGATCACGACGGCGTCGATGTCCTTCCAGGTGAGCTCGGCATCCTCGAGCGCTCGTTCGGCGGCCTCGCGCACCAGGCCGGGCATGGAGACGTCGGTGCGCGCCGCCGCATGGTGAGTCTGTCCGATTCCGATGACTCCGCACAGCTCGGCCATCTAGCGGCCCTCCATCACGCACACGAGATTCTGCTGCAGGCACGGGCCCGAGGTGGCGTGGGCCACGGTGCGCCCGGCGCTCCCGTCCTGGATACGGCGCGCCGCCTCGCCGATCCGGATCAGCCCGGCGGTCATCATCGGATTCGCGGCGAGGGCGCCGCCCGAGGGATTGACCGTCGTGTCGGGCCCGAGGCCGAGCGCCTTCTCGATCAGGATCTCCTGATGGGTGAAGGGGCCGTGGATCTCGGCCACGTCCACCGTACCCGCCCCCACGCCGGCCTTGTCCGCCGCGATCTCGGTGGAGCGCGAGCGCGTGAGATCGCGCAGGCCGGGATCCTGGGGCTCGACGATGTGGTGGATGCCGGAGATCCAGGCCGGCCGCTCGCAGACGCGCCGGGCCACGTCGTCCGCGGCCAGGATCACGGCCGCCGCCCCGTCGCTGATGGGCGCGCAGTCGTGCTTGCGCAGCGGCGAGACGAGGGTGGGCTCGGCGAGGAGCGCCTCGGGATCGGCGCTCCCCTTCACCTGGGCGAAGGGATTCGACTCGGCGTGGCGCCGGTCGCGCGCGGCCACCGCGGCCATGTCCGCCTCGGTGAGCACGCCCTCGTCGAGGCACTTGCGCGCCTGGAGCGCGGCCATGGAGACGGCGTCGGGCCAGAGCGGCGTCAGCACGTAGGGGTCGAGCTGGAGCGCCATCACCTCGGGCAGATCGCCGGGCGACGACTTGCCGAAGCCGTAGACGAGCGCGGTGTCCGCGTAGCCCATCTGGATCTTGACCCAGGCCTCGTAGAGCGCCCAGGCGCCGTCCATCTCGACGTGGGATTCGGAGACGGGCGGCCACGCGCCGATGCCGTCGAGGCCGGCCACGAAGGCGAACGACTGACCGGCCAGGTAGTCGGTGCTGCCCGAGCAGACGAAATCGATCTCGTCGTGGGCGATACCGCTCCGTTCGCGCGCCTCGCGCACGACGGGCATCAGGATCTCGACCTCGTTCCGGTTCTGCTCGCGTCGCACGTGGGGCGACTGGGCGAAGGAGACGACGGCGACGTCGCGCATGGCTAGAGGTGCTCCTTGTAGCTGTCGTAGGGAGCGTCGGGCTCATCGAGGGGCCGGAAGTGGGTGATGTTCTTGAGCGACGTCGTCCACTCCTCCTTGGGGATCCACACCGCTTCGACGCGCATGCCCATGCGCACCTCTTCCAGCGGGCAGTCGGAGAGCACGTGCATGAAGGTCGAGTCGGAGCCGTCGAGCAGCACCGAGATGGCGGCGAAGGGCGGATCGACCGAGAGGTTCTCCGAGGGGATGCGCACGATGGAGAAGGATACGAGCGTCCCCTTGTCGGAGACCTCCACGGTCTCCGGCCCGGTGGGCACGCCGTGGATCGGGCACGCGCCGCGCGAGGCGACGTAGATCTTGCCGCACACGATGCAGCGCTGTCCGAGCAGCTTGCCTTCACCGACGCCGCGCAGGAAGCGCGTGGTCGCCTGTCCGGCGGTGTAGGTGTAGTCGAGCTCCACGGGGCACTGGATGATCTCGACGGGGCCTTCGGCGCTCTCGTCGCTCATCACGCACCCTCTTCTGCGGGCTCGAAGCACGCGATGTCGGTGATGTGTCCCACCCGCTCGTCCTTCCAGCGCGCCTTCACGCGCATGCCCGTCGACATGTGCGACTCGGAGCCGGCGTCGACGGCGTGGAGCAGCGGCGTGTCGGCGCCGTCCAGCTGGATCAGCGCGTAGGCGAAGGCGTGGTCGAGGGGCTGCTTCGCGCGCGGCGTCTTCACCCACGCCCAGGTCGTCACCACTCCGGAGTCGCCGAGATCGACCATCTCCGAGAGTGCTGCGGCGGTCTCGGGGTCGTACTCCTTGGGCGGGCACATCACGCTGCCGTCGGAGCGGCGCACGCCGACGAGGCGGCCTTCGCGGAGCGCGGTGAAGAACTTCCCCATGATGGGGCCCACGCTGCGCTTGTACGTGTACCTTAGCGAGTGGGGCGCGACGAGCGCCTCGGTCGTTTCCGTCGGTTGAGTCGGGTCGGGCATGGGGTTCCGGGGCCTCTCTTTCCTAGGCTTCGAGAAGGAGCTCGAGGGTGTCGCGCATGCGCTCGACGACCATCTCCGAGGGATGCAGCCCGCCCGACCAGCCGACCAGCGACGCGAACCAGACGTGCTGGAGCAGGAAGGCCACGCGACGCTCCCAGTCGCTGCCCAGCATCTCGCTCGCCGGGCGCGAGGGATCCAGTGACTCGCCGCGCAGGGCGACCACGATCAGCCGCGTCATGCGGAGGTGGAAGCCGGCCACCTTGATGGCCGTCTGCTGATCGCCGGACGCGATGGAGCGGAGCAGGGCGCGCGCGAAGTTGGAGCGCCGGGTCAGCACCTCGGTGGCGCGGGCGAACAGATCGGTGAGCCGCTCGATCGCCGTTCCCCCCTTGGCGGGATGGGTCGCGATCACGGCCTCGAGCCGCTCTACCTCCTCGGACAACGCAAAGAGGAGGATGTCCTCCTTGCTGCGGAAGTACTTGTAGAGCGTGCCGAGGGCGACGCCCGAGTTCTCGGCCACGTCGCGCAGGCGTACGCCTTCGAAGCCGCCCTCCTCGGCCTGGGCGACGGCGGCATCGACGATGCGTCGCATGCGGCCGAGCTGGCTCGCCGCCAGCCGGGCCACGGGGGCACCGGGAGCGGCGGAGGCCTCCTCGATGGCGACGCCGGGGCCGGGCTCCGAGGCGGCGCCGGCGCGAGACTGGGGGGGCTCGTTGCTCACGCGCGGAATTGAAACATGTTTCAATTCCATTGTCCACGCACCCGCGGGGGGTCTGCGTATACTGGCGCCCCAACGAGAGTAGGAGGCGGCGAAGGATGGGAAAGCTCGATGGCAAGCGTGCCCTGGTGACCGGCGCGTCCCGGGGAATCGGCAAGGGGATCGCCCTCGCCATGGCCCGAGCCGGAGCCGACGTGGCGATCGGCTACCGCCGGGAGAAGGACGCCGCCGACGGCGTCGTGGCCGAGATCGAGGCCCTGGGGCACAAGGCCGTAGCCCTAGCGGCCGACGTCCGGGACGCGAGCGCCGTCGCCGCCATGGTGACCGGAGCCCGGGACGCGTTCGGCGGCCTCGACGTGGTGGTGGCGAATGCGGGGGTGCCCACCCGCTTCGAGCCGCTCCACGAGGTCGACGACGGATACTTCGACCGGGTGATCCAGATCGACCTGTACGGTGTCTTCCACACCCTGAAGGCCGCCGTGCCGATCCTGCGCGAGCAGGGCGGCGGCGTGATCCTGACCGTATCGTCGATCGCAGCGGAGGCCTGCGGCGCCAACGGAGGGCCGTACGTGGCGGCCAAGGCGGGCGTCAACGCGCTCAGCAAGGTCGTGGCCAAGGAGAACGCGCGCGCGGGCGTGCGCTGCAACGTGATCGCGCCCGGCCTGATCCAGACGGACATCGCAGACGGCATGATGGACTTCCACGGCGACGCGATCACCAAGAGCATCCCCCTCGGCCGCATCGGAACCCCCGACGAGGTGGGAGAGATGGCGGTGTACCTGGCGTCGGACGACGCGGCGTGGATCACCGGCAAGGTGTTCCACATCGACGGGGGCCAGTGGTAGCTCCGCTCTCCGCTCGAGCGACGGTCAGCCGGGGACGCCGCCCGGCCGAAGAGCCGGGGATGCGAAGCACCGCGCTCCGGTCGACCCTCGTCTGGCTGGCCCTCGCCCTCTCCCTCGGGTTCGCGGGTGCGCCGGCCTTTGCCCAGAGCCCCCAGGTTCCCGTTCGCTCCACCACCTGGGATCAGGTCGAGCTGCTGGGGCAGCGGGTGGCACCGGGCGAGCGGGCGCGGCTGATGCTGCGGGTCAGCGAGTCGTTCGCGGGCTTCTCCGTCGACACCCCCGTGCTCGTGCTGCGTGGTCGCGTGCCCGGCAAGACCATCTGCATGGTCGCCGGCATCCACGGCGACGAGCTCAACGGCATCGAGGTCGTGCGCAACCTCTTCGAGGACATCGATCCCCAGGAGGTGGCGGGCATGCTGCTCGGCGTGCCCGTGGCCAACCTCCACGGCTTTCGCCGCAGCTCGCGCTACCTCCCCGATCGTCGCGACCTGAATCGCGCATTCCCTGGGCGCAACGACGGGAGTGCCGCCTCGCGCATCGCGAGCGCGCTCTTCGAGAGCGTGGTCAGCCGCTGCGATGCGATGATCGACTTCCACACGGGATCCTTCCACCGCACCAACGTCCCGCAGATCCGCGCCGACCTGCGCGAGCGCGAGGTCGCGCAGCTGGCGCGCGCCTTCGGCGTGGCCACGGTGGTCCACAAGGTCGGCGGCCCCGGCACCCTGCGCGGCGCCGCGGTGGCGGCCCGCATCCCCACCATCACCTACGAGGCGGGCGAGCCCATGCGCTTCCAGCGCGACGAGATCGCGCGCGGCGTCGAGGGGGCCCGCAACGTGCTCGTCTATCTGGGAGCGCTCGAAGGACGCGAGCCGCGAGGCCCGGCCGAGACGTTCTACCGCTCGGCCTGGGTGCGCGTGAACGACGGCGGCATCTACCTGCCGACCGTCGAGCTCGGCGACGCCGTCGAGCTGGGCGACCTGCTCGGCACCATCACCGACTTCATCTCCAACGAGCGGAGCGAGGTGCGTTCGCCCTGGAAGGGCCGCGTCATCGGCATGGCGCTTCCCCAGGTGGTGATCCCCGGCTTCGCCGCCTTCCACGTCGGCATCGAGGGCGTGGCCGAGCCCCCGCCGGTTCCGATGCCGGGAACCCAGCCGGGTCTGCCTTCGCCCCTGCTCGACCCCGAAGACCACCCGGGCTGATCGTGCGTCGCCGCGCCCCCCGTCGCCGCGCCCTCGAAAGGCCTCACCCGTGAGTCTCGCCGTCCGCATCACGGGCGCGCTCCTGATCGCGTTCGCCCTCGCCGTCGCTGGCTTCAAGGTGCGGCGCTTCGACATCCCCCTCGCGCCGACCGAGCCCCTCGGCCCGTGGTCGGTCGAGCTCACCGTGAGCGTGCGCGGCGCCGGCCAGAGCGGCAGCGTGACGGCGCTCCTGCCCGCCAACGAGGAAGGCCAACGCATCTTCGACGAGCAGCCCGTGCTCGATCGTCTGGACTTCGAGGATCGACGCTTCGGGGGCAACCGGGTGGGCGTCTGGTCGGGCTGGCTCGAGGACGTCCACGAGGTCGCGTACCGGTTCCGCGTGCAGCTGCGCGAGGTCGCGATCGATTGGGCCCCGGCCGATGCGCCCGAGCTCGGTCGCGACGCCCGGCGCGTCGCGACGCGCCCGACACCCGAGCTCCCGTCCTCCGCCCCCGAGGTCAAGGCGTTGATCAAGGCCCTGCCGCTGCCCTCGCGCGAAGACCCCCAGGCCCGGGTGCGGGCGCTGTTCGCCTTCGTCTCCCACGAGATCGCCACGGAGCCGACCGCCGGCGACGACGCGCTGCTGACCCTCGCACGCCGCGAGGGCAGCACCATCGGGAAGGAGCGACTGCTCGCCACCCTGCTGCGCGCGGTGGGCATGCCGGCGCGGCTCGTGCACGGGCTCGCACTGCGCGACGCCCAGCGCCCCGAGCCCGCCGTCTGGGTCGAGGTGCGCTCGGGCGATCGCTGGCTCCCGATGTCCTCGGCCGAGGGCTTCTTCGGGATCCGCCCGGACACGCACCTGGTGCTCGGGCGCGGAGCCCAGGCGCCCGTCGAAGCCACCGGCGTCCGGGCCGTCGGCCACCGCTACCGGGCGCTGCGCCAGCGGCTGCGCCCCGACGAGATCGCGAGCCTGATGGCGCCGGACAACCCCCTGCTCTCGGCGCTCTCGCTCTACCGGCTTCCCGTCGGCACGCAGACCGCCCTCCACGTGCTCCTGTTGATCCCCATCGGTGCGCTGATCACGGCGATCTTCCGCAACGGGATCGGCATCAACACCTACGGCACCTTCCTGCCCGCGCTCGTCGCGCTGGCCCTGCGCGAGCAACCCCTCGGGCGCGGCGTCCTGCTGCTCGCGATCGTGGTGGGTGTTGCGCTCCTGATCCGCGCCGGCGTCGAGCGGCTGCGGCTGTTGATGGTGCCGCGCCTGTCGATCGTGCTCTCGGTGGTCGTGCTCGTGCTGGTGGGCGTCGCGCTGGTCAGCACGGGAGAGGGCGCAGGACGCATGCTCTCCGGAGCCATCCTCCCGGTCGTGATCCTCTCGATGCTGGTCGAGCGCATCCACGTCGTCGCCGAGGAGGAGGGGCTGCGAGAGGCCATGGTGCGGCTCGTCGGCACGCTCGTGATCGCGGGCGCGGTGCTTCCGATCTTCAAGAGCCCGGTGGCCGAGCACCTGATGTTCACCTTCCCCGAGCTCGTGATCGGCATCATCGGCCTCTTGATCTGGATCGGGGGCTACACCGGCTACCGGCTGTCCGAGCTGGTGCGCTTCCGCAGCCTCGCGCGGGAGGAGGAGGCGTGAGGCTCCTTGGAAGGGGACGGTCCTTGCAACTTGCAACTGACCGCCTGCGGGGGCCCCGTTGCTCCTCGCTTGCCGCTCGAGAGGAGGAGGCGTGAACCTTCGCCGCCTGAAGCGCCAGGGCGTCCTCGGCATCAATGCGCGCAACCTGCTCTACACCCAACGCTGGAACGCGCGGCGCGGCCTGCCCAACGTGGACGACAAGCTCGCGACGCGCGAGCTCTGCCAGGCGGCGGGAGTGGCGATGCCCGCGGTGCTCGCCGTGGCGCGCACCCACCGCGAGGCGCGGGCGCTCCCCGAGCGGCTGCGCGAGCACGAGACCTTCGTGGTGAAGCCCGCCCGCGGCGCCATGGGCAACGGCATCCTCGTGCTCGAGCGGCGCGAGGGCGAGCTGCTGCGCCGCGGGGCTCCCCTCGAGGAGGCGGCGCTCGCCTACCACGCCGCGAGCATCGTGTCCGGCCTCTACTCCCTCGCCGGCCACGCCGACGCCGCCCTGATCGAGGAGCGCCTGCGCGCCCACCCGACCTTCGCCGAGCTGGTGCCGGACGGCGTCCCCGACGTGCGCGTCGTGGTGTACCGGGGCGTCCCGGTGACGGCCATGACCCGGCTTCCGACGGCGGCCTCCGGAGGCCGCGCCAACCTGCACCAGGGAGCGATCGGGGTGGGCATCGATCTCGCGAGCGGCCACACGACCCACGCCACCTTCCGCGATCGCCCCGTACGGCGCCATCCCGACAGCGACGCGATCCTGCGCGACGTGGCGCTTCCCGAGTTCGAGACGATCCTGCGCGTGGCCGTCGGAGCCACCGACCAGACGGGCCTCGGCTACGTCGGCGCCGACGTCGTGGTCGACGCGGCCCGCGGGCCCGTGATCCTCGAGCTGAACGCCCGCCCCGGGCTCGCCGTGCAGCTCGCCAACCGCGCGGGGCTGCTGCCGCGGCTGCGAGCCGTGGACGAATTGCTGGCCGAAGGCGACATCCCGGATGCCGAGGAGCGCATCGCCCTCGGGCGCCGCATCGCCAGCGAGCACGCACGATGAGACGACGCTTCGCCGGGCTCCTCCGGCTGCTCTACTCGTGCTTCGCACTCGGGATCGCGACCGGCGCCGTCGCCCAGCCGGCCGAGGACACCTACCCCGTGCGCTTCACCGCGACGGTGGTTCCCACCGAGCGCGAGGCGCGCGTCGAGATCCGCGTCGGCCCGGGCGACCAGGAGCTCCCGGCCGTCAAGCGCATCGTCTTCCGCTTCGACCCCGAGCGCCACGAGGATCCCGAAGGCGACGGGCAGATCGTCCGCGAAGGCAACGAGGTGTACTGGGAGCCGCCGGCGCGCGGCGGGAGCTTCCGCTACCGCTTCTCCATCGACTCGCTGCGCGGCGAGTCGGGCTACGATGCGCGCTGCGCCGAGACCTTCGCGATCTTCCGCGGCGGAGACCTCTTCCCGCCCGCCCGGGTGCGCGCCCGCAAGGGCGCGCGTTCGCGCTCGACCCTGCGGCTGAAGGTGCCCGAGGGCTGGTCGGTCGCGGTGCCGTACCGTCGCGCCGAGGACGGCACCCATGTGGTGGCCCACGCCCACCGCCGCTTCGACCGTCCGACCGGCTGGATGGCGGTCGGGCGCCTCGGAATCCTGCGAGAGCGCGTCAGCGGAACCTCTGTGGCCATCGCGGCGCCCGCCGGACAGGGCGTGCGCCGGCAGGATCTCCTGGCCATGCTGCGCTGGACCCTCCCCGAGCTGCGCGACGTGCTCGGCGACCCGATGCCGCGCCTGCTCGTGGTGGGGGCGGGAGATCCGATGTGGCGGGGCGGGCTCTCGGCCCCGCGCTCCACCTTCGTGCACGCGTCGCGCCCGCTGATCTCGCGCGACGGGACGAGCCCGCTCCTGCACGAGGTCTTCCATGCGGCGACGGGCGCGCGCTCCGGCGAGAACGGCGACTGGATCGTGGAGGGCCTCGCCGAGCTCTACTCGCTCGAGCTGATGGTGCGCTCGCGCACCATCTCGAAGCGCCGCTTCGAGCGCGCCCTCGCGAGGCTGGAGGAACGCGGCGCCGGAGCGAAGCTCTCGGGTGCCGATTCGTCGGGCGACAGCACGGCTCGGGCCGTGGGCGTGCTCCGCGGGTTCGACGCCCGGATCCGCAAGGAGAGCGGCGACGCTCACAGTCTCGACGACGTGGTCGCCGAGCTCGCCCGACGCCGGAGCGCGGTCACGCCGGCCCTGCTGCGGGAGGCCGCGCTCGAGCGCACCGGGGTCGATCTCGCAGCGCCACTGGCGGCGCTCGGCTTCTAGCGGGCGGGGGCGCTCGCGCGCCTAGCCGGCGGGCGCTGCGCGCCTAACGCAGATGGTCGGGCGTCTGCCGCTCCATCACGCGCTTGGCGACGAGAACGAGCCAGCTGCGCGGCAGGAGGCGCGTACCGGCGTTGGTGCGCAGCCAGGCGAACCAGCCCGAGACCACCGAGGGACGGTGGCCCAGGGAGCGCAGCGCCGTCTCGACGACCTCGTCGGCCGTCTGCCCCGAGTGAGGGATCTCGCCCGCCACGTCCTGGAACTCGGTGTCGGTGGTGCCGGGCTCGAGCACCAGCACGTCCACGCCCGTGCCCTGCAGCTCGCCCCAGAGCGCTTCGCCGAGCAGGTTGTCGAACGCCTTGCTCGCCGCGTAGGCCGCGTGCAGCGGAAGCGGCTGCTTGCCGGCCACCGAGCCCGTGAAGATCACCGCGCCTCGGCCGCGCTCGCGCAGTCGGGGCAGGAGCGCTGCGGTGAGCGCCAGAGGCGCCGCGCAGTTGAGCTGGACGAGGGCAAAGAGCCGCTCGGGATCCTGTCCGTCGAAGCGACCCGAGTAGCCGACCCCGGCGTTGTTCACGAGCATCGAGACGTCGAGATCCTCGGTGGCGTCGATCAGGGCCTGCTGGCCCGCCGGCGCCGCGAGGTCGAGCGCGGCCACGCTCACCGAGACGCCATGCTGCTTCTCGAGCGCACCGGCCAGCTCGTCGAGGCGCTCCTTGCGGCGCGCCACGAGCAGGAGGTCGAGGCCGTGCTCGGCGAGGGCGCGAGCAAAGGCCGCGCCGATCCCCGCCGAGGCGCCGGTCACCACCGCCGTCCCGCCGCCGTAGCGCTCGGCGAGCGGTGCCTGGTCTCCCTGGAAGAACTCCCGGGTGTTCCAGAGGCGGCGGGTCAGGAGGGCGAAGAGCCCGCCGCCCACGATCGCGGAGACGAAGCCCCCGAAGCCTCCCACGTAGAGCAGGGGCCACACGAAGAAGGCGATCGCCACCTGTCCGGCGTAGATCGAGGCCCAGGGCCACATCCAGCTCCGCAGCTGCCAGAAGCCGTAGGCGCCGGCGGCGTAGATCGCCCAGTGGGGGACGGCCAGCAGCTTCGCCGCGCTCCCGTGGAAGCGGACGCCGAACCAGACCTCCTCGTCGACGGCCACCGGCTTCACGAAGAGATCGAAGGGGCTGTAGATGAACGCCATGTAGAGGCAGAAGAGCATCAGCGCGTTCATCCACATCGGGCGGCGCGCGAAGTGCAGCTGGATCCAGTCCAACATGGGGGCTCCTTCAGGAAAGCGGCCCGGGCGGAAGCGACTGCCAGAACTCGGGGTCGTGGCCGTAGAAGATCCGCGCGCCCCCATCCCGAAGCGCGCGGAGGCGATCGAGCGAAGCCCGCATGGCGTCGGCGTCGCTCACGATCGGCGGGATCAGCCCCTCCTCGAGGGTGCGGCGCAGGTAGCAGGCGTCGGCGGCCAGCACGACGTCACCCGACTCGAGGCGCACGCGCAGCGACTGGTGGCCCGGCGTGTGCCCGTGGGTCGGGAGGCAGACCACGCTGCCGTCCCCGAACACGTCGTGCTCTCCCGAGACGGTGCGCACCGGGTGACCGAGGTCGTAGTCGTCGGGATTGAAGTGGTTGGCGCGAGCCCGTTCGGCATCGAGCCCGATCTCCCACTCGACGCCCTGCACCACGAGCTCGGCGTTGGGGAGCCGGGCGTGCCCGCCCACGTGATCGAAGTGCAGGTGCGACGTCACGAGAAGGTCCACCCGGGCCGGGTCGACGTCGATCGCCTCGAGCCGCGCGGCCACGTCGTCCTCCGGGGTGATCTCGCACTCGAAGACGCGTGCGGTCGCACCGATGCGCTTCTCGGGCTCGTGGGCGAGGTCGCGGTGCAGGCCCGAGTCGAAGAGCACGAGCCCCTTGGGATGCTCGATCAGGTAGGCCGGAACCGGGACGCGCAGCTTGCCCTCGCCCTGTCCGAGGAAGAGCCCGATCTCGGCGGTGAGCCAGCCGCAGGTGAGCGGGTGCAGGCGGATCAAGGGGACACCCGGGCCACGACGCCGTCGATCGCCTTCTCGAGCACGCTCGCGATCTGATCGATCTCGTCGGGCGAGATCGTGAACGGGGGCCCCAGCACCACCACGTCGCGCGCCGGCCCGCAGCCGCCCGGGTAGAAGAACACGCCGTCCGCGACGCCGGCGGCGACGATCCGTCCCGTGACCTTCGCCTCGGCGGGGAAGGGCGCCCGGCTCTCGCGATCGGCCACGATCTCCACGGCCTGGAGCAGCCCGCGGCCTCGCACCTCGGCCACGTTGGGATGCTCCGCGAGCGAGGCGAGGCGCCGCGAGAGCAGCTCGCCCATCTCGGCCGCGCGCTCCACCAGGTTCTCGCGCTCCATGATGTCGAGCACCGCCTCCGCCGCTGCACAGGACGCCGGGTGCGCCGCGTAGGTGAAGAACATGATCTCGTCCCGCGCCTCGGCGATGGGCTGGACCACCTCCTCGCGCGCGAAGACCGCGCCCATGGGCGCGTAGCCGCCGGCCAGGCCCTTGCCGCCGACGAGCAGATCGGGCGTCACGTCCCAATGCTCCACCGCGAAGCGCTTGCCCGTGCGACCGAAGCCGCTCATCACCTCGTCGGCGATGAGCAGGATGCCGTACTCGCGGCAGATCTCGGCGATGCGCGGCCAGTAGCCGTCGGGCGGCGTGAGCGCGCCGGCAGTGGACCCACCGATGGGCTCTGCGATGAAGGCTGCCACCGTCTCGGGACCCTCGCGCTCGATCACCTCGCGCAGCACGTCGGCACAGGAGAGGTCGCAGCTCCCCTGGCACATGGCGCAGCGCAGCGGGTAGCAGGGAGGGATGCGCGGGTGCTCGGTGAGCAGCGGCTCCATCCCCGCGCGCCGCTTCGTGTGGCCGCCGACGGCCAGGCTTCCGAGCGTGACCCCGTGGTACGAGAGCCCCCGGCCGATCACCTTGTAGCGGGAGGGCTCGCCCTTCGAGACGAAGTGCTGCCGCGCCACCCGGATCGCGCTGTCGACGCTCTCGGATCCGCCGCTGGTGAACACGCAGCGTCGCACGTCGCCGGGAAGCCAGCGGTCCTGCAGCCGCTCGATCAGGCGCTGCCGGCTCGGCGTGTGGAAGGGCGGCACCACGTAGTCCACCTCGGCCAGCGCCCGGCCCACGGCCTCGGCGACCTCGCGGCGCCCGTGCCCGACGTTCGAGACGATGGCGCCGCCCGACGCATCGAGGATGCGGGTGCCGTCGGGGGTGATGAGGAAGCTGCCCTCGGTGCGGGCCACCTGGATGGGCGAGGCCGCGCCGGGAAGGAACGCGTAGCGGTCCAGGTCGGTCATGGGGGTAGTGTGGGACGCCTCGCAGCCGGAGACACGCATTTTTGTCCGGGCCTCGGCCGGCCGAAGAAGGCAGGATGCACGCCATGACCCGAAGAGGCGCCCTCGGAACGCTCTGGCTCGCGGTGCTGGCTCTCGCCTGCGCGGGCGACCCCGAGTCCCCCGAGGCCCAGGTGCGCCGGGTCCTCACCGCCGTCGAGGAGGCGGCCGAGGCCGGCGAGCTCAAGACGCTCAAGAACCACGTCTCCGAGCGCTACCAGGACCCCCAGGGCCACGACCGCCAGAGCCTGATGGCGTTCCTCACGCTCCAGGTCATGCGCCAGGGCAACCGCCAGGCGGTGCTGAACATCCAGGACATCTCGATGCGCAGCGACTCCCGCGCCGAGGTCTCCCTCGGCGCGGCGCTGGCGAGCCGCGGCTCGGCCATGGGGCTGCGCGCCAGCGTCTACCACGTGGACCTCGACCTCGAGAAGGAGTCCGACGGCGAGTGGCGCCTGGTCTGGGCCCAGTGGTGGCCAGGCGACGCCAGCGAGATGCTCTAGGCGGCGAACGCCGCCGAGATGCCGTAGGCGGCGAACGCCGCCGAACATGCCGTAGGCGGCGAAGGCCGCCGAGCCGCTGTAAGCGGCGAACGCCGCCGAGAGCCGCAGGCGGCGATTCCGGGAACGGCCCGGTGGTAGAATCGACGGGCCATGCCCGACCCGCCCGAGGCTCCCGACCCGCGCCGCGACCGCTGGGTGCTGTTCCGCGACCTGCTGGTGTTCTCGGTCAAGGCCGCTCTCGAGGCCTTTCGCGACCTGATCCTGATCCCGATCGCGCTCGGCGCCGGGGTGATCGGGCTGATCTTCCAGCGCAACGATCCCGGGGCGCTCTTCCGCCTGGTGATCGACGGCGGGCGGCGCTTCGACCGCTGGCTCGACCTCTTCGACGAGCGCAAGGACGGCGGCGGCGTGGCGGCCATCCTGGGCCAGGTGGAGCAGGCGCTGATCCACGAGCACCAGCGCGGCGGCCTCACCCAGCAGGCCAAGGAGTCGATCGATCAGGCCCTGGACGGCCTCCAGGAGGCCCTCGAGGGCCCCAAGGACCGAGCTCACGACTCGGTTTCCAAGGTGCAGAAAAAGCTCGCTGAATAGGAGACTTACGCCCCTAACCCGAGTTGGTACTCGGGAATCGATCGGGTAGCTTCGCGAGGTGCCGCGAACCCCGTCCGAGCGCTCCCGTCCGCCGCGCAGCCGACGCAGCCAGGCCCGCGGCCGCGCCACCCGCGAGCGGCTGCTGCGCGCCGCCGAGGAGCTCTTCCGGCGCCACGGCTACGCCGGGACGGGCGTCGGCGACATCGCGGCGCGGGCCGGCGCGAGCGTGGGCACCCTCTACCACCACTTCCCCGACAAGCGCGCCATGCTGCTGGCGCTGATCGACGACTGGGGCGATCGGGCCACCGCGCGTCGCCGCAGCGACCTCGACATGGAGCGCTTCCTCGGCGACGACCCGCGCGCGGCCATCCGCCGCTGGCTGCGCACGAACTACGAGCGCGAACGAAAGCGCCCCTCGCTCTATCTCGTCGTGCTGGGCCTCGCGAACCAGGACGACGAGGTGCGGCGCCGCTACCAGCGCATCGAGCAGAGCTCGATCGCGCGGCTCGGCGACTTCTTCCGCTTCGGCCAGCGCCGCGGCCTGATGCGCGAGGACCTCGACGCCGAGGCCACCGCGTTCCTGATCCACCACGCCATCGACATGGCCGCGACCCAGCTGCTGGTTCGCGAGGAGCGAGCCGGCGAGGCCGACGCCGACCGCGTGCTCGAGAGCCTGGTGGACATGTTCTGCCGAACCCTGCTGAGAGCCCAGAACACCGAGGAGTCACGCGGATGAGTGCCGCCGAGAAGCCCGCCAGCCGACCCGGATTCGACGATTGGACGAAGAGCGACGTGTACGCCACGCCGATGGAGGTGTGCTGGCAGTTCGACTACGCCATCGACATCGACAAGCTGCGCAACCTCTACTCCAAGTCGAAGCGCCTGCAGTGGGACGGAGAGCGCGATCTCGACTGGAGCACCGAGCTCGACCCCTCGCGCCCGATCATCGACGACGATCGCTTCGGCCTGAGCCAGATTCCCTTCGTGCAGCGCCTCTCCGACGGCCAGCAGGAGACCTTCCGCGCCAACGTCGGCTGCCAGCGCCTCTCCCAGTTCCTCCACGGCGAGCAGGGCGCGCTGATGACGGCCGCAACGCTCACCCACGCGGTGCCCGACTACGAGGGCAAGCTCTACTCCGCCACCCAGACGATGGACGAGGCCCGCCACGTCGAGGTCTTCGAGCGCTACGTCAACAAGCTCGGCTCGGTGTACCCGATCTCGCCCTTCCTGAAGGAGCTGATCGACGTGACGCTCAAGGCCGACCACTGGGTGAAGGTCGCCATCGGCATGAACATGATCGTCGAGGGCCTGGCGCTCGGCGCCTTCCACAACATGCGCAAGGCGACGTCCTGCAGCCTGCTGCGCAGCCTGATCGAGGGCGTCCTGCGCGACGAGTCACGCCACGTGGCCTTCGGCAACGTGTACGTCGGGAAGACGATCTCGGACATGCACCCGGACGATCGGGAGGACATGGCCCAGTTCGCCTTCGACGCGCTGATGCTGATGGCCCAGGCCACCGGCAACCGGAAGGGCCATCGCCCCCGCCCCGACCCCACCTTCCACAAGGTGCTGGTCGACAGCGAGATCGACCCGGGCGACTTCCTGAAGGCCATGCGCGAGGCGGCCGAGCAGGGCATCAACTTCCAGCAGCCCCCGGGCACCATCCACTCCTTCAAGGACCTGATGATGCCGGCCCTCGTCCGCGTGGGCGCGATCACTGACCGCACCCGCGCGCTCTTCGAGGCCGAAGGCATGCGCGTCCACGAGGACGCGAGCCTGCTCGACTCCTTCGAGGACTCGGAGACGGGAGACATCGAGCTCCCGGAGGACGCCGGCTAGCGCCCCTGCGCCGCGCCCCCGCTGCGGTAAGGCGCCATGTCCATCCCGAGCGGGCCGAAGCGCGCCTCGACGGCGTCGAGGGTCTGCGGGTTCCAGTAGGCCGCGCCGGGTGCGGGGAAGCCGAGGACGCAGCGCTGGTCGACGTCGAGGCGAGCCAGCAGCCTCGCGAAGGCACCGCCGCGCGCGTACATGTCCCAGGCCCAGCCGGCGTGCAGGGTCGAGATCCACTCGCTTGCCGCCTTGCGGAACGTCAGGTTGTGGGCGACGCGCATGGCGCCAGCGCGGAGCGGCGTGCCGCGGTGCCAGGTGTCGTGCCGATACAGGAGAGTGCTGCCCATGCGGTAGCGAACGCGACGCGCGCGGGGATAGAGATGCTCGCGGCGGAAGCGCGCCGACTCGGGGGCCCACTTCTCGAGATAGGCCTCGGCGCTCTCCCGATCGTTGCGCCAGCGCAGCTCGCCGACCCCCGGGTTGTGCACGATGGGCCAGCCGTAGGCCGGGTCGTCCGGGCCCTCGCGCGGGACGACCGCGGTGGCGCCCTCGCAGTCGTCCACGTCACCGAGGTAGAGCAGCACCTCCACCGCTTCCGGCGTCTCCCACGGCGGCGGGTGGGTGAGGGTGTGGTTCGGGTAGTCGACGTGGATCCGCTGGTCGTCGTTGTCGAGCACGCCGCCGGTGCGCTCGGCGCGGCCGTACTTCGCCCACAGGTCCGACTGGGTGAGCCGCAGCTCGCGCACGGGGACGTCGAGGAGTGCGGCGATCGCGTTCAGAAGCCTCGGGTGCAGGGTGATGGCATTCGCGGCCTCGCTCACCGAGGGAAACGTCATCGCCCCGCCGCTGCCGAAGTCGTTGGTGGCCTCGGCTTCGGCGCTCCCCGGCTCGGGGAAGTGGGCGCGCGCGTCGGAGAGCGCCTGATCGAGGAGCGCCTCGGGCAGGAGCCCGTCCACGAACGCGAAGCCGCGCTCGCGCCAGCTCGCGATCTGGTCGGAGGTGAGGGGCACCGCGTCTTCGGGCCCACCTTCGGGCGGTACGGGCTCGGGATCGATCCAGGCTTCGCTCATCGCGAGACGGTGTAGCGCAGCCGCTCGCCCTCAGTCGGAGTCGGCCGGAGTCTCCTGCGACCAGAAGGTCTCGAGTCCGTTCTCCCCGCGCCGGCGATGCTCGACCCGGGTGGAGACGAGCGCGCCCTCGGCGTTCCACTCCTTGCGGGTGAAGACGTAGTGGCCGGCCTCGCGATCGTGATCCTGCCGCTCGGTCCAGCGAGGCTCGAGCCGATCGCCGCGGGGACACAGCCGTGCGCGCGCGTGGATGGCGCCGGCGTGGCCCGCGACGCCGCCAGTCAGGATGCAGCCGGTTCCGTCGGGCTCGGGGCTCGAGTGGCCCGAGTACATCGGGGCGGGAGCGAAGCGGCGGGAGTCGGGATCGAAGAGGAAGACGAGGTAGCCCGTGTTGCCGGTGGCACCCCACCAGGAGATCACCTCGAGATCTCGCGCGCCGTCGCCGTCGTAGTCCCGCGCCGAGAGTCCGCTGCGTCCCCGCGGTGGCCCCTCCGTCCAGTCGCAGAAGAGCGACTGGAGCGGCGACTCGGCGCCCACCTCGAAGACGAGGATCCGCTGCGCCGCGCGATCCACCTCGAACTCGAGCGGCGCGCGACCGGGATGCGGCTGCAGGAGGACCCTCGTCCCTTCGGAATCGGATTCCGGGAAGACGCGCTCGCTGAGATCACCGGAGCTCCCGGCCAACAGGAGCCCGGAGACACAGACGAGCCCGAGGAGATGCGAGCGCCGGCCCATGAACCTCCTTCGACCGAACGGCTGCGCGATCGGAGCCCGCTACTCGACGACCCGGTAGCCTGCCTCGCGGAGGTCCCGGAACGCGTCGGCCGGAGCGATGCAGTCGGCCAACCGGCAGGCGCCGGACACGTCGGCGCCGGCGCAGATCGCGCGCACCGCCCAGGCCGCCGGTAGGGCGGGAATGTCGAGGCCATCCCGATCCGCGTGGACCTCGACGCGACGCCCCTCCCGACCCTGCGCATCGAAGCCCGCCACGACCAGGGCGCCGAGGGGCGTCCCCAGCGGACGCGCCGCCGAGACCAGCGGCAAGAGGAACGGCGCAAGCGACTCGACGCGCGCCTCGGAGAGACGGCCCAGCACGCGCCCTCCGAGCGAGAGCCCGTGGGTCACGAAGGCGCGGTCGAAGCCCACGTGGAACCGCAGGGGCACGCGGCGTGTGCCGAGATCGACGCTCGGCTCGGGCCACGGGTAGGGGGCGAAGCGCAGGTTGCGATCCCCCACGCGTCGCGTCTCGACACCCCGGAACCAGCGCCCGCCCTCGGGGCGCGGGCGTCCGAGTGGCCGCAGCAATCCGACCAGGAGCCCGCGACTCACCGGATTGCGCGAGCCCATCGAGAGCCAGGCCCGTACCTCCGCGGTGTCGGGCGTCGAGACGTGGCGCGCCATCAGCTCGCCCAGGCCGGGAGCCGTCGAGGCGCCGGCGACGACGGCCACGCCGGCGCCGGCCGCATCATGGGTGGCGGCGCCCGTCACCACGGCCGCGAGGAAGTCCGGATCCTCGGCGAGGTCGACGTAGTGGCAGCGCGCGGCGACACAGGCGGCGATCAGTGCGTCCGGGTCCCAGCGGTAGGGCCCGACGACGTTGACGACGACGCCTCCGCCATCGCCTCCGCCATCGAGAAGGGGCGCGAGCGATTCCGGCGCGTGCACGTCGGCAGCGCGCAGCGGAACCTGCGAGTCGCCGCGGCCGCTGCGGCACACTCCCACGATCTCGGCCTCGGGGCATCGCTTCCGGAGCCAGCGGACCACACGCCGGCCCATCTCGCCGGTGGCGCCGAGCACCACGACCCGCACGACTAGGCCGCCTCGGCCGGACATACGGCTAGGCCGCCTCGGACGGGAACACGGTCAGGCCGCCTCGGCCGGACATACGGCTAGGCCGCCTCGGCCGGGAGCACGGTCAAGGCACCTCCAGCGGACACTCGGCCTGACTGCGGCAGCCGATCAGACCATGCGCACTGTGGTAGGCGAGATAGTGCTCGAGGACGCGGTCGCGGGTCGAGCCGAACGGCTTGTCGTGGAAGAGACCCTCGAGCACCGCCTTGACGGCGGTGGCCCACGGCGACGGCGGAATCGTCTCGTAGGTGAGCCCCGCAGCGACGAGCACGATGCGCTGATTGGGCAGGTAGCCCTCTCCGAAGAGCGCCGGAAGGTAGGGGTTGCCCTCCTCGGGTCGCAGCGCCGGCACGGGATCCGAGAGGGTCATCACCGTGTCCGGCAGCGGGCGGATGTCGGAGAGCTGGTTGAACGAGACCAGCGTCGCGACGAGGAAGGCCGGCACCAGGGCGAGGCGCAGCCACGGGAAGGGCGGCGCCACCACGAAGCTCGCCCCGACGGCAGCGGCCGCGTGGATCCCCGCCACCGCCAGCAGGAAGGTCGGGAACACGAAGATCGGGAGCCCGACACCCGCCAACACCCACTCGCCGATGCTCGCCACGTGTCCCGAGAACACCATGATCGGGAAGTAGGCGAGGCGCCAGCCGACGATCGCCGCCAGCAGCAGGAGCGCACTCGGGCGCTTCCCGGAGAACAGCAGGCTCCCCGAGAGCCCGATGGCGGCGCCCGCGATGGATGCCGCGTACAGGGCGAAGAAGAGGGAGGGCTGGCTCAGGGGCTGGCCCCGATCGATCGAGAGGCCCCACCCGAACAGCAGCAGGGCGAGGACGGCGGCGGCTCCGATCCAGATTCGCATGGGCGCAGTCTAACGGCGCGCTCTCTGGCGTCGCGAGGCCGTCGCTGCAGGCTCCTACCAGACGTTCTTGGTGCGCAGCTCCGGCGCCACCTGGTCCAGGCGCTTCGAGAGCTCGGGCAGGTGGCAGGTGGGCACCGCCGGGAAGAGGTGGTGCTCGACGTGGTAGAACATGTTGTACGAGACGAAGCTCTTCACGTCGTTGCGCAGCGTCCGCGCGATGAAGTGCGAGCGATCGCAGTCGTGGTGCACGGTCCACACCGCGAAGAAGGCCGAGAATCCCTGGCCGACGAGCATGGCCACCACGTGGTACTGGAGCCAGGCCTGGTCGAGGACGCCGAAGGCCAGCACGGGCATGACCACGAGGGTCGCGAGCTCGGCGTAGATCCAGCGCTTGGTGGACGGACGCGCCAGCTCGAGCGCCTTGCGATGCAGCAGGATCGGGAACTGGGGCCCGGTGATCAGAGCCTTCCAGCCGGGCATGCGGGCGGAGTAGGCCTCGAAATCGTCGTCGTCCATGCAGTGGCGGTGGTGTCGCAGGTGATTCCACTGCACGGCGTGGATGGAGCTCATCATCAGCGGGCTCAGCACGAACATCAGCCACTCGTGGGCCTTCGGCGTGACGCCGACGGCGTAGTGGAAGGCGTTGTGCACCTGGCGCAGCCCGCACAGGAAGAACATGAAGGAAGAGCCGAGGGCCAGGGGCAGGAACGCCAGGTGCCAGCTGAACGCGAGGTGCGCGAACACGCAGGACACCACCAACCACGGCGTGTAGATCAACACCTCGCGCAACACCTCGGTACTGGAGAGGGAGCACAGGTCCTTCCACTCCACGTTCTCGAGGCGGGGGTCGCGCAGGATCTCCAGGGCCATGGCAGCTCGCGTTCCTTTGCAGAGAGGGACGACGAGAGATTCAAGCAATCGGCCCTGGCTCCTGCCAGATGGGCAGGATCGCCCGATGGTCGAGGAATTTCCTGGACAGCCCGTCGAGCTTCAGTCGAGGAATGCGCTGACCATGCGTTCGACCATGGCACCACCGAGCCAGGAGCCCAGGGGAATCAGCAGGTAGAGCAGAAGCCTGCGCAGGGTCGCGCTGTCGAAGGGCCAGGTCGGGATGCCCTGGACGTATTGCTTGTACGCGAGCAGATCGGCGAGACCGAGGCCGTCGCGGTCGCCGATGCGGGTGCGTTCGAGTGCGCCCGGCTCGCCGCGGATCGCCGCCTCCACCGCGGCGAGCTCGCGCTCGCGCGTCTCGAGGAGCAGCCGGTGCACTCCGCGCAGCGGCAGCAGCAGGCTCGCCACCGTCACCACGAGGGTCACGAGGGCGAGCGGGACGAACACGACGAGGGAATCGGCGAAGCGCAGCTCCTGGAACAAGAAGACGAGCGAGCCGAGGCTCAACCCGATCACCCACGAGAGCGCACTGCGCAGGCCGATGCGACCGAGCGCGCGCACCGGGCGGAGATCGAGGAGGTCGACCTCGGTGAGGCTGTCGCCCGGCGAGCCGTTGGCCAGGCTGAAGTACACGAGGCGGCCGCCGATCCAGAAGAGGAGCACGCCGAGAAAGAGCATGTAGGTGAAGGTGTGGATGCTGGACCAGGCTTCGAAGCGCGTCCCCCCGGCGACCCAGGTGGGCGCCTCGACCAGCACCACGAAGAGCGCGATGCCCACGAGCCCCGCCATCCGGCTGGTACGCACCTGCTCGGGCGTCCCGCCGACGATGCGCGTCTCGCTCACGCCGAGCTCGCTCTCGGGAACGAGCCCCGCCTCGACGAGGTCTCGCATGTGGGCACGGGGCACCCAGCGCCAGGCGATCAACGTGTATCCGATGCTCAGGGAGGCGATCAGCGCCGCGCGGGTCGCGAAGCCATGACTCGCGGGGCCGATGTTCGGGTCCATCCACTGCTGGCTCCACAGCCGGAACGCGACGCTCCCGAGGAAGAGCACCACGGCCGCCGCCGCGCCGTGCAGGAGCGTCGGGAGCACGAGCCCGAGGCGCAGCTCGAGGGGGGCCACCGGTGCGACGCGGGGAGACTCGGCCGCCATCTCTGCTGCCTCCGGACTCTACTCGGAAGCGTACACGAGCGTCCCGGGATGGACGGATTGCCAGCCGAACCAGTAGGCCAGCGCCCCCGCCACGCGCGCCAGACGAGTCCCGTCCGGCCCCACCAACGCCGACTCCGTGATGCGCCAGACGGCCCCTTCCTCGTCGAGGAGAGAGCGTTCGTCGGGGCCGCGATCGAAGCGATGGCCCGCGGCCAGGTAGGCGCGCACGGCGCCGCCCGCGTCGTAGCTCACCTCTCCAGCCAGCTCGCTCTCGCCCGTGACCTCGATGCGGCCCTCGTTGGCGACCAGCACCACCCGCTCCTCGCCGATCGCGTCGTTCACGACGCCGTCCCGGACCAGCGTGCCGAGCGGCCAGGCCTTGCTCTCGCCCGAGCGCGTCATCCCGAAGACGCGCTCCTTGAAGGTCACGTCGGGTCGCAGGGCGTGGAGCGGGAACAAGAGGAGCGGGCTCTGGTAGTAGCCCCCGTACGGATTGCCGAGCTGGTAGAGGCGATCGTGTCCGGTGCGGATCGAGAGCACGCGGCTCTCGGGATGACGCAGCCGCCACTCGTCCCACGTCGTGATCACGAGCGGAAGCGGCTCGAGTGCCGTCTCGGAGCCGGCCAGCTCGCCCATCACCGGCTGCCCCGAGAGCTTGAGCCAGACGCTCTTGCTCTCGCGGTCGTACACCAGGGTGTTGCTCTCGTAGAGCAGCCCGGCGCTCGAGAAGCGCCGAGGCATGCCCGCGTGGCTGGCATCGAAGGCGGTCACCGCGCCATAGAGCGGGCCGTGGAAGAGCACCACGGCGCGCTCGCCGATGCGGTCGTTCACCACCTCGTGCCAGTCGAGGATGCGCAGGGGGTAGGCGCGCGCCTCCCCGTCGATCGCGAGGCCCGCGACGGGCTCCCCGGGCAGCAGCCAGTCGACGGCGGCAGCCGCCTCCACCACCGGCTGATCGAGGGCGGGGACGCCGTCCATCTGCACGCCGCGCCACTGGATCGTCTCGATGCGGATGCGCGGCGGCGGGTGGTCGTGCAGCAGCTCGACGTAGCGCGGGTCGTGCGCCGCGTAGAGCGCGCCCTTGAACCGGGTGAAGCCGGGCACGAGGGGGATCTGCTGATCGGCGTACCAGCGCCGCCAGCCGAGCCAGTCGGCTCCGAGGCGCTGGCCGCTCAGCCGCTCGAGCGCGATCACCCGTCGGTCGTAGCCCACCTGGCTGTGCGTCCCGAGCTGGCTCGCGTGGAGCAGCTCGATCAGCGGCGCGATGAAGCGCGCGTCTTCCCGGGCCTCGATGCGCGCGGCCGCCGACTCGATGCGCGAGAGCTCGCCCGAACGCAGATCGTCGAGCAAGCCTCCGACCTCTTCGTCGGGAAGCGGCGCCGGCCCACCACAGGCGAGGAGAAGGGCGAACGCGAGAAGCGACGCCGAGACGCGTCGGAGACTCAGCGCAACTCCCCGCCCAGTCGAGCATGGGTCTCGATCACGTCGGCCGGGGCCTGCACCAGCTCGATCAGCACGCCCTCGCCCCCGATGGGCGCCGCGTCGTTGCCCTTCGGGTGGATGAAGCAGACGTCGTGGCCCGCGGCGCCCTTGCGGATGCCGCCGGGCGTGAAGCGCATGCCCTGGCCCTCGAGCCAGCTGACGGCAGCGGCGAGGTCGTCCACCCAGAGGCCCACGTGGTTGAGCGCGGGCTCGTGCACCTTCGGCCGGGCCTCGGGATCGATCGGCTGCATGAGATCGACCTCGACCTCGAGCGGGCCGGATCCGGCCGCCGCGATGTCCTCGTCCACGTTCTCCGACTCGCTCTTGAAGTTGCCCTTGAGCTCGAGGCCCAGGGTGTCCACCCACAGCTTGCGCAAGCGGGTCTTGTCGGGGCCGCCGACTGCGATCTGCTGGATTCCGAGGATCTTGAAGGGGCGGTCGGTCACGGGGGCCTCCGGAGGCGGTTCGGGGGGAGCGGGCCCGGAAATGTAGCCGCTCGGCCGCGATCGGCGGGCCCGGCCCCGCCCCACCTGTTGGGCCCGAATCGGGCCCGGATCGGGCCCGACCGCGCTGGACCGCCTCTCGCTACGATCCGGGGCCATGTCCTCCCCGGAGACCCCGAAGGGGAGCGTCCACTTCCACTCGCTGGGCTGCCCGAAGAACCTGCTGGACACCGAGGTGATGCTCGGGGCCCTGGCCACCCAGGGCTACGCCCTGGCCGAGCGCCTCGAGGACGCCGACGTGGCCGTGGTGAACACCTGCGCCTTCATCGAGAGCGCCCGGGAGGAGTCCATCCAGGCCATCCTCGACGTGGCCGACCTCCGCGAAGAGGGCAGCCTGCGCGCGCTCGTGGTGACGGGCTGCATGCCCCAGCGCTACGGGGCCGAGCTCGCCAAGGAGCTGCCCGAGGTCGACGCCTTCGTCGGGACCGGCGGCTTCCCGGCCATCGCCCAGGTGCTGGACGACGCGCTGGCCGGCCACTCGCGCGGGGTCTACGTCGAAGGCGACACGCACCTCTACGACGACGCCTCGCCGCGGGTGCTGACGGGGCCCGGCCACACCGCGTACGTGAAGATCGCCGAGGGCTGCGACCGGGTGTGCGCCTTCTGCGCCATCCCGGGGATCCGCGGCCGCTTCCAGAGCCGCACCCTCGAATCCGTCGTGGCCGAGGCCGAGCAGCTGGCGGCGGCGGGCGTCCGCGAGCTGAACCTCGTGGCCCAGGACTCGACCTCCTGGGGCAAGGATCTGCCCCCGGTGCCGGGGCAGGGAAGGCGGCGCCTGGCCGACCTGATCCGCGCCCTCGATCGGGTGGAGGGGATCGACTGGATCCGCCTGCTCTACGTGTACCCGACGGCGGTCACCGACGACCTGCTCGAGGCCCTGGGCTCGGGCAAGCGCGTGCTGCCCTACGTGGACGTTCCGCTCCAGCACGGGAGCGACGCCATGCTCTCGGCCATGCGCCGGGGCACCACGGCCGACCGCCAGCGCGAGCTGGTGCGCCGGATCCGCGCGGCGATCCCGGGCGTGACGCTCCGGACCACCGTGATCGTCGGCTTCCCCGGCGAGACCGAGGCCGACTTCGAGGCCCTCCTCGAGTTCGTCCGGGAGAGCCGCTTCGATCGCCTCGGCGTGTTCCGCTACTCGGACGAGGAGGACACGGCCGGCTTCGACCTCGAGCCGAAGGTCCCGCGCGAGGTCGCCCGCGACCGCTACCGGCGCCTCACCGCCCTCCAGCAGGAGATCATGACGGAGAGCCTCGGCGCCCAGCTCGGCACCGATTCGCAGCTGCTGATCGACCGCGTCTACCCGGGCGGCCGCGCCCTCGGCCGCCTCCCGAGCCAGGCCCCCGAGATCGACGGCATCGTCTGGCTGGAGGACGCCGGCGACGCAGAGGTCGGCGACCTCGTCCCCGTCCGCCTCACAAAGATCCGCCAGTCCGTCGACCTCGAAGCCGAGCGCATCTAGCCGCCCCGCGAGGAGGGGACGGTCCTTGCAACTTGCAAGTGGGCGCCCTGGGGGACGAGCGATCCCCGCGGGCGGCAAGTCGCACGTTGCAAGGACCGTCCCCTCTACCCTCGGTAGTCGCGGGCGAGCAGGTAGCGCTCGGTCGTGCCCTTTCGGCTGGCCTTGGGCTTGATCACCTTGGTCGACGCGAACTGCTTGCGGGTGCGCTGCTGGAAGGCGGCGGCCTCGGGGCAGTCGAGGAGCTTCACCAGGCGGGTGCCGCCCTTCGCCAGGAGCTTGGGCGTGACCCACTCGATGGCCTCGAGCAGGGCCTCCTCGCGGGCCCGGTCGGTGACCCGGATGCCCGTGAGCTTGGGCGCCGCGTCCGAGAGCAGGACGTCGGCGGGGCCGCCCAGGAACTCGAGAAGCCGTGCATGGACGGTGGGTTCCGCGATGTCGCCCACGATTGCGAACACGTTCGCGTTCTCCAGGGGCGGGTCCATCGCGGCCAGATCCACGCCGGCGACCCGGCCCTTCGGGCCCACCGCCTCCGCGGCGACCTGGAGCCAGCCGCCCGGCCAGCAGCCGAGGTCGATCACGCGTTGGCCACGGCGCAGCAGCTTCTGCGCCTGTTGGATCTCGAGAAGCTTGTAGGCCGCGCGCGAGCGGTAGCCCTCGCGCTTCGCGCGCTGGTGGTAGTGGTCCTTGCGGTCGTAGGCCAAGGACCGGCTCGCCGGGGCCCGGGCGGGGTGGCGCCGCGGCGCTAGCGGGGCGCGACGGCCGTGCGCACGCGCACGAGGCCATCGGGGTGGCCGGGGACGCCACCGCGCACGAGCAGCAGGTTCTTCTCGGCGTCCACGCGCACCACCTCGAGGTTGCGCATGGTGACCCGCTCGTCGCCCATGTGGCCGAACATGCCCTGGCCCTTCAGCACCTTGCCCGGGTAGGCGCCGGCGCCGATGGCGCCCGGCAGGCGGAAGCCCTCGTGGGTGCCGTGGGTCTTGCGCTTGATCTTGAAGTTGTGGCGCTTGACGGTGCCGGCGGTGCCGCGGCCCCGGGAGGTGCCGACGACGTCGACCTTCTGGCCGGCCTCGAAGATGTCGGCCTTGATCTCGCTCCCCACCTCGTGGGCGGCCACCGTGTCGGCGTCGACACGGCTCTCGTACAGGAACCGCTTGGCCGCTACACCCGCCTTGTCGAAATGGCCGAGGCGCGGCTTGGAGAGGGTCGCGCGGCGACGCTCGCCGAAGCCGAGCTGCAGGGCGGAGTAGCCGTCCTTCTCCTCGGTCTTCTGCTGGACGACGGTGTTGGGGCCGGCCTCGAGGACGGTTACGGGAACGCAGCTCCCGTCGTCCTGGAAGACGCGGGTCATCCCGATCTTGCGGCAGAGAAGCTCGATGGCCACGATGATTTCTCCAGTCGACGGCGCGCAAGGCACACCGGATGAGCAGCTGGACCGGCTCGATCACGGGGAGGAACGGGCAGCGGTCGGTGAGGGCCCCGGGGCCGGGTGCGAGGCAAGCACCTCCGGCCCGCAGATCCCCAAGGGCGCGGAAAGATAGAGGAGACCCCGAGCATGTCCAACCAGCCTGGTGGAGAGCACGCCGTCACCCTGATCCCCGGGGACGGGATCGGCCCCGAGGTGACCCACTCAGCCCTCTCGGTGATCGCGGCGGCCGGGGTCACGATCGCCTGGGACGAGGTCGAGGCGGGCGCCGAGGTGGTCTCCAAGTACGGCACCCCGGTGCCCGACGAGGTGCTGAACTCGGTCCGGAAGACCGGAGTGGCCCTGAAGGGCCCGATCGGAACCCCCGTGGGGGGCGGATTCCGTAGCGCCAACGTCACGCTCCGGCAGACCCTCGACCTCTACGCCTCGGTTCGGCCGGTGAAGAACCTCCCCGGGGTCGA
>JAAUYD010191853.1_pt1 | contig 36294 bp, 32 predicted proteins | sample 7278101 | NCBI WGS metagenome assembly JAAUYD01 (sample SAMN14350128, study PRJNA611818) | marine sediment metagenome | isolation source: surface marine sediment (0.6m) | place: French Polynesia: Moorea | collected 2018-08
TCAAGGGGGAGATCCTTTACCCGGCATAAAAATAGCAAAAATCGCGACATTTGCCCTTAACCGAATGCCATTGTGGCAAAGGGGGCTGGGGGGATTTCGTCTTTTCCCCTGGCATTGCGAGGAGACAAAATCCCCCTTCCCCCCTTTTTCAAGGGGGAATTTACTAACTTAACCCGACAAATAACGTTTGACATGGTACTAGTAACGCGCTCATAGATCGATATTGCTGAGCGGGTCGTTGCTGAGGCCCTTGCTACTCGACTTCTTCTTCTTAGCAACACGTGATCTACGAGCATTTCTCGCCTTGCGCCGTTTCGCTGCCTTTGCTTTGCGTTTGGATTTCCGTACGGAAGCCTTACTAGCCGCCTTTCTGGCCGAGCTGGCCCAGGATTTCGGCTGGTAAAACGAATCCTTGCCCTCTGGCTTGGCCATCTGTGGGGCCGAACTTGCCGCAGAGGCCCGTTCGATCGCCTTGGCCGGCGATTCAGCGGGCTTGCTTGGCGATGGCGTCGCAATGGGATCACTCGAGGTTACAGGCGTTATATACGAAGTCGTGGTCGTGATCTTCGAACTTGAAAACATATTTTTACCTTGCAGGATCCCGAAACCACCGACCAAGGCAACAAGGCCAATTGCCGAAAAGATCACCATTCTCCGCTTTCGTGGGCGATTTGGCCGGACCATGAAGGTGTCGTCATCCAGATCATCACCCGCGTATTCAGCTGCCCAGCTCGTTAAGGGATCAGGCGTTGTCGATACCGCTGTGTTCACCGGATCGGGTTGCTGCTGGGTTGGGGGAACCGATACAGCTGACGGGGGAATGGAATTAAGGTCGTAAATATTCTCACTGTAGCTGGCCGGCTGCTGAGGTGCATTGGCGCTGAACGGTACGGGTTGAATCGAGGCCAGCGGGGCCTCACTATACCTGGGCTGCTGCTGGGGAATATTGACACCTTGTGGCGCTGGTTGAACCGAGGCCAACGGGGCCTCCTGCTGTTGGATAGCATCCACGCTTGGCGGCGTGGGCTGGACCGAGGCCAATGGGGCCTCGCTATAACTGGCCTGCTGCTGGGGAACGTCGGTACTTGGGGGTGCGGGTTGAACCGAGGACAATGGGGGATTGGCCTGGGGTATCTCGCTTGGTTGCTCAGATTCACAACGTTCATCGCCAGCTGGCGCAATTGACTGTTGTGCTGGGATTTCCTCTGCCTGCTCGGTTTCGGCATAGGTGTCCTGAGCAGCTGCAGCTGGCTCCTCTATTGGTTCATCCTCTAATTCGTACAATTGCTGCGCATATGCGTAGTAGGCCTCTGCTTGCTCAATATCACCGGCATCGTAGAGTTGTTGGGCTGCTTCGTAATAAGGCTGCCAACTCGGTCGCTCAGGGGCGGATGAGACTGTGTCAGTAACGGCTTGTTCGTTGGACTGTATTTCCAGGTCCTGATCGTTTTCGTTTTTCACGGGGCCGCGCTCCTTTCTTCAAGACTGAAGTCCTAATTCTTTGTCGTACTTAGAGAGCTTTATTACAGTCAGGTTTAAAATATACATAACCTTTTGATATTACATCACTTTGAAACCTTATCACGATGCGTAAAATTCGTACAGTCCTAATTTTTCAAGAAATTATGGTGGTGGGATGTGTCGGTGTAGCTGGATTTGGTCTTTAGCCCTTGCCGGTCTTTTGTTGTTCGTGGCCATTCCAACAAAACGTGCATAGTTTTTCGCTTGGCAAGCCGATTGCCTCGATCATATCTGGCAGGCGTTGATATTTAAGGGAGGTTAGACCGATCTGCCGACCAATCTCAGCCACCATGGCGTGGTAGTAATCTGAATCTGGATTGGCATAGTCAGGCAGGTGGTTTTCCACATCTCCGTTCAGACTGGCGATCGCCTTTCGGGTGGCCAAATCCATCTCTGATTTGGACTGGGAAAAATTGAGGAACTTACAGCTGTAAACGAGCGGCGGACAGGCAGGGCGCATGTGGATTTCCTTTGCGCCATATTCAAATAGCCGCGTGATGATATCTCGCAGCTGTGTTCCCCTAACGATCGAATCCTCGCAAAAGAGCAGCCGGTTGCCTCGAATCAGTGCCTCAATCGGAATCAGCTTCATTTGGGCAACCAGATCCCGGGTTTTCTGATCTTGGGGCATAAAGCTCCTGGGCCACGTGGGTGTGTATTTGACGAATGGCCGGCGATAGGGGAGCCCTGCTTCTGTTGCATACCCAATGGCGTGTCCATTTCCAGAATCGGGAATCCCAGCGACCAGATCTACATCGGCATTGTCTGCTCGGCACAGGGCAGCCCCGCATCGGTTGCGCGCGCTCTCCACATTGATATCCTCGTAACTTGACGCAGGGTATCCGTAGTAGATCCAGAGAAAGGAGCAGATCTGCATGGCATCGCCCGGGGGCGAGAGTTGCTCAACGCCGTCCGGGGTTATCATGACTATTTCACCCGGCCCCAAATAGCGATCGATCTTGTAGCCGAGATTTGGCAGGGCACAGCTCTCCATAGTGACGGCAAAGGCTCCGGGTTTGGCGCCGATGACAATCGGAGTGCGGCCCAGGCGGTCTCGCGCCGCGATAATACCGGTTTCATGGCTGACTAACAGGGTGCACGAGCCTTCAATCGCGTTTTGTGCAGCGATAATGCCATCAACCAAGGTCTCTTCACTGTTGATGAGCAATGCCACCAGCTCTGTGGGGTTTGTCGCGTTCATCGAGAGCTCAGAGAAGTGGGCAGAGCGCTGTTTGAGCAGCTTATTGGCCAGCGCCTCGATGTTGTGGATTCGCCCCACAGTCGCGAGGGCGTATACGCCGTGGTGTGAGCCGATAAGCAATGGCTGGTCCTCGTGATCACTGATAACGCCGATGCCCATGTGACCGCTGAGTTTGGAGAGGTCGTCTTGAAATTTGGAACGAAACTGTGAGCTCGTGATGTCGTGGATGTTGCGCTTGAATCCGTCTGGGTTCTTGACGACCAGCCCGCCTCTTCGCGTGCCCAAGTGGCAGTGATAGTCGGTGCCGTAGAATAAATCGCTTATACAGTCCTGCTTGGATGCGACGCTAAATAGTCCGCCCATGTCAAATGCCTTTCTCGTGCTGGCTGGAATTTTTCTATCGTATCGCGATAGTGCATCGCCAGATGGCATAGCACGCAACATCGCATCGTAAAAGAGGTTTTGACCTGGGGAGGACGATACCTCTATGCCACTTCAAAAAATCGCTCTTTGGGTACGCCACAAACAGAACATTTGTCAGGGGCTTCCCCCTCGATTGTGTTACCGCAGACTGGACAGACGTGGATCGGAGATTCAGGCAGATCTTTACCAGAGGTCACTGTATCCAGGGCCTTGGTGTATAAACCGTGGTGCACTTCCTCGACCGCAAGGGCGTTTTTAAAAGAAAACGTCGCGGGCTTTTCCCCCTCTGCCTGGGCCTCCTTTAGGAACTGGGGATACATCTCTTTGTATTCATGTCCCTCGCCTTCAATGGCTGCCTTGAGGTTGTCTACTGTTCCCTGGATACCGCCAAGCACCCTCAGGTGTGCATGGGCATGGATGGTCTCGGCCTCGGCCGCAGCCCTGAACAGTTTGGCCACTTGCGGATATCCCTCCTCTAATGCCTTTTTTGCAAATGCGAGGTACTTGCGATTGGCCTGGCTCTCTCCGGCAAAGGCGGCTTCGAGGTTGTCTTTGGTTGCCATCTTTTCTACTCCTTTGTTCTTCTTTTTTTCCTGGCTTGTTACGGGATATTACACGTGTTCTATGCGCGTGTGTGCTGAGATTTCAGTGTTGGTCGTGCAGAGATCTGAGATCGACAGGCCGTGCACGTCGTCGTTTCCGGTCAGGCGGGCAAAATCCTTGAGCTCCTCTGTGGATGCTTTAAGGAAGTTTTCAACCCGCTTGGCAGATTTGTCCACTTTAAACCGGGCCCTGAGCTCTGGATCTTGGGTGGCAATGCCAACCGGGCACATACCGGTCGAACAGATCCGATACTGCTGACAGCCCATGGCCATCATGGCAGCAGTACCAATGGCAACGGCGTCTGCTCCCATGGCCAGTGCCTTGGCAAAATCCGCAGATATTCGAAATCCGCCGGTGATGAGCAAGGTCACTCCGTTGGCTTGCTTCTTGTCTAGATATGCCCGTGCCCGCGAAAGGGCAAATATGGTGGGCACAGACGTGGCGCCTTTGACGAATTTGGGGGCAGCAGCTGTAGATCCAGCCCGTCCATCCATGGTGATGAAGTCGGGCTGGGCCTGAAGGACAACATCGAGGTCCTTTTCTATATGGCCAGCCGCCAGTTTGACCCCAATGGGCGCGCCATGTGTTTTTTCCCGCAGCCAATCCACGGTCTGCTTGAGCTCATCTGCGTTGCGGATATCCGGGAAATGGGCAGGACTGAAAATATCCCTGCCAACGGGGAACCCGCGCGCCGCTGCTATGTCCTCTGTGACCTTACCGCCTGGCAAGTGGCCCCCCATGCCCGGCTTGGCAGACTGACCAATCTTGATCTCCACTGCATCTACCTGCTGGAGATATGCGTCGGTAACGCTGTATTTGTTGGGCACATATTCAAAAATATACCGATGGGCACTTGCCAGAGATTCAGACAAGATGCCGCCTTCGCCAGAACACATTGCTGTCTTGACAGCCGCACTGCCTTTGGAAAGGGCCAGCTTTGCTTCCTTGGACAGGGCCCCAAAGGACATGTGGGTGATATAGATGGGCGCATCCATCACCAGGGGCCGCTTTGCCCGGGGGCCGATCACGGTCTGTGTGTTCACTGGAACGTATTTATTTAAAGGTAATCGATCGAGTTGCGCGCCTTTGATCAGAATATCACGCCACCTAGCAGTGGGTTCCTTGGTGCGCATCGGCTCGATAATAGACGCGCCAGTTATGGCCATCTCGTGGATATCACCCATAAACTGTTCCAGCGCGTCATCGCGCCGCCGCCATTCGGACAAGTAGGTATCCAGGTTCAAGTCACCTGGATCAGCGCTGCGATCAGCGGACTTGTCCAGCCCCTTTGGCGCGCCTGGCGTTTGGTGGACGAGGGTAAACGAGGCTTTATTGGAGCCACAGACCGGGCAGGTCCAATCGTCCGCAAGGTCGGCAAACCGGGTTTCCTCGCGCGCTTCATCATATTCAAAAGTACACAGCTGACACTGATACGACCCGTAGATGATATCCGGAGTGGTAATCTCCTCCTCCACCGGTTTCTTTGGGGAGGGGTCGACCCGACTGAATTCCTTTTTAGGGGAACCGCACACCGGGCAGGTCCAATCATCAGGTAGCGCTTCCCATGCCTTCTCGTCCTGAATCTTGTGGGGGTATGTGCACAAATTACATTGGTACGTGACCATGACACTCCTCATTCTTGGCTTTCTCTTGCATCAAAATAAAGCTGAACCCGCTAAAAAGATCAACGCAGAAAGCGAACCTATCCACCTGTTGAACTAGTTAAATCTACCGATAAGTCCTGCCGATACACCGGAGAAGTAAGGGCGCAGCTGGACAGCCGCCTGTTGGAGATGGTCGGGTCTGCGGGGTAGCTCGTGTAACCAGGGGATTGCCAGGCCAAGGCCCACCCCGGTGATCGCGCCCACTATAACGTCTGACAGGAAATGCGCCCCAGCTACAACCCTGAACGTCCCTACCGCTGCGGCGATGCCATAGGAAAAAATCCACAATGGCGCAACCTTAGCACGGCCTTGCTGTTGCCTTAACCAATTCCCGACCCTTCTTCGGTGGTGAAAATGGCCTGATCACTTAATCCCCACCCTTCTCCGGTGATGAAAATGGCCTGATCACTTGATCCTCTCCCTTCTCCGGTGGTGAAAACGGCCTGATCACTTAATCCCCACCCTTCTCCGGTGGTGAAAACGGCCTGATCATCTGATCCTCACCCTTCTCCGGTGGTGAAAACGGCCTGATCATCTGATCCTCACCCTTCTTACGTGAGGAAAACAGCCTGATCACTTGATCCAGACTCTTTTCAGGCCAGATCGCGGCTTTTGTTTTTTCCTGGTTTGGGGATAATCGCATTGACCGAAAGGAGACAGGTGGTTATTGCTACTTGGCAAATGATTTTTTAAGGAAAACGACTTGGTAATGAACAGCAAGCAACATTTACTAGAAAAGATTGCGGATTTAAAAAAAACGCGTCGGGCGGTCATTCTCGCCCATAATTATCAGCTACCTGAAATCCAGGATATGGCCGACTTTAATGGCGATTCCCTTGAACTCAGCAGAAAGGCAAAGGACACAGACGCCGAGGTCATTGTTTTCTGCGGGGTGCACTTCATGGCCGAAACCGCGGCCCTCTTATCTCCTGAAAAAACAGTGCTGTTGCCCGACCAAAACGCGGGTTGCCCCATGGCCGATATGGCTGAGGCAAGGGATGTTCTCGAATTGCGGCGACAGCACCCAGATGCACTGGTTGTGTGCTATGTCAACAGCACCGCCGCGGTCAAGGCCCTCAGCGATGTCTGCTGCACGTCAGCCAATGCAGTGGACGTGGTCTCGCGCATTCCAAAGGATCGGGACATCATCTTCGTACCAGACAAGTACCTGGGCCAACACGTGGAGCGAATGGCTGGCAGGAAATTGATCCTATGGCCGGGATACTGCCCGACCCATGTTCGGTTGCAACCCGAACACATTGAATCAGCTCGTGTCTCCTATCCAGGTGTGACCGTGATGGTGCATCCCGAGTGCCGACCCGAAGTTGCCATGCTGGCGGACGAAGTGCTCAGCACTGGGGGGATGTGTCGATTTGCCCGTGAAACTTCAACAGAGACCATCGCCGTTGGTACAGAGGTGGGGCTCCTCCACAGGTTGAAAAAAGAGAATCCAAGCAAGCGCTTTATTCCGCTTTTAGACCAGGCAGTGTGTCCCAACATGAAACTCACGACCCTGGCATCGGTTGTTTGGGCATTGGAGAACAGGCAGAACACCATCGCGGTAGATAGCCCGATTCGAGAACCAGCAAGGGCGGCTATCGAGCGCATGCTCGACAGCGGACCGATCACAACGAGCGAGGTACCTCTTGATTGACGCACTTGAAATTGCCGGGCGACGTTTCTCGTCCAGGTTGATGGTTGGAACGGGAAAATTTGCCAACACCGATGTCATGACGCGGGCCATCGATGCTTCAGGCGCCGAGATCGTTACTGTGGCACTCAGGCGCGTGGATCTATCCGCACCATCAGACGACATGCTAAACGCTATCAATCCGGACAAATACTTGCTGCTGCCAAACACCTCTGGTGCCCGCAACGCAGCTGAGGCCATTCGCTTGGCGCGCATTGCCAAGGCCAGCGGCCTGTCAGACTGGGTCAAGCTAGAGGTAACCCCTGATCCAAAGACCCTGCTGCCTGACCCGATTGAGACGTTGAGCGCAGCCGAAACCCTTATCAAAGACGGATTTACTGTGCTTCCATACATGCCGGCTGACCCAGTACTGGCCAAGCGCCTCGAAGAAGTGGGCGCAGCCACCGTAATGCCCCTCGGCAGCCCCATCGGTACTGGACAGGGCCTGCGCACCCGGGATTCGTTGGAGATTATTGTCGACCAAGCCACTGTTCCAGTCGTTGTCGATGCTGGACTCGGCTTGCCCAGTCATGCAGCTGAGGCAATGGAGATGGGTGCGGATGCGGTTCTCGTAAATACGGCCCTGGCCATTGCAGATGATCCTACTGCCATGGCACAAGCGTTTCGCCTGGGCGTGGACGCTGGCCGCCGCGGGTTCCTGGCCGGCCCTGGTCCGACGAGCCGGGAAGCACGCGCCTCCTCTCCTCTCACGGGTTTTTTAGAATGAACCGCATCGAGGAAATCGTCGACCAGACCCAATCGAGTGACTGGGAACGCCTGCTCAAAAATCGCGACGAGGCCCTGGTTCGCAAGATCCTGTCGAGACCTCGCAAAGATGCAAGGGATCTCGCCCTGTTGCTCTCGCCAGCTGCTGATAACACCCTCGAAGAAATAGCCCGCTATGCCCATCGCGTCACCGTGAAGCGATTCGGCCGGGTTATGCAATTGTACGCACCACTGTACATTTCCAACTTCTGTGTGGGCGGATGCCCGTACTGCGGGTTTCGCTCGGATCGATCGGCACAAAGACGCAGGCTCACCATTGAAGAAGTCCTCCAAGAAGGCGGCCTACTCACCCAGTCGGGCATGCGGCACATCCTACTGGTGTCCGGCGAAGACCCCAAAGGCGCGAGCGTGGCATTTCTGGCCGAGGCGGTTACAAAACTCAAGCAGATCGCACCGAGCGTTTCGATAGAAGTGCCGCCCCTTAAGGAAGCTGATTACAAAACCCTGGCCACCGCAGGCGTGGACGGCGTTACCCTATATCAGGAGACATACGACCCCATCCGATATGCTGCCTGCCATCCCTCGGGTCCAAAGTCGGATTACACCTATCGCCTCACCGCCCTCGACCGGGCAGGGAGAGCCGGCATCCCCAAGCTGACCCTGGGCGCCCTGTGGGGACTTGGGCCCTGGCGACTGGAGGCGCTTCGGCTCGGCCTCCATGCCATGGCACTGGAACGGCACTACTGGCGGAGTCATATCGCCCTGGGCATGCCGCGCCTTAAGCAAGTGCCAAACGATTTTTCCATTCCATATCCCATGGACGATCGATCGTTGGTGCACGTTATTGCAGCACTGCGCGCATTCCTGCCAGATGCAGGCTTGGTGCTATCCACCCGAGAACCGCCAGCCCTCAGGGATAAGCTCGTGCCCCTCGGCATTACCCAAGTATCCGCAGGGTCAAAGACCGAACCAGGAGGATATGCAGCACCAGGGGCTGCCACGGATCAATTCGAGGTGTCTGACCATCGGACCCCGGCGGAAGTGGCGGATCGCCTGCAGCGGTTGGGGTATGATCCCGTGTGGAAGGATTGGGAACCCACATTTGGAGGTATGGCACCATGATCGAGGTGCGCATCAATGGCGAAACCAAGTCAATCCCAGAGGGGCAAAAGGTCGGTAAGCTGCTCGAAACCCTTGGGGTGCGGGATCAGACCCTATTGGTGGAACGCAACGGCGAACTGATCCGGCGAGAGGCATTTGATGACGAAATTATCGCCCACATGGATGTGTTGGAGCTTATCCGCATCACCGGGGGGGGGTAACCCCGGACAGCTGAATTGACAATGCGTATCTACCTTGATCACAATGCAACAACCCCTGTCGACCCGGAAGTGCTCGAAGAGATGCTGCCCTATCTCAGGGCATCATTTGGCAATCCATCGAGCATCCACGCCTACGGACAGGAAGCCCGTCGCGGCCTCGATCTGGCCCGGGAACGGGTCGCGGACCTTATCGGTGCAGACCCTGAGGAGATCGTCTTCACATCAGGGGGGACCGAGTCCATTAACCATGCGATTAAGGGTGTTTTCGACGCTGCATCGAGACCTGGCACCCAGCTCGTCATCAGCGAGATAGAGCACCCGGCTGTGCGCACCTCGTGCAGCGATCTAAAGCGCAAGGGAGCGCGCCTCACCTATCTCAGCGTCGACAAGCAGGGTGAGATAAGCCGAGCTGCAGCCCGGGATACCATCGGCGAGAACACAAGACTCGTATCTGTCATGCTGGCCAACAACGAAGTGGGTACTGTGCAACCAGTGGCTGAAATTGCCAGAATTGCGCGAGAACGCGGCGCAATCGTTCACAGCGACGCGGTACAGGCCCTGGGCAAGGTGGCGTTCGATGTCAATGGGATCCAGGCTGATCTCATATCCCTATCGTCCCACAAGATCTACGGCCCCAAAGGCGTCGGCGGACTGTACGTTCGTCGCGGTACGCGCTTGAACCCGTTGTTGAGCGGCGGGGCACAGGAGTCGCGACGGCGCGGTGGCACAGAGAACCTGCCGGCCATCGTTGGATTTGGAAAGGCATGCGCGCTCGCCAAGGAGCGATTAGTAGCCGATGCCGAACGGATCGCATCGCTTCGAGAGCACCTGGAGCAAGGGCTTTTGTCTTGCATTCCCGACATTGTCATTCACGGCCGCAGCGTGCACCGCTTGCCAGGTACGTCGTGCATCAGCTTTTTAGGAGTCGAAGGCGAGACCCTGATGATGGCCCTGGATATCAAAGGTATTGCGGTCTCCACTGGTGCGGCTTGTGCGTCCGTGAGCCACGACCCCTCCCACGTACTCACAGCAATGGGATGTTCAACAGCCGAAGGGCAAAGTGCGATTCGATTTTCCATCGGGCGCGCCAACACACTTGAAGAGGTATCGCAGACCATTGAAATTGTCGCTGATAGCGTAGCCAGGCTACGGGGAACAGACGAAATCCCCCCAGCCCCCTTTGCCAAAGGGGGAGGACAGAATACCTAGACAATACAGTTGAAAGGATGTGGCGTTGGAAACAAAATACAAAACCCTGATCGACTTGTTGCGCTCTTTTAAGCGGGTCGCCATTGCCTTTTCCGGGGGCGTGGACAGCGCCTTTCTCCTGGCCGCAGCCAAGGAAGCACTGGGCAAAGATGCGCTGGCCGTGATCGGCCGTTCGCCCACCTATCCAGAGCGGGAATACACAGCTGCCAAGGCACTTGCCGAGTCAATCGGTGTGCCATACGCGGTGATCGACACGGATGAAATTGAAAACCCCGCGTTCTCATCCAATCCACCGAGCCGGTGTTATGTGTGTAAGACAACCCTGTTTACCGGCATTCGCGAGGTGGCACAACAGCGGGACATCGACGTTCTCCTCGAAGGCAGCAATGCGGACGATGCGGGTGATTTTCGACCCGGCATGGCAGCGGCGAAAAAACTCGGCGCACGCGCGCCCCTCCTGGAGCTCGGTTTTACAAAAGACGAAATCCGGCGCCTTTCAAAAGACATGGGCCTGCCCACCTGGAACAAACCGGCCATGGCATGCCTGTCCTCTCGCATTCCCTATGGCGAGGAGATATCAGAACCCAAATTGCGGCGCATCGAGGCCGCTGAAAACGCCATTCGAGATATGGGTATCGCCGAGGTGCGGGTGCGGGATCATGGTTCAGTTGCCCGCATCGAAGTCAATCCAGACCAAATAGGGACACTTGCCGGCCCAGGCCGACATCAGCTTGTAACTGCGGTAAAAGAGGCGGGATACACCTACGTCTGTCTGGATTTAGAGGGCTACAGAACCGGCGCCATGAACGAAATGCTCTCTGATACGGATCCCACATCAATAGAGATTAAGGGAGACAGCGCTTGAACGGCATTGACCAAAAAGAAGCGCTTGCAGCGGCAGATAGCCACGGCGCTGAGATGTATGCCCTCTTTGCTAGGGCCAATGCGGTTCGTATCGAGCGCCGAGGCATGACCGTGAACCTGTGCGGTGTGGTCAATGCTAGGAGTGGCGCCTGCACCGAGGATTGTAAATTTTGCGCTCAATCCGCGCATAACGATGCTGAAATAACCACCTACGGACTGCTGTCCAAGGAAAAGATCGTTGAGCAAGCAAAAACTTCTGTGCAGCATCAAGCCCGGCGATTCGGTATTGTTACCTCAGGGCATTCGCTGAACAAAGCGCCGGAGATTGCATCAATCGCAGGTGCGATAAAAGATATTGCTACGAAAACGACAGTGCGCCCCTGTGCCTCCCTTGGCAAGGTGGATCGGGATACATTGCTGCGATTAAAAAAAGCTGGCTTAACCCGTTACCATTGCAATGTGGAGACCGCACCGAGTTATTTTGATCGCATCTGCACCACGAGGGAGTGGGACGAGGCAGCAGAGACGATTCGCGCGGCAAAGAACGTCGGTCTTAAAACCTGCTCCGGCGGCATCATCGGCCTTGGAGAGTCCATTTTACAGCGCATTGAATTTCTCGAGGCAGTGCGAAACCTCGACGTGGACTCAGTCCCGCTTAACTTTTTTAACCCCATCGAAGGTACCCGGCTCGGACATGTGCCTCAGCTCACCCCCCTCGAATGCCTAAAGGTGATCGCTATTGCCAGGCTCATGATGCCAGACAAGGAAATACGCGTGTGTGGCGGCCGGGAGCGGAATTTAAGAGACCTTCAATCCTGGTCCCTCATCTGCGGGGCTGACGGATTGATGATAGGCGGCTACCTCACCACCATGGGGCGCGACGTTGCAGATGATTTAAGGATGATTGCCGACGCTGGTTTTGAAATTGCGGCCGAATAGCTTCAGACCTACGATTTCTTTTCTTTGATCTTTGTTTTAACGATCTTTATCCACTTCTCGGCCGCATTCTTGGTTCTCTTGTGTTGGGAGGCTTTGTTAAACGCGTTGAGTGCGGCTGGATATTGATCCAGGTTGACTTTTGTCATTCCGAGGAGGAGATAGGCCACGCCGGGATTGGTGAGCTTGCCCTTTTTAAACGCCTGGTTGAGCGCGCGACTCGCCTTGTCGAACTCCTCCTCATCCATGTGGATTTGGGCCAATTGAATGTACAGGTCGCCCTTATCAAATTGCTTGGCAGCCTCCTGCAATGGCTTGAGCGCCTCGTCGTTCTCACGGGCGTAGAGATAGCTCTCAGCCACCATCCGCAACGCCTTTGCATTATCACCGACAATGCCCTTCCCCATGCCGTGCTGCAGCACCTTTGCCGCTTTATAAGGGACGCCCTGCTGCATGTACAGGGAAGCGAGGTTCATGTACTCCGCCTCTTTTTCCAAATGGCCCTGCAGATAGGCGAGTTCAAATACCGCCAGCGCCTGTTTTTCTCGCTTTAGTTGAGAATACATCGCAGCCAGCTGAAGCCAATAGGTGCGCTTGGGATACTTGGCGACGAGCAACTCCAATATCTTTGCCACGTCGGCGTATTGGCCCAGCTGATAGTGTAGGGATAACAGAAATTGATACCAGGACTCCTGAGGTTTTTTCGCCCTGGACACGGCTAGCTTTGCATATTCGAGCGCCTTTTTATACCTCTTATCCTGGGCATAGGCCTGACCGATGAGGTACTGGGCATTTGGCGAGGGGTTTTCCACCTTTGCGAGCCAGCTCTCCAAAATGGCAATGCCCTTCTTGTAATTCTTCTGTGCCAGGTACAATTGGCCTAAATTGAATTCAATTTCGGTCATTGCGCCCTTGGGCATGGCATTTAGAGCCAGACATTCCTCAAATGCTTCGATGGATTTATTAAAATTCCCTTTAGAGGACCATACAAAGCCATATGTTTGCCACATCATGGCCCGCTCGTGATCGTTGATGCGCCGTCTGTTTTTGATCTCCTCTAGCACCTTGAGCGCTTCAGCGTATTTGTTCTGACCGATCAACTCATGGGCCTTGCTCAAGCGACTGAAGGCCCAAGCGCCAACCGTAAAAGACTGCTGGTCTTCTTCTTTTTCTTCTTTAGCGCGCACCGGTGAAGACCATATCAACACCGTCAGCAGCGCCACCAAAGATAAATATCCGATCCTCAAAAGAGCAATCGGCCGCGAAACATTAAGACTGATCCTCACGTGACGCACCTTCCTATTGGTTTAAGCTCTCCAACTCAAACGTGAGCTTCACCCGAATCCCCGGTCGCTCTACCCGTTCCCCATCGACGACCTTTGCCTTGTATTTCCATTTCTTAATCGCGCGCAAGGCAGCCTTTTCGAAAACCCCGGGTGGCTGGCCTTTGACTACCTTGGCGTCTTTGACCGAGCCCATCTTGCTAATGGTAAACTGCAAAATAACCCATCCCTCCAACCGCTGTTGTGCAGCAGCAGGCGGGTACATGGGTTGCACCCGCACCATGGGCACCACATCCGCATCGCTCGCGGCCGCACCCAGGGTCGGTCCGTCACCAAGCGAAATATCGGGTTTGGCGTTCATGTCTGGCGCATCAAATTTGAGCGCAATCGCACTGGCGCCACTCAGTTCAGACTTTGGCATGTCTAGGTCTGGGGCTGCCGGGGCTTCCTGCGGCACCACCTTGTCTGGTAGCTCTATTTCCTCTTCTTGCTGCGCGACCTCCTCTTTAAGTCGAACAAAATCGAGATTCTTGAGGGGTGGCGGTGCTGGCGGGGCTTCGTCCAAACCGTGTGTGATCAACAGGTGCATCACAAAGAACAGCACTGTCGTTACAAAAACCGCAACGCCACCGACCAAAAAATAACGTAGATAATTCATATCAACCCAACACCACCACTATGGTCTTTCCGTGGACAGGGACACATCTTGGACGCCAGCTGCCTTTGCCGCGTCCAGCACTTTTACCATGACGCCGTTTTTCGACTTCTTGTCGGCCTGGATAATCACGGCGCCCTCTGGATTTTCCGATAGCAACCGCTCGATATTCGCCCGCACGGCGCGCAGCTCTACCTGGCGCTTGTCAATCCATATCTGCCCATCTTCGCTAATACCGACCAGGATATTGGCCCGGTCCTTATTCACCGCAGATAAGGACATGGGTTTTTGTACTTCAATACCCGTTTCTTTAATAAACGAAGCCGTCACAATAAAAAATATCAACATGATGAAGACGACATCCAACATCGGGGTTAGATTAATGTCATCTTCTTCTTCTGGTTCAACCTGACGGTTGCGCACGCTTCACCTCCTGTTATGCCATCGATTCCTTTATGGCGCGCCGCTTTCTCTTTATTAGCCGCTCCAACCGAGCGTTGAAATAGATACCTGAAAGCGCGCCAACCATACCTGCCATCGTTGGAATCGTGGCTTTGGATATACCCGATGCCATGGCCCGGGTATTGCCCGTCCCGACCATGGCCATGATCTCAAACACCTCGATCATTCCCGTGACTGTTCCCAAGAGTCCCAACAGCGGGCACAGGGCAATGAGGGTCTTTATCATCATCATCGATCGGTTCAGCTTCTGGTTGAGCAAGGAGACTTCGAGGTCCCTGATGCGCTTGGCGTACCACGAGCTCTTTTCAGGCCTATCCTGCCAGTCTTTAATGGCTGTCTGCTGATAAGCAGGGAAGATGCGCCAAAAAAAGTGTAGCCGTTCCAGAATAAACAGCCAGAGCAGGAACGTGACAAAGAAAATGATTGTCAGCACGTCCCCACCCCGATCGAGGAAGTTTTGAACGTCGATGAACGCTTCGGTTAGGCGATACACCCTATTACCTCACCTGTTCCGCGCGTTTGGCGATAATGCCGGCGCTTTGTTCCTCTAGGACCTCGGTCACCCGCTTGCTCATGCTGCGCACGGTGCTGTGCATGAGCACGAGCGGAATGGCCGTGTATAGACCGAGCATGGTGGTAACCAGCGCCTCTGAAATACCATCGGCCATGTACCTGGGGTCTCCAGCGCCGAACAGGGCCATCTGTTGAAAACACCGGATCATGCCGGTCACCGTACCGAGCAGTCCCAACAGGGGCGCAACCACCGAGGCGATCTTTACTGCCCACAGCAACCTGTCCAGCTTGGTGGATTCCCTTAGAATTGCCTCGTCCAGCTTGAGCTCGAGGGTTTCGGCCGCCACATCTGGGTTGTCTTCGTATACCTTAATAACGCGGCCCAATGGATTATCAGTTCTGACGGTGGGGCTCGTACGCTGCCGCTGTACTTTTAAATTGACGAAGATAAGATAAAACATCCGCATTACGGCAATAAGGAACGTGATGACGCCGATGATGATAATCGTGTACCCAATGGCGCCGCCCTGATCAACTTTCTCTCGGGCACTGGGGGTCTGGACCAGCAATCCGAGCAATACGCCCTGGGATGGGTCGATGGCGAGCTCCACCATGCCGCTGGTTGCCTCTTCGAAGTCAGCAGCTGTGGCGAGGTCGTAGGACGGCGGCTGACGGCCGAACTCGATGAGCTTCTTGCGATCCCCGTCCCACTGCAGAAACTTTCCCCCGGCAACCGCGTTGAAAATGCCGGCACGTGCCACCTGGAGATTTTGGGTTTCTTCGCCATTGGCATCTACCACCGAGGCGGAAAACTTGGCCGATCGCCCCTGCTCGATGAGCTCCTGCTGAATGACGTACCAGAGCTGCTCCAACTGGGATATCTTTGGCAGGGACTTACTCGTTGCAAGGGCTTCAAGGCTGTCGGCGCGCTCTGGAAATTGGGCGCTCACCAGGGACTTCTCGACTTGACTGCGGATATCGCCAGCAACTTGTCGGATCACGCCAAACAGCTCGCCCATGGTTCCCAGGCGGTTTTTTAAGGTTTCGTTCAGCTCGCCCAAACGGACCTTGTTCTGGTCAAACTCCATTTCGAGCTGTTCGCTCCTGCGCTGCTCTGCTACAAAGGCCGCTTCGGCGTCTTTCAACATCTGTGCCCTATCTGCCTTGGCTTCGATGAAGCGCCGCTCCCGCTCCTTCATCTCCACGTTCTCTTGTCGCCATCCCTCTTTGACCTTCTGCAGCAGCTGGTTCAGGGATGTGGCTTTGGCCTTGGGCGGCGGTGATGCCGCTTCTTGGGCTGTTGCGGCAACGCCGACCGATACCAGTGCGATTGTAATACCAAGTAATAATATTATCTTTTTCATTGGACTTCCTTTGGCGCTGAGACAGGTAAGTGGATCAGGTTTGGTGCACTCTGCTTTCGAGCCATGCGGAATCCCTTCTGGACAGAGCTGAAGAATTTTCGGGGCAGCTCCTGCCAATCTTTGGCCTCCCGATCCCAAACACCCATTTTCTTTCCATCAATGGATCTGTACACCAAGGCGAGGCGGCCGATCTTCAGGAATTCTACCTCCCGTTCAGCACCGTCTAGAGTTAGCTTGCCCTTGTATTCTTCGATAACTTTGCCGTGCTCCAATTCAACCAGGTAGGCGTCGAGCACCTGGCGAAACTTCTCCGAGTCAGCCACGTCGGTCTTGTTCATGGTCTCTCTGAGGCCTTTTATGCGCGCGGTCCTCTCTTCGCGCATAAAGGGAACATCTAAGTTGATGAATTCCTCTAAGTTATCGAGCATGCGGAACATCAGCGGGGTCAGCTCACGACCCATCATCGCAGCATCGTTAATCTGATTTTGGATGTCATCCATCCTCGCCCGCTGGGCCACGACGAGCTTTTCGATCTGCTCGTTATAAACGCGAAGCGATTCACGCTGCCGCTCTAAATCCCGGTACTGGGAGATCAGCTGATCTGCTTGGTCATCAATATTATCTATCCGATTCTGCGCTTTTGACGCGGCGGTATTTATAGCCACGACCATATCGATGGTCTTTTTCAGGCTGTCGCCCATTGCGTCTTCCTCTGGGCCAAGCGCTAGGCCCAAAATAACGATTAGGCCAAAACTCAGTCTCTTCCAAATTGGTTTGTCCATCATGTTTTCTCTCCACTGGCTCCTTCTAGGGCAAATTGATTCCTAAACTGAAAAGCGAGAAACCTGTCTAAAACGTTACAATTTATCGCCACTATCACAGTTTTTCGAATAATTAAATACCAAATTTGTCGCCAGACAGCTACCCCAATCTCCTCGTGAACGGTGCGAAAGGGTATATTGCATATAACCATATGAAAAATAAAGGAATAATTTGTAAACTAAGACCCCTGCTAAGACCCTTGCGCTGGAGATTGGAGAAGATATTTAAAGAAAATAAATGTCTAGTCTTCTTGCTTAAGCTCAATCGACGCGACCACCTGACCGTGATCTGATTGCCATTTTTTCACGCTGTCCGGGCTTAATGTATCATCCACGATATGATCGTTAAGTGTTCTAACATAGACGACTTTTCCAATGCGCGCTGGATTCTGATAAACAAATTCCTGGCTGACCATGATATGATCGAGGGCTTCGTAGTGGCCATTGTGGATGTGGGTAAAGTAGAAATCGCGATAGCTATTGCGGGCCTGTATCTGCTTGACGTGATAGAGCAGCACGTCCCAAATTTTTTTCTTGGCCCCAAACGAGAGCCTGCGCCAGGGCGGTTCTCCAGTGGCGATTTGGGTCGTCACTGCCAGATCTCCGTCATTCACATCTCCCAAAACGATCACCGGGTCGTTGCTGCTTTGCAGGGTCTCCATGAGAATGGCGCGCAGGCCGGTTGCCTCGGCTGCTCGGAGAATCAGGGATCTGGCCTGTCCTTTTGCCTTTTCAACAGGGTCGTAGGGGTCTGCGCCCGCCCCCATCTTGGGTCGCTTTGACTTGAGGTGCACCACGAATACCGTAACCGCGTGCTGGTCGTTCAACTGCACCCTTGCCCGCAGCACTGGCCTTGAAAATGCCTTGAGGGGAATATCATCGCCGTCAATGTCGAGGATTGCCTCTGCTGGAAATTCAGTAAAAACGGATTCATCCACAATTGGAAACCGGGACACCAAGCCGACGACTGGCCCCAGGTCCTCATCTTGCGCTGGTTCTTCGACGAGTGACTTGCCCGAGGGATCGGCGATGGAGATCGCAGCGTCATTGTAAAAATCGCTCTGCACAAGTGCTTCTTCCAGGGCCTTCTTGTGGAAAATTTCCTGAAACCCGACAATATCTGCTTTCATTGCGCTGAGCTGGTGACCAATCCACTCGACTTTCCGGTTGTAATCCGTGGGTCCGTATTTTTTTTTGCCATAGTAAATAATGTTAGGCCAAACCAGATTGTACAGGTTAAACGTTGCGATTTTAAATTTGCTCTTCGCCATGTGCACCTCCCCATTCATTTGCAGTGGATCCTGCCAGATCCGGTTATGGCCTCTCCATTTTGACACGCTGCTGATGCGGCCCGCCCAGTGGCGAAAAGGCATGATTACATACGCTTTTTTTGGTCTTATTGAGACTCTACGCCCGGTCCGCACAAAAAGTCAATCTTCACCGCGATCCGAGATGTTAGACAGTTGACTTGAACCGCGGCCCTTATTGTATGATGGCCCCCTATGCTGATAGCATCCCAACCCACCCCTCCCTCCTGGCAGGCGTACGGGGTGTTCATCCTCGAGACACTCGTGGCCCTGGCTGTGGTCGCAGTGGTCGCGTGGGCCATTGTTCGGTTCGGCCTATTGCGATGGGGACTGAAGTCCAAATCCGGTCGCATGAAAGTGATCGAGCGTTTGCCCCTTGATGCAAGGAGATCTGTCTATCTGGTAGAGGTGGATGGGCACACCTTGCTCATTGGCGCGGCTGATACGTCGGTGCATCTAATAAAAGAAATAAATGACCCGGCCATTCCCACATCTAAAACCACACCTCGTCACAGCAAGACGGAGCTGTCATGACCGGGTGTCCCCTGATTACAACGCCCCTGCTGATGATTGCAGCTGATGGCGGCTCGAGCGCCTTTCCTATCGCTCAGTTTGGTGTGACTGCCGGGATAACCTTGCTGCCGTTTGTGGCCATTGCCGGAACGTCCTTTATTAAAATTGCGCTGGTCCTGGCCATCACCCGGTCAGCTCTGGGGTCGCCCAGCGTGCTACCAACGTCGGTGCTGACAGCCTTGGCAGTCATTCTCAGCATGTTTGTCATGGCCCCGGTGGCCTCGCAAATCTTGACTGCCCTCGAATCTGCCTCAGCGAACCTACCCGCAATCCAGGACGCATTTGGATTTGCCCAAGCGCGTGCCCTATACAACGCCGCGAGTCCACCGCTCATCGATTTCTTGAGATTAAACACCCCAGATGCAGAGATCGATTTCTTTTCCGGGCTGGCCAATGGGACGGCCCAGCCCAACCCGGGCCTGCGCGTTCTGTTACCCGCATTTGCCGTGTCAGAGGTGATGGAGGCTTTTGTGATCGGGCTCCTGGTCTTTGTTCCATTTCTCGTGATTGACCTGATTGTGGCCAATACCCTTCTCGCCCTGGGCATGTACATGCTGCCGCCCATGGCCATTGCGTTGCCGCTTAAGTTGCTCCTATTTATCGCTGTGGATGGGTGGCACGTGTTGCTGAGCGGGCTTATCGTGAATTACGCGATATAACTGCCTGACACGTAACCGCGTGCTTGCGATCCACTTGAAGGCGTCCCATGTTGAGTAGTAAGGAGGCATACCGTTGAAGACCCGCATAGAAAAAGACACCATGGGCGAAATGGCCGTTCCAGCAGGTGCGCTCTACGGTCCCCAGACAGCACGGGCAGTGGAGAACTTTCCGATCTCTGGCGTGGGCATTGGCCGAGAGATGATCCGAGCGCTCGGTCTAATAAAAAAGGCAGCTGCTCGAATCAACCAGGACCTGGGTAAGCTCCCCTCTGAGCTCTGCCATGCAATTTCGACTGCGAGCGATGTGGTCATATCTGGTCGGGTCGACGACCACTTTCCAGTGGACGTATTTCAAACCGGCTCTGGAACCAGCAGCAACATGAACATCAATGAGGTCATCGCCACCCTGGCAAACAGACAACTAAACGTACCCGGGGGAAGCGAGGGATCGGTCCATCCCAATGACCACGTCAATATGGGGCAATCGAGCAATGATGTTTTTCCAACGGCAATACACCTGGCTGCTTTGGCAGGCATCGAGCATGCGTTGGTGCCAGCGCTCAAGCAACTGTTCGAGGCGCTTCAGAAAAAAACAACCGCCTACAACGACATCATTAAAATAGGCAGGACCCATCTGCAGGACGCCACACCTATTCGGCTGGGGCAGGAGTTTTCCGGCTTTGCCGCGCAGATCGCACACGGTATTGCCCATGTGGAACAGGTCGCAAAGTACCTTCGCGCACTACCAATAGGTGGTACAGCGGTTGGCACGGGCATCAACACGGACCCATCATTTGGCCGAAAAGTGACAGCAGCCCTTACCCAGGAGACCGGTATCAGATTGACTGAGGCACCTAACCACTTTGAGGCCCAGTCCGCACGAGATGGAACGGTCCGCATGAGTGGCGCGCTCAAATCCCTAGCAGTGAGCTTGATGAAGATCGCCGGCGACATCCGCTGGCTCGGATCCGGACCTAGGTTGGGCTTGGCCGAGCTCAAGCTACCCCCGGTGCAGCCGGGCTCCAGCATCATGCCCGGCAAGGTCAACCCGGTGATTGCCGAGGCCATGATCCAGGTCGCAGCCCAGGTTGTCGGCAACGACGCCGCCATATGCGCGGGTGGCATGATGGGCCGGTTTCAACTCAACACCATGCAGCCCCTGATGGCGAGAAACCTCCTTGAACAAATCCACCTGCTAGCAAACGGCGTGCGCGTGTTCACTGAGCGGCTGATCATAGGGATCGAGCCGAACATCGATGCGATTACTGCACGCGCGCAAACCTCCCTAGGGCTCGCCACAGCGCTCGCCCCTCACATCGGCTATGATCGGGCTGCTGAGATCGCCAAAACAGCTGAAAAACAAGGCAAGACAATTCGAGAGGTTGCAGGGGAACAGGGCATCCTCTCCCCTGCTGAGCTAGATGAGCTGCTCGATCTGAAGCACCAGGTATGATGGGGGCGCCATCAAAAAAAGCCCCCAATGCCGACCAGTGCTCTGGTGTCGCCGCGCTGAGTAATCTGCGGCGCGAGTAGGGGAAAGATCTTAAGCTCGTTGCTGGCAACTGTAGACGACTGGTCCTCGGCCTCTTGTCTCGATATCAGGGCATCTATCGACAGCGCGATAAGACTCACCGCACCAACACCCCCTGTGACCCCTATCAAAGCCGGTGGTACCCGGTCCTCAGCAATGCCAACTGCCACCATGGCGCCGGCACAGCTCAAGCTGGCACCGTAGGTGGCAATGCCAGTAATGCGCAGACCGAGCGACCCGTTCACCGCGGGATGGTGCCGGGCAGATCGGCCGCCAAAAAAGACCACCGGCCCCAGTGACGCCACGGTAATGATCGCGGGTACGCCCATGGCCCAAGATGCGGCTTCCTTGTCTTCAGCTGCATCGCACTCGCCCATTACGTCGCAGTCATCGCTGTCATAAAGGTCATGGGCTTTGCCAGTCGCAATAGCGCTGCCAATACTGAGCCCAACCACACCGCCAGCACCAACCAATCCAATGATGCTCGCCCCCAAGGACCAGCCCGTAGACGCAGGTCTCACTGACGGTACCGGTGCCGGGGATGCTGCAAGGGCCGTCGCTGCCTCAGGAGAAGGAGCTGGGGCAGCCTCAGGAGGGCTCTGAGCGGGTTCTGCGCTTAGTGGCGCCGGTTCCAGGTTCGAGGGCGCTGCTTCAGCTGGGGAGATAGACGGTGTTGGATCCACGCACACGCCCCCCTGGCAGATCCGATCCCCCTTGCATTCCGTGTCCTTGGTACACTGGGCCGCTGCTGTGACTTGAAAAATCCCAACTACCGTGCCGATTGTCAGTGCCATCCCCATCCGCAACATGGTGCCTCCTTCTCCAGAACAGGATTTACGCACCTTGCTGACTGGGCGTCAAGTGGGACAATTGCAGCAACCCCGAAACCGGTATGTCGGGGTACTAATCCTCCGTCAAGTGATGAGTGATGTATAATATACTCCCCCTTGAAAAGGGGGAATGCCCGGCGCTAGCAATCAAAATACGTTTGACCTAGATCTAATCGAGATTGGGATGAACCTCATCAAGGACACAATAGAGCAGATCTTCGTCGCATTTAACCTTGAAGTCTGGACTGATACCAGAGCCAATCGTGGTGAGGTTTTCGACAGGTTCAGCATCGCAATACCCGTCTTCGGGGTCGCCGTCATTATCAGCGCAAGGAACAGCAGGCCAGAGCAATTGCACTTTGTATTCAGCCTCGCAGTCCGCGTTGTGGTCTGTATACTTCAAATCCGCAACGATTTGCGTGCCGATCCACGCCGCGGTAACCAGTACCTTCACGTTCGACCACTCATAGCTAACGTGTTGGGCAGGCACTGTTTCATCCTCGACACCAGCGTCTGGATCCCCTGGAATGATGTACTCGTCGAGCTCTAACTCGGCCTCGTTGAGATCAGAGACAGTGCAGACGTCGTTCGAAGGGCTTGAACTGTCGAAATCTCCGAGGGAGTGGATCTCGTGATCGTCGTCTTCATCTTCCACATCGTAATCCGCTGCATCATCCACCATTTGGCCCAAGGTTTGGGGACGAATGGCAAAGATGGGGCGATCAAAGTCGGTCGTGTCGTCTGATGTGGGGTTGTAGAACGTGTGGAGACCGAATACATCGCCCTTTAAGTTCTCGCATGGGTTGTCTTCATCTGGGTCGTCGAACTCGGGAAAAAACTTCCCAAAGGCGTCACCTCTGGCGACCTGGCAGTCGACGGGATCCGGCTTGCACCCATTGCTGATTAGACAAGCGATGAGCATTCCCAACGCAATGAGTGTCTGTGACATGATGATAGATGTATTTCTCATGGCGTTTTTCCTTTTAAAACGTCAACCGAAGCCCCAGGCGGACTGTTAGCGGTGCCTGGTAGGCTGTTGGGTTGCCAAAGTTCTGGTTGTAGTCAATGTCTTCATCAAACTCTCTCTCGATCGGGTTTCCGTTCTCATCGTAATCAAGCATCATCAGATCATCGAGATCGTCTACTGTTCCTCCTTCGATGGGTACGGGATAATTTTCAGTGTAGATCTGATCTCGATTCGTAACCTCCTGAAAGTTAAAAATATTAAATACATCCCCAATAATTTCCAGCGAATAGGTCTCGTCAAGCTTTAGCATAAACCCGACGTGGAGATCCATCCGATGGACCCAGGGTAGCCGATCTCCGGCACCGCGCTCGAGGATGAATACTTCCCCATTGCCGTAAATTTCGTGTGCACCCAGGTAGTTGGTGGGCTGACCAGAGTGTGCCTGATACCCGAGACCAGGTGTGATTTTCATGTGCTTGCCGATGTGGAAGTCATAGGCGCCGAACACCTTGATCGTATGCCGCTGATCGCCGGGCAAATACCCATCCCTGTTGACCAGGAGGGAACGCAGGTCGAAATCTGAGTTGATGTTGGGGTCGAGCTGACCGGTTTCCGGGCGGAACAGGCCGGCGTAATTGCCGCGCAGCCAAGCCATGGTGTAGCTGACCTGGGCCAGCCAGTTCTTGGTAAACGCCTTCATGGCGTAGATGGTCACCGCGTCGTAGTACCGCTTGGCCTCTGGAAAGTCCGTGGCAATGCCGCTGCCCGGGTTTCCAATGAAGTAGGTCGAGGCTTCGTCGCGGCTCATATCCTCGATCACGTTGTTCATCCAACGGCGCGTGTAGACAACGCCGAGGCGCACTATATCTAGCAGTGCGTACTCGCCACCAAACATTAGCTCAGAAGACGATTGGGGCTTGAGGTCGGGATCGATCGGCACCAGGCCATTGTTATGGACATAGCTCTGGTTGAGGTCAGAGGCTCCGCCGATGTCAATCCCGTCATCCACATCAAAGCAAGCGTCGTCGTCATCCGGATCCGCGACCGTTGGATCGCAATCGCCCTCGGACGGGTTTCCGGTCGCATTGTAATACCCATGGGCGTACGGCTGGTCCGATACTGAACGGTCCGCGATGTCAAGGGGAATATTCTCGTAAAAAATAGCGAAGTTGCCGAATATTTTCGACCGTCCCTCAGAGGTGGGATCGAAGATAACACCAACGCGTGGGGACCATTGATTGGGCAAGGCAATGGCGAGCTGTCCCTCACCCCCGTAAATATATTGTGCATCGTATCGAAAACCGAAATTGACGGTGAGCATCTCCACCAAAATCTCCCAGCTGTCCTGCAAAAATGCGCCATAGGACATGCTCTTTGTGCTCGTCTCTATGAAGGGATAGATAGTGGGGTTATCTGGACCGTCAAGAAAACCGAAAATGCGGAGATCATAAAAATAGGCACCACTGCTGCTTTCTGAGATGAACCGCGTACCCGAGTACCCTTTCTTCTTATCGTAGCGGTTTAGCTCGAAATCGACCCCCGCTTTGATATCGTGGGTGCCCCACAAATCCTGGACCGTGTTTCCCACGCTTTGGGCCATCATTCGGGTCAACCTTCCCTCGGTCATAAACCCGGGGCCGCCCGTGTAATAGCGGGACACTGGGCAGGGTATCACATCGTCTGGCGCGCCGTCTGGCGCATCGCATTCATCGTCATTGCCAAAATCCTCAAACTCGGTAATCGAATGATAGATGCCGGAGCGCCGCCACCTGACCCTCGGCGTGGCCGCCAAACCTGACGTGTCTCCGATGCGGGATCCGTCGATCGCCGAGTCGTAACCGTCTTGCATGTGGATACCTATTTTTGTATCCAGGGTATAATCCAAGTCATCTGTGGCAGCGATCCAGTGCAAAACAGAATCGATGATTAAATCATTGCGCTTGCGACCAAAGTAGGATCTTGCGCCGTTGAGATTTGGACTTCTATCTGACCCGTAATTTTCGCTCCACTCGTACGTGACCACGCCTGATAAGGCAAAGCGGTGGTTCTGATTGACCCTATAGTCGAGCTTTGCCGTGGCCTGGAGGGTGTTCTCAAGGTCGGTATAGTATTTCTCGGTGCCATCGATGCGCTCTGAGCCGACAACATCCCATTCATCATCGTCCTCTTCGTAGAGAAGTTTGTAAAGCGACCGCGTGCGCGTGTAGCTCTCCTTGGCATAGTCAGCACCCACGTAGAACCACAGCTTGTCCTTGACGATAGGTCCACCGATATCCGCTCCCACATCAAAAATATAGTCGAGGTCATTGTCAGTAACAATCGTCGACGCTGCTCGCTTGATGCGTTCCCGTTTGCCTTCGAGAAATCCCGGTGTGAAATAGGACCACGCCGAGCCCTTGAACTGGTTTGACCCTGTCTTTGTGACCGCAGCGATGACACCGCCGGTGGCCTTGCCGTATTCAGGCATGTATCCGCTCGTCACCACGTTTGTTTCAGAGACGAATTCCGAGGATAGCGGTGTTCCCTTGATGCCGTAACCCGGGTCGTTGATGGACATGCCGTCGACGATATAGGCGTTCTCAGGAGAAGTGGTGCCGCTCATACCTGCTCCGTAAAGATCCGAATTCACCTGCGGGGCGATCAAGGCCACTGACTCGATATCTCGATTCGAACCGCCCGCGCCAGTGGGAAGGGATATGGGCACGCGCTTGGTAAACTCCTCGGTGATGTTGGTGGTCATCTGGGTCGAACCGATGTCGACTGTTGGGACACCACCCGTAATGGTTATCTCCTCGATATCATCAGGTATCAGCACAACGTTAAACCGAAATTCCGCGTCCGCACGAATCGCAATGCCTGATTTTGTGTAGGGTTGATACCCATCCTGGGTGATCGTCATCTCGTACACACCAGGGGGTAGCTTAGGGATTCGGTATCTCCCTTTCTCGTCCGTTACATTGCGCTGCTCTCCGAGGGCCGAGGGCGACGTGATGACCACGTCGATGCCCGCTAGCGGCGCTTGCGATGTTTTGTCGACAACGGTCCCTTTGATGATGCCCAATCCCTGCTGGGCAAGGGCCGTGGACAAACAAAACAACTGAACAAATACAATTACAATCCACCGCATCGTTGTTCTCATCCTCTCATACTCCCGTTTATTTGCGTGCCACAGACAAGGCCTCACAGCAAAGTTGTCCCGACGCTGCCAACCCAACTTGCAAGGCCTATTTTCGACGCTACCTGGTATACAGGGATAAATCTTTTTTGTCATCAAGATTTTGCATTAGGATATAACATATAACGTTATTTAAAATAGCTCTTTTTTCCACAGATAAGCATCCCCCTTGACGAACGTAAACGAGCTGTACTGAGACGGTTTTGGCGGGCAGTAGTAACTTCTAAAAACCAGTGGCAAGCGTTCAAATTCTTGTAGGTGAGGTGTTTATCCCCTCTCGTGTGATATCTTGAGGTATCTGGCTTTGCAAAGCGGGGACAAACCGCAGCTACATCGGTTTCTTTGCTTTGTCAGCACTTTTTGAGAATCTACAGACGAGGTCATTAACTCTTAAAAAGCAATGGGTTTACTACAATTTCTTAAGGGGATTTCTCTTATTAGAAAGTAGCATCATCTTTTTTAAGTATAATTCATTTGAGGATACGTCCGTGGATAGCTCGATCGCCCTTTGGAGGTGGCCTATGGAAAGATTGCGCTGACCCACCATCCAATACGAAATGCTGATACCGAAGTGAAACTCGTGCTGGTATTTGTCCCGTCGAAGGGCTTCGTTGTAGAGCAGTATCGCGTGGCGATATCTAGCGCGCTGCCTGGCTTTCTCGGCTAAGTCGAAGAAGTAGAAGGGATTCATGTCCGTCTCTTCTCGCTGCTTCCTTAAGTTTTGAACGCGCCTTCTGAGGGTCGCGGCTTCCTCTGCTCGCCCCTCTTTGTTAAGCCAAATCGCGTAATTGTTGATAGCGCTCAGATCCTCGGGCGCTAGCTCGAAAAGATGCGCATACACGGCTCGCGTCAGTGGATGATCCCTGTGTCCGTAGACGATGCCGAGCATATTCCACGCCGGTGGGTAGTTGGGCATGAACGAGAGCGCCATCTTAGCAGACCAATACGCCCGATCGTAATCTCTCGACACTAAGGCTTCTGCAGCGAGATTGCTGTAAAACATTGCATGAACCGCTTTATCCGCAATGGGTCGACTGGGAAAAGATTTGACTGTGGGGAAGAAATCGATAACAGATACAATCTGAAAAATCGGCTGCCTGCGCTCGTCACTCGTGGCTGTTTCCTTGTTGTCAACCTCACCATATATCCAAACATTGATGTGGTTGATAATGACCATCATCTCTTGCTGACGATCCCAAGCGGGCGGTGCAATGAGCTGGTGGAATCGATGCGATAGCCCGAGCTGTCTTGCCAGAGCGACTGTGAGCAAGGCCATGGATAGGCAGTTGCCCTGCTTTTTGTCCCAGGTTTGCTGAGCCGTATAGGTCTGATCAGTGTATTCAATATCATTGAAAAGTGCAGCCGTGTATCCGACCAGCCATTCACGACTGGAGACATCTGGGCCCTTTGCCCTAAAGGCGTTGAGAAAAACCGCTACTGTGGCTGGATTCAAACGGAGGATTTCATCTGGATCGGAAATACGTTGTGAACGAGAAAAGGAGGCGTCGTCGAAATAGCGGCTCAGGGACGCTGGCGAAACGTGTTTGGCTGACCCGGTCGCGCATCCAATACTGACGAGTGCAGCAAATAGCGCGATAAAAGGGAATTTCATGGCGCGCTCCTGGCACGCTAGGTGCTCCTCTAATTGTAAGGCTTTTCATAGGTAAAACAATCACTTGTTGGGATCAGGCCGCCCTTGGGCTAGAAGCGGCCGCGAAGCACGAGGAATAACGTATCCTCCTCCGGGTCTAATATATCCAGCATTTGATATTCGTCACCGCCAGATGGCACAACCATGGTTGGCATGCGCGGTGCAGCCCGGACATAGGCCTTGTTCGACCCAATGGGTACGGCGCAGGACGAAAGTGCAAAGCAGGCGGCAGCCAACGCCATCCCAATGCTTTTTTTTATTGTCTTCATCAGATTATTGCCCCTCTGATAAATATAGACCGCGGCATTCATTCAATCATTCACTCAAAGAGCGGCCTTACTTGAATATTTTGTCCAGTTTTGTTTATGTCAAGGGGGGCTGTGACTATTCGCCGCGAAAAACAGGCCGTTCGTGGCCGTTGGATTCAAGTCCCCGAAGCGCATCGCCGGTCTGGAGGATCAGTTTTAAGGAGCTGAGCTCCCAGTTGAGCGCCCGCTCTAAATCCAGTGCCAGACCGTCTTCGATGAGCTTGTCAGCCAGCTTGAGGGCCACCGGCGCCTTAATCGCCAGCGCTGCTGCGGTTTGTTTTGCAGCACCATTCTCATCAGGCAGCTTACCGGCAAGGGTGGCGTGGCTGTTTTGGGCGTTGAACAGGGATATCTTGGCGAGTTCTTCAGCAGTGGGCGCCAGATCTTCTTGTACGAAACCATCGCCAGCGGCAATCTCCCCAATGATCTGATCGACCCCTTTTTCATCGTCTGCAAGCGCATCTACAATGCCGAGTCGATAGGCTGCTTGAGCTGAAATGACATCGCCCGTGAGAATGAGGTACTTTCCAATCGATTTACCCACTTTGCGCGGCAGGCGCTGGGTTCCGCCCAGTCCTGGATGAATACCCTGCCCTGTTTCTGGAAAGGCAAAGCGGGCTCGAGGTCCAGAGACCATCACCTTGCAGGCCAAGCCAAGCTCGAGGCCACCGCCTAGCGTGAGGCCACTGGCGCGAACAATCGTCATCTTGTCCATGGCCTCGATCCGGCGCAGGATGGCTTGGATTTTTCCAAAAAGGGTAATGACGTCATCGAGCTTCCCAGCCCTTAGTCTGTCAGCGATACCTTCAGGCTGCAGGCCACAGGCAAGCGCCTTCCCAGCACCCGAAAACACCACTGCCCGGACAGTTGGATCCTGGCCGACCTTGTCCACTGCTTGTGCAAGTTGGTCAATGGCGGGTTCGCACAGGGCGTTCATGACGTCGGGGCGATTGATTGTGATCGCTGCAACACCGTCTTGCACTGTGAGGTCTATATATCGCAGTGACCATGGTGTCGCTGTTTCGGCCCGTTCTATTAGTACGGGCGGCACGTGGAATCCCCGGCTTTGCGCCACCGTCGAAGCGAGCTGGTCAGCGCGCGGCGGACCGAGCGCATTTGCCAACTCGAACGGCCCCATGTGCCATCCAGCGCCTAGCTTGGCGCCAAGTTCAATATCTTCCAGGCGGGAGATGTCATCTTGGAATATTGAAGCGCCAGTAACAATCGCGGTACCCAGCAGTGCATCGGCAGCTTCTTGTTTCCTGGCTTTGTCCACGTCGCCGACCAGGTCCCATGGCGCACCCGAGGTTGCCTGAACTGTAAGGCGCCGCGGTGGGATATACGGCTCCCCGAGCTCATACAGGCCAGCAGCAATGCGCTCGACCGCCTGGATGCCCAATGCATTCATCATCGCAAAAGGCCCCGTGGACACGCCCAGCACCTCGCGGGCCGCAGCGTCGATGGTTTGGAGATTTATCTGACCGTCAACAGAAAGACGCACGGCTTCGTTGAATACCGCAATCGTGAGTCGATTTACAATGCAGCCCGGCGTATCCTTGCTCACAATCGATGCGCAGCCGAACGCCTGCACCGCTTCCAGGCCCCACTTGAGGGTAGCGTCTGGGGTCTCGGTGCCCCGAACGACTTCGATAATGGGTATATGGCCCGCGTGATCAAAGTAATGCAACCCCAAAACGCGACCGGGATTGGGGATCGCCTTGGCGATATCACTCACACGCAACGTGCAGGTGCTCGTGGCGAACACAGTTTCCTTACTGCAGATTTCGCCAATATGTCGCAGCGCTGCTTTCTTGGTGTCCTTGTCCTCGGTTACGGCCTCTAAAACGAGTTTCGCGCGTTTTAACAGCGCTGGATCTGTTGTAATCTGGATTCGAGCGAGAACATCTTTTGGATCTTCTCCAAACCCTTCAGCATCCCGTGCTTCGTTTGTCAGACGGCGCTCGATGGTATCGAGGGATCGCTCGACGATTTCCGGTTTAACGTCGACTAAAATCACCTGTAAGCCTTCTTGGGCGATTTTCTGAGCAAGCTTTGTGCCCATGACACCGGACCCCAAGACGCCAATACTCTTCGCTGTAATCATGATCCCTTTCTGGAAACTGCTCTGTACGCTCTTCTTGCTACTTACCGCGCTTTCGACTAGAGGCCCCTATCATTTTGTTGGCCCCTGTTTTTACCTCGACCTCACTGTGCGAAAGGGGGGACTCGAACCCCCACACCCTTGCGGGCACAGGCACCTGAAGCCTGCGCGTCTGCCAATTCCGCCACTTTCGCGCGCGGGCACTCTTTTCTACACGAATATTGGTTACTGTCAAGCATCGGTAGGGTATCTATTCAAAACCGTTAGGAAAATCGCATATCCTCAAATCGTGCCGGTGTTACGGCGTCTGGTTTTCCACAAGGACTACATAAGCCCCGTCGTCGTCGTCGATAACTGCACCCGGACGGACGAGGAATTGCTCTGACTGTCCCGTGTGAGTTAGCTCATTCGCTGCGTTGTATCCCTCGAGATTCAGTCTATACGAATTCCACTTCACCTCCTCGATTGTCAGCATGCCGTCATCGCACTGGATATTTGAAAAACTGACGTCGTTTACTGCGCTGCCGCTGAGCGTTACATTGAGCTTTGTTACACCGTTGGTACCACAGACGCCCTGCTCAAACCCCCAGCTCACGACGATTGTTCCAGTGCCCAAAAGCAGCTGGAAGTCGACGGTTTCACCATCAGAGGCAACGGCGTCGATAGAACCGCTGGATTGAAAGTAGGGCAGATAGACGCCCTGATGCTGGGCAAATGCATCGAGCGTGACAAAGTAGGTGCCGCTATCCAAGTTATTGATTGTATAGGAATAATCCGCACATGACACCCGCACATCCCGGATGGGTTCCGGGTCTGTCTCGTTTTCATATACACGCACTTGGATTTCATCAAATTGAAGTCGACCGCCCCCCAAGGCATCTGGCAGTGTGGACGATTCGCATGCAGGCAACCCGCCGATTTGCCACGCCACTGTTACATCATAGGTCGTTCCATCCTCGGAATCACACCCCACCCCTGCAAGCATCCCACACATACTGAAAATAATAAAAAATCGCTTCAATATAGGGTTCATTTTTTCTCCTTTTGCACGCTGTAAGCCGTTTTTAGTCTAACTACCCTAAATACTACAGACACCTATCGAGAAGACAAAATTCTTGGCAAAATGCCAAAAAAGACAGGCCCTAATCTGCGTCAGGGGGCTTTGGCGCGCTTTCTTTGCCATTTGGACTTGGAGACGCAGCTTGAGAGGGGGCCTTGGGCTCGGGTTTGATCGCGTCTTTGGCCTCGCGAAACACATCGAGTATTTTAGGCGATGTGGTAATAGAGGAGAGCTCCATGCCCGGCTGAAGCTCAATGGCCTTGCCAAATGCCTCAATGGCAAGTGCCTTTTCATTGAGCGCGACATAGGTAAATGCCAAATAGTTTTGTATGCCGATCTGCTGGGGAACGGTGAGATTGCCCTGCCCAATGAGGCGTTGGGCAATGGAGATGGTTTTTACGTAGTGGCCAGCTTCGTAGACCGCTTTGACGCGGGCAATTTCCTGTGGAATCTCCTCTTGGATTTTGGCATCTGCATCGGAATATCTTTCAGACCGTTCCTCTTCGATGCGAGCCTGCTCTTCATCGGTAAAGCGGATTTTCCACAGGGGAACAATCAAAACGTCACCGCGCTCAAAACGCTTCTTGCGGGTAAGGTTGTAGGCCTGAAGCCAGCGACTTGTGACCCCTTTTTCGTAGTAAATACGAACCACCGACCGAATGGTTTCCTTGGGGGCAAAAATATGGCGCACGTGATAGGGAATTCTGATCAGCGTGCCCTCGGAAAGGACGCTCCCCTTTTCAAAATCGTTCATTTTCGCAAGAAAAAATCCCCGCTTAGCAGAGGCCAAGAAGCGATCCGCGATACTCTCCCAGGTGTCGTTTTCCCGAACGCGATAGAGCGAGGTTTCGGGGATCTCGATCCACTCGCCCTCGGTTAAACGGCCGTCATCGGGGTGGACAAACCCGTTGGCCGCCCGAATGACCATGGTCATTTCCGCACTCCCGTAGTAACGCACGGCCAGCATTTCAAGGGTTTCGTCTTCCCGGGCCACGTGGATCCAAGCTGCAGCAACACTGCTATAGACAACAAGGAGGACGGATACGACGGCTATATTAATGTATTTGTACGTCATTGTCCGTTTACCTTTGTCGGTTTCTTTTTAGTGGCGAGCTTCTCTACGAGCCTAACTGTCTTTTGGGGCTCGATGATGATCTCTCTGCTTAGCGTATCGAAAATAGGGTGCACCAGCTCTACATAATGAACACCCGGGGCAAGGGGCAAGGGATAGGCAAAGGGGGTCGTCTCCATGTGGACCCCGTCGATGTGGACTTCGGCCCAAGGATCAGCCACGACCTGAAGATATCCAGCCGAGGCTGGTGACACTGCAATACCGACCACTGGATGTTGCGCCTTGTTCTCCGCATCCTTTGATGTCAGCTGAATGATCAGCCCCCCAAACACAAGCACGGCCAGCACGACCGCGTAAAGGATGCCAATCGATCGCAACACAGTGCGATCCTCGCGAACAGCCCGCTGCTGGCCCGCCCGAACAGCACCGGCCGAGAGTATTGCGCTGGCCTCGTCTTCGCTGATCTCCCCCTGATCCTTAAGAAAATTAATCATATACGCGTTGTAGTTGATAACAACGCGGGAAGCGAGGAAGTCCTCAAGATCATGGATCAGGGATTGGGTAGAGGGATACCGATCCGCGGGCAGCTTGGCCATGCACCGGGTAAGGACCCGTTCTACAAAACGAGGTACCTTGGGGTTTAGGCGGCGCGCCGGCACGTATCGCTCCAGTCGAATTTTCTGCAGCACTGAATATTCAGCATCCTCGACAAACGGCTTTTGGCCTGTCAGCATCTGATAAAAAACAACCCCCAGGGACCACACATCAGATCTGGCATCGAGTTTTTCCCCCAGAATCTGCTCCGGCGACATGTAAGAGGGGGTCCCGAGTCCTGTGCCGGTTTCTGTTAGATCAGAAAGGCTATCTGCATGGGCAATGCCGAAATCCATCAACTTGACCTCACCGCGAGATGAGATCATGATGTTGGCAGGCTTGATGTCCCGGTGGATAACACCTCTGAAATGAGCGTGATTCAGGGCGCGGGCCACCTGTAACGCGATAATGGCAGCGACTTCGATTGGCAAACGGTCGGACTTGTCCAAAACATCATATAAATCAACGCCTTCCACGTACTCCATGACGATGAACAGCGTGCCCCCAGACTTGACGTAATCGTGGACATTAATGATGTTTTCTTGTTGGAAAGCAGCCATGAACCGGGCTTCGCGCTCAAAGCGTTCTGCAAATTGAGGTTCAGTGGCCATGGACGATTTCAGCGCTTTGATGGCGACCGTACGCCCAAGGGGTTCCTGTACTGCCCGGTAGACAACGGCCATGCCACCGGCGCCCACCTCTTCAACGACCCTACAATTACCGATTTTCTCTATCATCGTCGGATATCCCAGAGCATCTTATTGTATGCTATACGCTGCGAATTGGTCCAGTACCGGACTGGAACTTTTCGCAAAAAGGGACCAATTCGCAGGCTAATTCAGTTGTTTTTACATCTTTTCAATTATGATTCTAATTATTTCAACCATGAAAAAGAAATTAAATATCAATCGGATAAAGATATATCTTTGGCAAAATGGTAACTTGTCAACAATATGAGAGAATTCGACCCGACCCACACCTGGTGCAGGAACGGCATAATCGTTGCAGCTGTTTAACAATTCAAATGAGTTGTAAAATCCAATCAAAACCAAGGGCATAGACGCCATGATGCCTGCATTAGAAAAAAAGCGTCGATTAAGAATCCTGGTCGTTGACGACGATCCAAACGAGATGCGCTCCCTGGTTATAGGGCTGCGACTCGAGGGATTTGATGCAGAAGGCGCTTCCAGCGGCGCGGATGCCATTGCACTTCTGAAGCAAGACACCTATTCCGCGATCATTATCGATTTAATGATGCCGGAAATGAATGGGTTGCAGCTCGCTCGGGCCATCCGCACCTCTTTTCCTTCAGTGCCCGCTATTTTGATGTCGGCATATCATCTTTCTCCGATTCAACTCGCCCGGGCTGATACCGGGGTCGTTGGATTTGTACCCAAGCCATTCTGCTTTGATGAGCTCGTTCGCTTTATCCACAAGAAAATTGACCCCCAATCCGTCTCCAGTACCACGGCCTCAGAGGCGCTCTCCACCAACGGGCTCAACACCCCCATTGATCTGCATACTGCCGCAGGCACGCGAGAACAGTAGGCATTATTGCTTCAGATTTCAATACTTTATACCAAAACACAGAAGATCGAGCTTTAAGGTGAAGCAATTTATTCATTGCAACCCAGCGATTTATACCTTATGCGGGTTAGAAACGAGGAAGACTGATACTTGGATTGGATAAGCATTCTCGGATGGACTGGCTTTCTAGCTGTTGCCCTCATTGCTGTCGTTTTTTTTGTCGTTTCTCTTGTCGAGCGTGAACCCCGTGCCGCAGCCGTTACAGCTGGTGTATCAATCCCCTTACTGGGTCTGTTTGGACTGATATTAGCGCTGGATGGCCCATTTCGAACTTGGATCATCCTCGGGGGGCTTGGTCTTTTTCTCATAGGTTTTTTCTCTCTTATCTTGAGAAAGACCCCTAATTCGCCGATTCAAGTGCCTGGACCTCAAGTTAAAATCGACGAGCGGGACGCGTTGTTTCACCGCTTTCATAGAATCGCTCCGGGAACCCCTGAATTCACGGCCTACTACAAAAAAAATCCAGAAAAATTGGCATTTGATGACAAGGTCCGCGAAATGCCCATGATGGCCGAACCAGGCTCTCGGACCTACGATCCCCTGTCATCACCTATGCAGGTGGCTTGCTTCGAGTTCACCGCTGGTATAGGGGCTGATCTGGAGTGGTCTCCTGAGCCCATGACCGGCACACCGATCAAAGCGACCGCAGTGCAATTCACACGACGCATCAAGGGATTTGCGCGCTACTTAGGTGCGGCATCTGTTGGGTGCACAGCCTTAAATCCAGCATATGTTTACAGCCATATCGGGCGATCACCTGGAACATGGGGCGCGCCGATCTCCCTGGATCACCCCAATGCGATTGCCCTTTCTGTGGAGATGTGCCACGATATGCTCTGCCACGCCCCAGACGCTGCTGCGACCACTGAGACCGCGTTCAAGTATGCAGAAGTGGGCAAGGTGGCCATGATCCTTGCAAAATACATCAACCTCCTCGGGTATGAGGCGCGCGCCCATATAGATGCCAATTATCGGGTGATGTGTGTGCCCATTGCTGCGGATGCTGGGCTGGGCGAGCTCGGCCGGCTCGGGCTTTTGATCACGCCTGACCACGGACCGCGAATCCGCCTTGCGGTGGTCACGACTGACCTGCCATTGGTCTATGACAACCCAACCCCGTTCGGGGTTCAGGATTTTTGTACGTTTTGCAAGAAGTGCGCGGATATTTGTCCGTCTGGATCAGTGGACAAGGGGGACAAGGCGCTCCATGCGGGTGCGATGAAATGGCAGACAAAAATGGACACGTGCTATCGATATTGGCGTATTGCCGGGTCTGATTGTGCCTTATGCGTCAAGGTCTGTCCCTATGCTCACCCGAAAAACCCGGTCCACGACGCGGTGAGATGGATGATCCAGCGGAATCACAGTATTCGCAGGCTGGCACTGTGGGGCGATGATCTGGCCTACGGCCGCAGGCCAAACAGGGAATATCCCCTTCCCGATTGGCACGATACAGCACTTTAGACCCTATTGGGTTGCCATTTCAAAATTGCCCTTTTTGCGAAACCCATCCCCCGGCCCCCTTCCCTGCAAGGCAATGGCATTCGGTTAAGGATTTTTGGGTGTTTTTATAGCGTAGGATCGCCAGAAAAGAATCCCCCTTGAAAAAGGGGGCAGGGGGA
>JAAUYD010011605.1_pt1 | contig 36277 bp, 26 predicted proteins | sample 7278101 | NCBI WGS metagenome assembly JAAUYD01 (sample SAMN14350128, study PRJNA611818) | marine sediment metagenome | isolation source: surface marine sediment (0.6m) | place: French Polynesia: Moorea | collected 2018-08
GGCAAAATGCACGCCTGTGGTCATGATGCCCACACCACGATGCTTCTTGGTGCAGCCATGCTTCTGAAAGATGAGCAGTTTGACGGTGAGATTCGACTGTTATTCCAACCTTCAGAAGAACGTCAGGACAGCGAGGGGGTGAGCGGGGCCACGGCCATGATTGACGAAGGGGCCACGGAGGGGCTTGATGCGGTTTTAGCCCTGCACGTGAGCGGTCAGCTGGATCGCGGCATGGTGTCGATTGACGATGGCTTTATTTTGGCAAATGTCGATCGGGTCGTCGGCCGTATTATCGGCAAAGGGGGGCACGGGGCTGCGCCACACCTATCTCGAGATCCTATTTTTATGCTTGCTCCGGTGTTAACAGCTCTGCACGGCATCGTGTCCCGCTGGATTGATCCTGGTCAACCGGCCGTTGTAACGATCGGCAAGGTGGCAGGAGGCACCACCAATAACGTCATTCCCTCACAGGTCGAGCTCGATTTGACCCTGCGCAGCATGGATGATGGGGTTCGGCAGCAGTTAATTGCAGAAGTGGAACAGGCGTTCTCTGTGGCCCGAGCGATGGGCGGTGATTATGAAATTGAAATATATCCCGGCTATCCGGCCACATACAACGACCCTCAGGTTGCTGACTGGATTCGCCAAACCGCCAAAGGGATGATCGGCGAAGAAAACGTCGTGGCCAGAGGCCCGGTGATGGGCGCTGAAGATTTTGGCTATATGTCGCGGGCCAGCAAAGGGGCGATGATGATTTTAGGTGCCAAGGAACCGGGCGGCCGCGAACGTTTCCTCCACCATCCGGAGTTTGATCTCGATGAGTCTGCCCTGCCGATCGGTTCAGCCATTCTGGCGCAAACCGCTTTGCGCTTTGTACGGGGGGATTTTCTGTAAAGGAAGATAGCCCCTTTTCAAAACAAAAAACGCCGGGCAATGCTCGGCGTTTTTCGATTCTTGTAGAGGTCTTTCTTAACCCAATAGATATTTTAGCCAGGAGTTTCTTTTAACAAACTCGAAATTTTCAATGATGCGATCGAAGCCAAAGTACCGGCCGGCACCAAAGGCGCCCAGACCAAAGAGCAGAGCGGCATAGACGAGATGATCGTCAATTACCCAACCGTGTTCGAGCGGCAGGAATTCGGCGATACCGCCAGTTAAACTGGCTAACCAGAACATGATCATGAGAAAAGCGCCCCAGAAGGCGTTCCAGCGAACGAGCGCCCCCAGGATCAAGCCAAGGCCGGTGAGGGTTAATCCCCACATTACCAGAAAGTCAATCGTTGGATTGCCGGCCATACCGGCAAAGAAAGCGGTTAACGGATTTCCTTCAGGGATGGCAAATTGCAGAAAGCCCGCAGCGGTCCAAGGCTCGCCATTAATAACCGGGGAGAGTACTTTGACAATCCCCCCTTGGAAAAGAACCCAGCCCATTACAATACGCATGGCAACAAGGGCATATCCTACCGCGCCTTCAGCGTATTCAACTTTTGTTTCACGGCCTAAAACCGGAGATTTGACATCATAGGTGGTCATTTTTGAATGTCTCCTTGAAATTATGAATCATTGCGATTCTTGACTGTTATCCAACATCTGTCTGAATTGTAAGGATTTCATTAACACTGCATAAGTGTGATATGTCACCCCGTTTGGAGGTCGCGTCATGCGATGAGGATGACATCTGTCGCAACCGTATAGTGCTGCAGTATGCCAGGTACTGCTGTCTCAGGACAGATAACCCAATGCAATTTGATCAAGCAACATTTATAATGCGCAAGTCAAGTAAATGAAACATTCAACCACAAATACGGGCTAAACCAGACGGTACTTGAATTACTAATCTTATCTAGAAGTTCAACAACCAAATAGCACCAAATAAACCAACCTCGGGGGCGAACCTATGTAAATTTTCCGGGGGGGAAGGATTTATGAGTTTATTTCGCAAACAGTCTGAGCCATCGTTATCGAGGGCTCAACGAGCCAATGGCAGCGCCAAGCACCCAAATCGGGGGGGAGCCCCGGGTGCCGCTGTCATGGAACGACCACAAAAACCAAAAGTTGAAAAGAAAGCTGAACCACCCGTGCCGCGCGAGCAAAACGGCCTGCTGGTGCCATTGGTTCAAGAGCCACCCGACACGCCACCTCAGCGAGGTTATCTATCGGATGATTGGGCCACCAATTTGCGGCTACAGCTGCAGCTGGCAGATATGCTGCGGAAAAAAGTTTTGGCTCCAGAGCTCCCGTTGGATATTCCTCTGGAAAGAACGGCCGAACGCGAGACCAAGGCCCGACAAACCCTCCAGCAGCTTTTTGACAGCGGCCGGATGATGGTCCCGTCCAACACAACCGAAACAGCCTTTACGAATAATGTTTTAAACGAAACTTTTGGCTTTGGCCCCTTGCAGCGCTTTATCGATACCGACGATATTTCCGAAATCATGGTCAATGGACCATATGTGATTTTTGTGGAAATTAAGGGGCGGCTGTTAGAAACCGGTCACAAATTTCTCGATGATGATCACTGCGAGCGAATCATCAAGCGCATTGCCCAACCTCTCGGCCGGCTGGCTGACTCTGAAAACCCGCTTGTTGATGCCCGTCTGCCGGATGGCTCCCGCTTTAATGCGGTCATGCGGCCGGTGGCGATCGACGGTCCCAGCATGAGCATCCGCAAATTTTCAAAAGAGAAGTTGACCATTCAAGATCTCATTAATTTTGGCTCGATGACGGAGGATATGGCTTACTTTTTGGAAGCGATCGTGGTCGGCCGTCAAAATGTGGTTGTTTCTGGGGGAACCGGCTCAGGTAAAACCACGCTCATTAACTGCCTGTCCACCTTTATCCCGGAGCACGAGCGTTCGGTCACCATCGAAGACTCGGCTGAACTGCAGCTCAAGCAGCGCAACGTAGTGCGTCTGGAAACGAAAAAACCGACCCCGCAAACTCCGCGCGAAATTACCGTTCGCGACTGTGTGAGAAACGCGCTGCGGATGCGGCCGGAACGTATCATCGTGGGGGAGTGTCGTGGTGGGGAAACCCTCGACATGCTCCAGGCGATGAACACCGGTCACGACGGTAGTATGACGACGGTTCACGCCAACGACCCCCGCTCCTGTATTTCCCGTCTGGAAACGCTGGTGCTGATGTCCGGTGAAGAACTGCCGATCAATATCGTGCGCAAACAAATTGCCGGTTCGGTCAACTTCATCGTGCAGGCCAGCCGCTTGCGAGATGGCAGCCGGAAGGTCACACACATCACAGAAATTGCCGGGATGGAAGGAGATACCGTTGTCTTGAACAATATTTTTTCCTTTGTCGACGACGGGGATGACCCTGAGGGCAAGGTGACCGGATATCACGCTCCGAACGGTCTGCGGCCCATGTGTGAACCAACGTTAAAGCAGTATGGGTATCCTCTACCGGCTACCCTGTTTATGAAAAGTATGAAACGCAAGTAGCCATTAAGTTTGCCCAGACAGCTTTTGACGAGCAGCCTGAAGGGCGGCCGTTAAAAAACATCAGTTACTAGACAAGAGACAGCGGTGACGCTGTCTCTTTTGCTTTCCAAACCCGGGACCATCAGACAGCCAGGGTTTGATCGATCAAGGATTGAGGAAAATTTGGAGGGCGGTGGGCAGGCGATCGCGCCATAATCCCCAGCTGTGTCCTTCCGGCTGTTCGTCCAGGATGACGCGATACCCTTGTTGGGTCAGCCGGGCGGCCAATTCCTGATTGACAGCGATTAAATTTCCGCCAACCGAATCCCCGTCAATGGCGGTTTCATAAGTGCCAACCGTTAGATAAAAAGAGACGGGTATCGGATCGCGCAGGGAAAATTGTCGCAAAATGATTTCATCCCTAAGGGTAAAATAGCCGGATTGAGAGATGACCTGACCAAACGTCTCCGGCCGGGAGGCGGCGGAATAAACGGCGGTGGCCCCGCCCGATCCCTGACCAACAAGGGTCGTATCGGCCGCCGTCAGGCCCGCCTGAGCTGAGCGCTGCACAAAAGAGACGACCTCATCGGCCAAAAAGTTGACATAATCATCGTTGAGGCTGTATTCACTTAACCGGTCGATAGGGGGCACAAATACCGCAACCACAGGAGGAATAGCCTCCGCAGCGATCATCCGGTCAAGCAGGTTAGGGGTGTCAATTAAATTGATATGATCGGTGCCATCTAAAAAGTAAACGGCCGGGTATCCACCGGGAGGTGCCGGTGCTGATGGCGTATAAATAAAAATAGTGCGGGTCTGATTTAAGGCGGTGCTCTCAATAATTTCCTGATCAAGTTGACCGGCCGCCGCATCTCCAACAGGTTCAAAAGCGGGAGGCGGTTGAAACCCTGGCATCACCAGCTTGGAGCGCAGCCCCAGGGGGCTCACTTCGGTTAGCGGATTTCGCGGATCTAGCTGCTCTTGCCCATCAACAATGAGTTTGTAATCGAGCCTGGCGGCCGGTTCAACCGTCAAAATAAGCACCCAAAAATCGGTGTCCGGCAGCTGCTCTAATGGCGCTGGTTCTGACCAATTATTCATGTCGCCGATCACCTCAACCTTCCTGCCAGGCCCTTGATAGACGATAGCCGCTTCGTCAAAGCTGGTTAGCGGAGTTTCCGGCATTTGACCCACATAGCGATTGACCAGATCTTGCCGGCCAGCCAGACGACCAGCGGCAGTATCGGCAAAAAAGCGCTTTAATCCCTCAATTGTGTATGGCTCCAAGGTGGGCGTAACTTCCGGTTCGGGGGTAGGGGTCAGCGTCGGCAGCGGGGTTTCGGTGGGAAATAGGGGGAGATCTTCAACGGCTGTCGGCAAGCTTGATCCACACCCGATTAAGACGACAGACAACAGACCACAGACCGCAGAAATCAAACCAAAAGAGCCGATCCTGCTCCAAGACCTGAAGTCTGATGTCTGTCGTCTGTTGTCTCTTATCATATCTTGCTCAAATAATTGGAAAAACCACCATCAACACCCAGCCAAAAAAAGCGGCGTTGCCGATGGCCGCCGCCCAGGGGCGGGTGGCCATTCCGGAATTGCCAATTGTTACGATGCCCAGTAAAAGCGGCAGGAGCGGCAAAATTAAAGAGATAAACCCCATGCCCGGAATGAGAAGAACAACCAGATACAGCCCAACGGTTTGGGTGATGGTTTGCCACAACCACCACAACCATCGGGCACCCGCACGGCCGTTTTGCTGCACAAACGCCGCAGCCACCTGAATCGGCAGCAGGGCCAAAAAAAACAGGGGCACCCGCACGAGTCGCGCTGGAATCATCCACCACGGTGCCCAAACAAGATGTCCCAAAGCGCCAAAAGCCAGCGACAGCAGAGCGAACAAGAGCAGCCCGTAGCCCACATCTGACAGCGTGGGTCGAATGAACGCCACCCGGCTCAGCCACAACAAACCGCTGATAAAGAACCATAGAGCGACCGCCCCACCCACCAACACCCCGCCAATTTCTCGAACCGGCAGAAACAAATTGATCCCCGCCAGCAGTAGGGTCCCGGCTATCGGTGCCAGCAGGGGCCAAAGCCAGGGCCAGGATCTTTTTGAGAGGTCATTTGACGCCTTGCTCTGGCGAAACAAAGGTTCAAGAGCGACGATCAGCAGCAACCCGGCCGTCAAATGAAGCAAATACCATCTGAGACGCCGATCAACATAATTGGGTTGACCGGCTGTCTGTTCTCCAAAAACCTCGTTAAGCCAGCGCCGGGCCCCGGCATGACTTAGCGGAGAAAACATAATTGTAATGTGCTCAACGTTGGGGATGAGGTCAAAGGCCCTGCCCTGGCCGGCGGCCGAAGCAGGCTGCGGACCACCGGCCGCGGTTAGCAGCTGTTCGGCCGTGTACGCAAAGTGTCCTTCAAACTCTCCGGCCTGAAAATAGAGATTTTGTGGGGCGGTGGCACTCACCTCAGCGTCTGTAGGGGAAATGGCGATGACCGCCGCATATCGTTGTGGATCGGCGAAGCCGGCCCGCATGACCGCCCCGCTGCCCATCGAATGACCCAAAGCGGCAATTCGGTTCGGATCGATTACCGGAAGGTCGACCAAGGCTGTGAAGGCGTCATCCATATTTTTTTGCAGCACATCCTCTTCCGTAATCAGCGGGATTGCATTGGCGCCGTGACCGCCAAAGTCGAGTGACAGCGTGCCATACCCGGCATGAGCCAGGGTATAGCTGTAGGCTAACATGAGCTGCTGCGAACCGCTAAAACCGTGGGCGATAATCACGCCGGGAATTGATTGACCATCGGTGATCGGTGGCCCGACGTAGCGCAGCGGCAAGCCGTTTTGGTTAAAGCGCCGGATTTCAAGCCCCTCGGCGGCTTGGATAACCTGCCACCAGCATAAACCCATGACCAGGATGATAATCAACAGGTAGCCATAACGAATTGGTTTCATATTTGAGTAAGTATATTATAAAATGAGGTGCTGAGTTAGAAGTTATGAGTCCTGAGTTAAAAGTCCTGAGTTTGGCGATTGAAATTGGGTCTTGACATAGACATGGAGAAATATTTATCTTTGCATCACCCATCACCCATCACCCATCACCCATCACCCATCACCCATCACCCATCACCCATCACCCATCACCCATCACCCATCACCCATCACCCATCACCCATCACCCAATTATGACTAAATCTAAAACTATTTGGCAAACAACAAACGGCTGGCGTTTGGAAACCGTTGACCTGCAGCGGCCGGACGGCCAACTTGAACAGAAGGGCATTGTCAGACATCCAGGGGCGGTTGTGCTTGTGCCGCTAACCGCAGCCGGTGAAGTGTTGATGCTCCATCAATATCGGCTGGCACTGGATCGAGAAATTATAGAGGTCCCTGCCGGTACGCGCGGTTGGGAAGAAGATTGGCTGTTGTGTGCCCAGCGCGAACTGCGGGAAGAAAGCGGGCATCGGGCGGATCATTTTATCGAGTTAGGTGACCTTTGGCCGGCTCCAGGCGTGTCAGACGAGTTGATGAAGCTTTTTTTAGCCACTGAATTGACCCCAGACCCCCTGCCGCAAGATTTTGATGAGGATATTAGCGTACGCCCCTATCCTCTGCCTGAACTGGTGACGATGGCTTTGGACGGCCGCCTTCAGGATGCGAAAAGCGTCGCGGCGATTTTACGCGCCCACCATCATTTAGAAGCGAGCAACAATCAATAACCTAATCTTCATCCTCGTCGTCTTCATCTTCATCCTTATCAAGACGAGCCAATCCTTCAAGTACGCGAGCATGCAGTGATTCTGAGGGAAATTCTCCATCCCCATCGGCAGGCAGTGCTTTGATGCCGGTTAGCAGAGTCATCCCATCCTCAATCGAGTCGATCGCCCAAATATGGAATTGGCCGGACGCCACAGCTTCGGTAACATCATCGTTTAGGTTGAGGTGGATTTGGTTCAGCCCGGGAATGATGACCCCTTGTTCACCCGTCAGACCGCGTGCTTTACAAGTGTAGAAAAACCCTTCGATTTTTTGATTGACCCCTCCAATCGGTAAAATCTCCCCTTTTTGACTGACGGCTCCGGTGACCGCAATTGATTGCTTGATGGGCAAATTCGCCAGCGAAGACAACAGGGCGTACAGCTCCGTTGATGAGGCACTATCTCCATCGATTGGCCCGTGATTTTGCTCAAATGAAATGCTGGCCGAGAGGGTCAGCGCCCGATTTTGAGCGTATTGCCCTCCAAGGTACCCGGTTAAGGCCAACAGCCCTTTGTGATGAAGCGGGCCGGTTAAATCAACTTCCCGATCAATGTTAATGACCCCGCGCTCTCCCATATAAGTTCGGGCGCTAATTCGATCGGGCTGACCGTAAGCGTAATCCCCGTGATCGATAATCGATAATCCGTTGACTTGGCCAACCGCATCACCGGTGGTTTGGACCGCCAGGGTTCCTTTTTGAATCGCTTCCTGTACCCGATCTTCTTCCAGATTGACCCGATGTCGCCATTCCGTCAACGCCTGCTTGACGTGCTCTGCCAGCACCACACTTTGCTCCCCCTTGATCGCCCAGAAATGGGATTCGCGGATGATGTCAGAAACCCACTCAAACCGGGTGGTTAATTTTTCTTGATGGCCAGACATACGGGAGCCAAAATTAATGATTTCAGCCACGGCCGTACAGTCAAAATGAAGTAATTCTTCATCCTGGCAGCGGGTAGCGATAAATGCAGCGTAAGCGCACTCATTTTCGTGATTGCGCGGCATAATCGGATTAAATTCCGCTTTGACCTTAAAGAGGCGATTAAAGCTGTCTTCATGAGAAAACAGGCGATAATATTGATCGGCACTGCCCAACAAGATGACTTTGACCTGCAGGGGAATCGGTTCGGGATCAAGCGATTTGGCCAGGATTTGATTGCCGTCGGTGCGATCGTTAGACTGCAGCCGGATCTCCCCCGTTTTTAAGGCTCTTTTTAACGCCTCCCAGGCGTTGCGATGGTGGAGCACGTCTCGAATATTGAGAATGAGATAGCCGCCATTGGCTTTGAGCAGGCTGCCCGCCTTGATGTTGGTAAAGTGAGTAAAATGTTGGGCTTCATATTCCACCCGGCCGATCAGATGGGAGTAGCGAGGGTTTAATTCGGAGATGACCGGCGCGCCAACCGCATCGTGATTATCAATAAGAACGTTAATTTCAAAGCGGCGTAAATCCGGTCTTCTTTCATCTTTTTCTTCTTCATTTTCAGGGGGGAAAAAGTCGGACAAATGATCGAGGACGTTGTTAAAAACGTCGTCGAGGTATTGATGAACGGCCGGGAAATCGGTGTAACTTTCACGCAGCTCATCAAAATAGGGAGTGACGAGGGTCGTGGCTACCTCGCGCTCCAACCCCTGCATTTTATCGCGGGTTTCAATATCGAGCTCGCGCAGTTTGCGATAAACCTCATCCAGCTCATCATCCCACGCCTGGCGTTTTTTCTCCCACGATTGATGTTCATCAATCGGGAGCTGATTATATTCATCGTTCGACATCGCCCGGCCTTCGACCAGGGGCATAATCACCAATCCGGAGGCGGTATTGACGACGGTTAAGCCATCCTGGCCGGTTTTGACGCGCATCTCCTGCAGAAGATCATCGCGGCTGTTTTTGTACCATTGGCGCATCTGATCGGCCTGCGTGCGATAAGTCTCATCTTCAAACGCTTTGGTCAGGTTGCCCTTCATCTTTTCAATCAGCGCTTTGGTTGCCGTCTGGAATTGTCGACCTTCTCCGGCGGGCAGCATAATCGCTCGTGGCTGATGGGGAATTTCAAAATTGTGGACATAGATCCAATCATTTGGAGGATTTTGCTGGCGCGCATGTTGGTTTACAAAGCGCTCCAGCGTGGTCATTAACTCCGGCCCTGACTCCCCGATGGCAAATATGTTGTAGCCGTCACTATTAATTTTTAGGCCAAATTCAATCGCTTTTAACGCTCGTGGCTGTCCAATTATGGTGTCGATTGCTTGTAGTTCGGCCGTCGTCGAAAAATTAAACTGCGTGGGGTCACATTGACGCCGGAGCTGATGGGGCTCTAAGTGGCGTATGCTCATATATTTTTATTCCTGAAATCGAGATATTAACGAAATCGCGCGATGCTTTGCCTCTTTTTGCTCGTTACCACTGTATATAACTGGCTAAAAGAATTGAAAGGATGTGCTAAAGAACTTCTAAGGCTTATTAACTTCGCGGGATGATACCAGTCTATTTTGAATGGGCAAGCTAATTGAGGGTTTTGATGCGGGTCAGAAAGGGGAAGAAGAAAAAAACCCCGCCTATCAAGGAGATGGGAGGGGTTTCCACATGGGTTGCCGTAGCACTATATTGCCTTAGGAGGCAGTGCTACGGCAGAGTGTTTGTGACTACTAGAATCCACTTGCACCACCTCCTTTATATAAAGATAGCTACAAATAAATGTAATGATGCGGTCATTATGGCATAGGGAAGTGGAACTGTCAACTAATGTTAATGAAGTCATAGTACCGAAAAAGTGCTGAGTCCTAAGTTGAAAGTGCTGAGTAGATGATTGAAATTGGGACTTGACAAGCAAAGGATGGTGTTCATCCTGTTTCAGGACTTAGGACTTAGGACTTAGGACTTAGGACTTAGGACTTAGGACTTAGGACTTAGGACTTAGGACTTAGGACTTAGGACTTAGGACTTAGGACTTAGGACTCAGCACTCAGCACTTTTTAAATTGCCTCTTGACTCTACAGCCACTAGAGACTTTATACTGCGGCTATCGTTCGAATTTAATTGAAATTAGAGAAAAGAGTATGTTTCGCATTGGAGAATTTAGCAAAATTGCACAGACCCCGATTACTCAGCTGCGCTATTACGATCAAATAGGCCTGTTTCAACCGGCCCATATTGATCGATTTACCAACTACCGGTATTACAGCGCGGCCCAACTGCCGGACTTAAATCGGATTTTGGCCCTCAAAGATTTAGGTCTGTCGCTCGATCAGATTCGCCGTCTGGTTGAAGATGATGTCTCGGCCGAAGAGATTCGCGGCATGCTGGCCCTGAAAAAAATGCAGGCGGAGCAGGCGGTGCGCGATGAGCTAAATCGGCTGCGGGCTATTGAGGCCCGCCTGCGTCAGGTGGAAGATTCAGGTGAATTGACGCATGACGACATCATCCTCAAGGTGGTTGCCGAGCAGCCCATCCTGTCAATCCGGCAAATATTGCCCAATTTGTTTGATGGGGTAAATGTGATTGGCGAAATGATGCGTCTCATCCCACCTCAGGTCGACAGCCGCAGCCTGGGTCATTTTGCCGCCGTCATTCACGGTGACGCCTTCCGCATGGAAAAGGCGGATGTGGAAATGGGCTTCTTACTCAAGGAGCCGGTTGAGCAAACGTTTGCCCTCTCGTTTGGTGAGGCCCGCATGCATACGCTCCCGGCGGCCGAGGCGGTTATCTCGGCCGTGCGCATCGGGCCTTTTGAAAATGGTTATGCAACCTACGCCCAGCTCGGGCATTGGGTAGAAGCGAACGGGTATGCCCTGGCCGGTCCGCCGCGGGAAATCTTTATCGACCTCCCCCCGGCCGATCGCGATGGGGACGCGGTCACCGAAATTCAATTCCCGGTGACCCCCGAAACAAATAGGCAAAGTTTCCTCACCGCCTAAATCAGTTGTTATTCAATTTGTTTAAATATCGATCCGGCAGATAGCGGGCGACTGCCCCCTGCCACCTTGTAACTTCAAAGGAGTGAAAAATGGAAGTTAAACGCGAATTGACCGTCAATGCCTCAGCGCAAACGCTGTGGAAAATCCTCGGCGAGGATTATGACAGAGTGGGTGAATGGACCAGTGAGGTCCCGACGTCAAAACCCAACCCGGACCTGCCTGAAGGTCAGGGGCGGGTGTGCAGCACCGAAGGATTTGGTGATGCCAAGGAAACAATTACCGAGTTTAGCCCCCGAGATCGAGTTTTGGCATACACCGCTGAAATCGAAAAGATGCCGTTCTTTGTTAAAGAAATGGGCAATCGCTGGGAAGTCGTCCCCCGTGGCGACAAACGCGCCCTGGTCAAAATGCATCTAAAAGGACGGCTGCTGCCGGTGTTTGCCCAGCTCATGGGCCCGGTCATGAAAAAGCAGATGGCCAAATCGGCCGATACCCTTTTGGAAGAGCTGAAATATTATGCGGAAACCGGTGACATTCATCCCCGCAAGAAGAAGCAGCTGAATAACCAATAACCAATAACTAATAACCAATAGTCAATTATCAATTAAAAAGGAGATTTTAAAATGCCTCAAATTAAAGTAACCCTGCCCAAGAATTCCTGGTCGAAAGAGGAAAAAGCGGTCATCGTCGAAAAATTGACCCAGGCGATGGCTGCGGCCGGTCAGGAAAGCGGCGTGGCCCAGCGCTCCGGGATCGAAGATATGACCCAGTTTATCAACGTCTTTATTGAAGAAACCTCAGAAGGAGGTTACGCGATCGGGGGGCAGGTGTTTGGATAGACAAGAGTGCTGAGTCCTGAGTAAAGAAGTGCTGAGTGCTAAGTTGAAAGTCCTAAGTCTGGTGATCGCAACTGTAACTTGATTAGAGCCAAGTCGGGCTTATTCTGTTTCAGCACTCAGCACTCAGCACTCAGCACTTTTTTCTACTGTATCGTAATCGGCACCGCATACACCGCCCCATAATTCCCATCCTCCCGCACAATCACCAGGCGAATCGTATACTCCCCGGCCGGCAGCGCGCCGGCCTGCAGCGATTCTAAAACCCCGTCAACCACCCGGCTGCGATGGGTCGTGCCAAAAGTTGTCCACTCGCCGGGGGAACGTCCACTCCCAATTTCCAGCTTGTAATACGCCATATCGGCCGTGTCGGCCGATCCGATAATCGACACCACCCCGCTAACCCCGGCTCCGGCCCCAGGTGAGGTGATGTACGCCTGACCGGAAATCGGCGCCTGGCCACCACCACTGCTTTCCCCTCCCTCGGCCGCGGCCGAACCGCTTGAAGCCACATTCAAATTACGGGTAACGGTCAGCGAGCAGTTGGATGGGGGAGCCATCCGGCCGCCCCACCCGTTTTGGTTCGCCCACAGGCGCGCCCGGACCTCATCCGCATAAAACGGCGGTGGCGGAAGAAAGAGGCGGGTCTGCGAGCCCTGATAAGGGCGGTTGGTGACGCAGTGAGTTGGCCGCGGCGGCCGGGCGCCATTATCGAGAACGGGCAGGTTGACCTGCGAGGCCGCTTCGGCGCTGAGGGGCAGCACGGTGAGCTGCCACGCGCCCGGCACCGTCCGCGTATCTGGCGTGTATCCCAGACGGGCAATGCCGTGAATGGGGCTGTTTGATACGGTTAGATCCGTGCGGGTGGCGCTGCAACTGGCCCCACCTGTGCCCCGCGGCAGACAAACCTCCTGCTCAATGACGTTCCCCGGCCGGGGAAACTCCTCCGGCGGCGGCTGGCCATTGACCAGCAGGGCTTCCTGCAGGTCATCATTGGCATAAATGCCGCGCATCAGCCTGGCCCACAGGGGTGCAGCCCCGGTTAAGCCGGAGGTGTTCCGCATGGGGGTGCTGTCGGAGTTGCCCAACCATACCCCCACCACGACACCCGGCGTGTAACCGATAGTCAGATTATCCCGAAAATCATTGGTGGTGCCGGTTTTAACGGCTGCAGGAAAAGCCAGCTGCAGCGTGTTGCCTACCCCCATGGCCGGAATCCGGGCCTGATCATCATCCAAAATATCGGTAATGATATAGGCCATTCCTTCGTTGATGACCTTATTCGGGGGCAGCTGGTTGCGCGTGTTGTCAAAAACGAGATTGCCTCGGCTATCTGTGATTTTTATGACCGGCGAAAGGGGATTGTATCCGCCACCGCTGGCCAGGGTGGCGTAAGCGTGGGTCATTTCCAGCAGGGGAATTTCACCGCTGCCCAGGGTAAGCGACAGGCCATAGTGGCCCGGTGTTTCAACCAGCGAGGTAACGCCCATTTTGCGGGCGGTGTTAATCACGTGAGGCAGCCCCACATCTCGAGCCAGCTGAAGTGGAGGAATGTTGTAGCTGTTGGCCAGGGCGTCGCGGAGCAGTACCGGTCCATGATAGCGACGATCGTAATTAACCGGCACCATTTTGTCGTTGTATCCCACTTCTAACTCGATGGGCACATCCCAAATCACGTCGGCCGTTGACCAACCTCGCTCCATGGCCGCCAAAAAGGTAAATGGCTTGAAGCTCGATCCTGGCTGGCGTGGCGCCAGGGCCATGTTGACCTGACCATCAATCGCCTCGTTAAAATAATCGAGGCTGCCAACCATGGCCAAGACTTCGTTGCTGCCAGGTTTGAGAACCACCACCGCCGCATTGCTGACGTTGTGGTTGGGACCCCATTCGGCGATTCGCTGCCTGGCGGCCGTCTCGGCTAGTTCCTGAAAACCCAAATCGAGGCTGGTTGTAATTTGCCATCCTCCCCGATATATCGCATCGGGCCCGTAGCGTCGTTCAAGCTCTTTTTGCACGTAAAGTACAAAATGGGGAGCCAGAAGCGGGCCGTCACCGGCCGCGCTGTCACCCAAAAGCGGCTGAATGTAAAGCGGTGTTGCTTTGGCAACATCCGCATCCAGAGGGGTGATAGTGCCATCCCCCACCATGAGGTCGATAATAAACTCCTGCCGCTCTTTGGCCCCGGCATTGTTTGTGTAGGGGTCCCAGACCGCCGGAGCCTGAGGCAGCCCGGCCAAATAGGCCGCTTCTCCCAGGTTTAAATCGGTCGCTGATTTTCCGAAGTACGTTTGGGCGGCCGCTTCAATGCCGTAAGCGCGATTGCCGTAATAAATTTCGTTTAGATAAAGGGTTAAAATTTCCTCTTTGCTGCGCTCCTGGGTCAGGATAAAGGCCAGAAAAATTTCGCGAAATTTGCGTTCGTAGCTGGTTGCCGCCCGTTCTTCAAAAGTAAAAACGATGTGGCGAACGAGTTGCTGGGTGATCGTGCTGGCCCCGACCGGCCGGCCGCCTTCCTGCTGCACGTTGTAAAGAACCGCCGCCCCGATCGCGGCCGGATCAAATCCCCAATTCTCCCAGAATGTATCGTCTTCAACGGCAATTGTGGCGTCGATAATGGTCTGCGGCATTTCAGTGTAGGCCAGCGCCCGTCTTTTTTCGGCGGTTTGCAGCTCCAGCAGCAGATTGCCGTTCCGGTCAAAAAAGCGCGGGGTCCCGCCGGCCGCGGAGCGATAGGTGGACACGCGTTCAATTGCGCCGCTCAACTCGCTTCGCAAATAGAAGTAGCCGCCAACGCCCAATAGCAGCCCCGCAATGAGCCCCGCGAGAAACAGGTTGAATAGGGTATAAAAAATCCGGCCTACGCAGCCGCGGGAATTCTTGTTGGGCTTATTCTTCTTAGATCGCCGCCCGGACGGCTCAGGTTTGAGAAACTCCATTTCGTAGTCAGCCATATTGTAATGGTAGTGGTTTTTAAAATGGTGTAAATAGGACAATTTACGAAATACGAAAGACGAAGTACGAAATACGATTGAATCGTGATCGATAGCCAGTAACTAATAACCAATAACCAATAATCAATGGTCAATAGTCAACACCCATCACCAATTAACCATTGACAATTGATCATTGATTATTGATTATTTTGGCAATTAGCAATTAGCAATTAGCAATTAGCAATTAGCAATTAGCAATTAGCAAAAGGTGTTTCATGAAAAACAATTCTTTGACCACGTGGATCTTAATTTTCGCCGCTTTTGTTTTAAGTGCTTGTGACGGCGGGGCGGAGGATCCCAATTCTCCGGTTACTTCTTTGGATTTTGATCGAGTGTGTAAGGGAGAACCGCTGGCCAAAGCTCCGGCTTTTGATCCGGAAGCGGCCGGGATTCACCGGGTGATTGTGATGAGTGACAGCACGATTGGCGATCAATATGAGGAGTATTTCACCCAGTTTGTCTCTGACATGCCGGAAGAGTGGGCCGCCCCTCTGGTCGAGGGAACATTTGATTATGGCCAGGTTGAATTGGTCGCCTGCATCCATCGCACCGCAGCCGAAGCAGCGGAATCATGTGAGTTTGAGGATGGATATTTTTTGAATGTGCACAACACCTCTTATGAAATGGTGTTAATTGCGGCTCAGAGCGGGGTGGAAGTGGACCGAACCACCTTCGATATTGCGGGAGAATGCCCAATGCTGCACATGTTTGATGAAGGGGAAACTCAGGAGCCGTATTACCCGGTGGTTGATGGGGAGGAGATTTTGGCGTTTATTGAACCCCACGTAGATAAGTAAGGAGATGAGAAGAAGCTCAACTTCCTCAGAAAGTTGAACTTCTTCGATTAACTTGATTAGCGGCGCAGGAAGCGGATTCCCAACGCCAACCCGCCAATCAGAACCGCGGCGATGCCAATCAACACGATCAGGTTAAACGGCTGGCCGGATTCCTCATCAACGACGATGTCCTGATCCGGATTTTCCGAAACAGATTCATCAACCGTTGATGATGTTTCCTGCTCAACGATTTCCTCTGGTGCAGTGGAAAGATCTGTTTGTGATTCCGGTTGGGTGGATTCGGTGGATCCTGAGTCGGTTTCAATTTGCTCTGGTTGCTCAGCCGGATCTGGGAGCGTGATCTCACCGGCCGTTTCGCCGGGCACAATCTCGTAGGCGATGGCGTCGTAGACCACAATCACCCGCTCACCTAGAGCCAGATATTGACCCAGTTCTGGCGCGGCCGACAGCAGTTCGAAGTAGCTGTCGCCGGCAAAGCCAACCTGCTCGGTGATCATGCTGTTATCATAAGCGGTATCGATCCACACCCCGTCGCGAATGACAAAGGTCTTGCTGCCGATAATTTGAATCGGCTGCACGTTGGCCGCCACCGCTTCACCGGCCTGCCCGTCATCGTCAACGACTCCCTCGGTTACCACGCGGGTTACCTCGACCTCAGCAGGTGCTTCGGCCGCAGACAAATCGCTCAGCGCCTCGGCCTCTTCGACCGCGTCGGCACCGGAGAATCCTCCTTCGGCGTTTTCCATCTCGGATTCGATGATGACCTCTTCAACAATTTGCTCGCGACCCAGCTGGGTAAAGATATCGTCTTCTTCAATGAGATAGCTGGTATACGGGGTGATGATACCGTAGCGGATGCTCAAGCTGACGATGCTTTCAACCAGCTCTGGTGTTTCACCACGCAAACGGATTTCATTTAGCAAATTTCCGATCGCCCGGGTGGCCCACAAACGAGGAATAAAGTCATCGCCACCGCTGGTGCGGAATAGATTATCTTCATAGACAAACGATTGGGCCTCGCCATTAACGTCACCGGTCAAGGTGATCGTGGCCGGACCACCTTCTCGATAGCGGCCGACGAGAACGAGCTGCGTGCCGGCAAAGAGATCGGGCAGTTCATCCGGATAAAGTTGTTCGACAAAGATGCCGTCATAATCAATTTCAATATCGGCCAATACCGGAGTGCTAATTTTGGTGTAAAACGCTTCCATTTCTTCGTCGATGCGCTCAAACGGCCGTACATAGCTGGTAGTCCCCCGGTGGTTGCTTGTTATTTCATCCAGCAGAAACGTATCTACATCATTTCCAACACCGAAGGCGAACAGCCGTACGTTGCGCGGGGTCTCTTTATCAACCGCGTCGATCAACTCATCGGTGTCGACAATGCCTTCCGTGGCCAGCCCATCGGTCATAAAGATGATCGTCGCCGGCCGGTCACTGTCCACCTGATCAACCGCTTCCAGCAAAGCCTGGCTGATGTTGGTGCCCCCCAACGCTTCGATGCTGTTGATAAACTGATCGACATTGCCGGCATCACCGGCCGGAACAAGCTCGGGTAAATACGTCCGCACGCCAGTGCTAAAGGTCACGATGTTAAAGCGATCAACCGGATTGAGCTGTTCAATAATCAGACGGGCCGCTTCTTTGGCCTGGGACATTTTTTCACCTTCCATGCTGCCGGAGGTGTCCAGCACCAGGATCACGTCTTTGGCGACAATCTCATCTTCATCGACTTCCACAGAAGGGGCAGCCAGAAGCATGAAGAAGCCGTCTTGCCCGGGTTCTTTAAATGAGATGACGTTTACGCCGATATCTTCGGGGGAAACGCTGTAGTAAAGCTCAAAATCGCGATCGGCCGTGACGTTGCTGTCTTCATATCCTACAACGGCGCGAAATTCACCATCGCGGTTTTCGGCAACGCGATGGGTCGGGGAATAGAGGGAGCGGATGGCTTCCTGAGATTGGATTTCAACCCGAATACTTTGCTCTTCGAGCGGCTGGTTGGTGTACAGCTTGGTTGATTGGGGGAAGACGTAGTGAATAAGCCCGCCGTCGGCCGGGAGGACTTGTTGATATTCGATTTCTATCCGCCGCTCATCGCGTGCGGGAATGGGAAATACGTTAGCCTGGATCGCATCCTGACCGATATATTCGAGGAGAGCCGGGTCACGCAGTTGAGCCACGATTCGATCGTAAATCTCCCGCGCCTCTTCTTTGCGCAAAATTTTTGATTCGATAGGGACGCCGTCAACCCACATCGTCAGCTCAGTTACGGTAGCCCCAACCGGCAGCGGAAAGAAGTACGTCCCTTCCAGCATGCGGTCACTTTCGTTGACAAAGAGCTGGTCAATACGCGTTGTGGCAATTTGATTGTCGATTGACACATCAACCCGCTGGTAATCAATTTTAAGACCGCCGATTTCCCAAATGGGTGGTTCAATGATGATATCAGGTGGAGGTGGTTCATCCTGCGCATGCACTGCAAATACGTTCACAAGCGTGAGCAGGAGCAGCAGCAGGGCCAGTGATACTTTCGTGAGGATGTGAGATTTTTGCATGGTTTTCTTCTCCAGAATAGCAGTGTCGATACTCACAAAACGACACCTCGGAAAAAGAAGTTCCAGCTCCGGTTCTCTCCGGTAAATAAAAAGACGAAGCCCCTGAAAAGGGGCTCCGTCAAAGTCAATGTTCGTGTGGAGGAAAGAATGTTATTCGAGTTCGGGTACGAGAACCCCATCGATGACGTGGATCACACCATTTGTCGCTTTAATATCGGTAACAACGACCTGAATCGTTTCATTCAGGAAGACGTTTCCATCAACTACGGAGATGGTTACGTCAGAACCCTGCAGCGTGGTGGCTGCTTCAAGTTCAACAACCGCTTCGGCCAGAACAACACCGTCAACGACGTGGTAGAGCAGCACCTGAGTCAGGGCACCCTCTGGGTCTTCCAGCAGGGACTCAACGGTACCTTCTGGCAGGGCATCAAACGCATCATTGGTCGGAGCAAAGACGGTGAATTCACCTTCACCGGCCAGCGTTTCAACCAGACCGGCCGCGTCCAGAGCAGCAACCAGAGTGGAGAAGCTTTCGTCAGCAGCGGCGATTTCGGCAATCGACATGGTCGGCTCTTCCATCATCTCTTCGCCTTCCATCTCTTCTTCACCCGCGCTCATTGACGAGGGCAAAATGACGCCGTCGATGACGTGGATCACACCGTTGGTGGCTTTGATGTCGGTAGTGACGACCTGAACGGTCTCATTCAGGAAAACGTTTCCATCTACAACGGAGATAGCCACATCTTCACCCTGCAGAGTCGTGGCTGACTCGAGGCCTACCACTGTTTCTGCCAGGACAGTGCCATCAACGACATGGTAGAGCAGCACCCAGGTCAGGGCCCCTTCAGGGTCTTCAAGTAAGGACTCTACGGTCCCTTCCGGTAGGGCAGCAAATGCATCATTGGTCGGAGCAAAGACGGTGAATTCGCCTTCACCGGCCAGCGTGTCGACCAAGCCGGCCGCATCCAGGGCGGTTACTAGGGTAGAGAAGTTTTCATCGCCCGCAGCGATTTCAGCGATAGACATGGTGGGTTCTTCCATCTCTTCCATCTCTTCCTCAGCGCTCATTGATGGCGGCAGAATGACGCCGTCGATGACGTGAATCACGCCATTAGACGCTTCGATGTCGGTGGTGACAACCTGTACGGTCTCATTCAGGAAAACGCTTCCATCGACAACAGAGATGGCCACATCTTCACCCTGAAGGGTTGTAGCAGCTTCCAAACCAACGACGGTTTCAGCCATCACCGTGCCGTCAACGACATGGTAGAGCAGCACCTGGGTCAGAGCACCCTCTGGATCTTCCAATAGTGACTCGACGGTGCCTTCCGGCAGAGCGGCAAATGCATCATCGGTTGGGGCAAAGACGGTGAACTCGCCTTCACCGGAAAGGGTTTCAACCAGGCCAGCAGCGGTCAGGGCGGTTACCAGCGTGCTGAAGGTCTCATCGCCAGCGGCGATTTCAGCAATTGAAGGAGCCATTTCTTCCATCGGCTCTTCCTCTTCCATAACCTCTTCTTCAACCGGCTCTTCTTCCATCACCTCTTCTTCAGCCGGCTCTTCGACTACTTCTTCAACAACCGGCTCTTCTTCAACAACCGGCTCGGCCGGTGCCGTTCCACCGCAGGCAATTAAGAATAACATCGAAAATGCGGCTAAAAGGGTTAAAAATCTGATCTTCACTATCTTCTCTCCTTTACCTATTGAAAAACAGGTAAGTACTTCTTTGATCGCCCACACGTTAAATTTTTGGGCTACAGAGCTAGATTACGAGCAAAGCGTTAATTTGTATGTAAAACCGCACAGGTTTTGTACGGTTTTTGCATAATTCTAATTAATCATTATTGAATTGTTCACATTTTGTTCATTATTTTGGCTTGCCGGCGCGTTCTGTTTGATATGAGGGGACGCTCGCTGCTCAACGCCGAGGAATCAAATTGACACGCGTTATGGGGTGTGTTAGAAAAGCCTAAAATCTGGAAGGCCGTGGAAGGAATCGCGGTCTATTGACAAGGAGAGAGAAATGGACGGAGATGTTTTAGCTACCCTTCAAGCATGGCTGGCCCAATATGGTTTGCGGTTGTTGGGCGCGATTGCCATCTTTTTTATCGGCCGCATCGCGGTGCAGTGGGCCACCAATTTGGCGCGAAAGGCGATGGAGCGCTCTAATTTGGACAAAACCCTGGCCAATTTTGCCAGCAGTATGCTCTACTATGCCATGTTGGCCGTGGTGGTGGTGGCCGCACTCAACCTGATCGGGTTTGAAACCACCTCTATTGTGGCCGTTTTTGGGGCAGCAACGCTGGCCATCGGTTTTGCCCTACAGGATTCCCTGTCAAATTTTGCCTCAGGGGTGATGATTATCCTGTTCCGGCCGTATCAAATTGGTGATTTGGTGGAAATTGCCGGAACGTTTGGCACCGTTCAGGACGTGCGCATCGTCAATACGATCCTGACCTCACCCGAAAATAAAAAAATAATTGTTCCCAACGGCAGCATTCTGGGGGATAACATCGTCAATTATTCCGCCAATGGCCATGTGCGTCTCGATATGGTCTTCGGGATCGGTTATGATGACGACCTGCTCCAGGCCAAAACCCTGCTGCTGGAAATTTTAGAGGAACAAGAGGGGGTGATGGAACTGCCTCCGCCCACGGTTACCGTGCTTGAATTGGCTGATAGCAGCGTCAACTTTGCCGTGCGGCCGCACGTTAAGATCCCGGATTACTGGAACGTTTATTTTACAACTCACGAGCAGGTAAAATTGCGCTTTGACGCGGCCGGTATTTCAATCCCCTATCCACAGCAGGATATTCACGTGCAGCAAATGCCCGTATAACCTTCTTAATATTTATTATCCCCTTCAGGCTAGGGTAGACAGGTTCAATATTCTGATCAAATTGATCATACTTTCAGATTGGACCAATCTTCAAGATTGGTCCAATCTCTACTTTTGAAGACGCCGAATCGTGATTTTTCGAATCGTGATTACGGAATATGTTGTGAGGCGATGGGCACCCACATCCCATAATCCCCATCATAAATTAAGTACCGCCACTGCATCCCTTCCATTAAGTTGAAAACGACATGGCCGGCAATTTCCTGCCACTCAGTTTGATAGTTCACTTCCGTGCCCAATGCCCAGCCCAGTTTATCTCTGACCCCTGGCATCGTCTGCCATACGTACCCAAACTCGCCCTCAGGGACAAACATCCCTTCCGGTGGTGTTTCACCGGGCTGAATACCTTGATTTTGCCACAGATCAAGAGGGGGGGCATAAGCGGTGCCATCGTTGTATAAAATGACCAGCGGCCGCTCGTCTCCGCCAACCTCTCGCCAAAAGATCGTGCCTCCTTCAAACGGTTGATAGCGTGCAGTCGAAAGAACAATGGGGGTGGACGGGCAGTCGGTAGGCAGGGTGGGGTCATTAGTCATGCGCGGGGTTTCACAGCTGACCGCTGTAGCGACAAACGCTTCCTTATATAGTGTATGCTTGCCGTCGGTTACTTCCAGGCGAAACAACATCGTTCCGGGTAGATCTACGTTGACCTCAACTGGAAATGAGCCCTGACCCTGGGTGACTTCTTCTATGCCAGCCAGATAACCGCCTTCGTACCAGACAAAACCGGCTCGATGGACGGCTGGGTCAAAGCCGTCGATTGTCCAGGAAACAAGAGCTTGAACCGGCCCTGGCCCGGTGAGCGGTTGGGGAGAGACATCAAATTGAGAGATCACCAGTGACGGGGCAAGGTTGATACAAAGCGGCTGCTCGGCCGATGTGCTTTGATTTCCACCGATGGCTGTCACCACAAACGTGGTACAGCTGTTTTCATCGAGGATAAGATCCACGGCCGGAATAGTATGAACCCACTGGGGCGATAACGGGGGCATATCGATTCCTCCACCGGTTAATTTTACGCCAGAGGTATTGCGGGCCGCCCACTCGATGGTGATTGTCTCCTGCAGCGATGGATTTTCGGGTTTTACCGTAAAGTAATCGATGGCCGGCTCAGGCTGTGACCCATCCGCGGTTGCGACATAGAGATATTGGGCAAAGTCACCGATCACTTCATCGATCCACCCCTCCACGCCGGAAATTGAGGTGCGCACCCGCCAGCGACGCCGAACCTGATCTGCGCTGCCGCCGCCGCTGCTGTAAGAGAAGCAAACCGGTCCCTCTAAGACGTCAAACGTTTCTCCCCCCAGCAGGCCAAAGTTAGGAATAAAGGCGGTGGCGTCTGCCCATAATTCGACATGCTGCCCCTGCACATAAGTAACCGCGGCACCGGCTCTCCCGATGGCCAGTCCACTTGATGGTGGAAATTGCTCATCAAAACATTGCTCTGATGGATACACGTTCAATGTTGGAGCAGGCCCATAGGTGATAGGTACGTCTGTCGGAGGAACCGCCACCTGCTGCCCGGCCGTGATTTGCTGGGCATCCCCAATACAGTTGCCGCGCTGCAGCTCATACGGCGTGGTTTGGTATCGGTCAGCCAGAGAGAAAAGGGTATCATCCGGTTGGGTGGTGATGATCTCCCACTCATACCAAACGGCGCAGCCGTTGGGCAAAAATCGGTTGGCTTCAGGCGGAGGGGGTGGCGGTGGCATTGGGGTGGCGGTTGGTGGATAGGGGTTGGGAGTGACGGTCACATAAGGGGTATAAGTGGGAAAAGGCGTGGGCGATTGGTTGGGGTCTGGGGTGTATGGTGGCGGGGGATAGGGTGTCATCGTTGGCCGCACCTCGATTTCATCAGGGAGGATCGCAGCCATTGTGAGCGTCGCTTCGACATCGGCACCCGTGTTAATGTTTCCAACCACTTCCGTGACGACAATCGGATCACTGCTCCCCGGTTCAAACAGATCGGCCGCGGCCGATTCAAATTCGATATCCGGCTGGCAGCCAGCACAAAAGATTAAAAAAACAAAGCAAAAGATGGTCCAACGATGATTTGACAACATGCGGTCCTCCTAATAAACACGACATGAAATTTGTACTGTTTATTGTGTCGGAGGAAGCGGTTATATACTTGACGGAAGTAAAACTGAAACCCTATGAGTATTAATCGCAGAGAGTCGTTGGCTTTAGGTGATCAGCAAAAAGATTTGCGAAAAATCCGCAGCTGTTTCTCCTAATTCAATTAGGCTACCTGATAAAAATTTCCGATCAAAGTGTAATCAGCCAAATCCTGCGCTTCTAATTTTTCTTGAATCTGGTCAAATAACTCGATAGTTTCAGGCAGATACAGCTTCTCACCACATTCCTGACAAACTAAAGCGTTGACTTGGACAATCGCCGTATTGTTACCCCCACGCAAAAGTTTATCAACCTTTTTTTCAATTAATTCGCCACCACAAATCGGACATTTTGTAACATCTGTCATTTTTTAGCTCGCCTTTGTCGCCAATTGATCCATCTTTGCGGATCAGGATGATAAACCGTAATCAAGATCGCCCACTCACTTTCCATATCATAGGCCCAAACGGTGTGAATCGGTTCGTCGTCGGCCGTAAATCCCAATAGTAAACAGCTTGGAAATGGTTTGTCTGTTGGATAATCCTCAATTATCTCACCTTGGCTAATAGTATAGATGATTTTTGCCAATTGTAGATTGTCTTCTTCCGCTTCCTCTTGTGCATGATGAGTCACGCGAAATTTTTTCTCTATGATCGCTTTTATTAACCATTCTATTTCCATGTGAGCTCCATTTCCTTTTTCCTTAATAAACGCTAAATGAAGAAAATGGGTACAAAATAGGCAGCCAATAAAGGCCTATGGAAAACAGCGTTCATACGGTTCAAGAACCGTATTTGAAAAATAGATGCATTCAACACGATACTTTTCACGCTTTTTGATTGTTAAAAATGCACAAAATGGCACTGCATTCCCATATATAAAAAGCTAGAAAACCCCTTCAATTCCTGCCGTGATAGCTTTTGGCAGCAAAAGAGCCGTATAAATTAACGACGTGCACAATTTGCAACTGCTAATTTTTTATTTTTGATGAGAACAATGAAAAGTTCACGCTTACCAGGATTTTACAAACTTTCTTTAGAAGAGCGGGTTGACCGCGTTGTCGAGTGGGCGGGCCTTGCCCCTGAAGATCGTCAAACATTATTGGAAAATGGCTTATCGGCCGAACACGCCTCTAAAATGATTGAAAACGGCATCGGCACCCATGCGCTGCCGCTGGGTGTGGCGGTTAATTTTGTGGTCAACGATCGGCCGTACCTCATTCCCATGGCGGTTGAAGAACCGAGCGTCCTGGCGGCCGTTTCCAATGCGGCCAAAATGATCGCGGCCGGCGGCGGTTTTCACGCCTCGGCCAGCGAGCCGGTGATGATCGGCCAGGTGCAGGTGCTCGACATCCCCGATCTCGATACGGCCGTTGACGCCGTCGAAAACCATCAGGAAGAATTAATGGCCCTGGCGGATCGCACCAGCCAAAATATCGTGCGGCGCGGTGGCGGGGCCCGGGATGTCATCGCCCGGCCGTTTCCCAACACCCCGGTTGGCCCAATGCTGGTTGTGCATCTGCATTACGACTGTCGCGACGCGATGGGGGCCAATGCGATCAACACCGCCGTTGAAGCGATCGCCCCACGCATTGCCGAGTTAACCGGCGGCCGCACCAATTTGCGCATCCTCTCCAACCTGACCGATCAGCGGACGGCCACGGCTCGCTGCACCATTCCGGCTGATGCGCTTGCTCCCAAGGGGATGAACGGCCGCGAAGTGGCCCGCTGGATCGAAGAAGCCAACGCCTTCGCCATCGTTGATCCCTATCGGGCCGCGACCCACAACAAAGGCATCATGAACGGCATCGACGCCGTCTGTATCGCCACCGGGAACGACTGGCGGGCCATCGAAGCGGGGGCGCACGCGTATGCGGCCAACAGCAGCCGCCTGGGCAACGGGCAATACGCCGCCCTGACCGATTGGCATGTCGATGAAAACGGGGATTTATACGGCGAAATTACGCTGCCCCTCTCCGTTGGCATCGTCGGTGGGGCCACAAAGGTCCATCCAACCGCTCAAGTAGCGATGAAAATATTGGACGTCAAGTCGGCCGGTGAACTGGCCGGCATCATGGCCTGCGTCGGGCTGGCGCAAAACCTGGCGGCCATTCGCGCTCTGGCTACGACCGGCATTCAGGCCGGCCACATGCGCATGCACGCCCGTCAGGTGGCCCTGGCGGCCGGAGCGGTGGATGGCCAGGTCGAACAGATCGCCCAACAGCTTTACCAGGAAAAAAATATTCGGGTGGATCGAGCCAAGGAGTTAATTGCTAAGAAAATGGTCAATTCGTCCTGAGTTGAAATCAACGTTTAACTTTGAACTCAGGACTCAGGACTTAGGACTTCTAATATGACAGCTTTTCAGAGAAAAAACGATTTAATGAAACCCGACAAGCCGGTTGGCATCGTCGGTTATGGGGCATATGTGCCGCGCTATCGAATTCCAGCGTCCGAGATTTCTCGCATGTGGACCGGTGGCGAGGGCGGAGTGCCCATCAAAGAAAAAGCGGTGAACGGTCTGGATGAAGACGTGGTGACCATGTCGATTGAGGCCTCGCGCAACGCTCTAGATCGGGCACAAATTGACCCACAGGATATTCGAGCAGTGTGGGTGGGCAGCGAAAGCCATCCCTACGCCGTGAAACCCACCTCGACGATGGTTGCTGAAGCGATTGGGGCGGTGCCCAATACACAGGCGGCCGACTGGGAATTTGCCTGCAAAGCGGGCACCGAAGCGATGCAGGCCGCCATGGGGTTTGTGGGCAGCGGGATGGCCCGGTATGCGCTCAGCGTGGGTATGGATACCGCCCAGGGTCGGCCGGGTGACGCACTGGAATACACGGCTGCGGCCGGTGGGGCTGCGGTTTTAGTTGGACCCGGTGAGGAGTCCGCGGTGCAAATCCACGGCTCTTACTCGATGGTCACCGACACCCCCGATTTTTGGCGGCGCGCCCATGCCGAGTATCCGTCACACGGCGACCGCTTTACCGGCGAACCGGCTTACTTTAAACACATTTTGGGTGCGGCCCAATATTTAATGGAAGCGATGGGGCGCACCGCGGCCGATTATCAGTGGGCGGTGTTCCATCAACCCAACGCCAAATTCCCGATGCGGGCGGCCAAGCAGCTTGGCTTTACCAACGAGCAAATCGAGCCCGGCCTGCTAAGCCCGCGGATCGGGAACACCTATTCCGGTTCGTGCATGATCGGGTTGACCGCCATTTTGGACGTGGCCCAGCCGGGTGATCGTATTTTGATGGTCAGCTACGGCTCTGGAGCCGGTTCGGATGCGTTTGATTTGGAAGTCACCGAGAAAATTAACGATATCCGGGATCGGGCGACCACAACGGAGGCGTATATCTCGCGCCGTTCCGAGATCGATTATGCGACCTATACCCGTTTTCGCGATAAATTAAAAATGTAAGAACCTCACCCCCAGCCCCCTCCCCAATTTTGGGGAGGGGGCAAACAAATAAGCGGGTTGTCTGGTGGCGCAGCCGCCAGACAACCCGCTTAGAACCTCCCCCTCCCTTGGGGAAGGGGGTCAGGGGGATGGGGGAAAAGAGAGAAAACCATGAATCAAATTTCAATTATTGGATTAGGACGCACCGCTGTGGGCGAGCATTGGGATGTCTCCCTTCGCCACCTGGCGTGGCAGGCGATTGAAGCCGCTCTGGACGACGCCAAAACCACCGATATCGATGCCCTTTATGTCGGCAACATGCTGGCCGGCCGCTTGAGCCATCAGGATCATCTGGGGGCGTTAATTGCCGACTATTCCGGTTTGCGCGGAGCGGAAGCGGTGGCCGTAGAAGCCGGTGAGGCGTCGGGGGCGATAGCCCTGCGGCAGGCGCTGCTGGCCGTCAAAAGCGGTGAAATCAAGACCGCGCTGGTGGTTGGCGTGGAAAAAGCAACCGACCAGACCGGCAGCGAAGCGCTGTCTGCCCAATCAACCAGCCTTGATGCGGATTACGAAACGATGCACGGGGTGACTCCGGCGGCGGTGGCCGGTTTGATGATGCAGCGGTACATGCACGAGCATCAGGTTGAATTAGAGAATTTTGCCGGGTTTAGCGTCAATGCTCACGCCAATGCCGGGGCTAATCCCCTGGCGATGTATCGCAATCGCCTCAAGGCGGAGCGCTTTGCGGCCGCACCGGTGGTTTCGGCCCCGGTGAACTTATTTGATGCGGCCCCCGTAGCTGATGGGGCGGCGGCCGTTGTCATTACCAGTCACGAGCGCGCGCTCGCCATGGCTCCCAAACCGGTCCGGATCGCCGGATCGGCCGTGGCCACCGACGGGTTTGCCCTGCACGATCGGCAGGATATTTTATGGCTTTCCGCCGTGACTAAAAGTACGCAGGCCGCCCTCAAGCGGGCCAACCTGGCCATCGAAGATATCCAATTGTTTGAGCTGCACGATTCATATACGGTGATGAGCGCGCTGGCTTTGGAGGCGATCGGTTTGGCGGAGCGCGGCCAGGGATGGCAGCTAGCGGCCGAGGGCAAAATCGGCCGGGACGGCCCTTACCCGATGAGCACCTTTGGTGGTTTGAAGGCGCGCGGCAATCCGCTGGGCGCAACCGGTCTGTACCAGGTTGTGGAAGCATCACTGCAGCTCCGTGGTGAAGCCGGCGATTGTCAAATCCCCGATGTCAAGATCGGCCTGACCCAGAATCTGGGCGGCAGCGGGGCAACGGCGGTCACACACATTTTAAGAGTATAAAGTGCTAAGTCCTGAGTTAAAAGTGGAAAGTAGAAATCGAATCGGAATCATCTTCTAACTTTCTACTAAGGACTCAGAACTCAGCACTCCATAGGACTGTACTCCTGTAAAAACCCCTTTCTTGATAGCTTTTGACAGTGTTTTTGATGGGGTTGAAAGCAATTGAGAGGTGTTTCAGGGCAGAATAACCATCGACAATCAATTGAAAAATATTGATTTCACGTTTAGGAATTGAAAAAGAGAGAAATACTATGCAAGTATCACGTTATTGGAGAATGAACGCTCAGCGCTATATGATGGCCAACGGTGGGGTGGCTACGGCTGAGAAAGAAGAAGAAAAGACATTTACATTTAGCGGCCGAGGGACGATTTATTCGTATTCGACCGTTTATGATGCTCCGGCCGGTTTTGAGGCGTACAAGCCATATGTGGTGGGCCTCATCAAGCTCGACGAAGGCCCGATGGTCACGGCCCAAATTACCGATATTGATGCGAAAGAAGTCGAAATCGGTATGCCGGTGGAGATGGTGACCCGCAAGCTCCGCACTGAAGGGGACGAAGGGGTGATCGTTTACGGATATAAGTTCCGGCCGAGTGTGGTGGTCTAGCAACCAAATTCCTTTTTAGGTATATAAATAATTAAGCCGGGTTCACCAGAACTCGGCTTTTTTTGTGCCCGAAAGGAATATCTTTGGTAACTATTCAGGTACTCTGTGGCTTCGACAGGCTCAGCCACCGCTAAATTGCGCAGCCTGAGCTTGTCGAAGGCGGTTTTGACATGACCTGAATAGTGACAATCATTTAAGAATTGACAGAAAGAACAAAATAGATTGACACAGAATATGATGTATCCTATGATGTTTCATAACACATCATGAAATCAGAGGTTGAAATGGCCAGATATCCTTTAAATTTGCCACAGCAGCTTAAACAGGAAGCGGAAATGTGGGCCAAGCGCCAGGGCGTTTCCCTCAATCAATTTATTTTGTGGGCCACGGCCGAAAAAGTTGGCGCCCTCAACCAGCAGCTTGATGATCCGGATTTCCCACAAATCACCTATCGTCGGGGAGCAAGCGGAATACCGGTTCCGGTCATTCGCGGCACGGGAATTCGGGTCCAGACGATTGTGATAGCCCACCAGGAATGGCAAATGACCGGGGCGGAAATCGCTCTGGAGTATGGCCTGGCGAAAAATCAGATCGATGAAGCGCTGGCCTTCTATAATGCCCACCAAGCTGAGGTTGATGGGTTGTTATCCTTGGAAGAGGACCTGGCTAAATCACGCAATGGCTGAGGCAAAACTTCATCTTGATGCCGACATTTCCCTCGTGTCCTTGTGGAAGGCGCTCAATGATAAAGGGCATGACGTCACTCGTACGCCATGTGAATGGATGGCTCGGGACGCGGATGACAAAACGCAGCTTCTGGAAGCAACCGCTCGCGGACGATGTATTGCAACTTTCAACATTGGTGATTTTGCCCACTTGGCGCGGGAATACCAGGAACACGGCGGCATCATCCTGGCCCAGCAGCGACAGTGGCGTCTCGCAGCTTTGATCGCCGCATTTGATTGCCTTTTATCTGAAACGGAGGCTTCAGAATGGCCTGGACAGGTCAGATGGCTAAATGATTGGCGGAGATGAAATCTCAGAGGCTGTGACCGGTGTCACCTTGACAAGCTCGGTACATCGCCATACCGAGCCGCCAGCCGGCACGGTTAGAGACCCATACGCATGAAGCTAAGCGATGTAATCATCCCCAAAATCGGTCTAAAGACCTACCCTGTAATTTAATCATTTGTGAGACGAAGCACTTTAGTCGTCAACCAACTGCATCATAACCGCCAATTGAAAGCCCGCTCATCGACTTGGTATGTGAAAGAGAAGCCCACCTTATCGGATTTCTCATTTGGAGCACAATCGAATATCATATAAACGGGCACAATGACGAAGAAACCATTCATCCAATCTTCTAGAATAGTTATTGATCAATAGGATTGATATTGAATTACTCCTAAAGAAGCTGTTATTGATGCATACCAAGAAGACCAATACCCGCGCACGTTTTCTTGGTGCGGTTGAATTTATTCATAAAGGAGATAGATATCCGCTCAGATTGAAGAAAGGGATAGCCTTAGTCGTGTACCTTGCGTCGAATCCAAAGCGGCACAACAGAGAAAAAATCGCGACGCTTCTTTGGCCAGATCATGATCAAAAGAGAGCCTTCTCAAACCTTCGGCGGACCCTATATAAGCTCAATCGAACCCCATTTGGTTCCTGGATTCAAAGCGAAGCAGATTGGCTTTTACTCAATCCGGAAATGAAGGAATTCATTGATATTTGCCAATTTAATGATTTTCTTGAACGCAATTTTCTTGAAAACGCCGTTGGTTTATATGATGGGCCGTTTCTTTCGGGGTTTCATATCCCGGATAGTGTTGATTATGAAGTGTGGGCCACAACGGAGCGAGAGCGGTTTCGGCGACAAACCCTCGATTCTCTTTCTATATTAACGGCCAACGCTTTGGCGGATGGGAATATTCAATTTGCTCAGCAATACGCGATGAATCAGATTGAAATTGATCCATTGAGGGAATCGGGTGTCCGGGAGTTAATGATCGCCTATTCCATGGATGGGAAAAGGCAGGAGGCTATTGCCCAATTTAATCAGCTTAAGCAGCGACTTCACCAAGAGTTAGGGGTTGAACCAAGTCAAGAAACCAGGATGGTATGGGAAGATTTATCTAATGACCGTTTGAGATCGATAAACCCGGCCTTGACACAGAATTTGCCTGACTTAGAAGCTCCTGATGAAGAAAGAAAGGTGATTTTACCTTCTGAAAAAACTCGTTTCATCGGCCGGATTGAGCTACTTCATCAACTCGAAGCTATTCTAGCTGACCCGGTGGTTCAACTTATCACGATAATTGGTGTAGGCGGAGTTGGAAAGACACGTCTAGCAGTTCAGGCAGCTCGACATCAAAAAGAAAGTTTTAAAGACGGCATCTTTTTTGTTCCGCTCGAATCTCTCTCTTCACCTAACCAAATTGCCACAACGGTGGCTAATATTCTTGGCTTGAATCTCTCTAATTTTGATCAACAAGAACCTGTAGAAGATCGATTGCTGAAGTATCTAGAGTATCAAGAGGTGCTCTTGATTTTTGATAATTTTGAGCATCTTCTCGGGACTTCGCAAACCGACCATTTTTCACTTTTATCGACAGTGTTGAGTAAAGCTCCTAAAAGTAAAATCATTGTCACATCTCGAGATAGATTAAATTTAAGCCAGGAATTTATTTTTCCCATTGAAGGTCTAAGGTATCCAAACCTGCGGGACAAAATGGAATTATCAGATGCGATCAACCAGCCTGAAAAATATGACGGCCTATCTTTGTTTTTAGATTGTGTTCGCCGAATTAGGCCAGAGATTGAATTTAAAAGTGATCAATTAGAAACGATCGCAACAATTTGCAACCTGATAGATGGATTGCCCTTAGCAATTAAGTTGGCCGCAGCTTGGGTGGCAATTTTATCCTTCTCAGAGATTCAAAATGAAATTGAGACAAGTCTTGATATTTTAGAGACCCGCGAATTGGATATCCCAACCCGTCAACAGAGCATCCGGGCTGTTTTTGAATATACCTGGCAGATGTTGACAGAAGAGGAAAGTGATTCTTTGGCCCGTTTATCAATCCTTGGCGATGCGCCGGAAGGGTTCAATCGAGCCTCGGCAGAAAGGATTGCTAACGCCACGTTGCCCATACTTTTGAGCTTGTCACATAAATCCATTATTACACGCGGGCTTAATGGAAAATTTCACATACATCCCCTTATTCGGCATTATTCAGCTGACCGGTTATTAACAAACAAAAATAAATGGACAGATACTAAAAATAAACATAGCGAATTCTTCATCGAATTCCTCCAAGACCAATCTAAGCGCATGACCGGCCGGGAACAACTGTTGGCCTGGAGGACGGTTGACAATGAAAGGGCCAATATCTGGCATGCATTGGAGTGGGCCATTCAGGCATCCAATCTCCAACTCATTGAGAAGAGCTTAACGCCTCTTTATTTATTCTATTCTGGTGAGACCATTCTCCCACAAGACACAGCCCTGTTGCTAAAAATTTATGCGTTTATCCATGAAAACGAGGACGCATCGCCTTGGCTCACAATTTGCGCTCAGGTCCTTTTGTACTATTTTCCCGAACATCATGGGCATGCCCCATCAATTTTCAATTTAATAGGCGAGTCATTAAACCTCATTTCTCAGGTTGAAGAAAATCCAAACATGGCTTTATGGCTAGCTCTATTGGGGCGTGTTCAATTTTTTATGGTTAGCAAGGATCAGGGGTTGCAATTGCTTTGGAAAGCTTACAAGCAAGTTCATTCTGCAGGAAAGCCCTGGGAAATTGCAAGGGTCAACCTTTTCTTATGTTACTCACTAATTGCTAGCGAAGAAATGCAAGTTGCCCAAGAAATTCTAAATGAAACGGTTGTAATTAATGAAGAACTGCAAGATGAAAGGTCCTTATATTGGGTTATGGATGCTCTGATGCAAATCCCTCTGAGGCAACGTAATTACGATTCGGCGCTACATATTGCTAATCAAGCACTTGCGCGGGCAAACCAGAGCCAAGATTTAAGGGGTAAGAGTTTTTTACTTAAACAAATCGCTGACATTTATCGAAGATCTGGTCAATATGATAAAAGCGCAGAATATTATGCTAGGGTCGCCCGGCAGTATGAAGAAAATAACAACTATGTTGAACAACAAGTTATGCTTGGCTGGCAGAGCACTGCGTTGACTCGATTTGGAAATTATGATGGGGCCTTATCTGTTGAAAAGCAAAGACAGGTTAAATTCAAAGAAAAGGGGAAGCCAGAGGATTTAATCCATGTCACCGTTAAGATGGCAAATATCTATCGCGTTAAAGGGGATTTAGCTCTTGCAAAGCAGCTTTATCACAAATCGAAAAATACTATTTCAAAAATTGAAGAGGCTGATGCGTACAGAGAAATTAAAGAAAATATTCATTGGGGTCTTGCTGAAATTGCAATTCAAGAAAAGGATTTTGATGAAGCGCAACATCACTTTGAACAAATGGTCGAATCACCTTTCCCAAGCACGGCCAATTATTTTGCTGTTTATTCTCTTAGCGGCCTTGGAAGAATTGCGGTTGAAAGGCGGGAGCTTCAAGCTGCAGAAGCGTATCTGAATAAAGCCCTTGATATCGCTTTAAATCAAATCACAAACGATCTTGGGTTTCTTCTGTTACCTTTTATAGGCTTTGCCTTATTAGCTTCAGCTCATAAGAAGTTTGACGAAGCAATCAAAATCACTGAAATATTGCTTATGAATAATGGCGCTTGGCATGAGTTTCGAGATTCTCTTAAGCAAATTCAAAATTTTTCGATCAAAAATGTATCGTCAAATATTGTAAATCAAGCCCGTTCAATTGCTGATTCTCAAACTCTGGAAGATTTAATAAGCGATTACCTATAGCTCAAGGGTGACAGGGTCTCGATTCCACCATACCAGCGTTAATTTGCACGATCAAATCAAATAAATCAAAAAGCTTAATCGTTTTGAAAGATTTCGATAGAAAGGGGCGCATTGGTCACGCATTGGTCACGCTCAGGGGATTTCACTTTGATATGCTCATTTCATTGATCCATCACATTTCAGGATGTAGGCGATTCGGTCGACCTGATTAAATATCAAAAGGAAAAACCCAATGTTTAACAATAACAATGACATTTATCTCGATTTAGTAAAATCGGTGCAAGCCAGACATCGTCGAGCAAGGGGAAGTCAACGTGAATCGAACAACCACAACCGTTTTGGTCAAATGATCGGGTACGCCATCGTTATTGTAGCCCCGTTGGCTATTTTTCTGGTGGTTTGAATCATATAGACAAAGCCTGATCATCGGCAGGATACCCTCAAAGGGGGTAAATCAAATAGTCGGATACAAGTTCCGGCCGAGTGTGGTTGTTTAACGACCAAATTTCTTTTTAGGTATATAAATAATTAAGCCGGGTTCACCAGAACCCGGCTTTTTTTATTCTTGCTTAGCCAACCAATCCCGATAATCCCAGGCGTCCAGATCGGGATGCACAACCCCTAACTTGGTCAATAAAAACTTAATTTGTGTGCGATGTTCAATGCCGTGATACAGCGCCTGCAGCACCACCGTCCAGTTAAAAAAGTGCCACGGCTGACCATCCAGCTGGGTATCATGGCGGACGGTCGGATCGGTTTTGCTGGCGATGGCCAGAAGCTGCCTGCCGGACAGTTTTGCCATTTCCAGCAAATCCTGCATCGTCATGCTGTCCCAGTCGAGATCATCCGCCCACGGCCGGGAGCCGGTGACGCGATTGAGATACCCACCTTCCGCTTGCACAAGGTGGACCAGCGTGGGGTGAATCTTCCCAAAGACCCCCTCAGCCTCAACCGCTAACTGCTCTTCGCTCAGGCGGCCGCACAGCTCAATCAGCTGAATATTGGCCCAAAGATTGTATTCAAACATCTTATCGATCAAAATTTCTTGATGATTTTCCATTTTCTTTCCCCATCTTGTAATTTGAGTGGATCGCGACTATAAAAAGCCGCGGATTTCGCGAATGATCACCAAAAACAAATATAGCCACAGATTAACACGAATTTTTACGGAGCTTTGAAGGAACAAGAGAGAAATCGGTGTTAATTTGTGAAAATCCGTGGCTCTTATTGTAAATCAATTAATGAGCGTCACATCAATGAGTAAGTATTAGAGATAGATAGGCATTTGGCAAATCAGCCATGAGAATCTTACCGACCGGCGACATCCTTACCTTAGTAAACTCCTCATCATCTCAAGCGTCCAACATTCATGAAAAACACACCACCTTTATCCCATCACCCTAAACGCATCTTAGCTGTGTTGGGAGGCCACGCCCTGCTGCGTATGGCCACCGTCGCCAGCAGCGCCAGCGCCATGGCCGGGTTTTATCTGGCCGCTCTGGCTCGCGATGGCGCACCGATCGGGGCCGGTTTGGTGGGTCTAATCAACGGCATCTTAGAGGTGGCGGTGCTGTTTGGGGCCCTGCCCTTTGGGCTGCTGATTGATCGACGGACCCCCCGTTTTGTGCTGCTGTTGGGGATTGTGATGGGGGCGTTGGCCACCCAGCTCTTTGGTTTGACCGCCCTGATTCCGGTTTTTCTCGTATCGCGTATTGTCGAAGGTTTGGCCTTTGCGGCGGTTAACCCGGCCGCCCTGGCCCACTTAACCGATGCCACAAGCGGGGATGAGAAGCGACGGGGACAGGTGATGAGCTGGTTTGAATTGACCGTATTTATCGGCCTGGCTTTAGGGAGTGCGGTGGCCGGGCCGCTGTGGGAAGCGTTTGGGACGTGGGGATTTAGCGTGATGGCCATCGGCTACCTCCTGGCCGGCGGGCTGTTTTATTGGGGCACGGCCGGGGCACCACCAGCCCGTGAAACAAAAGTGGCCGGTCCTTCTCCCCTGGTCATGCTCAAACAGGCGTGGCTCGATCCAACGATTCGCCGCCTGGCCCCAGCGTGGCTGTCCGCCAATGCGATCATCGGTTTGTGGATTACCCACATCGTTTTTCAGCTGAGCGGGCCTGTCGTTAGCGGGCAGTATTTGGTCGGCCGCTTTTCCCCAACCCAGGTCAGCTTGATGGCTTTTATCTACTCCGTTTTGATCGGTACTGGCGTGGTGATTTGGGGGAATTTGCTCGGCCGTTTTTCCCGTTCGCGGGCGATGATGATCTCGCTTTATGGGGTAATGGCGGTCAACGTTATCTTTTTTCTGTTGAACAATTCCAACGGTTGGCCCAGCTGGGCGCGATGGGTTGTAGTAGCAATTTATGCCCTGTTTATTATGGTGCAGAGCGGGTTCACCCCGGCCGCCCTGGCGTTCCTGGCCGATATCGCCGGCCGCCGGCCGGAGCAGGGGGCAACCATGGGCATCTATACCGTTCTTTTTAGCCTCGGTAATATATTAGGGGCGATTATCGGCGCTTTTCTGGCGCGCTGGCTGGCGATTAACGGTTTGGTTATCGGGTCGGTTGTTTTATCGCTCATCGCTTACTTCGCCTTGCGAGATTTGGTAAACATGGAGCGTGAAATGGTGCTCGATCCCGTCAAAAATTAAGCAATCTAGATTTGCTGCGCTAAGTGCTCTGCAAGGGGTGGCCAGGATAAAACC
>JAAUYD010168505.1_pt1 | contig 36193 bp, 25 predicted proteins | sample 7278101 | NCBI WGS metagenome assembly JAAUYD01 (sample SAMN14350128, study PRJNA611818) | marine sediment metagenome | isolation source: surface marine sediment (0.6m) | place: French Polynesia: Moorea | collected 2018-08
GAAAATCCCCCTGCCCCCTTTTTCAAGGGGGATTCTTTTCTGGCGATCCTACGCTATAAAAACACCCAAAAATCCTTAACCGAATGCCATTGCCCTTTTTCAAGGGGGAGGCTTTCAACCCGTCATTGAAGACTGAACATAGCCGTAGTGCTAGAACGTTAATTGCCGGCTTTTTCGCAGTGACGCGAACGCGTGGTAAGTTTATAGTCATCACTATCGGAGGGACATATGACCGATGTAATCGATCAGTTTAATAGTGCTGCAGATGCCATTCGAGATGACTATATCGACCAGCGAAACGTGCTCTCATTCGCAGAATACCTGACCGAGTTTGCCAAGGATCCAACCCGTCACCTCAGGGATTCAGCACGCTACGTATTGGACGCCATCGATCACTTTGGCACCGAACGCGTAAAGCGACCCTGGGGTCGGGAAACCCGGTACAAAATCTTCGATCAGGCGTTCGCAGACCCAAGCGATCGTCTCGTAGGCCAGGAAAATGCTCAGGCGAGATTGCGAGAGGCAATCGCTAGCCAGGTGCGAGACGGCCGGGTCAATCGATTGCTGGTGATCCATGGACCCAATGGATCGGCAAAATCAACGCTTGTAAAATGCCTGTTTAACGGCCTCGATCATTATTCCCGGCTGCCAGAGGGCATCCTCTACCGGTTTCGCTGGGTGTTTCCCACGCGAAAGACCTCCCACGGCACCATTGGCTTTGGCGCGCGGCTAAAGCGGGATAACATCGAGAGCTTTGCCCATTTGGACGACGATGATATCGACGCCACATTGGAATGCGAAGTGCGGGATCACCCCCTATTGCTGCTCCCCCTTCACTTCCGGCGGCAGATAATGACAGAAGTCCTCAACGACGCGGACTGCAAGGACTACCAAATCCCGGATCATTTTCTAGAACCCTCCCTGTGCCATCGATGTCGTCAAGTGGCAGACGCACTGACCCGGACCCATTCCGGAGATCTCAAAAAAGTACTGGCCCACGTGCAGGTGGAGCGCTGGGTCATGTCCCGTCGCTATCGCCGGGGCATCGTCCTTGTCGGCCCCCAGATGTCCGCGGACGCAGCCCAGCGCCAAATTACCAGCGACAGGAGTCTGGGCGCACTGCCCATTGATCTTCAGAACATGACCCTGTTTGAGACCTACGGTCCCCTGGCGGACGGTGCAGGCGGGGTGGTGGAGTTCGAAGACATGCTCAAGCGCCCCCTCGACACATTCAAGTATCTGCTCAGTACCATCGAAAGCGGAGAGGTGATGCTGGGCCAAGCCATTCTCAAGATCAACACCCTCCTATTGGCCACGACCAATGACGATATGTTAGAGGCATTTCGGGAGCATCACGAATATCCATCGTTTAGGGATCGACTGTCCCTCATCCCAGTGCCCTACATCACCCAGGTGAGCACCGAACAAAAGATATACGACTACCAGCTCGTGCCCAATATCGACCGGCACGTTGCTCCCCACGCAGTGATTGCCGCAGCCCATTGGGCCGTGCTCACGCGATTGCACAAACCAAATTCAGCCACCTACCCTGAGGTACTGAAACAGCACATCGCCAAGCTCACGGCCGGAGAAAAAGCCGACTTATACGAAGACGCATCTGTACCGGAGCGGCTATCCAACGACGAGGCAGCCGAACTTAGGGATGCTATTGCAGATATGCGACAGGAAGACGCTGCCTCCTGGTCCTATGAGGGCAGGTACGGCGCATCTCCCAGGCTTATCCGCCAGGTCTTGCTCAAGGCTTCACTCAGTGAGAAATACACCTGCCTTTCTCCGTTCGCAGTCCTCGAGGAAATCGACGCGCTCTGCGACCTCGTCCGGGAGCACCCATTTCTCGAACGCGAGATTCAAGAGGGAGGATATCACGACGTCAAAGCCTTTGTCGGGCTCATTGAAGATCGCATTCTGGATGCTTTGGAAGCTGATGTCCGCACTGCCAGCGGCCTGGTCGAGGAATCCAAATACATGGACTTAATGGAAAAATATGTCAACCACGTCAGTCAATCGGTCAAGGGAGAAAAGGTACTCGATCCAACGACCAACGATTATATAGACCCAGACGAGCCCATGATGGCGTCAGTGGAAACAAAACTCGGCATCACAAGTGACAATGCCGAGTTTCGCAAGGGATTCATATCTCGCATTGCTGCATGGGCGATCGACCATCCGGGTCAGAAGGTCGACTTAAGTATTATCTTTCCCAAGTACCTGAGGCACCTGGAGATGGCCTATTTTGAGGAGCACCGTCAAAAAGTGGCCAAAATCGCCGGTTATGCCCTCGAGGTGCTCACCGATGAGGAAGACACATCCCTGGAACCAGAGCATCAACGCGCAGGCCAAGCACTGGCCGAGAACCTCATCCAAAACGCAGGATACTGCCGCGAGTGCGCAAAAGTCGGCCTGGCCAAGCTTTTTTCCAAGCGGTTTGACAAATAAATAAAATCATCGCGCATTGGGAGACGCAGATAGATGGAGACAAATACCAACGAGGAAATGATTGACACCAGCCAACCTGTGGAGCGCCTGGTGCTTATTGCAGATGCCATATTTGACCGGGCGACCACACTTGACAGTGTAAAGCTGATAAAAAAAGACGACGAAGCCGAGCAGACAATCGCAGAAACCCGTGATGAGGGATTTAACGGTGTGATCGCGGTATGGCGCCTCATCATCGATATGCTGCCCACTTCGGGGCTGGAATTTACACGGCGCAGGCAACTCGAGATAGACGCGTATAAGGTGATAAGCCGCTGCCATCACCGCCTCAAAAACCTGGAAAAAGCAATCGGCGCCATCACCAAGGCCATCGACCTGGGCTACCTGGATGGGTTCATCTCTTTGGGCGCCATCCGCATCGATAGTGGAGACGAGGAAGGTGCAGAAGCGGCGTTCAAAACCGCCCTGGCAAAGAATACGCAGACCATGAGAGCCCACGCCGGGTTGGCAGAGATCTATTTTAATCGCGGTACCGTGGCGCTTAGGAATGGGGATGCGGCACACGTGGACTATTTTGAAAAGGCCGAAGAGGAGTTTATCGCTGCTGGAAAGGAGCGCTTTACCGACGCCTTTGAGCGGGCGATGGATCTCTTTGAAACGATCGGCTGGAAAGATAGGGCGCTTTCTATCGGTGAGAAAGCCGCCCAATTCTACTCGGAAAACCGCCTAAAGTACGGAGACGGGTTGCGCAACATGGACGCTCGCATTCGCAAACTGGCCGGCGAGCGGTACGAACGCATCCTGTCAGGCGTGGGCCGCACGTTAGGTGATATCGTGGGTGGCAAGCAGCGGAATCCACATCGAAAGTAGCCACCTTGTAATCGACTCTAGACAATCCCCAAGCCTTGGATCGCATCTAGAATTTGATCGTGAACATGCCCGTTCGTGGCAATGATCCCACGGTTTTTGGTTAATTTCCGCCCGTAGGTAAAGTCGAGGGGGTTGCCGAGGATATCTGTAACGCGTCCGCCAGCTTCGCTGACGATGAGAGCGCCGGCGGCGTGGTCCCAGATTTTCTCCTGATAGCTCTCCCCCCTGGGCAAGCGCATGTATGCATCCCCGTCTCCACAGGCAACCACACCGTATTTTACCTGACTATCCATGCGCACGGGATCGGCAGCGATGCCAAGGCGCTCTGCGATTTTTCCTGTGGCTTGGTGGGAAGAATGACCTGATTCAAAAGACTCGCAGAATCGAATCGCCTTGGTATCGGTCACATCGCTGATCCGCACACGCATAGGGGCACTATTTCCTTCCAAGGGCATGGCCAGGGTTCCCTCTCCCCGAAGCGCAAAGAAACAGGCTCCCACATGGGTCTTCTCTTCCATTACCAAGGGCAAGTTCGGACACCCCAGGGCGGCAGCGGTTAATTCACCACCGATAATCAATGCAATGGCAATGGCGTATTGATCTCCGCGCACAAACCCCTTGGTGCCGTCGATGGGATCTAGCGTCCAGAAGCGATCTGTGTATGCCCGCGCATTACCCCGATCGATCCAAGATAAAATCTCATCCGTCGTAACGCCGGGTCGAATCGCAGTGATGCGGCGGGTAAGGTCAGAGATCAAGTCCTCGTTTGGGGGATCTTTTAAGGTCTGGGCGTCTTCTTCTGCAACGATCGGATCTTCTGGGAACGCATTGCCAATCATTCTACATATCAGGGCTTGGCTGCCGAAGTCAGCAACAGTGACCGGACTTTTGTCCTCTTTTTGAATCACTGCATGCCCTATTTCCGACTGCACGGATCGGCACAACACAGCAGCTTCCCGAACAGCGCTGACGGCAACGGCCGATTCTCTGGTGTAATTAGGCTTCGAAAATGTCATTATTTCTTTTTACTCCTTACTGTTCAACATTCAGATGACATGCTGGGAAATGTTTGGTTACCAGCGCGCGAATACTTGGGTCGCCACCCACTCGTCTCCATCTCGGGCAACGTCGAGACCGACATGGGTAAACGAGGCATCGAGTAAGTGAATCCGGTGCGAAGGGCTGGCCATTAAATTGCGGTGAATTCTTAAAATGCTGTGACTTCGCGCAATGTTTTCAGCCGATGCCGCAGGCGATAGGTTATTTTGTTTCAGGCGCTCCCGCAGGGTGCCGCGATAGGGGGATATGTGGCCAAAAAACCTCCTATCGATCATTTCCAAGTTGTGTGCCTCAGCGACCGCATCAAGCCGCGAATCCCGCTTAAGGGGCGTGAGGCGCATTCTGATCCTCGCGGTGTTGAGGAATCGGTAAAGGGACACATTCGGAGACAAATGATCGTTTTCAGCTATACCAGAGGGGGCCACAATGGGCCTTGGATCTGGTTCGGTATCCACGAAAATCGGCACGAGTACGGCGGGTTCTGGGCCGCGCCCCCTATCGACGAGCAGCTCCACCTCAGTCCGGCCTGGATCTTTTAAAAAGATATGCATTTGAAACTGTCCGCTTGGTCTGACCGGCACATCGGGCAAACGAGATATGTCGCCTTGGGGATGGCCGATATAGGGAGAAACAGTTGCAACGCGTCTGTCTCCAATTTTTCCGACAAGGCGTATCTCAGAGCCACGCGCGACCCGGGTTGGAAAAGGACTGAGCGCGACGATGTGGTTTATCCGTATCAAAACAACGTGCGTGCCAGTCTCAGAGGTACTGACTGCGAGCCCACAATGGGTCCAAGTTGCCTTACTTCTTGTCATGAGGGCCACGAGGGATGCGATACCCGCCGGGTCGACGTCGGCAACGAACATTTCCATGGCGTAGTCTGGCACGCCGGCTTTTAACACGACATGGCGAAGCCGATCCAAATCCCCGTATTCAGACACGGATAAATCAGCCGATAATGCCGATGCATACTCATGGGCCGCCCTTGCGAGGCGAGGGTCATAGGCGCAACTTATCGACATCCGCGAGGAGATATCTCGCCATACGATAGCCTCTCGACCCAATGGTTGGTCATGCGTAATTGGGCCGCCAAAGTGATCGGACCAGGGGGTGATATCTACCTTATCGTCAGGCAGGTGTGTGTCCTCGGGCTGGACTGCATGCCCACCGCATCCCAGGAGCACGACGACGCCCAAACACGCTAATTGGCACCGCAACACTTCTTGTACTTTTTGCCAGACCCGCAGGGACAAGGATCGTTGCGCCCGACCTTGGGGGTTTCTCGTTTTACAGTGCGGGGCTTTTGCGGGGCTTCCTGGGTTGTCGCGCCGCCACCCATTGCCCCGCGGCCCTCGACGACGCGCGTCATCCGGCGGGGCACTGCGATCCGCTGGACATCGTCTTTGCTTTCAATGCGCACGTGGAAGGTCTTTTCGAGGACATTGATCTTGATATTGCTCATCATGGTGGTGAACATATCGTAGCCTTCCCGCTTGTATTCCTGCTTGGGATCCCGATTGCCGTATCCCCGAAGGCCGATGCCAGATCTGAGGTGGTCCATGCCAGCCAGGTGATCGAGCCACTGCTTGTCGACCTCTCTCAGGTAGAAGTGGCGGAACGCCGAGATCAGCACGTCCATGCCCATCTCCTCTTCCTTGGCTTTGATGACCGCCTCAACTTGCTCGTAGATGACCTTGGTGAGCGCTTCCCGATGCTGCGGGGATCCAATATCCTTTGGAGAAAACGCAAATTTACCCTGAACCGCCTGCTTGAGCTCTTCTAGGTTCCAACCCTCCTCGGTCTCTGCGCCGCAGTACTCTTCAACCAAGTTGGACACCACCTCGTCGGCGTCGTCGAGCAGTCGCTCGCGCTGGGCCGCTAAGGACTGGGGCACGGTCTCGATCAATTGGTCCAAGTACTCGGTCGGTGTTTTGGCGCCGTTCAGATCTGGCTTGTGACCGAAAAATGCATAGATCTGTTGCTCTAAAAGCGCTGGCTTGATGTCGATAACATCTTTTATCGTGGGCTCTGGTAATGCATCATCTGGCCCGGTTGGTGGTGGTGGGCCGAGCTCGCCCAGCAGGACAATGGTTCGCTCCAGTATGGGTTTGAGGTGGGTTCTAAACCGCTCTACCTGTTCTTCAGGTACCTCGACCTCTTCGTATTTCCGTTCGCCTTCATCCTCTCCGCGTACCTTGTTTACGTCGGCAAGCCCAACTTCTGCCATGTACCTGCCTTCGAGCACTTGTTTTCGCAGCGCGTATATCGTCTTGCGCTGCTGGTTCATCACGTCGTCGTACTCGAGCAGGTGCTTGCGGGTATCGAAGTTGCGGTGCTCCACCTTCTTTTGCGCGTTTTCAATGGACCGGGTCACCATCTTATGTTCGATGGGCACCCCTTCCTCCATGCCGAGGCGGGTCATGATACCGCCCAAGCGCTCTGCGCCAAAGATACGGAGGAGGTCGTCTTCGAGGGAGAGAAAGAATCTAGAAGACCCGGGATCCCCCTGACGCCCGGCTCGCCCGCGCAATTGGTTGTCGATCCGCCGGGATTCGTGACGCTCGGTACCGAGGATGTGTAGGCCGCCGGCGTTGATAACTTGGGCCCGCTCAATCTCGCATTGGCGTTTGTTTTCTGCAACGAGCTTGGCAAAGCCGACCCGGTCTTCTTCGGGGTTGATCCTGCCCTTGGCCATCATCTCGGCATTGCCCCCCAGAATGATATCTGTACCGCGACCCGCCATGTTCGTGGAAACCGTAACAGAGCCTTTCCGGCCGGCTTGCGCGATTATGTAAGCCTCTGATTCGTGGTGCTTGGCATTGAGCACGTTGTGGGGCACGCCTTTGCGCTCGAGCAATCTATGAATGGCCTCTGATTTCTCCACACTTACGGTACCCACCAACACGGGCTGTCCGTTTTGTATGCACTCGCGGATCTCGTCGACAATGGCATAAAACTTCTCGCGTTCCGTCTTGTAGATGACGTCATGGTTATCCGAACGAACGCACGGCCAGTTGGTGGGAATGACGGTCACATCCAGCTTGTAGGTCTTGTGAAACTCCTCGGCTTCGGTATCGGCGGTGCCGGTCATGCCGGAAAGTTTTTTGTAGAGCCTGAACAGATTTTGGAAAGAGATGGTCGCAAGGGTCCGGTTTTCCTCCAGAATCGGTACATTTTCCTTGGCTTCCACAGCCTGGTGCAGGCCGTCGGACCATCGTCGGCCCGGCATGGTGCGTCCGGTGAACTCGTCCACGATGACCACCTTCCTGTCCTCGGTGACCATGTAGTTCACATCGCGCTTGTAGAGATAGTGGGCCTTGAGCGCTTGGTTGACGTGGTGCAAAAAATCAATATTGCCCGGGTCGAACAGGTTGCCGATCTTGAGCGCCCCCTCGACCCGATCCACCCCCTCCTCGGTCATGGTTACGGAATGGCCTTTTTCGTCGACGATGAAGTCCGTATCTTTTCGCAGCCGTGGAATAATGCCGTTGACCTGGGTGTAGAGGGCTGAAGACTCCTCTGGCTGGCCTGAAATAATGAGCGGCGTGCGCGCCTCGTCGATGAGGATAGAGTCGACCTCGTCCACAATCGCGAAATGCAGGGGGCGCTGGCAGTAGTCGTAAATACTGAACTTCATGTTGTCGCGCAGGTAATCGAACCCGAATTCATTGTTCTGGCCGTACGTAATATCTGCGCGATATGCCTTCTGTTTTTCCCTTCGTTCCTGACCGTGCAGGGTTACGCCCACCTCGAGCCCCAAGAAATTGTAGATGTAAGCCATCCATTCGGCGTCGCGGGCTGCCAGGTAGTCGTTCACTGTCACCACATGCACGCCCTTGCCCTCGAGCCCATTCAGATAGGCCGGGGCCACGGCCACCAGGGTCTTTCCTTCCCCTGTCTTCATCTCGGCGATACCGCCGTTGTGCAATACAACTCCGCCGATGAACTGAACGTCGAAATGCCGGATGCCCAGGGTTCTGACAGATGCCTCTCGAACAGTGGCAAACGCCTCGGGCAGGATCTCATCCAGGGTCGCACCGTTATCCAGTTGCTCTTTGAATTTCGGCGTTTGGGCCTGGAGCTCGGCGTCGGTAAGGCGTTGCAAGCGCGGCTCAAACGCGGCAATGGCCTCGAGCACCGGGCGCATGCGTTTCATTTTTCGCTCATGGGACGTGCCTACGATTTTTTTAACAACATTGAGCATATTTTTCAGTCTTTCCGATCCAAGCGGTCTCATTTCCCAGCCATGTATTCTCGTTAGACTGTAACCGCGCGATATTTTGATCCCTTAATACCTCTAAATCTCCTGGGCGGGCAACAGCTTCTTGCGCAGTTTTATCTATAGCCACTCCCGTCCTTTGATGCAGCTTTTGACACCACCACGCCTTTGGGCGGCTCTTTTGGTTAGATGGTCGCCTACAGACCGAGCCAGCATCTCAACCACTGTTTGGATGTTGGGGCGCTGAGAGGTTAGAGAAGCGGAGCACTTTATGAAATTGGCAACGATACTCCTAGCGCTCTTGTTTATTGTATCTGCTTGCTCAAAGGACCTGGGTGAAAGCGTCACGTCGCACCGGTTGTCGAGTAAAACAGATGTATCAGGGGTATCGGCGGTCAATCCGTCTAAAGATAAGCCGCGCATGATCGCCCTGCACGCGAGCTATTGCTCGGCATGCACTCGGATGAAGCCGCTCGTGCAACAAATCGCTGCTGAATGCGGTGAAAAAGGCGTTCTAGTAGACGTGATTGATGTTGCAGAACAACGAAATGAGAAGTACTTGGGTATGTATCGGGTGGCGGGACTGCCCACTTATGTGTTTGTTGACGAAAAACATGAAGAAACGGCGCGACTCGTTGGTGCACAACCCGAATCAACCCTTAGGCAGGCGCTCAGCGTGCTGACCAACGAGGTGTGCCCGGGTGTGGGATCGCTACCCACGGGCTATCGTCCACAGGAGGAAAGACAGACATCATGCCGCTTTACGAATTCAGATGCGACAGCTGCGAAGAGCAGTTCGAAGTTATCCAACGTGCCGAAGATAGTGAGGAAATCACTTGCCCCAAATGCGAACGACCGGCAAGGAAGCTGCTCTCAGGTTTCTCTGTAGGATCGAGCAGCAGAGGGTTTAATGCTGGCTCTGGCTTTGGCAGCTCTGGCTGCACACCCACCGGAGGGTGAGGGGTTTAACCCCCTGTCCGTAGGACAGGTAACGCAATGAAGACATGCACTGGGGAAAGGAGACCCGTGATGACCGAAACAACCTATGGATACACTAAAAATCTGGGTAACGTGGCATTTGACGAGGCAGTGGAAAAAGTTGGGGCTGCGTTAAAAGAAGAGGGATTCGGAGTACTTACAGAGATCGATGTCAAAAACACGCTCAAGAAAAAGCTGGATGTGGATTTTAGGCAGTACAAAATCCTAGGGGCGTGCAATCCGCCGCTGGCCCATCGCGCTCTCTCAACCGAGCTGCCCATTGGTCTGCTGCTACCGTGCAATGTCATTGTTTTTGAAGAGGACGACAGCACAGTTACCGTATCCATTGCCAACCCGAGGGAGATGTTTAAAGTGGTAGAGAACCCGGCCCTGGCAGATATCGCCGGGGATGTGGATGCGCACCTGCAACGGGTTGCAGCGTCCCTCTGAGGAGGCCCTTAGATGGATGATATCCTGCTCTTTGTCGCTATTTTCGGCGCCTGGTTCGCCCTGCAGCGGTTTATTCTCCCGCGCCTGGGCGTGTCCACATGACTCGCACCTGATTGTCAGCAGTCGCCGACACAGAAATCAAAAGCCGATCCTTTCGAGTAAAAATCAGCAAGTTACGATCTAAGTCAGTGCTTTCTCCTGTCTTCAGTGTCGGGTAAAAGACCCTATTAGTCAGAGTGAGATGGCACAATATGAGCCACTTATGGGAAGCAGACAAAGAACAAACCTGCTGAAAAAGCGCTCAATTCTTGATTGACTTCGCCTGGTTCGTTTCTTGCTTCTCTATAAGTCATCGGGGCAATACCGTCCTGTCGATAAAAAAGTCTCTCTTCGAGAAAGCAACAACCGCGGAGTTAAACGAATGAACAATTCGAAGAAACAAAGTAGGGCTGTGGGGCTTGTTTTCGTACTGGTGCTCATTCTATTCGTAGTGTTCATCGGATGTACGGGAAACGAAAATTCAAGTGTGAGCGGCGTGGTGAACAAGGGACCGTTCATTTTGGGATCCACGGTGAACGCGTCACCTGTAGACGGCTCAGGAAATCCGACCGGAGACCTCTATGTAACCCAAACCGCTAATGATCTAGGTGAGTTCGATCTTGACATAGAGCACGATGGCTTGGTCTCGCTGCAGGCGAATGGGTTCTACTTCAACGAGATTACAGGTGAGCTCTCAGGCGCTCAATTGACCCTGCGTGCCTTTGCAAATCTAAGCGGTGCAAGTATCTCGCTGGCAAACATCAATCTTATCACGCACCTTACGTATCTTCGCATTCAGGCGCTTTTTTCAGGGGGACTCTCTTTCGATGCGTCAGTCGCACAGGCAGAATCAGAGCTTGTTGCAGCCCTCGGGATAGGCCTTCCGGGACTTGCCCTTGATGGGTCGGGAATCGAGATGAGCGTCACAGGCGGTGACACCGGACCCAACGCGTATCTCTTCGCTGTGAGCGCTGTACTTTTACAAGTCGCACGAGTAAGAAGCCCTGAATCAGAGGATGCTTCGTTTCAAGAAGTGATGAATGAGATCTCTTCGCAATTGGCGGACACAGGTGACATCAGCGCCTCCCTAAAGGAAGAAATTAGAGATGCCCAGTTGGTGCGGGGAGACCCCGATTCGTACTTGCCGCCGTTGATTCCGAGCGTCGTCATGGAAGCACTGGCTGGGCGACTGGCGTCGGTGGGCTCTTCTCAAGAGGTACCGAATATCGACACTGTCCTCGATCAGGACTTCGACGCACTCGTTAACGCCGAGGACAATTGCTGGTACATCGCCAACAAAGACCAAGCAGACAGGAACGGTGATGGTCTCGGAGACGCGTGCGACCCTATTTACGTAGACGAAGCTGCTGGGCTGATCTGGGAAGACGAAGAGCTCATTGTCCATCAACACACGCTTACTGATATTTCATTTCCTGGTGACACACTTGAGAAATTATTAGATTACTGCGAAGATCTGGAGCTTTCTGGCTACAAGGATTGGCGGGTTCCAAATATCGATGAGGTGCGATCGCTGATTCGTGATTGCGAAAACACTGAACCAGGGGGCGCATGCCCTGTCACGGACGGAAGTGATAGTTCCGACAACACGGACGATTGCAGTGGATGTGAAATTCTTCAAGGTCCAGGAGAAACCGGCTGTTACATGGATCCAGCTATGAAATTTGAGTGGGCCGGACCGATATTCTCCTCGTCTAAAGCATACGATGATCCGGAATTCGAAGAGCAAGACAGGTACTGGATAGTGTACTTCGAAGACGGGAGAATCGTGGATCGACACTATATCGAGTTCTATGCCCGCTGCGTACACGACTTGGGCCAGTAGAGAGGAAAATCGTTCGACTACCTAAGGCCGAATCTTATAAGCAATAAAGAAAGATGTTCACGAGACTCAACGCCGAGGTGTGATATGTCAAGAAATCATAGCAAATATTCCCTTGGCACGATCCCAGTTGGGTTGACACAATATGTGTCATCGCAGACACAAATTTCCGGTTCGCCAAGAGAACCCACCTTAAAAAATGTATTATTATTGACCTATTAGAGATGGCACATGCGTTGCAACGAAAGAGATCCGATTATTTCGTATCTTTATCAACACGTGCAAAATTGGAAGCTGGAGATCCATGCGAACCGATATTAGAGTGAGGCACTTTTGGAAACAAGTTGTCATTTTTCCCTCAATGCTACTTCCTGCCATTGCCCTTATCATCTATCATCAAACGACCTTTTGGAACTACACATGTGACGACAGTTACATCAGCTTTCGATACGCTGAGAATCTAGTCAGAGGTCACGGATTGGTTTTCAACGCTGGGGAACGAGTAGAAGGATTCAGCAATTTTCTGTGGACTGTTATCCTGGCGGCGTCCACCACATTACACGGAGATATCGTTCTAAATAGCAAGATCCTGGGGATCCTATCCCTGCTGGGCCTTTTGGTATACGCTGGACTCATTTGTAGACAACTAGCGAATAACCATAATATATGTATTTTAGGAACAACCTCTATTATCGCCATGAACACATCTATCAATTACTACGCGACATCTGGTTTAGAGACGATCTTTATGGGATTTGTATTAACAGCTGGTACATTCTACTTTATCAGTAGACATGAAAGTCGAATCCGATTTTTTGTCGCCGTCATGTTGTTTGTTTGCGTGGCGATTACCCGACCCGAAGGTGTCATCTTCCTGTTTTTTGTATGTGGATTCAGAATCCTCGAAGCGATATTCCTCCGGGATACCTTGACTCGAACGGAGATTATGGCGATGATTACGGGTGGGCTTATGTTCGTAGCGTTCCTCCTTTTTCGGTACGTGTACTACGATGAGCTGTTGCCGAACACGTTTTTTGCCAAGCCGGATGACTGGATCGGTTCCACTACTTTTCCAGAAGGCGGTCTCAACTACACAAACATATTCCATCAAAGGAACGGCGGCTACTTTCTCATTCCGCTAATTGTTTTGCTGCTAGGAATGAAAGCACACTTTGGCAAGGTGCTGTTCATACTCGGAGTGATATCAGGAGGAATTGTATTTGTCTTCTACGCGAATGTGGACTGGATGCAAAACGAGAGGTTTTACATTCCCTACATGGGGTTGTTCTACGCCGGGGCGCTGGCGGCAATCATCTATTTGGTCAGTTCTTCACTTCGGCGAATGTGGCCAGGAATACTCTTTCTTCTAACCCTTTTCATTTTTTCGGGACTCGATCAGATTCAACGCGCGAGAACCATTGGGAAGCACGAGGCATCTTATCCATACCATCTGATGAGCTGCATATACCTCGATCGGGTTGGAAAGGATCTCTTTCAGAAATACCGTGGAAAAGGAGTTCTGGCGACGAAAAGAGCTGGGGCGATACCCTATTACTCGAAGTTGAAAACGATTGACGCCTACGGACTAAATGATCGAGAGATAGCAAAAGCGTTTCATGAGAACGAACCCACGAAAAGAAGAAGGCTGGCAGTCGATATCGCGTTTAAAAAAGGCCCGACGATGACACTCTCGTTCACCACCCGTCGATTATCAGCCCCAAAGGCGGCGACCATTGCGGACGCCAAGAATTTCTCGGGCCTTGATCGGTACTTGTTCGAAAAAGCCATCAAGAACGGATTCAAATTCGAAAAAGAGTACCGGACTGGGAAGGTGGAATGGGGGTATATTTTTAAGAAGCCAGATGGATCGATAAGTGGGACCTGAACTATCTCCCCTGTGCGGGTCAACAGAAGAAACATCAGATAGGTCGGGGATCCATTCTTATGGATGTGCCTTTGGCTAGGCAACTCCCGAGTTGTAGCTGGTCCCGACAGCGTGCTAACTGTTCGATGATACTGCAAGTATCGTTGACATTGCATATGGGATTCATCATAGTCACTGGCATAGGAAAATTGACGGAACGGATCTGGCTTTATGTCCAACCCCAAGGGAATAAAAGAGCCCAAAAAAGAAACCTACTACGATAGGTTGGTGTTTCGCATTAAGAACAGCAAATTCATTGCTGTTTTACTGATATGCGGTGCCTGCGTGATCGCACTTGCAACCTTTACCGAAAGCCTGGGCAAACTGTTCAATCGAGCCAGTCCAGGTTCCTCATCCCAATCCGCACCAGGGACACGAACACCACCGTCTGAACCGATAGTCCCATCGCGTGAGTCGAATACCGATACTCGACCGCCCAAGCCAGGGCCCCAGCACACCTCGACAAGCGCCTACAAAACCATTCAATTTGATGGCCAGACCTGGCACTGGCAGGGCAATGGGAGGGTCAACACAGATGGGGATAAACGCGACCCCAAAAACCAGTGGCTTGAAATTGATACAAAACACGGTGAGGTGCTGCTCTGGTCAAAGCACTCAACCGATCTGAGAACTGCACCGTTCTCGGTTTCCCTAGACCTTATGAGGGGAGATAGAAAAAAGGATTTCGGCCTGGTCTTTGGGTTGAAGGATCCAGACAACTACTGGGCGTTTACCATCAAAAGCGAGGGCAGTTTCCGAATTTTCGCAATTAAAGACGGCAATAACGACGTGCTGGTGCCGTGGACAGAATCCGCCAAAATCCGTCCCTATGCCAATAAAACAAATCAGCTGGCTATCTCGGCAGATGGCACAGCTATCCGTTTCTCTATTAACGACATAATGGTATCAAAATTCGATTTACCAGGCGTGCTGCACGGTAAGGTCGGCATCTATGCCGACCACGCTGACATGGCTCTAGATATTCACAGCCATAGATAATTTGTCAAACTGTTGCTGCCTCCACCAAGCGCTCCACAAACCACCAGAGCGCCATGGCGGCCACCAGACTGCACACCGAAATTTTCACCTTTTTATACCACCGCTCTTTTTTTCGGATATAGCCAACGCCGATAAACAGTGGCCCCACGATCATCAACTGACCCAATTCTACCCCCAAATTGAACCCAAACAGCGCCGGCACCAGATCCGACGGAGGCAACCCCAGGCTGGTGAGCACACCGCTGAATCCGAGACCGTGAATCAGCCCGAAACCGAACGTCAACGACGTTCGAGCATTGGGAGACTCCCTGACCATGTTTTCCACCGCCACATAGATAATCGACGCCGCGATAAGGGGCTCAACCAAATGGGGCGACACAGAGATCAGTTCCAGGGCGCCGAAGGCCAGGGTCAGACTGTGTGCAACGGTAAACGAGGTCACCACCACCGCCAATTGGCGCCAGCCGTAAATCACCAGCACCAGTGAGATAACAAACAGCACGTGATCGAGCCCCCCGAGAATATGAACTATCCCCTGCCACAAAAAATAGACAAACCCGGTGCCCACGGCTTTGGCGTCAACGGTGGTGGGGCGTGCCGGAGACGACATTGTCTCCGTATCTCCGTCCATAGCCCCGTTTTGGGCTGCCACCTGTTCTTTTTGTTTTCTCAACTCAGCCCGCTTTTTGTCCCATCCCGGCGGCGGGGGTTGGGCCATACTGTACGTGCCCGGTTTGGGAAACTTTCGCTGAGGCATTTGACGCAGGCGGTCCACATTGATCAGCGCCGACGATCCAGGGGTGAACACATAGTGCTCCTTGGCCCTCTTGTGATAAAACGTCGATATAATGGTGTGGGTCGTCTCCTCCTCTTCAAAGAGCGTTGATTCAATCAGCAATTGATTCAGTTTTGACGGGCATCTAAAGGTAACATCCAGCAACAGCCGATCGATTTTCGGGGCGTATCCCAACTCCGAGAAACGCTCCACCGGACAAAGGGTTTTGTTGTTGCTGACGCTAAAGTGCTTTTCCCAATAGGGCTTTAGCACCTGCTCGTACCGATAGAGATCCCGCTTCTCCACAACTTCCCACATGGAATAGTTCCGCTCGAGAATCTCCTTACCCGATTCTGCATCGACCCTGAATACCACATGGATCAGCACCCCGTCCGTGCGCGCTTGAAAACTTGATGATGCCCATTTGTGACTATGCGCCTCAAATGACAAACAAAATAAGGTCAACAAAACCAATAAGAAACCGATCCGCCTGCTCCAAAAGGTCGCCATTGGGGGTGTTGGATCTAGCTGCCTTGGGTTGCTGGAACGCCACTCTTTTCTTTCACAAAACACAGTGTTTCTCAGACCCATCATCTCCCTTTTTTTCATGACGCATGGATTATTTCAAGCAACAGGCAATATCAGCCGATAAAACAAAAAGAGGCGAAAACCCCACGGAACCCCCATTTTTTCAAGGGAAATCGTGGGAGTCCGACGCCAACAATCGATAAAAGTGGTCATTGAGTAGAGTAAAAAGGTCACTTACAGCTGCCCGGCAAAGACATAGGCCAAATAAAGCACCTCCTGTGACTGCGTGCTCACCTCCCCGTGGGGCTGGATCGATATCCCCTGCAAGGATCCCCATCCGTTTGCCTGCCAGGTGCCCTAAACGAGCGGGTAGGCCATTTCGTATTGATCGATTTGAAACTCAAATCCGGTCTGGTGGAGAAACGCCCGCATGCCGGTGTCCTCGTGTAGGACATTGATCAGCTTGAGCGCTTCGAGGCCATCTGCCAGGTCGGCGACCAGCCGGTGCACCAGGGCGGTGGCCACCCCCTGACGGCGACGGCCGGGCGCCACCACCAGGCTCATGATCCAGTTGAGGGTGGGGTAGTAAACCAGGATGCCGACGCAGTCATTCCCGTCAAAGGCACCGAGCATCACCAGGTCGTCCTCGATCCGGGCGATCGCCGCGAAGCTGTTTTCCCAGGAGGGCTGCCAGTCGGTGAGCTGCTCGAACCGGCTGACCGCGGGCTTGTCCACGGCTCTGATCTCCCAGGGGTGGAGGGCTCCCGTGTCCACACGGACCGACTGGCGGCCCAGGATGAAGCAGTCCAGGTGGCGGGTGATTTCAAAGCCGGTCTTGGTATAAGCCCGGATGGCCGCTTCGTTGGGCACCAGCACCTCCAGCACGAACCGCGTGACCCCAGCGTTTTTGAGATCCCCAAGGGCGAATTCGAACATCTGCTTGGCAATGCCCTGGCCCCGAAAGGCCGGCACAATGCCCGTGGCCGCGTCGAACGCGGCCAGCTCCCCGCCCCACTGATCGATGCCGATGAGCGTGAACCCCACCAGCTCGTCTCCGTCAAAGGCGCCCACAGATTTGTCGAACTGTACGTTGTTCTTGATGGCCCGAAGCCGGATGCGCTCCTGGGTCATGTAGCTCATGTCCAGGTGGTAGTCGGAAAAGGCGAGCAGCTGGGTCTGGTGCAGGCGCGCCAGATTCACGTCGGTTAGAAAAGCATAAGTCACGGCCATGGGGATTCTCCTGTTGGGGTGAGCGCGAGGGCATAATGAAAATTATTTCTTTGAGCCTGTTTATATCCTTATTTTCGGGGTTATATCATAAATCGCAGTTGCAGTGCCTCGCGGCACTGATTCGAGACAGGAGGTTCGGGCGTCTGGGTCAACCACGAAAAACAGGGAGCCGGCACCTGAGCTGGGTCGGCCAATACGTGGGCACCCACGCCCAGCGAGAGCTGGCGAGGGCGAAGCAGTGGCTCAGGTTCATCGAGGTGCTGGGCCGCAAGCTGCAGGGCGAGCCGGATGAGCGGCTCAAAAACCGAGCCCGTATGCTCATGGAGCGCGCAAGGGGTGGTGCCAGTCCGGACGACCTGCTGGTGGAGTGCTTTGCTCTGGTAAGGGAGGTGTCCCACCGGCAGATCGGGCTGAGGCACTTCGACGTGCAGATCCTAGGCGGTGCGGCCCTTCACCGGGGCAATGTGGTGGAGATGAAAACCGGAGAGGGCAAGACCCTGGTGGCCACCCTGCCCGTGGTGCTCCGTGCCCTGTACGGAAAGGGCGCCCACGTGGTCACGGTCAACGACTACCTGGCCGAGAGGGATGCCCGCTGGATGGAGCCGATCTACCGGTTCATGGGGCTCACCGTGGGGGTGCTCTCCGAGGAGATGGATCACGCCATTTTCAAAAAGGATCGTCAGGCCTCGTACCGGGCGGACATCACCTATGTGAACAACCACGAGCTGGTGTTCGATTACCTGAGGGACAACCTGTGCCTGAGCCGGGACGAGCAGGTGCAGCGGCCCCTCCACTTTGCCCTGGTGGACGAGGTGGACCTGCTCCTGCTGGACGAGGCCGGCACCCCGCTGATCATCTCGGGCGAAGCCCAGGGGGGAGAGGATTTCTCCAGAAGAGCGCGCGAGGTGGTGGCGAGGTTGAAGAAGGGAACCGATTTCAAGGTGGATCACAAGACCAGAAGCGCATTGGTGCAAGAGAGGGGCTGGGCCGAGATGGAGAGAATGCTCGGCATCGACAACCTGGCCGATCCAAAGCACCTGGCCTGGCAGCACGCCCTGCACAACGCGATCCTGGCCCACGCCGTGTACAAGCGGGACGTGGACTACATCGTGCATGACGACGAGATCCAGCTGATCGACGACTACACGGGCCGTGTCTCTCCGGACAAGCGCATGTCCGACGGGGTGCACCAGGCCCTGGAGGCCAAGGAGGGGGTGAGGGTGAGGTCCGAGGATCAGACCCTGGCAAAGGCGAGCTACCAGATGTTCTTCCGCCTCTACCCAGCCCTGTGCGGCATGACCGGCACGGCCTACTCCGCCCGGGAGGAGCTGAGGATCACCTACGGGCTCCCAGTGATCCGGGTACCCACCAACCAACCGGTGCTCCGAAAAGACGAGCCCTCCCTCGTGTATAGATCGTCCGAAGAGAAGTTCCAGGCCGTGGTGGAAGCGGTGGAGCAACTCAAGGCCCAGGGCCGGCCCGTGCTGCTGGGGACCACCTCGGTGAGGGAATCGGAGCAGGTGGCGGGTCTCCTCAAAGCCAAGGGCATTGCCCACACGGTGCTGAACGCAAAGGACGACCAGCAGGAGGCCGAAATCATCGCCCAGGCGGGCAGGCCCGGCGCGGTCACGGTTTCCACCAACATGGCCGGCAGGGGCGTGGACATCGAGCTGGGCGGCAGCACCGAGGGCAACGTCACTTCCAGCGATCGGGATCGGGTGGTCCAGGCAGGAGGGCTCATGGTGATGGGCACCGGCCTACACGAGTCGAGAAGAATCGACGACCAGCTCAGGGGCAGGGCTGGGCGCCAGGGAGATCCAGGAGGCTCTCGCTACTACCTGAGCCTGGACGATCCCATCTACAAGAAGTTCGGGCAGATCGATAAGGGCGCCCAGGTGCTGGAGAGCCTGAGGCAAAGGCTGATAGAGCACCCCCAAGGCGAGCCCATCGACCAGAGGAGCGTGCTGGTCGCCCTGGAGGGCCTGCAAAAAAAGGTGGAGGTGGAGAACCAGGCCATTCGAAAAGAAGTGCTCAAGTTCGACACGGTCGTGGATGTGCAACGGCGCACCATCTACAAGTGGCGCCAGACCCTCCTGGACCAGGAGCCCAAAGAGACCCTGACCCTGCTAAAAGAGATGGCCGAAAAGCTGGAAGAGACACCGGCAAGTCCGGACGACGAAATCCCAGAGCTCAACCCAGCCGAGATAAAAGCGAGGCTCGACCAGTTCGAGACCCTCCTGGGCCCTGAGGCTCTCGCCCGGATCGCAGCCCAGGTAATGCTGGACACCATCGACGCCCTCTGGACCGAGCACTTAAACAACCTGGAGCAGCTGGACGACGACGTGAACTTCCGAACCTACGGCCAGCTAGACCCCCTGCTCGAATACAAGCGAGAAGCCCACGAACTCTACCAAACCCTGCTAGCCCGTATCCGCGCCAAAACCCTGGCCTATCTGATGGATGTGCTGTCCGAGGAGTGATTCTCCCGCCTCACCCACTAAGGAATAATCGAAAGCTGAATGCCGGTCATGTCGCTGTAGGTTTAGAGGCCTTTTCCCAGCGAAATCGACTAAATCATGGTCTTTTGCGATATATTCTGTGCACAATGGGTCGTTACGGATGGTACTCTACTTGTCCAATATCCAGTTTCTGGGCAGCAATTTGAACGCATGCCCTGCTAGCAAAGCGTGGCAAAGCAATGGCTGAGGAACTTGGTCCTGGCGTGATCCAGGAAAACCTGCTGCTACCCTCCAAGCTTTATCGCCCACCATTGCGTTACCTTGTTCCGCGCCCGCGCCTGATCCGCCGCCTGCAAGGTCGGCCCGCTGGTAAACTCACGCTCGTTTCCGCTCCGGCTGGATTTGGCAAAACAACCTTGGTGGGCAGTTGGGTGCGCGAAGCTGGGCACCCTGTTGCCTGGCTCTCGCTGGACCCGGGCGACAACGATCCAGCCCGTTTTTTCAAATACCTGGTCGCCGCGCTGCAAACGCTGGACACGAAGATGGATCAAGCCCTCTACGGGATGCTGCAGTCCTTTCAGATTCCTTTGCCGGAATTGTTCATGACGGTTCTGGTTAAAAAGATTGCGGATATCCCCGAGCCTTCCTTCCTCGTTCTCGACGATTACCAGGCCATCTCGTCGCCTGCGGTCCACGCCGCGCTTGCTTTTCTCCTAGATCATCTGCCGCCGCAGTTACACGTCGTGATCATTAGCCGAACCGATCCGCCGTTCCGTTTATCACGTATGCGGATGCAGCGGGACCTGGTGGAGATACGGGCCGCTGATCTGCGCTTTACCTTGGATGAAACAAAAACTTTTCTCGGCGATCTGAACTTGTCGGATGAACAGCTGGTCGCGCTCGATGCTTACACCGAAGGTTGGGTCGCTGGACTGCAACTGGCCGTGCTAGCGATAGAATCCTCGCGTGTGGAGGGAACGCCGGCCAAACGTGTGGACGATTTGATCCAGGGGCTGAGCCGATATCGTCATCTGATGGACTATTTGACCGAAGAGGTCCTGCAGCAACAGCCTGATGAGGTCCGCACGTTTTTACTCGAGACCTCTATCTTGGATCGTTTGACGGCGCCACTTTGCGACGCCGTGACCGAAAGAGACGATAGTAGCATATGCTTGAGGCAATTGGAGCGTAACAACCTCTTTCTCTTGCCTCTCGACGATCAGCGCGAATGGTACCGCTACCATCCCCTGTTTGCTGAATTCATGCGCCGGCAAATCGAGTCACCGCTGGTGACGAAGCTTCACCAGCGGGCTGTATGTTGGTACGAAACAAATGGGTACCTGGCAGAGGCCATCCACCACGCGCTTTTGTCGGAAAACCTGGACGAAGCCGAGCGCATGATCGAACGGGTCGCCCTGCATACGTTCAAGAGCGGAGAGTTGATGACCTTGATCGGGTGGCTGGATGCGTTGCCAGAGGGCCGGATGCGATCCAGCGCTACCTTGGCCATCAGCCGGGCATGGGCTTTATATGGGGTCGGACGATTTGAAGAGGCAGCGGCGTGGGCAGACATCGCCGAAAGCAGTGAGCGACCTGTCGAACGCGGTATCGTCCTTTGCCTCCGTGCCATCCTGGCAGCCTATGGTCAACACGATAGCCAAAGTGCCATCGGGTTGTGCGAGCAGGCGCTCGACCTGGGCCTAGCCGATCTCGATTTCCACAGTTTCACCCTGTGCGTTCTAGGTGAGGCCCACATTTTGGCGGGCCACACCCAATCTGCATACCAGGGTTACCGTCGAGCCCATCGCCTGGGCCAAGAAAGCCGCTACCCGCTCATCTCGATGATTGCAGTGGGCGCTTTGGGATACATTTCTTGTTTAATCGGACAGCGACGTGAGACAGCCGCGCTCTGCCGCGAGGCCATCAAGCGCCATGTAGACGCGCGCGGCAACCCGTTGCCCGTTGCGGGCGTTGCTCATATTTACCTGGGAGTGGCACATTACGCGGCCAATGAGCTTGACCAGGCGCATCACCATTTGCGTCTGGGGCTGGACCTCGTCCAGTCCGGTGCCTTGATGAGCTATGCTTCGTTCGGCCTATGCCGATTGGCCCAAGTGGAATATGCCCTGGGTCAAAAACAAGCGGCCCTGGAGACGATTGTGCAGGCCCGCCAGCTCCATACGGGCTTTAACGCAGTCGTGGACCGAGACCTGGCCGCCATCGAAGCCGATTTTCAACTGCGAGAAGGCAATATCGCTTTTGTGATGCGCTGGGCCGAAGCAGAGCGTCTCTCCCCGCAAGTGGCGATAGACCCTGATTACTGGGATCGTCCTTATTTGGTGTACGCGCGGCTATTGTTGGCGCAATATCGGCTGGCCGATGCAAGTCTCTTGCTAGACCATCTGGAGAGTTGGGCGCGTGAGCATGATCACCACGAGACGCTGATTGCGACGCTGCTCCTGCAAAGCCAGGTTCATCGAGCTCTCGGCGACAGGGCGCAAGCCAGCGGTTTTCTGAGACAGGCTCTGCGCCTCGCCGCGCCACAAGACTATGTCCGCCCCTTTGTCGAAATGCCATCCGTGGTCGAACTGCTGCCTCAGGTGCGATCGATCGCGCCTGTATTCGTGGACGCGTTGGTCTCGGTTCTCAAGCACCAACCCATCAAAAGCTCAGGACCTTTGTACCCGACTGGTGGGCACGCGTCCTGGCCTCTCAGCGTGCGCGAGATCCAGGTCCTGGGCCTCGTGGCCACCGGCAAGTCGAACCGCGAGATCGCCCAGGAACTGTTCGTCACCGTGGGGGCGATTAAAAAACATCTCTCCAACATCTTCGGGAAACTGGACGTACACAGGCGAACCCAAGCTGTCGCCCGGGCCAGGGAATTGAGCCTCTTGCCCTAGTGCTCATTCAACCCTACTCTGACGGGTGGAGATTCCGATTTCCCCCTTGAAAAAGGGGGTTAGGGGGATTTCCAAACACTGCGGGAATATTCACGAAATCCCCCCTCCCCCCTTTTTCAAAGGGAGAGTTTATTACCCATCACTCATCACTTGACGAGGTACTAGCCTCAAAAATCAACCCCCAAACTCTACTTTGGTGGAGTGATCAGCGACCGGCCAAGTCGTACGTTAGTAAAAATTCAATAGCGGCTCGCAGATTCATCGAAAGAGACGTTGCCCAGTGTGTCGGGCACCCAACCAAAGGAGTTGTCCAATGAACGTTAGTCGTAAATCAACTGGAGTATGGCTAAGTTGCGTCAACGCGACGCTGGTTTTGCTGTGTCATGGCTCAACCGCAGTCGGCCAAGAGCCAACCAACGCGGCGTGGCTTGACGGCAAGGAAGCGAACGCTTCTATCTTGTTGAACAAGTCGCAGACCCTGATTCCGGCCGCCTTGAATCCAGGCTTTCAAGATTTGGATGGGGGCGATCTGGTGATCGACACCGGGGTTCATGACGTCAAATTCTGCGTTGGGGTAAACCGCACTGATCAACAAGGCGGCATCAGCGAGAGGATACCCCGTCCGCTCTTGAAAGAAATCAACGGCGTCGTGTTTTACGAAGACAATCTTTTGCTCAGCGGCGTCGGTTTCCACGGCGAAAACAAAGAGACCTTGTACAATCCCTATAGTCATTACGCTTTTGGCCCCATAGATCGAGACGGAAATGACCAAAGCGATAATCCGGATTCTCCACGTTACAACCTGGCCTATTTACCAGCAACGGTGATGTTTCCCAAGGCGTATTGGAATAAAAGGCTCATCGTTTATTTTCACGGCGGAGGGGATGGCCCTGCCCTCTACCGCACCACGGTGGCTCCGTTTCAGTTTCCCTTCGACGAGGTGCGTCTGTTGAAGCAGGGATATGCTGTCGCCACAATGGCCACCCACGTGACGGCCCAGCAACAGAACCCCAATGCGGTTGACGGGAGCTTCTGGGAGGCTTTTGGCACTCCCGACAAGAGTGCATTTATAGCTCACAACGCACGCCTGGACGCTACCGGCCAAGAGACCCGGGTCTCATTGGCATTTGATAAGGATGTCGTCGTCTCAGCGGATGCGACATTGGCCCGCAACGTGGCTAACCTGATCAAGAACTTGCTTGGTCTGCGCCGGGGGTCTTATCCCGCTTACACGTATGCCGTAGGCTATTCATGGGGAGGGAAAACGATTGCGGCATTGAACGGAGGACGCGACAATGCCAATATTCAGCCGGACCAGCACCCCGAACTGCTCGTAAACGGAAGAACGCCGTTCACCGGCGGCAATTTCGACATCGACGACTGGACCGGCATTGACAAAGGAAACAGAGCCCGTTCCCTCATCAATCAATATGGGCTAGTTTTTGACGGATTCCTGGCAGAATCGGGCTATATGGCATATCCGGGTTGGTGGAACTCGGCCCAAGACTCGGATTACCCCGTGACGACCAAAGCGATTTATGTCCAGGGAGATTATGAGGGCCCGCCGGCCGCCTTGGGAAGCCTATTAGAAACCTATTATACGGCCCTGGCATTGCCCAACGCGCACCCGTCGCTCAGCGGAGACATGAATGATTGGAAGCGCATCTACCGCCTAGAAATGGGTGGACACGCGCGATACGATTTCTTTTTCGACATGGGACAAAACGGCGCTGAGAATCTCTTCTTTGATCGAAAGCGCCTATTCAATTCCGACTGTTCGTACAACTGGTTTACTGGAGGCGAAGATGCGATCAACCAAACAGGAGCAGGCCGGCGTTTCAGATGGTTCGCAGAAAAACTGTACCAGTACGATCGGGATGATTTCATTGCGCAATACGTCAGACTGGCCGAGATTCCCGGCCTCGGCGCTCTGGGTGCACCGGAATACATCGTCTCGCAGCCCCGCACCTATCCCATCCGGGCGCAGCTCTTGACGAACCTCGTGCTGTGGGTCGAACGCGGTTATACCCCGCCTGCCAGTCATCTCGATGCTTTTATCATGAGCGACGCGCATCAGCTTCCCGGAGAGGAAATTCAACCCGGCGTGTGGGACGGCATACCTCAATGCCCAGCGGGTTGCCCGTTTGCGGACGAAAGCAGCTGCGCCAGGGAAGATTGTTGGATCACCTTGCTGCCCGGTTATGGCTTCCCGCTCTCGATCCCAGAAGCATATCGAACCGCCATTCAATATCTCCGTGATAACGCCATTCTGGACTACTACGCCGAAACCGTGGCCTCGCCAGACCTGTCGGCAAGGTTGGGAAGCCATATCGCCTTGATTCCAGATTTTTCATGGATGAAGCCTTACGATACGGAATACCTGGATCAGCTTTATGAAAACCACTGGGGATATGCCCGACAGGTGCAAAAAGCATACATAACGTTACTTAGAAAGCGGCTGATTGACCCTGTACTCGGTTATGATCTAGTGATAGAGGCATTCGCGTCTGACGTTCTGCGGTAGTTTGGTCACTTCTCAAAAACTGCTGGTGGTCCACTGGGGGATGGGGTCGGTTTCGGGTAGTTATTTTCTCCCGATAGCAATACTATGCAGCTACTCGATTTGAAAGGAGGTCCAGATGAGGTTGCTCAGACAAACGATTTGTGTGGCCGGCTTGTTGTTTTTGGCGGCATGTGCCGACCGAGCCAAACCCGTGGATAAACCCCAGAAAGAGGACACCGTGACACCTAATAAAACACCCCCGACGCCTGTGACTGCAAAGACATCGGAAGATGGATCCGGAACCAGTACTGAACCCAAAATAAAATCTCTGATCGCCGAGTTTGTGCCGGTCACCATCGGCGTGGATGAGGCCAAAATCCCAAAGGTCCACCGGCCAGTGATTCAAAAACTGGTTGAAGCAGCCAAAATCATCGACCGGCTGTTTCTTAACCAGGTATCAGCCAAAAACGAACAGTGGCGCGCCGAGCTGGCCGCAAATCCAGCCATGGCAGATACCCTGACCCTGTTCGACATCATGTATGGCCCATGGAATCGGCTCGACCACGACAAGCCGTTTTGGGGCGACCAGGAAAAACCCAAGGGCGCGACGTTCTATCCAGAGGATATGACGCAAAAAGAACTCGAAGCTTGGATAGAGGCCCATCCAGAACAGAAAGCCGCGTTTACCGGCTATTTCACCATTATTGAACGGGATGGCCCCGGGCTCAAAGCTGTACCCTACAACAGCGCCTATAAAACCCAGCTAGAGCCCGCAGCCAAACGCCTGGAAGAAGCAGCTGCTTTGGCCAAGGACAAGCGGCTGAAGAAATATCTGCGCGCCCGGGCCAAGGCATTTCGAGACAATGAATACCGCCAGAGCGACATGGATTGGATGGATTTGGGGAACGGCGACCTCGAGGTGGTCATCGGTCCCTATGAAGTCTACGAAGATCAGCTCATGGGATACAAGGCAGCGTTCGAGGCATTCATCACGCTGCGCGATGCTGAGGCGTCAGCCAAACTCGATCAAATAAAAGCCCTGATTCCAGATATGGAAGCCTACCTGCCCATACCCGATGCGCACAAGAACCCGGGCCGTGGATCTGAATCCCCAATATCCGTGGTCGATGTTCTTTTTACAGCCGGCGATACCCGCGCTGGGGTCCAGACCCTGGCGTTCAACTTGCCCAACGATGAAGTAGTTCGAGAGAAAAAGGGCTTTAAGCTGGTCATATTAAAAAACATTTCGCATGCGAAGTTTGACCAAATACTCATACCAATCGCCAAGCAGCTCATGCGGCCAGACCAGGTGGCAAACATCTCGTTCGAGGCATTTTTCAACCACTCCCTGGTCCACGAGACTGCACACGGCCTCGGCCCAGGTAAGATCACTGTTGAGCGAGACGGCAAAAAAATTAAGACCACCGTCAATCAGGAGCTCAAGGAGCTCTATCCAGCCATAGAGGAAACCAAGGCCGATATATTGGGCACCTACCTCAACAACTTGCTCATCGAAAAGGGCCTGTTCAAAAAGGACTTCATGGAAACGACCTATGCCTCCCTGCTCGGTGGTTTTTTCAGGTCGGTTCGGTTTGGCGCATCAAAAGCCCACGGCCAAGCAAACCTCATTCAATTCAACTGGCTTAAGGAAAAGGGTGCGATCATCGTAGAGAACGACAAGTATGTCTATGTCAAAGAAAAGATGCCAGAGGCCATTAAAAGCCTCACCGTCGAAGTCCTGATGATCGAGGCCCTGGGGGATTACGACCGGGCCAAGCGCCTCATCGATCAGTATGGCCAGATGCCCCCAGACCTCAAAAAAGCCCTGGCAGGGTTAAGCGGCATCCCCACAGACTTGCGCCCCTCCTATCAAATCGAACAACAATTGGCTGCCTGGCAGGAGTAATGCCGATACCCCATCGCCGAGGCGTGGAATAACTGTATGCCCGCTGGGGTTCCTATTTTAAAGATGGCAATTTGAGTAGGAGAATGAAACCGATGAAGAAGCCGCGCAATCGAACAGGGACCGGGTTGAAAGCCAAGACGCGTCATCAGGCTATCGCGTTCCTAAAAGACCTATCATCAATTCTGGTGGCCGCCTTAATCGTCCTCGTGGCGAGGGCTTCGATCGCAGATCACTATGTGGTGCCAACAGGGTCAATGGAACCAACCGTCCATGCAGGTGATCGCATCGTCGTCAATAAGCTGGCATATGGCGTACGGATCCCTCTGACAAATGCGTATCTGCTGGCGATAAACCAACCAAAAGTCGGCCACGTTGTCGTTCTCGACTCTCCAAAAGACAGCAAAGTGCTGCTAAAGCGCGTCGTGGCTGGACCTGGAGATGTGGTAAGTCTGAGAAACGGCGTCATCACGCTCAACAACACTCGGGTTCCGATCTCTCTGGATAGGGCGCGGGTCAAGGAGCATCTGCAGGGTGTGACCCACGAGATTTATCTAGATCTGGGCGGTGGCCCGGACTTTGGTCCGGTTCGACTACCACCCAATAAATATCTCGTTGTTGGAGACAACCGGGGTCAGAGCCTTGACGGACGGTCGTTCGGGCTCATCCCGAGCCAAGCTATACTCGGACGCGCGGTTGGTGTCTATTTCTCAGGCAACACCCTCAAGTGGCAACCCCTGTGAGCCCCATGCCAAATCCGCTTGCAGACGTCACAGCTATCCTCATGGCCGGTGGGGAGAGTCGCCGCATGGGCAGGGATAAAACCCAATTGCCCATTGGCAATAAAACGCTGCTTGAACACGTCCTTTCTCAACTGAGAGACAACTTTAAGAATGTTATATTAAGTGTTAAAAATAAAAGCAATATCGACATTGAAGGCATACGGATAATCCCCGACGATATCCCGATGAAGGGACCGGTGGTGGGGTTGATTTCCTGCATCCGACAATCCAAAACAGATATCAACTTTGCCGTGGCATGCGATATTCCCAACATCGATCTGACCTTGGTACAGACCATGTTGGCACGGGCAGCAGGCGTGGATGCGGTCGTTCCCAAAACCCATGACGGACATATCGAGCCCTTATTCGCAATCTACAGCAAAAGCGCGCTCCAGGCGATGCAACATGTCTTGGATTGCGAGCGCGGACAGGTGAGCCGGGTAGTCGCCCATTGCAGAACAGCTTACGTGGCCTTGGGGCCCAATACCCAATTGAGGAACCTCAATACCATGGCAGACTATCGCACGTTTATCGCCGACTGACAGACGCCTCACTGCCCCTTCCCACTCAGCGCCTTTTACCTGTGTCATCGAGAGATGTCCGGGTTTGGGTAGTGGCAGCTGCCTTTTGTGCGAAAAAAATGTCGCGCCGCGGATCCGCTTATCCCGTGAACAATGCATCTCGACGGGGTAGAGCCGCTGAAAATACTTCGGATCCCTATATTTGGGATATGGACAATTTTATTTTTGATATTCGATAATTAGGCAAATACACACCGGCCATTTTTACCCGTGAGCTATAAATTTTTTTTTGAGCTGAGATTCAATTTTTTGCTGTTGACACTGCTATTTGTGGAAATTATTATCCACCGCAAAAGTGGAATAAGATATCCGTTTTGTTGTCGTGAACCGAAAGATCGTCTTTGAAATCTTTTCTTAAGAGTTAATGTTTGTCTGAAGAAAGGAATGTTCTATGGCAAGCAATGTCACGGAAGATGTCTGGATCCCAACCTGTTGTGGGCAGTGCTACTGCATGTGCGGCATCAGGGTTCACCGCGTCAACGGCGTGGTTACCGATATCGAAGGGAATCCGGATGCGCCTACGGGGCGCGGATCCATCTGCCCGAAGGGCGCAGCAGGGCCCCAGTTGCTCTACGATCCCTATCGGGTCAATTATCCACTCAAGCGCACCAACCCAGAGAAGGGACTCGGTGTCGACCCCAAATGGCAGCGAATCAGCTGGGAAGAGGCGCTTGAAACCATCACCGCCAAGCTCAAGGATACCTACAAGCGGGATCCGCGAGCGGTCTATTTCCAGGCCACGACGACCCAGGCATCTGAGTGTCGTTTCGGTGTGATCGGCTTCATGAAAGGGTATGGTACCCCCAACTACTGGGTTTCAGGGGGTGGGCTCCACTGCGGCAACGGCGCTCACTTCATGAACGGCATCATGCACATGGCCTGGTCGATCATCCCGGACTTTGCCCACGCCAACTACACCATGAACTTTGGCTGCTCCAAAGGTCACGGCGCTGGACACTCGGCAGTGATGAACGCCACCCAGGTCGCCGAAGCGCGGTTCCGCGGGTCAAAGAACGTCGTGTTCGATCCGTTCCAAAGCGCCCAGGCCTCCAAGGCGTACGAATGGGTACCGATCAAGGTCGGTACTGACGGCGCCGTCGCCCTTGGTATCGTGAATTCCCTGCTCAACGAGCACGGTATTTATGATGAGGAATACCTTAAGTACAAGACGAACGGCCCGTATCTGGTGCGTCCGTCAGACGGGCGGTATGTGCGAGACAAGGAAACCAAAAAGCCATTGGTTTGGGACCTGGTGGACAACGCACCCAAGGTCCACGATGATCCTTCAATCACCCGAGTAGAGTACGAGGACACTGCCCACGATGTGGCCCTGTTCGGCACCTTTACGGTCCAGGGCACAGAGGGCTGCAAGCCCGGCTTTGAGCTCCTCAAGGAGCACGTCAAGAAGTACACGCCTGAGTACGTCGAGAAGATCTCGTTGGTCCCTGCGAAAACAGTGAGCAGGGTTGCCAAAGAATTTGGCGAGGCTGCCGAGATCGGGTCCACGGTGACCGTCGAGACGAGCAAGGGCCCCAAGAAAATCCCGAAGCGCCCAGTGGGTACCCACTTCTTCCGCGGTTCCCAGGGCCACGTCAATTCGGGATGGACCTGCCTGTCCATCGACATGGTGAACCACATGGTGGGCGCGGCTGATACCTACGGCTCTGCCATGGGGCTCGGCGCAGCGGTCTGCCAGGGATTCGAGGGAACGGGCAAGCCGTACCAGATGCCCCATCCCTGCCCGGACGGCCTGATGGTCGCGGGTGCGTGGGTGTACGACCACCTGCCCTACCCGCTCCACGAGCCCAGACCGCCCCAACGCCTCGACTTGCACGATATGTTCCCGACATCGATTTACAACGCGTTCACCATCATGAGCCCCAACTGGTTCGACCTCTTGGAGCAATTCAAGATTCCATACCGACCGGAGATCATGATCAATTTCGGCTCCAACTCCATCATGACCATGGGCAATGCCGAAGCAGTGACCGATAATTTCCTCAAGAAATTCGATTTTATTTTCTCGTTCCAGCTGTACATCACCGAGTTCGAAGACGCGGTGGCAGACATTATCCTACCGGACGCCTGCTACCTAGAACGCTATACCCCAGCAGTGAGCTGGCCCTCCACCTTTTCCCATCCCCAGGGAGAGGACGATTGGGGCTGGACCCTGCGTCAACCCGCAGTGGATCCACTGTTTGAACGCCGGGACTTCAACGAGGTCATGGCCGAGATCATGGAGCGCCTGGGACTCTTGGACAAGTACCTCGAAGGTCTTACCAAAACCGTGCCCATGCGCTACGGCGGTGAGATGACCGAGGCCAAGCGCTTTGAAAACCTCAAGCTCACGAGCAAGGATCCCAAGGGGTATCGCAAGCTGTGGGAAGAAATCACGCACAACCTCGTCAGCGACCGGTTTGGCGATGAGCACGGCCTCGAGTACTTCAAGAAGCGCGGCGTGTTCACCTGGCCAAAGAAGAAGGAAGATGTCTACTGGAAGTGGTTCGTACCGGTGCGCGTGCCGGTTTACTTCGAGTACTTCCTCGACGGCGGGGAAAAGATCCAATCCCTGTGCGAGTCTTTTGGCGCGCCGGATTTCATGCCGTGGAAGGAGTTCTTCCAGCCGCTGGCCGAGTGGAATCCCTGCCCCACGCACGACGAGAGCCTGCCCAAGGAGTACGACATGTACACCTTTTATTGGCGGGCGATCATGCACTGCAACTCTTTGACGCAGCAGAATCCATGGCTCGACGAGTTGTCCCAGGAGGACCCCTACGTCTACGCGCTTCAGGTCCATCGGGAAACTGCCGCGGAAAAAGGCATTCAAGAAGGTGATGCGGTCTGGCTCGAGAATCCAGAAGGCCACCGCGTCAAGGGCTGGGTGGCGCTTACCGATGGTATTGAGCCGCACCATATCGCAGTGGCGGCAGTGGCTGGCCACTGGACAGACTATCAACCGATCGCCAAGGACAAAGGGACGTTCTTCAACGACCTCGTTGAAATGGATAAAGCCCATACCGACCCGCTGACCTTGGGGCAGGACATCTGCTGCCGTGTAAAGATGTACAAGGCCGAATAGCAGGGAAGGAAATAGTAATGACACGATATGGAATGGTCATTGACCTCAAGCGGTGCTACGGATGTTATGCATGTGTAACCTCTTGTAAGGCCAAGAATTTCACACCTCCGGGTGTCATGTGGGCACGGGTTATCAAAGGCGAGACCGGCAAGTATCCCAATACGATTCGGCAAGCCCTACCAGTGCTCTGCATGCACTGCGAAGAACCGTCGTGCTTAACCGTTTGCCCGACCGGTGCGACCCAGCAGGAAGACGGCGGGATCGTCACGGTCGAAAAGAGCAAATGCATCGGGTGCAGCTATTGCAAAATGGCATGTCCCTACGGTGCCCGCTACATGGTGGAAGAGTGGAAGAGCTACTTCCCTGATGGGTGCCCAGAAACAGAGTATGAGATATTCGCCAAGGCTGCCTGGGAGGATAAGTCAGGCACGGGGGTATCGACGAAGTGCGACTTCTGCAAAGATCGGATTCCCAAAGGGGATCTTCCGGCGTGTGTCAAGGCCTGCCCGGCCAATGCGCGTACGTTCGGCGATCTCGACGACCCCCAAGGCGAAGTGGTTCAACTGATCAAAAAGGGTCGCGGCTCACCGCTGCATCCAGAGCTCGGAAACGAGCCCAAGGTCTACTACCTGCCTCCGAGGTAGGCAAGAGATCAGGAACTCAACTGATGCCCCCGCATCAACGACGGGGGCATTTGGAGGTAACATGGGTATTGTCAGATCGAGAGTAGAGCGACAATTTCAAGAAGAGTGGCGCGGCCTCATTGCGATCTATCTCTTCTTCGGAGGGGTTGGCGGCGGTGCATACGTGGTTGCTGCAGCAGGTAGTCTTTTAGGCCCAACGTGGGCACCGATTACCACAGCGGGCCTTTGGCTCAGCTGGTTGTGCATTGGCGTGGGCATGCTGTTTTTGACATCGCACCTGGGCAAACCGTTCCGGGCGCCGCTGGCCATGGCCAAGGTCGGTTCATCTTGGATTTCTCGCGGCGTTTGGATTTTGAGCATTTTCGGTGCGCTGGCCCTCATTCACACCTTTGCGTTTCCGGGAGGTGAGGCGCCGATTATCCTGCCGGTTCTGGGTATGTTCTTTGCCGCTTTCACCATGCTGTATACCGGCGCCCTCGTAAGTGCGGCCAAGGGATTTCCCCTGTGGCGGACTGGCATTCTGCCGGTGCTGTTTCTCATCTCCGGGTTGCTCACCGGATTGTTCGCCGTTGTGCTCGGCATGGTCGTCATGGAGAGCAGCATCGTCGAAGTGGGGCATCTCAAGAAGCTGGCCGCCATTGGCGCGGGTCTAAGCGTTGTCGAGCTCCTGGTTATTTTCTTCTTCCTGCACTCGGCCTACAAGCTGCGCGACACCAAAGAAGCTGCCCAGCGGATCACGGGCAAAGCCAGCTTTATCTTCGGCGATCTCATCCTGGGGCTCGCCGTGCCCTTTGTGCTCTGTCTGGCGGTTTTCTTTGGCATGGACGAGGTCAGTGCCATGATCAACACCATGGTCGTGGCTGCAATCCTCGGTCTCATCGGCGGGTTCTTGCTAAGGAACGCCATTTTGTCCGCAGGCATGCAGACCAGTCTCGACTTTGCCGGTTTCAAATTCCGCCCCATATCCAAGGTCGACTTTCAGCACTCACCAATTGGCAAGATGCCTCCCCAATAGGGCCTCATTGGCTCACTTCATGATTGGGCGGTAGATTATCTACCGCCTAAATCAAAATTCTCTAAAGTAAAAAATACCGGACCAATGCGTCGAACACTGGGATGGAGTGCATCGATCGGTACTTTGCCAAAGCGGTTGGGCGCACGGGCTTACAGGCCTTGAGATCTTCCCTAATCCGCTCTCGCACTGCGTGTCCAAATTCAGGGCACTGCACAAAGAACTGCAATTCCAGGTCTGCCCTGCCCGACCGCAGTGTGAGATTATACGAGCCCAGTGACGTGTAATAGCCGTCCACTACCGCGATTTTTGTATGCATAATCGCCCGGTCATATCCCCACAGATGAGCGCCAGCAGCGATCATCTCGGGATAGAACCGGTCGCACTCAATGCCGAGCACCTTGGTATCGTAATGCAGTGGCACGACCATGGTAAAATCCGGCACGCTTGGCACCGCCTCCATCCAGTGGGCAAGCAGCTGCCCGTCTGATGGGTAGCAATGCGCCGCGTACAGATCGGTCTGGGCCAGGGAAGGCAAGGTCCGCACCCGCTCTCGAATCGGATTGATGCCCTGGGGGATCGGGCGTTGATCAGCGCCGACCATAGACCACAGCAAGCGGGGCAGGTTTTCTTTCATGGGCAACCGCACCAGCCCGGGAATGGATTGATCGATGGTAACCACAGCATTGCCTACCCGGCGCGTGGGTGGTGCATAGAATGCGTCTTCAGCATCGAACATATCCCCGCCTGACAGGACCCACCGGCGTGCAAACAGCTGATTGAGTGCCACCACGGCTCCCCCCTCGAGAATGGCTGCGCTATCGTGCCACTGCCACTTTCGCACGTTGATGGTGGGATCTGGAGACAGCTCGTTTTCGTACAGATAGCTGTCTGCTATGTTTTGACTGCCGATAAACGCCCGTTCCCCATCGACAATGACCATCTTGCGATGATCCACATTGGCAAAGGCAAGTCCACACTCCCTATCTATTCGGGCTTGCTCGTCGAGCCACTCGTCTGGAATGCCCCGTTGCCGGGCAAATTGTTCGTACTGACGCGCCGATCTGATACCTAAACGTCGCAGTGAACGGCGCTTCCAATGACGGCCGATGGGAGATGAATTAATAACAGGCACCCCAGCTTCCCTGAGCACCCGCAGGATGCGCTTTCGAACGTACATATCGTTGAACAAAAACGATCGCAGCTCTGAGAAACGGCTCACAAAGCCAGTGCCAGAGGGCGAGCCAGAGATGACAAATCCACTTGCACAAAAAAGCACCCGCACGGCAACCCCCTCGCGCATTTTTTTCGCAAGCAGCTGGGCCATGCGCAATCCCACCTCCCCGCCAATAATGTAGGTGGAAATATGGATATAGCGCTCCGCTCCTTCGAGCAGGTCAAAGAATTCCCGCATTGATGCCGGACCGCCCCAGACAGGTCTCAGCCGATTGCCATAGCGACCCACATTGGAAAGTCGATCAACCACGGCCCGAAGGGCCACAGGGCCGAAGCCGTCGATACCGATGAGCTGTTCCGGCGAGCTGAATCGATCGAAGTGATCCCGTCGCTCCCTCACTGACCTGCGGATGGCCGCGGGAAGCTCAAATGCCGTATCCAGCGACGTATCAGGCGGCCCATCCACGTCGGCAAAGCCACCAACAGGGGGCAGGTTTAGATATCCGAGTACGGCCTTGATCTGATCATTGCTCAGATCTGCAATATGGGATGCGTAGAGTTGTTGTGTTTCAGTCATGCTTCAGTGCCATGGGTTTAGCGCTTCCCTGTCGGTCGGTCAAACGCCAAAACAGGGATGCACCATGTGGGACTGCTGAACAAAATTATCGTATTGGCAAAATTATCCTTAATTTTTCTGTAGCGATGCCGTTTATAGCTGTGCAAAGCAGATACGCGCTTTGTGCATATAAGTCGCGGGGTAAGACAATTACTGTGCTCAGATACGCATTAAAAAAAGCTCGGCAAAGTATACCTGTTGGAGGAGGGCACGCTTAAAGACGCCTCCTAATAGAGGATTCCGGAAAGGGGAACCGGAATCGGGGGACCCTATTAGGAGAGCGTCTTGACTTACCAGGGGAAATTCCTCATTGCCCAATCGAGAACAATTAACCAAGCCCAGCGCGATGCGCTGGGCTTGTATGCAAGGCGGCACAAACCGCAACACTGAACGTCTAACCTGAGAGCGCTAATCAGATATCGGCGCGATCCCCATGATGACGTTGCCTGCTGGATCCGGACAGATCACCTGCTGGGCTGCCTTCATCCAGTCCCCCTCTGCCAATGGCCGTTGCATTGCCGGCAACAGCGGTAGGGTGGTGCTCAAGGCGTATAAACAGAAATGCCCGCCGGCTGGTATGTATATGCGACCACTTTGCAGGCAGAAATAATCACCGGGCTTCATCCCAGATGTGCACTTGCCCCTCACTTCTTGGACGATCACGCGCAAACTGCGGACCCCGCCGTCTATGGATGACATCGGCTCGGGCGTCCGGGGCGGTGCCCTATTGAGATCTACGTCGCAAGGCTTGGTTACCTCATCGGTCTTTTCTATCTTGCCCATGCGTTCGATCTTGTAGATCACCCGGCCGTCCGGATCCGGGCATTGGACGTGATGAACGCGCCGCATCCAGTCCTGGTCCCGGGGTTCCCCACTCTCCCGTTCTTTGGATGGAATCAACGGCAGCATGGCCTGCAATGCCCAGATGCAGATAAACCCACCATTGGGGATACGAATATCCCCATTGCGAATAAAAAAGTGATCTTGAGGCGCGACCGCTGGTGTTGCAGTACATGTTCCCATCACCTTGGTTGCAGTGACTTTCAGCTCGTACATCAGCGACTCCGGTTGTTCTGCGGGCTACTTCGCTATAGTATCAGCGCTCGTACATCAGCGACCCCGGTTGTTCTGCGGGCTACTTCGCTATAGTATCAGCGCTCGTACATCAGC
>JAAUYD010153140.1_pt1 | contig 36162 bp, 26 predicted proteins | sample 7278101 | NCBI WGS metagenome assembly JAAUYD01 (sample SAMN14350128, study PRJNA611818) | marine sediment metagenome | isolation source: surface marine sediment (0.6m) | place: French Polynesia: Moorea | collected 2018-08
TATTGTGGCGCAACCAAGATTACTCGACGGATTACTAAAAGATTTTAAAGACAATATTATCCAATTCGCAAAGGTAAAATATGACCTCATCGATCAGTGTCTATTGGCATGGCGTTTCTTACATGCAGTTATATTGAAGTACCGGGAATGGCATCCAGACTGGTTATTTGTTCGCCATGAAGACTTGTCCATATCTCCTTTGGTAGCATTTGCTCCAATCTTTGAATACTTGAAGTTGCCATATACCCAAAATCAGCAAGAATTTATTCAGTCATATTGCAATGAAAACAACCCCACAGAAGCAGAAGCTGGGAAAGTTCATCAATTGAAACGCAACAGTTCTGCAAACATTGGGAGTTGGAAAAAGCTGTTAACAGAAGATGAGCAAACACGGATTCGTCAAGGCACCATAGACATCGCCCAGCATTTCTATGGCCCAGAAGATTGGTAAACCTAATATTTGCTTAGGAAAGTCAGGAAGTAAGTTTATTATTCCCATTCCACAACCAGAAATTGTTTAGGACTCCACTCAGTACAGTCCGTCAAAAAAAAGGAGATTGAATATGACAACCTTTGCTGAAGTACTACAACTCGCCGTTCAGAATCATCAAGCCAATCGTCTGGTACAAGCAGAACAGTTGTATCGTAAACTACTAAAACAACAGCCGACTCAACCGGATGCATTACTTGGTTTATGTATGCTGGTACTGCAAAAAGGGGAGTACAAGCAAGCAGAAAGGTTACTAGCTCTAATTCTCCGAGTCCAGCCCCAATCTATTAAAGCTTGGTTTAGTCTGGGTAATTTGCGGCAAGTGCAAGGTAAACTACCCGAAGCAATCCAAGCGTACCAGAAAACTTTAGCTTTAAATCCGAAGTTAGGGGCGGTTTATAACAACCTTGGTTATACTTTACAACTACAAGAAAAATGGTCAGAAGCCATCGCTGCTTATGAAAAAGCCCTGGAACTTCAACCCAATTTTACTGAAGCTGATGTAAATTTGGCGAATGCACTTTATACCCAGGGACAACTCCCACCAGAAAAGCAAGCACACTATGCAGGGTTGAACAACGATTTGGGAGTGAAGCAGAAAAAAGCAGGTGATGTGAAAACTGCTATTGCTTACTACCGTCAAGCGATCACTCTCTGGCCAGATTTAGCGATCGCCCATTATAATTTGGGAGTGGCTTTAGAATTAGCAGGGAATTTATCAGAAGCAATCGCTTGCTATCAAAAAGTACTTTCACTTGGCTCTAATGATGGGTCAATACATCAAAAGCTGGCCTCTAAACAGCTGCATCAAGTTTATAAATTACAAAATAAAGATACTAACAAAAAATTAAAAGTAGCATTTATTTGTCAGCCCTTTGTGATGACATCTTTTCCCAATCCTTTAGATTCCATTGGAATTTTAACCTATGAATTAGTGCGTCTTTTAGCCAAGGATTGCGATATTACTGTCTACACACCGGGAGAAAGTTCTCAAGAAGTAGTTCATGAAGGGGTGACTTACCGGTATATTTCTATAAAAACTGATAAATCATTACTCAAAAATCTGGAAAAATTTCCCATATTTGAGAGTACCAAACAACCTTTATTTGCTTCGCAATTATATTATCTGGGATTTATTTTACAAGTCGCTAATGATTTGAGAAAAAGGGAGTGTGATATTGTTCATATTCATAATTTATCTCAATTTGTTCCAGTTATCAAAGCTTTAAATCCCCAGAAAAAAGTCGTCTTACATATGCATTGTGAATGGTTAAAGCAACTTGACCGTAAAGCTTTAAGCAAACGGCTCAGTCACGCCGATTTAATCATTAGTCCCAGTGAATATATTAGCGAACAAATTCGCCAACGTTTTCCTCAATTTGCGTCACGCTGTCAAACAGTATATAACGGCGTTAATTTTGAACGTTTTCTTGATACCTCTGTAAACCATGCTCACCAAAATCAGGGTAAAAAGTTACTTTTTGTGGGCAGAGTTTGTCCAGAGAAAGGTTCCCATATATTATTAGAAGCTTTTAAAAAAGTCCGGGCACAATATCCACAAACTAAACTTACTATTGTTGGTCCGGTGGGAGTTATACCCTACGAATATCTGGTAGGAGTGACTGACGATCCTTTAGTTGCAGATTTAGCTCCGTTTCATAAAGATAATAGTTGGATGAATTATCTCAAAAAGACTATTTCTCAAATAAATGGTCAAGAAAAACATACTAAAGCTGTTTCCTTAACTGGGCCAATTCCTCCTTCTGGGTTAACTGATTATTTTCGTCAAGCAGACATTTTTATTTTTCCTTCAATTTGCCAAGAAGCCTTTGGCATGCCTATTGCTGAAGCTATGGTTGCAGGAGTTCCGGTGGTTGCTACCCAAGCTGGTGCTTTTCCGGAGTTGGTTGAGGATGGAAAGACAGGAATATTGGTAAAACGCAGCGATGCAGATGCCTTAGCTGAGGCAATTATCCAACTCCTTGCAGATGAACAACAAAGAAAATCCATGGCGCAAGCTGGATGTGAAACAGCAGTGGAACTTTTCTCCTTTGAAAAGATAGCTGATGATTTACTTTGCCAATATGAAAGTTTGTTCAATAAGGAAGTAACAAGAACACAGTTAGAGGTATCAACTGCTAAAACCTATGAAAAATCCTTGGTTTAAACTGACAATATCCTCACCGAAAACCTCACCTTGTCCTTACGGATATTCCTCTCCTTAATAGGTCGATATCAAGATTTTGACGCGTATTTGTTAATGTTTCTCACCCTTAAAAAAGTGAGATTGAAATAATGACGTTTTATACTTAGCAGTGCAAGCAGCCTGGTGTATAATTATTGATTTTTACTGAGCTTTAAACTCAGAACGCGCATTTTTAATTAATACCTCTTACCTTCTGCCCCCTACCCTGGAGCCTCCTGCCTTTTTTTGTAATTATCTGTTTCAAAAAGTCTAAAAACCCAAAGTTATTTGATAAATGATTGAGTTATGAACAAAAGTCTCTTAAAATCTTCACTACGTCGTTTATATCGCTCCCTAGTTAATTTTAGGCATATTGAATTAGATTCCAAACAACTGGAAGGCTCGGCAATTATCTTTGCACCCCACCAAGATGATGAAACCCTTGGTTGCGGGGGTACAATTATCCGTAAAAAACAAGCCGGGGCAGATTTAAAAATTGTTTTTATGACCGATGGCTCTAGCTCCCATAGTCTAATTGATTCCCAGGAACTTAAAGCCATACGCAGGGAAGAGGCCCTCGCAGCAGCTAAAAAACTGGGAGTTGAACCATGGGATGTCATATTTCTGGAAGTGAAAGATGGCAAATTAAGTAATAATATTATGCCGACAATTCAAAGGGTATCAAATATTATTATTGACTTCCTACCTCAAGAAATATTTATTCCCTATGGCGAAGATGGTCCACCAGACCATAATGTTACCAATCATATTGTCATCGCTGCATTGAAAAAATGTGAATTTTCAGCCACAATTTATGAATATCCAATTTGGTTCTGGAATCACTGGCCCTGGACACAAGGAACAAGTAAAGAGAAAAATCTCTTATCATTTTTCAAAAGTAACTTAATACCGGAATTAAACCTGCAAAAAGAATTTAGAACTTCTGTATACATTGGGGATGTTTTAGAACGTAAACAAGCCGCCTTAAATGAACATAAATCCCAGTTTAGCGAACTAATTCCCCATCCCCATTGGTGGACTCTGCAAAGAGTTTCACAAGGTGAGTTTTTAGAGTGTTTTTTGCAAAATTATGAATTATTTTGTCAATATAAAATTAGGGGTATATAAATGTTAATTGAACCAGTAAAAAAAAAGGATCTACCTCGTGTTATAAATCAAGATATTACAGATAACTATACTGACAATAAATCTGCTGGTAAAACTATTGGTAGTCAAAGCCCTAGTGGTATACAACGCAAAGGTGTAGATGTAGAAAAATTAATTGCCATTGACAATGGGGCATTACGCATACAACCAATGGTGACGGCAGGTTGGGGGAGACAGGGAGTTGCCTATGGGCCTTACACCCGCACCAATGGACTTGCTTTTGCTGTATTTTTGGTAAATTGTCACAATACTTCCCAAGCGGAAACAATTGAACCCATTAAACAAAGACTTCATCGCTGGTTAATTGGTAGCGAGATTGAAAAACCCTTAGAACGTTTGTGGCGTTGGTTAAAAAGTCCCCAGAAGCGTTGGACATTCAGGCAAATATTGGGGTGGATACGCACAGCTCCGGAATTTGCTCCGTATTTTCACGTACCTAACTTGGATGAAAATTTGGGGATTGGTTGGTTCCCCCGGGAAGTACCAGAGAATCCTCTTTCAGAAGGGAATGGCTTTATTATTCATGCCACGGGTGCAGAAAATGGTGAACTCTGGGCTCGTGTGGGTGAGAATATGCTCTCGGCTTTTAAGGGTTTGAAAAATCTGCAAACTTATTACATTGTGGTGCTGCGGGAAAGGGGAGCAGCTTATTATGCAGCTTCAGTACCTAACGCCTGTGGTTTAGGTACTTACCCCAATATGCGTCCCATTGCCATTGATGCCTTTAATGACGATCCCCAAGTTTATGCTGGCTTTTATCAAAGTGTACTCGGACAAATTGGATTTCGCATTGATACTAGGGTGTACGGCGCTCAGGTAGCTGAGGTTCCCACACTTACCACTTGGTACGGTACGGCTCAAGCAGCAGATAGCTTAATAGGTAATGGCGATATCAATGGTGTGGCAGCTCAACGGGGTGGTAAATGGCAGGTGTGTGAGGGATGTTACACACGAACCCCCAAAGGAACCATTGCTAAGTCAGAAAACAGCCTGGCAATCTTGGATTGTGGCAGTACTTCTGGATTAATTCACCTAGTTGTGGAAACCCCCAGTCAAGCCAGTGATGTGAGTTTGTTGTGGCGGGTTGGAGATGGGAACAACTATTGGAGTTTTCAAGCATCGAGCGATCGCTGTCGGTTACAAATGCGAGAAAATGGTCAGTGGGAAACTTTGGCTGTGAGTAATTTATGGTTTTTGCAGCCAAATGGGATTAACTCCTTACAGATATTGGATGAAGGTAACAGCTTTAGCCTGTATCTCAACGGTAAATTAGTATTTAATAAACGCTTTATTGACTCCCGTTTGCATACACAAACAGGCATTGGTATTGCAGCCACACAAGCCAATAGCAACCTTTATTTCCAAGCCTTGGAAGCCCATGCTCCTAGTGTTCCCATTCCCCCAGAACTCGACCTTGGTTCTCCCTGGGAAGTCAAGGGCACACAAGTAGTTATTGCCGACAACTTTACTGCTCCAGTCCAGGATTTAGCAGGCACCATTACCAGCATTGGCGAAAAACCTTGGCGTAGGGAAATGGGAATGGGAGCGATCGCCTTAACGGGAAATAATAGTGTTAAAATTCAAGCTAGCCGTAAATATCCTAATCCTGGTCGTACTGCTTACACCCTCCCCTGGGATAACCCTAATTTTGCGGAGCTAGAGGTAACAATTACACCCCCCGGTAATAGTCGCGGGCAAAGGGAAAAAGGTCGGAGTGGATTGATATTTTGGCAGGATGAGGATAATTACATAACCGTCAATAACTGGTTGGATGATTGCTATGGAGGTGCCTCCATATCTTCCTTTTTCTACCTCAACGGCTTTGAAGAAATTTATGATGCAGTGTGGACGAATGTGGGTGATGGCGTTAGGTGGGGAGTGGCCCACAAACTACGTATGATTTTTGACGGCATGAATTACATGATTTACGTCAACAATGAACCCGTTCTCTATCGTGCTTTGACCGATGTTTATCCCGATGCAGCCAAGTTAGCAATTAATCGAGTGGGAATTGTCGCCAACTGGGAGTGGGGAAATGATACCGGCAGTATACTTGAAAACTTTGTAGCTAAGGCTTGAGGAGTCAAAATCATGATTAAGTCTCTGACAAAGGGTGCTTTGATTTTATCTGCGGAGTTAGTCCAATGGTTAAATCAGAAATCACCATCAACTCCCAATTTTAATAGACAAAAAAGCAACAAAGTCGAATATAAAACAATCACAATTAACCAGGGAGTAGGTGCCGGACTCAAGTTTGCCCCAGACAATTCTAATGCTGATTTCGCTAAAGGAACCTATGAGCTGCCACTACAGGAGGCATTAGCTCACTATTTAAAACCTGGGGATGTCTTCTACGACATTGGTGCCAATATTGGCTTTTTTACAGTTCTCGCAGCCCATCTGGTGGGTAATTCTGGATATGTCTACGGCTTTGAGCCAGTTCCCGAGAATGTCCAGAGGATTCGCCACAATCTTCAGCTCAATAATTTTTCCCATACAACTGTGTTAGAAACAGCTGTTTCGGTTCATACGGGAAAAGGAAGACTTTTGCTAGCTAGACATTCAGGGGGAGCCATGCTTGCTAGTGCTGGCACCCCAGTAGATTTTAAAGGAGCAATGAATGTCAATTTGACTTCCATTGATGATTTGGTGGCACAAAAAACCCTCAAACCACCTACCTTGGTAAAAATAGATGTGGAAGGGGCAGAGATTGATGCTTTTAAGGGGATGAAGCAAACCATCATCACATACAAACCAACTATCATTTATGAAGTTGATGATGGTAACCAAGAATACTTTGAGCAAAAGAGCAAAGCCTTAGAAAATTTAATCAGCTCTATGGGTTATCAAACTATGGCTTTGGCAGCAGCTTACCCTGGAGTTAAGTGGCATATCGGACATTTTGTAGCTATTCCACGTACTTAATTGGCTGATTTGATTTAGATTTAACCATTAGACCACAGCAGCTAAATAAAGTTAAGGTAGCTATAAATAAGGCTGGGCTGGCTGAAGGCTCAGGCACCGAAACTGCTGAAATTTCCACCTTATTTCGCTTAACTTCTACCAAAGCTAATGTAGTGTCAGTTGCAAAATAGCGATCATAAGAACCGAAAACATCGGCTTCGGCAAATTCTTGATTTTCTCCGAAGTCGAAATCAGAGGTAGTTGCATCATCATCTAAAAAGACATTTTCACTTTTTTCATAGGCAATAAAATCATTATCCCCGACTGTAGTTACGTTTCCTTCAAGGGTAAAGAAGTCTAGAGTCTGATTATTACTGGTATCTATTAGTGCAAAATAGATATCTCCACTTGCCCTTGCACTTTCGGTGGACGGATTGTCGATGGATGTTGCCAGAGCTAAATCTCCCAGAAAGTCAAAACTGAAATTAGTATCTGCTTCTATCTCAAAAACCCCTTGAACTGTGGCTTCACTTTCCGCTGTACCTAAGTAATCTCCCAGTTCACCTTCAGCGAAACCGGAGGAAGAATTAGATGCGAAGGCAGGATTGATGATAAAATCCGCCTCTGCATTCGCTTGTGTAAATAATTGGGCATCTTCAGAAATCGCTGTAGCAGTAACATCACTTTCAACATCAGTGGAGACTGTTAAAGGATTTTGACTAAACCCTGAAAACAAAAAGTCTCCCTGTGAGCTAGCTAGGGTGGCTGCTTTACTAGGTGAAATTGTCACCATGGAAATAGCTAAACATGGAGCCAGGAGTAGTATTTTCTTGAACAGTTGCATGATTTTACCTCTAAAAAATTTTCTTTACTATTTTTCTATTGCCAAGTAAAATTCTAAATATGCACAGGAGATGTAAAAAATCCCCTTGATATGACCGAACACTAATAGTCGAGTGATGTTGATGGATTTATTGCAATCTCAATCCCATTAATGGTACAACTGTAATTTAGTCAATAACAATACCCGTATTAGCCCTGTCTCAGTAATATTAATACTGCTAATTTGGCTATTTTATAAATTTTATGTAATCTGTTGTGAAGTTAATATCAAGCTTTAATGATGGGAAGATAAAGCAAATATAAATATACGTATTTTGACCAAAAAAGAAAAGGATACAAGCCCCCAAATTTATTTGTGGAAAAATTAGAAATAATTGTGCCGCGATGCGTCAGCACTCTTTCACAATAATTCCTTATTTCAAGCCCCTCGATTTATCGATGGGGTAACTGATAACTGATAACTGATAACTGATAACTGAAATGACGTAGATTAGCGTTAGCTCCAGTCAATTTTGATTTTGGCGAAAAGGAAGGTCATTCAATTTTGGATTTCAGATTTTGGATTTTAGATTGACCCCATGTCTAAAGCCAGGGGCTTGGAATAATGATAAAATCCTTTGTTGTTTTCCACGGATAAATCCGGGGGCTTGTATCCCTTTCTTTTTCGGTCAACCCCTTGTTCCAAGTAATTCACCCCAGAAACAAACAAAAATCGATCGGGATTCTGGGATATGCTGGAATAAACGGAAAATTTGCCAAATATAAAGTGACGATGAAGCTGGCAGGACGAATAAGTCAGGTAAAACCTTCTCTAACCTTAGCCATCGCAGCCAAGGCTAAGGCAATGAAGGCGGATGGGATTGATGTTTGTAGTTTTAGTGCTGGGGAACCAGATTTTGACACCCCAGCCCATATTAAAGCCGCAGCTGCAAAGGCTTTAGATGAAGGTAAGACCAAATATGGCCCTGCGGCGGGAGAACCAAAATTACGACAAGCGATCGCCAATAAGCTAAAATCCAATAATGGGCTAGATTATCAGGCAGAAAATGTGATTGTCACCAATGGTGGTAAGCATTCTTTGTTTAATCTCATGTTGGCTTTGATCGAACCAGGGGATGAGGTGATAATTCCAGCTCCATACTGGTTAAGCTATCCAGAAATGGTAACCCTCGCTGGGGGTAAGGCTGTAATTGTACCCACCGATGCATCCACCGGCTACAAAATCACCCCGGAAAGGTTACGTCAAGCAATTACCCCCAAAACCAAGCTATTTGTCCTCAACTCCCCATCTAACCCCACAGGGATGGTATATTCACCAGAGGAAATCAAAGCGATCGCTCAAGTCATAGTTGACACTGATATACTGGTTGTCTCTGACGAAATTTATGAGAAAATTCTCTATGATGGAGCCACCCATATCAGTATTGGTTCCTTAAGTCAAGAGATTTTTCAGCGCACCATTATCAGTAATGGATTTGCCAAAGGTTATTCCATGACTGGTTGGCGTGTTGGTTATTTAGCAGGACCAACAGATTTAATTAAAGCTACTATTACCATTCAAAGCCATAGTACATCTAACGTGTGTACCTTTGCTCAATATGGAGCGATCGCAGCTTTGGAAGATTCCCAGGACTGTGTGGAAGAAATGCGCCAAGCCTTTGCCCAACGGCGAAAGGTAATGTTAGCCAGACTCAATGCCATTCCGGGATTAAGTTGCGCCAAACCCGATGGTGCTTTTTATATGTTCCCCGATATCAGTCAAACTGGGTTAAAGTCTATGGACTTTTGTAACGCTTTATTGACAGAACATCAAGTGGCGGTGATTCCTGGCATTGCTTTTGCTGCGGATAATAATATTCGTCTATCTTATGCTACCGACATGGCAACCATTGAAAAAGGTTTGGATCGGTTGGAAAAATTTGTCAAGTCTCGGGTTTAACTGAAACAAAAATCTTTCCCTCTCCTTAATAAGGAGAGGGATGTCCGTGAGGACAGGGTGAGGTTTTCGGTGGGAATGTTGGGAATCCCATAACTCACATTCCGCACGCAGCCTAATAAAAGGAGAGGGATTGAACCGCAGAGAACACAGAGAAACGCACAGAGGCAAGAATGAGCAATTTAGTTGAAGCTTGGTGCAACTAAATTGCTCGTAAGTATGGGATTATCAAAGCATCGGACAACCATTTGCATACCAAATAATTTTTCCTAGATATAAAAATAAAAGTATCCGATTGTGGTGCAGGCAGTTTAATATTTTAGTTGGTATAGCAGTAGACATAAAGGTGAGAAAATATTCAAAGAGTGAAATAGCAGAATATAAATAATCAACCTTCTGTTTTTTGGCGTTTCTACCTTTTGCCATATCACCACTCTCCTAACAGCCTACGTGAATAGATATGAAGCAACGCTCTGTTTTTGGTTTAATTGCAATCGGTGCCGTGGCATTAGTTTTAATTGGTTGTGCCATCTTTTATTGGTTATTGCCCAGAAGCACCACCAATTTAGCCACCAATGGCACCATGTCCGAACCAAATGCAGCCATCTTTATCCCCAAACAAGCGCCAGTGATGGTGTCAATGCTAATAAATCCAGAGCGTTTACCAGCTTCATCTGGAAAAGGGGTAGTTTCCCTATTACAAAATAGTGTGTTCACCAACTCTGGTATTAATTACCAAAAAGATATTCAACCGTGGTTAGGGGAAGAAATTACCTTAGCTGTGACTACCCCAGATATAGATCGGGATGATGAAAATGGATTGCAGCCAGGATATCTCATGGCTTTGGCTACCGCACAACCAGCAAAAAGTCAGGAATTTGTCGATTTACTATTTTCCCAGCGAGTATTAGCGGGTAATCAACTGGTTGTAGAAGAATATGAAGGTGTAAAGCTATTTTATGACCATCCAGAACCGACTCAGTCGCAAAATCAACTAAAACAAGTCGAAAATTTACCACCCCTGGCTAGTGCTTTGGTAGGAGACAGCTTTGTATTATTTGCTAACGATCCCCAAGTATTGCGAAATGCAGTGAATAATGTCCAAGCACCAGATGTAAATTTACTCAGTTCTGACAAATATCAAAAAGCTATACAGGAATTACCCAAAGAACCCGTACTAGCTACAGCTTTTATTAATTTTCCTACAGTGGCGCAGTGGCAGGGCTTACAGCTAGTAGATCCAGTTTTTGATAGTCAAATGGTTGCCCTGAAGTTCTCGAACAAAGGGTTACTAGCGCAAAATATTATACTAGCAGCATCCGATAAATTACTAATATCAACCCCATTAACTACACCCACAGCAGCATTACAATGGATTCCCGACACAGCAGGATTAGTCTTAACAGGTAAAGATTTAAGCAACTTGGGCAATACTGCTGCGGCACAATTTTGGATGCAATTAACCAACACCATATCAGGTTCCCGTGGAGGTAAAACTAGCCAATGGGTAGAATCACTGGCATATATGCAAAATTCCCCGAAAATTGACTTATCTGGGGATATTTTGAGTTGGATTAAGGGAGAATATGCCCTGGGATTGTTGCCCAATAAAGGGAAAAAAGCACCAGATTGGATTTTAGTTGTAGACAAAGCGGATGGTCAAGCTGGAATTTCCCGTTTAGATGGGATTGCTGCTGCGTCTGGGTTAAGTATTAATAGTTTCTCATTAGACCAGCAAAAAATCTCCGCTTGGACCCAGATACAAGCAGCTACCAATTCCCAAAATACTCAGAAAGATAAATCCTTTAATGTTGACGCACAAATTAGAGGTTTACATACAACATTAGGGGATTATGAAATCTTTGCATCCTCCATTGCAGCCATGGATAAAATATTGGCAACACAGGGAAATAACTTCACACAAAATCCTTATTTCCAAAATGGTTTGCAGATTATGTCTGACTCCAATCAAGGCTATGCATACTTTGACTGGAGTACAGGTGAGGCAATGCTCAAACAAAAACTACCCATTATTCAGCTATTTTCAGCCCTAGGTAAGCCCTTTGTGAGTAAATTGCTCCCATCTGGGAATTTTGCAAGAGTATCCCTGATTTTTAGCAGTGAGGGTAGTAATACTGAGTTCCTCAAAGCATCTTTATTTTTGCAACTGGAATCCTAACAACTAATACCAATTTAAAAAAAGAATGCGACAGATGGGTAGGTGTTTAGCACTGTTAAACCCCTACGAATAATTTAATTTATGTGTCGCAAACATTATTTGAATTGGTATAAGATGTGTGACATTTGTAAAAATTTGTGCGTACAGATTCCCAGGTGTCATACTCCCAAAACAAACATATATTAATAGAGCTTAAAATGTATATATAAAAAACTATAATTATTTTTAAATCAATGACTCAACGAAAGTTGGACATTCCCCATGTTGGATTATATGCCACTTTAATTTTGACCATTATCGCCGCCGTTACCGCCACACCAGCTATCGCCAATTCATCTAATTTTGGGAAGATTGACGTGTCCCCAGGGTTTGAACCTAGCAAAGGAAGACTCACTGGCTATACCAAAGGCTCCTTCAGCTTGCACATGATCAGCAAACGCGATCGAAATGGCAATCCTTGTACTGGATTTGCCACACCCAACCCCGATCACATTATGGTGTTAAACAAAGACTTCTCTAATTTGGAATTACAGGTTGACAGTGGTAGCGATACAACTTTACTTATATTAGGACCAGACGATAGCACCATTCGTTGTGGTGATGATACTGGTAAAAATAAAGATGCTAGCATTACTGACAATGACTGGAAAGCTGGACTATATAAAATATGGGTAGGTAATTTTAGGAAAAATTCCCAAACAAACTACTCTCTTTACCTGAAACAGTAAGAGACTCACGCCGTACCGCGAGATCAGTTTAGCTAGTTTACAAAATTTGGCGCAAAGCCCACGCTTTTTAGATAACTCCACAGAATGATTGATCCAAAAGCTGTCATTGCGAGCGAAACGGAGTGTAGCGTAAAGCCTACGGCATAGCTTCGCTTACCTCTTTCAACAAGAAGGCTCCCATCTGACCCGTTCGCGGAGCGTGCCGAAGGCATAGGGCAGTGTGAGATGAATTGTTGGGCGATGACGAATTGACCCACAACCGATTTAATCCGTAGGATTAACAGGGCAGGAGGGTCGATGAGGAATCGCCACTTTCAAAGGGTCGGTATTTGGTAAATCCAATTTTCTGCATACATGATAATATGTAAATGGTCGATGACCCACCTGACTGCATGGAACAGAAAGGCTAACTTCAAAGTAGTAAGACTTGCCGCAGACACATCAGAGATCGGGGAAGGAACATTTCTAGATGGTATGCCATTGCAGTAAATCCGAGGAATGTTGTACGAACAAAAATTAAACTGCCTATGGAAGATGGGCGGCTGCCTGGGTTCTCCCTTGAGGAGATAAAGGTCCCAAGACCAGAGACGCTGTGTAAGACCAAATTAAACACGAGTTTAATGGGGCGGGGGCGGGTGAGACGGGAAGCCTACTGTGTACGCGAAGCGTCACTGTAGGTACTTCACTTGGTTGACACTTAAAAAGTTAAGATAGAGTAACTTACTTTGCCGAAATTTTAGGATGCAATAAGCGTGCTATCTACACTCCTTGCTGACTTTCGCATTATTTTTGAACGTGATCCAGCTGCCCGCAACTGGCTAGAAGTCTTGTTTTGCTACCCTGGCTTACAAGCCTTGCTATTTCATCGGTTGGCTCACTGGCTCTATAGTGTCGGCATTCCTTTTATTCCCCGCTTGATTTCTCACATTTCTCGATTTATTACTGGTATTGAAATTCACCCTGGTGCTGTAATCGGACAAGGGGTATTTATCGATCATGGTATGGGGGTTGTTATTGGTGAAACAGCCATTATTGGTGATTACACATTAATTTATCAAGGCGTAACCCTAGGTGGTACGGGTAAAGAAAGTGGTAAACGCCACCCCACTGTGGGGGAACATGCAGTTGTCGGTGCTGGTGCGAAGGTATTAGGCAATATTCTCATTGGTAATAATGTCCGTATTGGTGCTGGTTCCGTTGTCCTGAGGGATGTACCTTCGGATTGCACAGTCGTTGGTGTACCCGGTAGAATAGTTTACCGTTCTGGGGTTCGGGTTGCTCCCTTAGAACATAACAATCTACCAGATTCAGAAGCCCAGGTGATTCGGGCTTTAGTCGATCGCATAGAATTACTGGAAGAACAAATACAAGATCTCCAGCATACTCAGTCTACGACCAAAACTCCTGTTTTAGTAGGTAATGTTACTAACTGTGAGGCAGAAATAGCTCAAGAAGCACCCTGCTGCGATATCAAAGATAAAGCTATTAAGCAGTTTTTTGATGGTGCGGGTATCTGAATCATCAGTTAGCCTCCTTCACCAGGAGCTGCGCTAACAGTTATCACAATTGTGGGGTGTGTTTGTGAACACGCCTTATTTTTTTGTCGATTATGCCCCAATGCAGTTCATTTACAGAGGCTCAGATCCCCGACTTTTCTGTAAAAGTCGGGGATCTGACTTTTCACGTGAGGGAGTGAGGGGATGAGGGAAGTAATAAGTAAGTTTCCCTAATACTGTCAACTGTCAACTGTCAACTGTCAACTGTCAACTATCAACTGAAAGCAGCATTTCTAAGAGTTGTGCTTCTTGCAACAAAGTAATCCCCAATGTTTGGGCTTTAGTTAATTTAGAACCTGCATCTGCACCAACTACTACATAATCAGTTTTTTTACTCACAGAATCAGTAACCTTACCACCTGCTTGTTGGATTAATTCCTTCACCTCATTTCGTTTCAAGGTAGGCAAGGTTCCTGTAACAACAAGGGTTTTCCCAGCAAATATTTGACTATCATCCGTTGCAGTTTCCGTTTCTGGAGAGGTAGAAAATTGTAACCCCACACCTTGCAAGCGAGCAATTAAACCTTGATTGGCATTACTTTGAAACCACTGATGTACTGATGCGGCAATTTCCGTACCAATGCCGTAAATTGCGGCAATATCTGTTACCTTGGCATTTGCCAACTGTTCCACACTGATAAATTTTTTCGCCAACACCTGGGCAGTAACATTGCCAACATGACGAATCCCTAAACCATACAACACCCGGGACCATGGTTGATTTTTGGAATTAGCGATCGCATCTATTAATTTTACCCCTAATTTTTCCCCCATGCGTTCTAACCCACATAACTGCTCTAATGTCAATTCATATAAATCAGCTACGGAATTAACTAGCCCTTTATCTACTAACTGCTCTACAACCTTCTCCCCAACACCCCGAATATCCAAGGCATCCCGGCTTACCCAATGTTCTATGGCTCCTTTGAGGATGGCAGGGCAGGAAGTATTTACACAGCGAGTTACGGCCTCATCTACAGGTTTGACTACAGGTTGACTGCATACAGGACAGTGGGTGGGCATGACAAAGGGTTGAGCATCCACAGGACGCAGTTCTACCAACACCCGCACCACCTCGGGAATAATTTCCCCGGCTTTGCGGACAATTACCGTGTCACCAATGCGGATATCCAATTGGGCAATGCGATCGCTATTATGTAAAGTAGCGCGGGAAACTGTGGTTCCTGCTAATTGTACGGGGCGCATTTGTGCCAGGGGTGTAATTGCTCCGGTTCTTCCCACATTTACGGTAATATTTTCTACCTTGGTAGGTGCTTCTTCGGCAGCATATTTCAGGGCTACAGCCCAGCGAGGAAATTTCTGGGTAAAGCCTAATTGTGTTTGCAGTGATGAGGAATTGAGTTTGACTACCACCCCGTCAGTCATATAGGGTAAATTCAACCGTTGTGTATCCCAATACTGATAATATTCGGCAACTTCTTGTAGAGATGCACACAGACGCTTGTTAGGATTAACCTTTAAACCCATCCTTTGCAGCAATTCCAAAGCATGCCACTGGCTATTAACCATATTTTCTGTACCAGGAAGATGTAGGGCATAGGCAAAGAAATCCAGCTGACGTTGATTGACAATTTTAGGGTTTAATTGTCTTAGGGTTCCCGCCGCTGCATTGCGGGGATTGGCAAATAAACTCTCCCCATTTTTTTGCCGTTCTGCATTAATTTGGTTAAATACATCCAGTGGTAAAAATGCCTCACCCCGCACTTCCACCCGTTGTAAATTTTCCAACCCATCTAAATGCAAGCGCAAGGGAATAGAACGAATTGTCCGCACATTTTGGGTAATGTCTTCACCCATCACCCCATCTCCCCTAGTTACCCCCCTAACTAAAACGCCATTTTCATAAGTCAACGCCAAAGCCGAACCATCAATTTTCAATTCGCAGACATACTCAGCCTCAGTAATATCTGGTGCTTGTCTTTGCCAACCCTGCTCCCATGTCTTTAATTCCTCCACATTAAAGGCATTTTCTAAGCTATATAGGGGAACATGATGACGCACTGAGTTAAAATGGGTAGCTGGTTTCTCCCCTACCCGTTGAGTTGGGCTATCAATTGCGATTAATTGAGGATACTGGAGTTCTAAATCTTGTAACTCCCGGTAGAGGCGATCGTAAACTGCATCCTCCATAATTGGATTATCAAGGACATAGTAACTATAACTAGCTTGCTGCAATAATTGTTGCAGTTCCCTAATTCGCTGTTTTACTTCCGCTTCAGTTGATGTCATGGCATTCTTAGGAGATTAATGGCAGGGTGTTACATATTTAGCCACAAAAATTTTTTTGGCAAGTAAACATGACTTTTTCTATCACAATTTTTCCCATTTCTAAACTGAATTCTTTCAATCTGGAGTTCTTTACAGCACATTGCAGGTAAATAGAGGTACATTTTCTTCTGCCTCCTGCCCCCTGCCTTCTTCAATTTTCTGGGTGAATAAGAGACTTTAGACCATATTCTTCGGGCTTATTAATTAACTTAATTCCTGCAAACTTAAGTTAATTAATTTACCCGATCCCACAAATAAAGCGCAAATCTACATAAATCTTCCATCACATCCACTGTTCTAAGATCCCCATGGTATTGACATAAGACCCCAATTTCTTCCCATGCAAAGTATGGTTCTTGATTTAATCGTAATTAAACTGACAATATTTTCTCAGTGTAAAAGAAATTAATATATAAAATTACTATTTTATTTTTGAAAAAAATTAGGTACTGTAGGGTGTGTTAGAACATATTTCATAACCCACAATTATCAATAATTTGCTACATTAAGCTGTCCCTTATACATCCTAGGTATCTTTTGGCGGTAAATCAAATCTGATTCCTATAATGTTCCCTTATATTATAAGGTGCGTACTTAAAGTTCCAAAGTCTATTAGTTAAAGCTTATGGCATACTTCATTTAAATGAAAACCACTATAATAAACACCTCCGTAAATTAAATTAGTTTAAAAATAGAATACAAAAATAAAAATTTTTAAAATTTTCTTATTACTAAGGTTACCTTACAAGCTATATTTAACATTAAAAATAATGTTCGTATTCAAACTTATAAATTTTATTTTTTGCTTCTAAATTATTAGAAAACGTCTCTAAGGCTGATTATTACGTTGATTAATAATATCTTGACAAACTCCATAAATCTTGCATAGCAAGGGTTATACATTTTAGGATGGGTTTAACGAATAGCACTGTTTATATTCAATTCAGCCATATATTAACTGGTTATTTACTGTACAAAAGGAGAAAAATATTAAGCTTTCATAAAATTTTGTACAAAGTACTTTATTTAAAAATATAAAAAAAGTATTATGTTGCCTACAGAGAAAAATTGATATACATTAGGTCAGAGTGTTTGATAAAAAAGTTTATCTTCCAAGAATGTTTTTAAGCTTATATGGTAAATTAACTAATGATTAAATAAATCAAGAAAAAGAGTAAAATTGAGTTAAATAATACACTATATAATGCATCTACACTGAGAAAATGAAAGATACAAGTGCATCGTTCCAAGATATTGCTAACCCGTGAAAAAACTAGTCTTTGTAGGATTTTGAATCAAGAAATTTAAATAATTGTTCCTTGATTAACTGGTAAGTTGTCTGAAATTTATATATGACATATTGTCTTACTTGAAACATTCCTCTTGATTTTGTTGCGAAAATTAAATGCTTTAAATTTGGCTTTTAATAGATTACATACAAACTAGTTGCGAATAGGACATCGCATTTTCAAATAGTTTTGCACAATTGGATGGTCAATGAATAATGATAGAATCTAGAGACAATATAGAAGAAATAAATTTTTACAAATACTGGTTAATACTGCAACGCCGTCGGGTAGCTGCATTCAGTGTATTCGGGATGGTTATTACCCTGACATCACTATTAGCGTTTTCCCTAAAACAGAGCTATCAGACACAAGCAAGTTTGTTAATCAAAACCAATCGTACTTCTTCACTTACAGGATTAGGGGAAACACTAGGGAAAATAGAGCCTTTAACTTTACAGGGTAATCCTCTAGAGACTCAAGCAAAAATTGTTCTATCCCGTCCAGTTATTGACAAAACCATTGCAGAATTAGGACTCAAAGAAGAGACAGGGGAGCCCCTTTCTGTCCAAGCATTAGCGGATAGTTTAAGCGCAACGGGTGCTAAGGGTACAGATGTTTTACAAATTTCTTATACCCATGAAAATCCCGTTGAGGCTGCGAGAATTGTTAATAAACTGATCGAAATTTATATTCAACAAAATATCCAAGCTAATCGAGCTGAAGCAGCCTCAGCCCGAACGTTTATATTAGATCAACTACCAAAAGCAGAGGTATCTGTAAGACAAGCTGAGTCAAACCTGCGTAAATTTAAAGAAGACAATAAAGTGATTTCCTTGCAAGAAGAAGAAACTGCAGGGGTACAAGCGATCGCAAAATTAGAAGAGCAGATATCCGAAAATCAAGCCCAATTGTCTTTTGTGGGTGCTAAATTAGGAAAGTTACGAAGTCAAGCAAGTATTGACTCGCAACAAACAGTAACCGCTGCTTCACTGAGTCAAACACCAGGAATTCAGCAACTTTTGACTCAGCTCAAGGAAGCGCAAAGCCAGTTGCAATTAGCCCTGATTAAGTTTCAACCAGAACATCCTACAGTCTTAAATTTAAAAGAAAAAGTTTCTACTCTTAACAGTTTATTAACACAGCAGACAGAACAAGTCGTTGGTCAAAATCAGCCTGGGCTGAAGAATCTCCAGATTGGAGATTTACGACAAAACTTGCTCCAAGAATTTGCACGTACTGAAACAGAGCATCTTGCTTTAGAGCAAAAAATTGATAAACTATCTCAAAATTTGGCTATTTATAAAGAAAGGGCAAAAAAGTTACCTAAACTAGAGCAGACTCAAAGACAACTAGAGCGGAAATTGCAAGCATCCCAGGGAAGTTATGAATCATTATTAAAGAAACTCAAAGAAGTGGAGTTGGCCGAGAACCAAAATATTGGTAATGTGCGTGTAATTTCTCCTGCTTTTATACCCGATGGGCCCACAGCTTCTCGTAAGAAACTGATTCTTGGTGGTGGGATAGTTTTTGGTGCTTTATTAGGTGTAATTGCGGCCTTAGCATTAGATTTAATTGACCAATCCCTGAAAACGGTTCAAGAAGCCAAAGAACTATTTCAATACACCCTACTGGGGATTATTCCCTCATTCAGTGATAATCATCAGCAGAATTGGTTATGGAAATCAGAGTCAGAGGAACAGATTCCCAAATTAATTGGCAGAGACATATCACAGTTTCCGATTGGTGATGCATATCAGATATTGCAATCTAATTTAAATTTTCTTTCCGATCAACAGCTAAAGAGTATTGTAGTTACAAGCTCAGTACCCAAGGAAGGAAAGTCCTTTGTTGCTGCTAACTTAGCCATGGCAATGGCTCAAATGGGTAATAAAGTTTTACTAGTAGATGCTGATATGCGTCATCCCACCCAGCATCATATTTGGGATCTTTCCTTGAAGAATGTGGTTGGTCTAAGTAACTTAATCACTAATCAAGTAAATATTAATATACCAATAGAACGGGTAATGCAGAACCTATTTATACTTCCATCGGGAACTTTACCACCAAATCCACTATCACTGCTTAATTCCCGGCGGATGGCCGAATTAGTTCAAGGTTTTATCCGCGATTATGACTTTGTTATTTTTGACACTAATTCAATTCTGGGAACAGCAGATGCGACTACTTTAGGTCGTCTAACTGATGGTATGTTATTAGTGGTTCGTCCTGGCATAGTTGAATGGAATAGTGCGAATACGACCAAAGAGTTGTTAAAACAATCTAGTCAGAATGTTTTAGGTATGGTCGTGAATGATGTCAGTAAAAATCGTGAGCCTGACAGTTACCTTTATTTCTCCCAAGAGTCTGTGGAGTCAAGGAATCCATGGCAAGATTTTCCCTTTAAGAAAAAAACTTCTTTATCAAACACAGATATATAAATACTAAAGTCATATGAATATTTATTCTTCTACTCCATTTCTTGCAGCCTTTAATAAAGCCTATTTTCCAGAGGTACAATTGCATCTAGAAGACTTTTTACTCCAAGGTCAGATATGGCGATTACCGACATTTCCAGATGGAGAACCTATTACTGATTGGCAATTTATTGACTTTTTTGAGCCGATCCCGTTCTCACAGGCAAAAACCACTACGACAAAAACTACTAGAAAAATAGTGCCTTCCATTCCCTGGGCGTGTCATGGAGTAGTTACGGCTCAAGAGTGGTTTGATCTAAATTTATTTGTGCCTTATACAGCTTCTCCTTCTATCCATTGGTCTAACTTTGCTTCTTGGGAGGAATTTCTCGCCCATGTAAAATCCCACAACCCCAAGATTTATCGTGATTCTCAACGGCGGAAACGCAAGTTAGAAAAGGAAGTAGGTCCGGTAAAATTTATCTGGAATGACACTAGGCCAGGAGCCTTCGACTTCTGCATGAAAATGAAAGCTACACAGTTTGCTAACTCCCAAGATATGTTTACCGACACTACCAATATCTCCTTTTTTCAAGAGCTGATTAATAGTGGTTTGTTAGTAGTTTCAAGTCTTTCCATCGGTGACAAATTTTTGGCTGTGGATTTAGGCGCTGTTTGGGAAGACCGTTTTTACTCGTGGATTGCAGTATACGATCCCGAATATAATACTTATGCTCCCGGTCGTTTATTGATGCATTCGACTATGGAAGAAAGTTATCGTCAAGGACACAAAGAGTTTGATTTATTAGTCGGTAGAGAAGTTTATAAGTGGTATTACGCAACCCATACACGACTAATTTCTCCTATGGGAAGAAGCTGGAAAAGTTCTGTAAATGAGCAGTTTAAGCAACATCTGATTAATTTTCCCAAAACAGCAGAAAATCTCAGAGCAGCGAAGATTATGTTCAATTATACTCAACAAATACTCAGTCAATGGCAATCTAGTAATGTTAATAGCTTCAACGTTTGGCAGAAGAATGTAAAAGCACTTGCAGCACAAATAAAGCAAGATATAAATACACATAAACAAGAGTATGAGTACTTTCTGACTCAAAAATCGTGGAGCTCTGACTCATCAAATTAGATTATGAGGCGTTGCTGAATCATGGGATAATTTAGCCCAATCAGTCACGAAATTTCAATGATTTGGACTGTTATATTATCCCGTATTTATGCAGCGCAGATTGTTCTTTGTACGTTCATTTATAGGCAGTTAAAGGGTTATACCGGTAAGAAGATATTACGATTTTTTATCCATTTATATGTGATTAATCAGTCACACTTGTGCAAATTTTATTCATGCTAAATAAGTTGAAAATTTAAAGAATAATAATTTTAAAATCTCATTATCAACTGCGTGTAATTATTGCAAATACTAGTTGGCTGTTTTATGAATATCTATTCTTCTGCCCCATTTCTTGAAGCACTGAACAAAGCATATTTTCCAGATGTACAATTGCATCTAGAAGACTTTTTACTGCAAGATAGGGTATGGCGATTACCTACATTCCCAGATGGAGAACCCATTACTGGATGGCAATTTATAGATTTTTTTGAGCCTGTTCCATCTTTACAAACATTCAAAACTAGCAAAGCAGTTTCTTATATAGACTCAGCATGTCAAGGAGTTGTCAGCACACAAGAATGCTTAGACCAAAATTTATTTGTACCTTATATCACTTCTCCTTTAATTGATTGGACAAATTTTGCAACTTGGGATAAATTTACTGCCCATGTAAAATCAAGGCGTTCTAAGCTGTTAGCGGATGCACGGCGATGTCAAAGAAAACTAGCAAAAGATGTGGGAAGTATAACTTTTCGCTGGCAAGATACCCGAGAAGAAGTATTTGATTTTTGTATTAAATTTAAGTCAACACAGTTCCACTCTTTTCACAAGTTATTTGCTCAACCCAGCAATGTCAATTTCTTTATAGAACTCGCTAAACAAGGTCTACTTGTAGTTTCTAGTTTTTCCGCCGGAGAGACATTAGTAGCTGCCAATTTAGGAGCTTTGTGGCAAGGTCGCTTTTACTATTGGATACCCACATACGATCCCCAGTATGCTTCATATTCTCCTGGTCGTTTAATGCTGCTATCAATTCTAGAAAATAGTTATGAGCAAAAACATCAAGAATTCGATTTTTTAATTGGCAGAGAAATTTATAAGTGGCACTACGCAACACATACAAGATTAATTAGTGGAATAGGAGGAACCTGGAAAAACTCTGTGAATGGGTGGCTTAAAAAATATCTAATTCGTTTTCCTGACACAGCAGAAAAACTTAGAGAAATCAAAATTGCATTCAATTTTGCTCAACAAGTACTAGGTGAATTTCAACCTACTAATATCTGCAACTTAGAAGCTTGGCAGAATAATTTAAGAATAATTGCAGCTGAAGGAAGACAAGAGATGAATACACATAGACAGGAATATCAATACTTTCTCACTCAAAAATCGCCAGCATCTATCTCATAGCATAATATTACTATTTTTATCCATTTATATTTGATAAATCAGTCACACTCGTGCAAATTTTGCCCATGCTAAATAAGTTGAAAATTCAGAAATTATCATTATTTCAATCTGGTTCTAAATTGCGTGCAATCATTGCCAATACTGGTTGGCTGTTTGCCGATAGGCTTCTTCGCATGGGTATAAATCTGATTGTAGTAATATGGGTAGCACGTTACTTAGGAGTACAACAATATGGTCTTTATAACTATGCTATTGCCTTTATAACTCTATTCAGTCCCCTTGCCACTTTAGGGTTAGACAATATTGTGATTCGGGATTTGGTCAATGATTCATCTAACAAAGAGAAGATATTAGGAACAGCTTTTTGCCTAAAAGTGCTAGGTGGTTTTGCATCACTATTATTAGCAGTTAGTTGTATAGTCTTCTTGCATCAGGATGATATTCTCACAATTTGGATAGTATCTATTTTAGGAGTAGCAGGAGTTATTGAAGCTGTTGAGACGATTGATTTTTGGTTTCAGTCACAGGTACAGTCAAAATATGCGGTTTTTGCCAGAAATATCGCTTTTATAGTTATTGCCCTAGTTAAAATTTCTCTAATTCAGATGCAAGCCCCATTAATTGCCTTTGTTTGGGCAGCATTGGCAGAGATTAGCCTAGCTGGAATTGGTTTAGCAATTGCATATAGGCTCAAGGGTTTTTCGATTCGATTATGGCGTTGGAGTTCTTCCCTTGCTAAAACTCTCCTGAAAGAAAGTTGGCCTTTGATTCTTTCTGGTTTCACTATCATGATTTACATGAAAATAGACCAGATTATGCTGGGAAAAATGCTTGATGATAGTGCTGTAGGTTTTTACTCAGCAGCAACTCGTATTTCTGAAATTTGGTATTTTATCCCCACAGCCATTGTGGCTTCTGTTTCTCCCTCAATTTATGAAGCCAAGGAAAATGATGCAAGGCTATATAATCGGCGCATTAAACAATTACTACGTTTGATGGTATTACTTTCCGTTGCCATCGCTATACCGATGACATTTTTATCAGGGACAATAATTACCCTTTTATTTGGTAATGGATATATAGCCGCCAAGACAGTTTTATCAATTCATATTTGGGCTTCCTTATTTGTTTTTATGGGTGTGGCGACATCACCTTGGTTTATTGCAGAAAATTTAACACATCTTTCCCTACGTAGAACTTTAATTGGGGCAGTTACTAACGTGATTTTAAATATATTATTGATTCCTACCTATGGAGGAATTGGTGCTGCGATTGCTACTGTTGTGGCACAAGCATTTGCTTCATTCTTCAGTAATATTTTGCATCAAGAAACGAGAAAATTATTTATCATTCAAATCCAATCTCTTGCATTTATAAAGTGAATAGCATCTATTCCCAATCTTTGTGTAAAAAAATATGAACACTTATCAATTAAAAACACCAGTTGCCTTTATAATCTTCAAGCGACCTCATACAACACAGAAAGTTTTTCAAGCAATTCGTCAAGCAAAGCCACCGAAGCTTTTTGTCATAGCAGATGGGCCTCGTGCTGAGTATGCTGATGAGGGTGAGAAATGTGCTGCTACTCGTGCCATCATTGATACAGTCGATTGGGATTGCGAAGTAATCAAGAATTATTCAGATATTAACTTAGGTTGTGCAAAACGTGTTTCTAGTGGTATAGATTGGGTTTTTAGCAATGTCGAAGAAGCAATTATTTTAGAAGATGACTGTGTACCTCATCCTACATTTTTCCGTTTTTGTGAAGAATTACTTGAGAAGTACAGATATGATACTAGAGTTGCTTCAATTTCCGGAGATAATGGTTTATCTGGATTGAATAGAACAAGTTATAGTTACTACTTTTCACGGTATAACTCTTGTTGGGGATGGGCAACTTGGAAAAGGGCATGGAAGCATTATGATTTATACATGAAAATATGGCCAGAAATCAAATCTATAGGTCTTCTGAAACAGGTATTTTTAGACCCTATAAAAGTTAATTATTGGACTAATATTTTTCAAAATATTTATGATAATCCTTCAACTATAACTTGGGATTATCAATGGACTTTTGCTTGTTTATTGCAAAATTGTTTGGGTATTGTCTCCAATGTAAATCTAATTTCTAATATTGGTTTTGGTATAGACTCAACTAATTTCACCTCTAATACCAGAAATCCATACTTACCTACAGACTCAATGGAATTTCCTTTAAATCATCCACCAATGATGATTAGAGATGATGATGCAGATAATTTTATTGAAAAAAATGTATATGAAATTACTTTATTGGATTTTCTGAAGGAGGAATTCAAAGAAAATATGAATAAATTTCACCACATATTACACAAAAAGTAAAAAGCAATCGAAATAAAAAGTGATTTAATATGAAAATTTTACATATAAGTACATCTGATATTAATGGCGGAGCGGCACGTGCAGCCTATCGCTTACATCAAGGGTTACAAAATATGAGGGTAACCTCACAAATGCTAGTCCAAGAGAAATTGAGTAGAGATAAAGATGTAATTGCACCCAGGACTAGGTTATCTCAAGGTTTAGCAAAAGCAAAACTAACATTTGATACTTTACCATTAAAAATTTATCGTCAGCGTCATCGTGAAACGACATTTTTTGTGCAATGGATGCCAGACAGAATCAGTTCAATGGCCAACCAAATTGCTCCAGATATCATTAATTTACATTGGGTATCTGCGGGCTTTATGCAGATAGAAACCCTTGCCAAACTTAAGCCTCCTTTAGTCTGGACTTTGCATGATATGTGGGCTTTTACAGGCGGGTGTCATTGCACTGGAGATTGTAATCATTACAAAACATCCTGTGGTAGTTGTCCACAGTTAGGTAGTAAACATCAGAGGGATTTATCCCATTGGATATGGTGGCGTAAAGCTAAAGCTTGGAAAAATCTGGAAATCACACTTATTTCACCTAGTAATTGGTTAGCCAAATGTGCCAGTTCCAGCCCTCTTTTTCAGAATTCACCCATTGAGGTAATTCCCCATGGACTCGATACCCAAAAATATAGACCAATTAACAAAGAATTTGCTCGAAAATTATTGAATTTACCTCAAGATAAACAACTTATTTTATTTGGTTCTTTACAAGCAAGCAGTGATAAAAATAAGGGCTTTCATTTATTACAACCAGCATTGCAACATTTAAGCCAATCTCATTGGCAAGAGAAATTAGAATTATGTATTTTCGGTGCATCCCAGCCAGAAAATTTACCAGATTTAGGCTTTAAAGCACACTATTTAGGATACTTTCATGATGATATTTCTTTAGCAACCGTTTACTCAGCAGCTGATGTGACAGTAGTGCCATCCTTACAAGAATCTTTTGGTCAAACAGCCTCTGAATCCTTGGCTTGCGGTACTCCAGTAGTAGCTTTTAATGCTACTGGCTTAAAAGATATTGTCGATCATCAATACAATGGTTATTTAGCTCAACCCTATGAATTTGATGATTTAGCCAAAGGAATTACTTGGGTACTAGAAAATCCAGATAGACACACAAAACTATCTTATAACGCCCGGGAAAAAGTGGAAAAGGAATTTACACTTGAACTGCAAGCACAACGTTATGTGAATATTTTTAACGATATTCTGGAACGGAATAAATCGGTCAAATGTTCATAAATTGTTTTAATAATATCTAGATTAGAGACTAGACAGCTATCACATCTAAGATATGTTTGATTATTCAAATATATAACAATGAAAAATAAATTTCTCTTCCCTCTAATCAATAAATTGGAAGTTGCCATTTGCATTCTACTAATTATTATTATTGAACCCTTATCACTTCCAAGCATAGTCACAAATATAACCAGCATCATTAGCTATGGTTTTTTATTCATTATCATTGTCACCCGTGGTAAAAAATTCTTTTATATTGCCACTATAGACATAAGTTTTATCCTTTTATTATTGATAGTATATTTTTCTTTTTTTTGGTCTACAAATCCATCCGAAAGTATATATCAGTCTAGATTATTACTACGCTCTACTTTATTTGCAGTATATTTTGCCATGCAATATTCACCAGGACAACAAATAAAATTATTATCTTGGGCAGCAGGAATAATCATGATTTTGAGTTTTGGTAATAGTATATTGTTCCCTTCTTCCGGTACACAATTTATTAATGGGTCCATGGCCTGGTCAGGAATTTATACCCATAAGCAAATTTTAGGGCGACAGATGGGTGTAGCAGCTTTATCTTTTATTTTTCATATATTTAATAAAAATCTCAAAAAAATAATTGCAGTCATAGGATTATTTTGTTCAATAATTATTCTTTTGCTATCACAAAGTAAAAGTGGTTTACTAATTATTTTGTTTTCTATATTGATAATGTTCATGTATAAATTTATTGTCAAACAAAAAAACAATAGATTATTACTAAGCCTAATTTCATTGGTGTTTGTGAGTATTATTGGATGTTTAATCTCCTTAAATATTGAATATATGCTGGTTGATGTTTGGGGGAAAGATTTAGAATTTAATGGTCGTCTACCGCTATGGCAACTATGTTTTGAAAAAATATCAGAACAACCTTGGTTAGGTTATGGGTATAAGGGTTTTTGGAATTCTCAAGCAGGTAACTATGTTTTATCTAATTCCTGGGCAGCTTTATTACCTGAATTTCAAGAAGGTACGATCAATTTCCATGCTCACAATGGCTTTGTTGATATGTTATTAGAATTTGGATTTTTGGGTTTAATAACATTCTTAATTCATTTTTTACAATCTTTCAAAAAAATTATCGACTTACTAATTTATAGTAGAGCAATAGAGTTTTTGTGGATGTTACAAATCTGTTGCTTATTGTGGATTACCAATCTGACAGAAAGTAATATCTTTTTTGCATCTAATAGTCTTATATGGTTTCTATATGTATCAACAATTCTTTCAGCAGCAGTTCAATATAGAAGGTTCAAAAGCAGCCAAAAATTAAGTTGATGTCAACAATTGGGAAAATAAAATCAAGAAAATATAATGACACTCCAAAATAATTCTATGCACATAGCAGTATTAATCACCTGCCATAACAGATGTCAAACCACCTTAGCTTGTTTACAAGCTCTATATGGGCAAAATATCAAATTTGATGTTTATTTAGTTGATGATGGTTGTACCGATGGGACATCAGATGCAGTCAAATTAAATTACCCAGCAGTTAATATCCTTAAAGGTTCCGGAAATCTTTTTTGGGTAGGAGGAATGAGTTTAGCTTTTGCCACAGCTTTGAGGAAAAAATATAATTTTTATCTCTGGTTAAATGATGATACTATGCTCAAGCCTAATGCTTTGAATAAACTACTAACTACCTACAATTATTTAACACAGCAAGGAAAAGCTAACTCCATTGTTGTTGGTTCAACTTGTGATGTGGTGACAAATAAACCAACTTATGGTGGTGCTGTACGTTCCCAGAATTGGTATTCAAATAAGTATGAATTTTTGCAGCCAAGTCAAGAATTACAAGAATGTGAAACAATGTATGGAAATTGCGTACTCATACCCCATAATGTCGCCGAAAAAGTAGGAAATTTGGACTCTGCATTTATCCATTCCCTAGGAGATTTAGATTATGGATTGAGAGCCAGAAAATTAGGATGTTCTGTATGGATAGCACCTGGATATATCGGTACTTGTTCTAAAAATACCGTTGGTGGAAGTTGGGTAGATACTCAACTTTCTATTTATCAACGCTTACGAAAAGTTCTCCAACCAAAAGCTTTTCCACTTAAGCCGTGGACCACTTTTGTCAAGCGACATTCTGGTATATTTTGGTTCATGTATTGGCCTCTACCATATTTACGAGCAGTTATTGGATATAAAAATTTGAGCATATCTCCTTCTTTTACAGAAGAAGTAGAACAGAAAATTTTAAATACTTAAACGTCTTTTAATTCCCACTGCATTCTCAGTTTTTATCCAGTAATTAATTGAAGCGAATTCTGCTTATGTTATTTCATGGTTTTTACGTTCTGAGTACTGAGCCATTAATTGTTTCTTTTCTCGGCAGTTATCCTTTTCTTGGTGGATTAATATATCAAGAAAAAAAACTAACCTATCAACCCCTACCTAAATGGTTCCGTCCCAAACATGTACTAGAACATGTTCCTTCATGGGCTGGCTCATGGAAGGAAATGGCAAAACGCAAAGTAAAACAAACTCTACATACCCTCGAAGGAAGAACGCACCATTTAATGGTAAGTGCAACTGACGAAGAGGTGATGCGAAAACGTCTTTCTGTTCGAGGAGCCCATTTAAATCAAAATATCTATATTAATGAGCATATATATCAACCACTTGATGAACCAAAAATATACGATGCAATTTACACTGCTCAATTACTTGCAGTCAAGCGTCATTGGTTAGCAAAAAATATAGAACGTTTAATGGTTGTATCCTATGGAGGGGATTTACACAGCTTTTGTCCCGAACTAAAACATGCTGACTTTAATGATAGATTCCTTTCTCGTTCTGAGTTAGCCAGAAAATATAATCAGTCTGATGTTGGTTTATGTCTTTCCGCATTAGAAGGAGCAGTATTAGCCTCCTGTGAATATTTACTTTGTGGCATACCTGTTGTTAGTACCCCCAGCAAAGGTGGGCGAGATGAGTTTTTTACCCCTGAGAACTCTATCATTGTTCCCCCAGAACCTGAAGCAGTTGCTCAGGCTGTCCAACAGTGGCAAAAATCACCACCAAAACCCCAAGAGATTAGGGAACAAACTTTGCAAAAAATGAATAATTTAAGACTAGATTATTGCATATATATATCTAAGTTAATTGAAAAAGAAATTGGATTAAAAAAAGACCCAGAAGAATTAAAAGAAAAATACTTTGCTCCCCAAGATGGGATCAAATCTCGTTATATAAAAATAGCAGATTTATGGAAAATTAGCTGGGAAGATATACAAAAATCCTTTTCTTTATCATCTTAATAGTTCTGATTGATTATTTATTAAATCAATGGTTAACGTCATGAAACCACGGCTTGGTTTTTTAACTGGAGCACCTCGCATTTCCACTCATCCCGATGCAGAAATGTCTGGGCCTCGTTCCCGTATTTTGGGATTGATGGGAGGTTTTACAGCACTTAATTGGCAAGTAGAACCTTTTATAGTGGGAGATAGGGTACCAAAAAAATGGTCAGCAAAAGGCTCTGGAGCAGCAATTAGTAAAGGGTTTTTTCGCACCTTAACTGTAGACTTTATGCGCCTAATTCTTGGTGTGATTAATTCTTGGAGAAGCTGGCAACAAATTGGTCATCGAGTAAATTATGTATATGAATATGCTGCTACTCTCCAATGTTTGGGATGGATTTTTCAGCGTCATGGAATACCGTGGATTCTGCAAACAGAGGCTTTATTATTTTATGAGGCTAAAGTAGATCGTCAGGCTTTAGTATTGGATAGACTAGCTCAGTGGATAGAAATTAAAGCATATAAAGAATGTGATGTTCTCGCATGTGTTAGTGAAACATTAAAAGACATTCTCGTTAGTGAATTTAATATTCCTGCGGACAAAATAGTATTAGTGCCAAATGGAGTAGATACGGATTTTATTAATCCCCAACGACACGTCCCTAAACGAATATTTCCAGGGTTTACAGTGGGATTTGTAGGTAGTTTATATGCCTGGGCTGGATTAGATATTTTGTTTACAGCTATTCATGAATTAAGAATAGAAGGATGGGATATATCCGTAGTCATAGTCGGAGATGGATTAATGAAAGAGCTTTGGGAAAAGCAAATTCAGCAATTAGAACTGTCTAATTGTGTAAATTTTGTTGGTAGAGTATCTTGGCAACAAGTTCCTCAGTATATTGCTGGTTTTGATATTGGTTATTCTGGACAAATTCAACCACAAATAGGAAAAATGTATTTATCGCCAATGAAACTTTATGAATATATGGCAATGGCAAAGCCAGTAATAGCATCAGCTTTTGAAGATGCTCAAAGATTAGTTTGTGTTGGTAAAACAGGTTTCTTATTTCAACCTGGTAATAAAGAAGATTTGAAACTTGCTTTAATTGCAGCTTATCGCAACAGAGCAAAACTATCAGAAATGGGAATTGCAGCCCGTCAAGAGATAGAAACTAATCATAGTTGGAAAGTTAGGGTAGAAAAATTAGTTACAGGTGTAGAGCAAATTTTGGGCAGAAATTCTTAGAACCATAGGACATTTGAGTTTAACTTTTGTATCTGTTTGTTAAATATAAATTTAGTGACATCCTTATGAAGCGATCTTCTTATAAACTTCTTGGTGTGGAGGTTGATGCCTTGTCAATTCCACAATTGAATTCATTGATTGCAGAAGCCATTGCAAGTAATCAAAAATGGATAATTGCTAATCATAACCTGCATAGCCTTTATCTTTATCATCATGACTACAAAATGCGGGCCTTTTATAGTAAAGCTGATTATGTGCATATAGACGGTATGCCTTTAGTCTTTATTGGCAAGTTATTAGGTTTTCCCATTAAGCGAGAGCAACGAGTAACTTATGCAGACTGGATATGGCCTTTAATGGCAAAAGCAGCAGAAAATAATTGGCGTGTATTTTATCTTGGCTCTAAACCTGGAGTAGCAGAAAAAGGAGCCAAAATATTACGATTGAAATTTCCTCACTTGTTAATTAAAACAGCTCACGGCTATATAAATAACCGTCAGGATAGTCGTGAAAGCTTAAATACTGTAGCAACTATTAATAAATACCAACCTGATATATTAATAGTCGGTATGGGTATGCCACGACAAGAACACTGGATTTTAGATAACTTGCATCATCTTCAAGCCCACACGATATTGACTGGTGGAGCTTGTATAGACTATGTTGCTGGGGCTGTTCCTACCCCACCTCGTTGGATGGGAACAGTGGGGTTTGAATGGTTGTATCGTTTATTACGTGAGCCAAAAAGACTCTGGAGGCGTTATCTATTAGAGCCTTGGTTTGTAGCTAAATTGTTATTACGGGAAATGATCAATGTTTAATAACCGAATTACTAGGCGGCGTTCTCTATGGTTAGGTTTAGGTGCTTTAGCTACTATAGGCATGAGCAACAAATTCATACATACATATTATGGCGGCAATATGCGAGCCCTGGGCGAAACAAATCAAGACTTTACCGTAGTTGGTACAGCCAGTCTTCGCCAGCGTGCTGCTGCTAAGGGATTGATTTATGGAGCAGCAGCTAATTACGAAACCCTGTCAGTAGATACTGGCTTGGCAAATAGTTTGATTCAAGAGTGTGGCATGTTAGTTCCCGAAGGTGAACTCAAGTGGGGATTTGTGCAAGGTATCCGCAATCAGTTTGATTTTACCCAAGGTGATTGGTTAGCTAATTTTGCCAGCACTCACAATATGTTGTTTCGAGGCCACACTTTAGTCTGGCATCTGGTATTACCTGAATGGTTTGATGAAATCGTGAATCAGCAAAATGCTGAAGGAATTTTCACCGAACATATTGCCACTGTAACTCAACATTATGCTGGTCAGATGCATTCTTGGGATGTAGTCAATGAGGCTATTGATATAGATGATGGACGTGCTGATGGCTTACGTCAAGCACCTTGGCTCCAATTGTTAGGTCCGGATTACATTGAACTTGCTTTTCGAGTCGCTGCTGAAGCCGATCCCAATGCTTTGTTAGTATACAATGAAACAGCTTTTGAGTATGACACCCCTAGAGATGAGGCAAGAAGAATAGCGATTCTCAACCTTTTAGAGCGTTTAAAATCTAGAGGTACCCCTATTCATGGTTTAGGTATTCAATCTCATCTTCTGGGTGATGGTAAACCCTATTTTAATGCCCAAAAATTCCGGCAATTTTTGGCTGATGTGGCCAGTCTTGGTCTAAAAATTTTTATTACTGAACTAGATGTAACAGATGACGTGTTAGCCTTTGATATTGATAATCGTGATCGCATTATTGCTGAGGTTTACGAAGACTATCTCTCAACGGTTCTCGATGAACCAGCAGTGATTGCAGTATTAACTTGGGGCTTAAGCGATAAGGTAACTTGGCTTTCAGATTACGCTCCTCGTGCTGATAGTGAAGCAGTACGTCCTTTACCACTGAATTCCAATTTCCAACGTAAGCTGGCGTGGAATGCCATAGCAAGAGCTTTTGATAATGCTCCAACACGCTAATACAAAATATAATTCACGTTTAATTTATAAGTTAAACATCACAAGGTAAAGAACAACCCAAAATACACACACTTATTAAGATGACATACAAATCTATCTCTTTAATCAATAGTAAATCCGACTTAAGGTCTGCAAAATCTGTCAGAATTCAGAGAGGATTATTGACTAAAATACTACGGATATTAATACTCCTCACTTTGGATTTAGTCGCCCTCATAATTGCACATAAATTAGCTGTATTTTACGGAACTTCATTTGCATCACCTTGGACTCAAAATTCCCCATTTTTATTTTTAACTCTGATTGTTGAAATTGGTATAATTGCTTCACAAGGATTATATAAAGAAGGTCCTAGTCGTCGTAATTATCTATCTCTAATTAAGGCATTATCCTTGTCAGCAGTTTCTTTATTACTCATAGCTTTTCTCTATGAACCAAATTATTATGTATCTCGCTCAACTTTTATTTTATTGTGGTTGATATCAATAGCTATAACCTGTAGTAATCGCTTATTTTTTGATGTTTTTACTAAATTGTTACGTAGTAAGGGAGCTATTCGATATCCAATTTTTTTAATTACGGATATAGAAGAAAAAGAATCCCATATTAAGTTAATTGAACAGGAAAAATGCTATACAATTGAAGGAATTTCTGAATCTGAATGTCTAGACTGGCAAAATCGAGAAGCAACCTTAAAATATCTGCGCCATAAAGGTGTTACAGAAGCTTTTGTTTCTTGGAATGCTATTAAAAATCGTTTGTATGTTTGTTGGAATTTTTCCACTGCTGGCATTACATTACGTATTTTACCAACGAAGAATGAACTTTGTCATTCAAAGTCTTTATTTAGAATGATTGGCGAAGTTCCTTGTATGACAATTCCAGCACCAATTATTACAGGTAGTGATTTTTGGATTAAACGCTGTTTTGATATTTGTGCTTCTATGATTTTGTTATTTATATTATCACCAGTTTATTTAGTAATTGCTGTGTTGATTAAGTTAGATTCTCCCGGACCAATTTTATTTAAACAAAATCGTATTGGCTTACATTGTAAGGAATTTAAAATATGGAAGTTCCGAACAATGGTCTCAAATGCAGAAAAATTACAAGCGTCCCTAGAAGCTAAAAATGAAAATAAAGATGGAGTTTTATTTAAACTTAAGGATGACCCAAGAATCACAAAAGTTGGTAAATTTTTACGCCGTTATAGTTTAGATGAATTGCCTCAATTATTTAATATTTTAATTGGCGAAATGAGTCTTGTTGGTCCCCGCCCTCTGCCTAATAGAGATGTAGATAGATTCAAGTCGGCATATTTTATTCGCCAAGAAGTTTTACCAGGTATCACTGGACTATGGCAAGTTTCTGGTCGTTCTAATATTGATAATTTTGAGGATACAATTAAATTAGACCTCAAATATATTGAGAATTGGTCACTTTGGTTAGATATGCGAATTTTACTGAAAACAGTACAGGTTGTATTACAAAAAACAGGTGCTTACTAGTCAGATAGCGAGTCAATTAATTTTGAATTTAGGCTTTTAAATTTTGGATTTATTCCATGAATAAATTCGCTAGTTGCTTACATTCAGATGGGCAAGGATGCCCATCCCACAAAAGCTTTTGTATGTAGCCTTGTCTTTCATTTATCTGTACAGTGTTGTATATCTACAAAAATTTATTTATGAGTATGAAAATTTTCCTGCGATTCATTAGAAAAATTGTACCTAATATTTTATTAGAAAAAATTCAATCGATTCACTCAAATTTCTTAAGTAAATGGATTTTGCACCGTGGTAGCCACATAAGAGAATTGAGTCATAAATCAGCAATGGTATTCTCTCCCCATCAAGATGATGAAACCCTTGGTTGCGGTGGTACAATTGCACTTAAACGCGAACATGGAATACCAGTTACCGTAGTTTTTTTAACAGATGGTGGACAAGGATTTGTTGATTTAGATTCCCATGCCCAAGGAAAAATTATTCAAACTCGTAAACAAGAAGCTGTCACAGCATTAGAGGTTTTAGGAGTAAAGGAATCATCAATTCATTTTTTAGACAAGCCTGATGGTAAGTTACAGTTTTTAGCAAGGGAAGAACGACAAAAAACTATTCAGCAGGTAACTGAGCTGTTAAAAATTCATCAGCCAGGGGAAGTTTATGTTCCCCATCGCCAGGATTGTCATAAAGATCATGAGGCTACCTATAAAATAGTTAAGGAAGCAATCGCCCAAGCTAAAATAGAGAGTGAATTGTTACAGTATCCAATTTGGTTATTTTGGGAAGCACCTCTATTTTTGAAGTTAAAATTAAAGGATATAGCATCAGCATCAAGATTAAAAATTACATCTGTTCGAGACAAAAAGCATAAAGCAATGTCTTCCTATAGTTCGCAATTAGAAATTTTACCTCCAGCCTTTGTCAACTTATTTTTAAGGTCTGATGAAATATTTTTTACTGAATAAGGTAAAATATATAGCGTTTCTGGGCCTAGTGAGGTTTTGATGTGTACTTCACTCTTTGTAGGAAATGCTATAAATTATGCAGGGACTATTGAATTTGTTTGCGAATAAATGCTGATAGATAATCTATCAATATGATACTTAACAAAATTACTATCAAAATAGCCGCAGAACCTTCGTATTGGAAAAAACCCATTGTTTTTTCCAATTCTACACCAATACCTCCTGCTCCTACTAACCCTAAAACAGTAGCCATGCGGACATTACGGTCAAATGTATAAAGAGTGTAGCTAATTATTTCTGGAAATATTGATGGTATAGCTGCAAAAGCAATAGTTTGAGGAAAGGAAGCTCCAGTTGACCATAATGTTTCATAAATACCGGGTTCAATTCGCTCCATACTGTCTGCAAAAAATTTGCCCAAAACCCCAGCCATATGTATTCCGAGAGCTAAAACTCCTGATAATGAACCCGCACCTAAAGCACTAACAAATATTAAGGCTAAAACCACATCTGGTATAGCTCGCCAGATGTTTAATAATTCCCGACAGCTCTTATATAAAAATGGATGAGGTGAGAGATTTTTGCTGGCTAATGGTGATAGAATAATGCTGAGAATGAAAGTGACAAATGTTCCCCAAAATGCGATCGCTACAGTTTTTCCCATCAGTAGTAAGTATTTTGGTAGTTCGCTGAAATCAGGGGAAGTATAGCGGCTTAGGTATTCCCAAATATGATGAATATTGAGAATCACATTGGAAACGGAAAATTCTAAATTACTGCCGATCCAATTGAGGATAATTAAACATAAACCTAACCACAATGGTATCCAATTCTGGGGACGAGGTGGTAAATCTGGCAGATTTTTGGGTTGCTGTGACATTCGAGTTTGAAGTATAGCAATATGCAACTAGGTGAGGATATTGTTGAACCTTGAAACCTACGTATCTTATTATTTATAGGAATCCGGTTTGAATATTGAAAAA
>JAAUYD010112512.1_pt1 | contig 36081 bp, 28 predicted proteins | sample 7278101 | NCBI WGS metagenome assembly JAAUYD01 (sample SAMN14350128, study PRJNA611818) | marine sediment metagenome | isolation source: surface marine sediment (0.6m) | place: French Polynesia: Moorea | collected 2018-08
GTACTACTCCTCTACTTATCCAACCCCGAAAGGGGGACGGCGATTAAAATCGCCCGCGCCTTACCCCCATGTCTAAAGCCAGGGGTCTCCTCGGCGCGGAGGTTCTGATGATAACTAACCGGATAGAAGCTGTTAAAAAAGCACGCCAAGCCCATCGACAGAATATTCAAAGAATTCTAGAGCATCGCTTGCAAGTAGCTACAGATAAGGGTGATGATAAGCTAATTAAGCAGTTAGAAGCAGAATTCAACTACCCCGCCCTGCCTAACGGCTGTAGCTTGCTTCCCGCAGGGTGGACAGGGATTGCTAAGAACAAACTTGGCAACGCAAGCTTTGAATAGCCCATTGAGACTAACTGCGGTTAAAACTTCCAAATGCTTCCCCAGTTTGGAAATACTTTAAGACCTTTTGTTGGGTCGTCGGGTTGAGCCGAGATATCTGTAGTTAGTTGGGCGAGGGGACTTAATACTTTACTCGGAGGTTTATCACCATGTTACGAGTACCAGTTTTATCACCGTTAGGTAAGCCATTAATGCCAACAAAGGCAAGCCGTGCAAGACGTTGGTTGAAAGAGGGAAAAGCTCGTGTTGTATACAACGACCTCGGCATTTTCCAACTACAACTGATCAAATGCCCTCCCACTACCAACACTCAACCTATAGCAGTTGGTATTGACCCAGGCAAACATTATACAGGTATTGGAGTGCAGTCTTTTAAGTTTACCCTGTGGATGGCGCATTTACAACTACCATTCAAAACCGTTAAATACCGCATGGAGCAACGCGCGATGATGCGGAGAGGACGCAGAGGTAAACGGATTAACCGCAAACTACCTTACAATCAACGCGCTCATCGTCAGAAGCGATTTGACAATCGTGGTCAATCTAAACTACCTCCCAGCATCCGAGCTAACCGCGAATTGGAGCTACGGGTGCTTGATGAGTTGTCAGTGATTTATCCCATCACTACAATTGCCTACGAAATAGTTAAGGCGCGTGGCGACAAGGGATTTAGTCCTGTGATGGTTGGTCAGAAGTGGCAATTAGAAAACCTAGCAACCTACGCTGAGGTTAAACAGGTTGAGGGTTGGCAAACTGCCAATATCAGACAACAATTAGGTCTGCACAAACAAAAACACTCTAAGAGTGATGCGATTCCTGCAACTCATGCTGTGGACGGTGTTGCTTTAGGTGCAAGCGCGTTTATTCGGTACGCCATGATTGACCGTCAAACAATGGGTTGGAAAGGCGACGTAAATATTACGCCTGCACCATTTAGCGTAATCCGTCGTCCTCCAGTATCCCGCAGACAGCTTCATCTGATGGTTCCAGCCAAAGGTGGAGTGAGAAGAAAGTACGGAGGTACTGTAACTCGACACGGATTCAGGAAGGGCGATTACGTTGAAGCTACCCAAGGCAGCAAAACATATTTTGGTTGGGTAAGCGGCGACACTGAAAAACAAGTTTCTGTATCTGACCAAAACTGGAAAAGGTTAGGTCAATTCAGTAAAAACAAAGTCCGGTTGGTACAGCGTTGCACGGGGTTAATCGTGCTGCCAACTCGGAAATTGTCAAGCCTTTTCCCCGTCGAGGGGTCAAGTTTGACCCACTATCCCTCCCCACCTTGCTTCGCTGAAGGTGGAGTCTCCCGTGGGAAGAAGATGAAATATTTTAGTTAAATTTAAGCTTTTGTTTATAGCTTCTTGTGTTCTAACCCGCTTCGGCGGGTTTTTTTGTGGATCAAAACAGGGAACGGGAAATAGAGAACGAGAAATAGGTAAAGCGCTATAGTAGTGGTCTCACCCCCCAAAAAACCCTAGCGCTAGAGTAATGGTCACAACCCCGGCAAAAACTCCCTTCGCTATAGTAGTGGTCTCACCCCCCAAAAAACCCTAGCGCTAGAGTAATGGTCTCACCCCCCAAAAAACCCTAGCGCTATAGTAATGGTCTCACCCCCCAAAAAAATCTAGCGCTATAGTAATGGTCTCACCCCCCAAAAAAATCGCTTTGCCCTTAGTAATCGTCACAAACCGGGCAAAAACACCCTAGCGCTAGAGTAGCGGCTACTTCCTCCAAGCCACTACGTGTCTACCCGCAATGAAAGAGACTGCCGGGGTTGATTGGCAATATTAATCAGTCAAAATCATAATTTTTGGTTCATAAGTGCGGTTTCTGACCCAGGTGCAAACTCTGTGGTATTCACCCAAAAAAAGATTAAATTGATACTTTTAATAGTAGTAATTTTACGGCTTTTTGATTATATATAGGTATATGTACTTTTGTGTAGTAATATAAAATAAGAAAAAGATAAAAATAGCTTTTAATAAATTTTGACAAAATCACAGGAAGCATAAGAAAGCGGCAGCCAAAGAACCTAGTTCGCGCTATGGGGTTGTCCTATAAGGTTTTGAGCAGCAAAATTTGATTTTAAATGTAGAGGTAAATAAGGGAGTGAGTCCACAGACCCTTACAACAAAAAATCGACGTTACGATCCCAAAGAGATCGCTGATTACTACCGCTATCGTCCCTGGCTAGCGTGGGCACGGGCAATTAAGATTATTTGGAACTTTGCCATATTCATTATCGGTCTCAAGTGGGATGAATGGCAAGACCGGGTAGAAGATAATAGGTTGAAACGAGCTACCCAACTGCGGGAGGTGCTGACTTGCCTTGGTCCTACCTTTATTAAAGTTGGTCAAGCCCTTTCCACGCGACCGGACTTGATACGCAAAGATTTCTTAGAGGAACTGGTCAAACTGCAAGACCAATTACCACCTTTCGATAATGCGATCGCCTACCGGATTATTGAAACTGAATTAGACCGTTCAATTGACGAGATTTTTAGCGAATTGTCGCCAAAACCCGTTGCTGCGGCTAGTTTGGGTCAAGTATATCGGGGTCGCCTATATAGTGGTGAAGAGGTAGCGGTAAAGGTACAACGTCCCAATCTACGTCCAGTTATTACTCTCGACCTTTATTTAATGCGTTGGGCGGCAAATTGGCTGAGTCCTTGGTTACCTTTGAATCTCGGTCATGACCTAACTTTGATTGTAGATGAGTTTGGCACCAAGTTATTTGAGGAAATTGATTACCTCAACGAAGGACGCAACGCCGAAAAGTTTGCTACTAACTTTCGTAACGACCCCCAGGTGAAAGTTCCGGCGATTTATTGGCGTTACACAGCTAATCGGGTTTTAACTTTGGAGTGGTTAAACGGATACAAACTAACTGATACTACAAGTATCCGCAAAGCTGGTTTAGATCCAGAGGCGATTATTGAAATTGGGGTTACTTCGGGTTTGCAGCAATTATTAGAACATGGTTTCTTCCATGCTGACCCCCACCCAGGAAATTTATTCGCTATGCCCGATGGTAGAATGGGCTACATAGATTTTGGAATGATGGATCAACTGGATGAAACTACCAAAGAAACTTTGGTAGATGCAGTGGTACATCTGGTTAACCAAGAGTATAGTGACTTAGCCGAAGATTATGTAAAGTTGGGTTTCCTGACAGCAGACACAGACATTGCCCCCATTGTACCAGCTTTGGAAATGTTATTGGGCAATGCTATTAGTCAAAACGTCGGGGATTTTAACTTTAAAACCATCACCGATCAGTTCTCGGAATTGATGTATGATTATCCTTTCCGAGTTCCGGCAAAGTTTGCTCTGATTATTCGTTCCTTGGTGACTCAGGAAGGTATAGCCCTGAGTTTGAACCGCAATTTCAAAATTGTCGAGGTGGCTTATCCCTACGTTGCGCGACGATTGTTAACTGGGGAATCTCCCCAATTACGCCGACGACTGTTGAACGTGCTGTTTAAAGATGGTAAGTTTCAGTGGCAACGGCTAGAGAATTTAATTGCGATCGCCCGTACAGATAGCAGTTTTGATGTTCTACCTACAGCCAAATTGGGGTTGCAATATTTGTTGTCAGAGGAAGGAAAGTTTCTGCGGCGACAATTGGTGGTTGCACTTACCGAGGATGATCGCCTGCATACGGAGGAAGTCCAACGACTATGGGATTTAGTCAAAGATGACCTCAAACCAAATCGTTTATTAGATGTAGCGATTGGAGTTTTGAGTGATTTATCCCGAGAAGGTGCAGCTGCTATATTACCTCAAGCAACATCTTTCTTTTCCCTTGGTAAGGGACAATAATATGGTGTTTGGTAATGGGTAATAGGTAATAGGTAATTGCTTTTACCCTTTACCATTTATCTTTTACCATTTACCGTTTTGCTACTGTAAACTAATTAGTTATTAGCTAATTCCGCAATAATCAGGAGTTTTAATGTACTACTATCCTCCACAATCGCCCTATTTATTATTAGTTTTTGGTTTACTGGCTGCAATAACATCTGGTGCGGCTTTTTCTGGAACACTAAAATTAGTTGTTCAAAAATGGCAGAGTGAAGGTGGAGAAAATTCCGATTCTCGTTTATCAATGAAACAATTATTTGTGCCATTTCTGGGAATTATTGGTGGTATTGGTTTATTTCTTTCCTCTGGTTTAGCATTATTTGGCTTTTCTACTATACTTGCCTATGGCACAGGTTTTGTAGTTACTCTTCTGACTAGCTGGCTAGTTTGGTCACAATTAGGAAGTATGTTGGCTTATGTTGAAAGTCAAGGTATGGCATCTTTGGATTTAGATTCTTTGAAGTAGATATAGGATAATTGATTTATAGTTGCTCACCGCAAGTTTGTTAGCGGTGAGTTATTTTTTTATGTGAATTATCTTCACTAATAATCAGTAAAATTAATAATTGTGTAATAACTTGCATAAAATTTTATTTTCTGAATAGTAAAAATATGATTCAAGTAGAAACAAAATTTTGCTTTTGTAGTTTGGCATTAGGTAAAAAATATCGCTCTTTAGCATTGTTATTAGCAAGAGATATAGCAAAATATTCACCTAATACTTATTTTGTAATTTTAACAGATAAGCCGACTGATTTTACTCAACAGGAAAATGTTTTAGCTTTTAAACATAGACAAAAAGGTGTGAAGTGTTACCACGATAAAAGGTTTGTAATTGCTAAGGCTTTATCTTTATATAATTCCTGCATATTTATGGATGCAGATATGCGAATTTTGGCACCTGTTCCACAAAATATAAAATGGATTCAAGAACCAGGAATAACAGCTAGAGGCTGTGAAATAATGACTAAAAAACATGCAAAAGCTATTACTGGAAATGCCAAGGAGAGATTGAGGAGAGAATTTAAAGTTACTCAAAATGCTGCAGATAAATTAAACTTAGAAATAGAAAATCCAAATATTAAATTTGTCTATGAGTATTTATTTGCAGTTACAAAGGACTCGGGTAGAGAAATTGAGTTTTTAAAACAATGGGATAAAATAGCGCCTTATTTTGAACTAAATGGAGTCTATGATGCAGAAGGTAATGCCATAGGTTTAGCTGCTGCTAAAGCGAGTTTACCAGTTAGATGGAGTGAGATGGAGGGAATTTCATTTTTTAAGGATAGAACTGAATTAATTAGGATTAAAAAAGGACAATCGAAGATGCATGAAATGTCAATCTATTTTGAGGAACAAAGGATGATTGAACATGCCAAGGGTTCTATTTTGGAGAAAGTAATATTGAAAATTAGTAAAAATATTCGCTATTTATATAGTGTTTTACACTTAAAAGTTTTTGCATTGAGTAATTTTGATTTTTATTATCGTTCATAGTTTTTAAAAACCTCAAAATTCTATCATGAAGCTTTATTCTATCTCAATGTTTGGCTGTGGAAGCTGTAGTTGTAGATGTCGGGTGCGTTATGAATTTAGTCTAACGCACCATTCTCTAAAGTAAGTAATTAGGGTGCATTAGGGCTTGAGAATAACGCATCATGTTATATAGCGGTGCGTTAGGCACTTTAATTATGTTTTTCTAACAAATCCGGGTTGAAAATAAGCGTCTAATACACCCTACTTTCTAAAGGTTGTTTTACTAGTTATAGTAAAAATTAAAATCTTTCAATGCCATGATTCTAGCTTTATTTAAGCGGTAGTGATATCCTATCCTTCTTTGCCATTTATCCCAAAAAGTCTGCTGTGTAGAGATAGAAGCAGCATCCAGATGTTGAGTGACTTTTCTAATAGTTTGCCAGCCATCTTTTTTAATTATCCATCCTACTTTTGTGGCTGCTAAACCCATAGCATTACCAGCACCAGCATGAATACCTTTTAATTCTAAATAATTGCTAATAATTCCCCAGTATTTAAAAAATTCTGTTTCTCTACCTTCGTCTTTGGCAATGACAAATAAACTTTCTCCCATGTAAGTCACAGTTTCTAAAGATAGATTTAATTTGGATGCTACTTTGTTAAGAGTTTCCAGTCGTTCAGGGGTGTATTTACTGACATGTTCGACCAAATTTTCAGTATGTCCGACGGTGATTCCTGGTTGAAAATTAATATTATGGGGAATCTGAGAAATGATTCTTGTATCTGCATCAATATAAATTGCGGCATCAAATTTTGATAAAGCTTCTGCCATGACAAAACGTTTATCATGATAACAATGAAGAATCCCTTTTTGACTATATTGAAAAGCTAGGACATTGGGGTAATTAACAAAATCTTGTGGAGAGTCTGTGTAAATTAATAGTTGTTTACCAGGAGCATATTTTTCTAAATCCTGAGCTAAATTTTGAGTCAGGAGACGATACTTTTTACGTAAAGCTAAGGTACAAAAACAAACTTTTTGTGGTAGTGTATTTTTCATAATTTCAAATTAATTATCCCTGTTTCTTATTCCCTATTCCCTGTTCCCTAAGAGTATTTATTGATAGTTTAACTTGTGATATTTTGAAAATCACTGATTAATTTGTCTAAACTTTTCTGTAATAGATTTTTTTTCATTGATTTTGGTAATATCGCTGGTGGTAGTTCTGGATTTAGATGACGATAATAATCCCAAATTTCCCAATAAGGACAACCAGGTTGAATCCGAATACCAGCCCAGTGGAGATATTGCAAATGTTGATTCATTGTAGGGTCAATTAAGATATTTCCCTGTCGTTGAAAATAGGTAGTTCCTGCCCAATTACCAGGTGCTTTACCTTCTCTACGAACTATATTAAAACGTCTCTTAATCCGCTTGAGAAGCATATAATTAATAATAGGCTGGTCGGAAGTCTTTTGAGAAAAATCAAAGTATTCTGGATGGGCTGCACATTCGGCAAAGGTTGCGTATAATTCCTCTTCCGAGAGTAGATTTTTCTTAGAACCCCAAAACCCACCATTGAAAATATCTTTGATTTCGTTTTCAGTAAATATTTTATCTTCTAACACCTTGGGTGTAAATACGTTTGTAATTCCACCAGCATGTTGGTAATCACAATAAATAAAATCTGCTTGTGCTAGGTAATTAAGATTATCAATTATTTTTTCAAATACAACTATATCGGTGTCAATATATAAAAATTCATCAAAGGGACCAAACCAACAAGCCTGCTTACGAAATTGATGAGGACGGGCAAAAAATTGACCTCCGAAAGTTTCGTGTAATTTCTTTGATAATCTATCAATAAAATCTAAGTCTTGATAAATTTCTACTCCATAATATTTATTCAGGGTGTGGGCAATTTTGTGATAGTTCTCATCATAAGGAATCATCACAATTGGAGTATCTTGGTCATGCAATCTGATACTATTTAAAAGTGCAATTGCATGGTCTGTGACTTTATCATTAGCAGTAATATATATACCCCGATTCATTTATTTACCCTCTACAGTTAATCCTAATTTCCTTAAAACTCGTGTGGCTAAATTTGGTGGTGCATTGTAAGCTTTCGGCTTTGTTTGAAACTGCGGTTTCTTTTCTGGTTCATGAAGATAGCGATAATGTAAGAAAATATCCCTATAGGGAAAATCAATATTTTCTCCTGCACAAACAAGACTAAATAATTTAGAGGATAAACCAATGTAGTGCAGATAAGTTAAGGGATTATCTCTGTCATACAAAATATGATTTCTGTCCTGAAAATGAGGGGAAGTAACGCAACAACCAGTTCTTGCAGATGCTGGTAAATGGTGAGCAAAATTATAGCTACGAATATCCGACCGCATGACCATATAATTAAGAATTGTTTGGTCGGGAGCATTCATATACAAAATTTCTGCTTCTTCTGGCAATAGAGATAATAGATAATTTCGTCGTTCTATATCGAATAAACCTTTTTTACCAGCGTATAAACCAGCACAAAATATTTGATTCTGGATACGAGAATTGGGAAAAATATTTAATAATTTTTCCGAGTTGATATTGTATACATGACTGGGGTCTTTATATTGAAAGTCATAGACTACAAAATCATGGTGATTCAACTGTTGAAAAATGTACTCTAACGAATTTAAAATTAAGATATCAGCATCTAGATAAATAAATTTGTCAAAAATACCATCAAAGGCACAAAATCTGCGATGCATTCCCAAACGATAAACTCCAGATATACCTTTTTCTTGCCAAATTTTGAATGCATGAGGATGTACTTGCCAAACTTCTGTGGAAAAATTTTCCCAGGTTTCAATGGTAGAAACTTCGGCAAATATTTCTACATTGTCTCGATTTTCAATTTCCCTTTTGACCTTTTCTAAACGATGGTCGTAGGGAATGATGCAGATAGGATATTTTTTGCCAGCATTGACTTCAATACTATTGAGTAAAGCTACTAATTGGTCATAAACCACATCATTAGCAAGTATGTAAATTCCATCAGTCATGCTAGCCTCCCATAGCTATCAATTTTTCTTAAGACCCCGTCCTTAATAGGAAAATTTTTGTACATAATTAGATAGCCATGCTAATAAGTTTAACTTGTGTAAAATGATTTGTCTTGCCTCTGCAATGGCATCTTTTGCTGCATACCAAGCATCTGGTGTTGCTGTTACTTCTTGAATGTAAGCAAATCCTTTTTCATCCAAACTCGGTAATCTTAAAAAGCTACCAGGAGGTAATAATTGATCTGCGGCTGAACCTCCATAGTAAATTGGTAAGCACCAAGCAAGTAAAGCATCCCAAAGTTTCTCACTGACATACCAACTATTTTCAGCATAATTTTCAATGGCTAGATTGTAATAATAAGGTGCCATAGCAAACCATTTGTTGGGAATTGCTCCCCATCCTTGTGCCCAATCTGGTAAGTTACGACCATACAAATCAAACTTACATTTATGGTTACGTAGCAGCCTTAAAAATTCCAAACGTCTGCGATGATTTGCTGTACGATTAATTCCAGAAGTCACCCAACTACAGTTGCGAATTTTTGCCGGAGATGGCATTTCATTTAACTCACGAAATGAGTTGGAATAATACCAAATAGCAGGCATATAATCTGGATTAGGTGCATAATCGTCGGGACCAGAAATGTAGTCACAATAGGCTTGAGCTTGCTGATAAAATCTTTTGTTTTTCTCTACAACTTCTTCTAAAGGTGGTTCTCTTAATAAATAAATTATTCTTTCTTTGGGCACACCCCGGAGTTTATGTTTGAGCTTTTCTTGTGCTTGTTTATATTGGGCTTGTGCTTTGTTATTTTGCCAAAACCATAACTTTTTTTGAGGTTCCCTAGGAAAGCTCGTATAATTATACATTAATAAAAAGTCTGGCTGCGGTTCTGTAGCAAGTATTTGAATTTTATCCCAGACACCAAAATAATCAGGAGTTTGTTGCCACAACCAGTCCGGTTTTTCATCCAAACCAGGATAGCTACTAATCATACCAATAGTTGCTCTAGCCATTTGTGTAATTGTTAATTATATGCTTGTGGACGATAACATTCATCAACATAACTGAGAATTTTTGCTGCTCTATTTTCCCAAGAAAATTGTTTCACAAACTCGATACTATTTGCATAACCTGCGATTTTTCGGGAATGAGTTTCTAAGACCCAGGTCACAGCTTTGACAAATTGATTTGGATTATCAGGTTCACACCAAGTGGTAATCGCATTTGTGTTTTTAAACTCCATTAATGAAGGAATTTCTGTTGCTACTATGGGAGTTCCAGAAGCAAAGTACTCAAATAACTTTAAGGGAGATGTAAAAGTTGCTGCCCTCCCCAAACAATGAGGGTGAACTAAAACATCTGCTGCTTGCAGTAAAGATGCTAAATCTTCATGCAAGATATAACCCAAAAATTGAATATTATTAACCTGCTTTTGTTGGGCTAATTTTTGATAATCTGCTACATCTTTTTCGTTTCCCCCTGCACACACAAATTGAATATTTGGCATTTCCAAGGCAACATCTATTAATAGATTAATACCTTTAAATTGTTTGAGCGCTCCTGAATAAACTACTAATTTTTCTATTCCCTCTGGGAGTAATTTTATGCGCCATTTTGCTGCTTTGTCGGGTTGTCTTTCCATGAATAAACGATTATAACCATTGTGCAGTTTAATCACTTTTTCTGCTGGCATTCCATGGGCAATCATGGTTTCTTTAATTGTATCAGCCACTGTTACCGAAATTTGAAATAGCGGACTATTAACAATTTCTGGTTCAAATTCCTTGTCTTCGTGGTGGTGATGTTCATAAATTGCTGGAACTCCATTTTTAATGGCAGCTTTCACGAAATTCCAGTTACGACTATGTACAAGTTTGGTTGTAGAAAGTATATAAAAGGGAAAATAATATTTACAGGCAATGGTGTTAGAATTAGTGAATTTAGTTGTGATATAATCAATAGGCCAAGGCATGGGAATCGGAGCCACTTTTAACTTGTCCTGGATATTGTAGTATTTAACGATTTCTAGGGGTGGTTTTCTCGGTTGAAAAGGATGAACTAAATTAAATGGATTGAGGGCTGTTAATCCTTGGTAGGGATATACTAAAACCGTTGAATAACCTAAGTTAGCGGCTGCATTTGCTGCATTTGTAGACTGGACTAGGTGAGCCTCTGATTTGGGCAATTGTTCGTTAATAAAAAAAATATAGTGTTTTTTTAAATGTTTTTTGAAAACAGCATTTTTCATAGGTCGGTCGAAATAAAGTCAACTAGTTAGAGCGTGTTTATAAATAAAAGATAAAGACCAAAGAAACCGGGTTTCTATAGGTGGAGAACCGAGAATTTGAGTATGTATGCCAAAATAAACCCGGTTTTTGGACTCTCACCAGAGTTTTATATTTATGACATGGTTATGTTTATTTTCGCCGAGTTTAACTTGATAATTTAAAATATTCAACATTTTATAAATTTTCTAATTTTTTGATAAAATCCATGGTAGTTTGATAACTTTCTGCAATTAATTTACTTTGTTGTTCGGGTTGATTTGCCACATTATCAGCTAGGCAGCGGAGAGAATAAAGCATGGGATGGAGATTTGTACGAAACTCATTACAGATATTACTTAAATTTTGATACTGGTTAGTTAAACATTGATTTTCCTCTACCACCGATAAGGATTTCCAGTTGCTTTGTAAATGAACAATATCCTCAAAAATATCAATAGTGTTGAGAATTTTCCACGCTGATTGGTAGGATTCTTCAATTAATTCCTGCCGTTCTTGAGGATTCTCTGGCATATCATTAAGCAGTAAATTCAAAGAAGCAATCATTGAGTTTAAGTTGGTGCGAATTTCCTGAGAAATACGGATTAACCCTTGCTTGCGTTTCGCTACTACTTTTTGCACAAGTTTAGTGGTATCTTGATCCTGTTTGCCAAATTGCATTGAGTACAAGCGCGAGTAGTAACCACCCTTTTGCAAAAGTTCTGTATGACCTCCCACCTCCACTACCCGTCCTTGTTCCAATACGGCTATTTGATCTGCTTTGTGCACCGTAGACAAACGGTGAGCGATTACCAAGGTAGTCCGATCCTGACTGAGGTTATCTATGGCTTCTTGCACCAAGCGCTCAGAAACCGTATCTAAAGCACTGGTAGCTTCATCTAAAATTAAAATTTCCGGATCTTGCAAAAGTGCCCGGGCAATTGCTAATCTTTGTCTTTGTCCCCCAGATAACATCACCCCGCGATCGCCAATCATGGTATCAAATCCCTGGGGCAATTTCTGGATAAATTCGTAGGCATTTGCCAGTTGAGCAGCGGTAACAATTTCTGCTTCAGTAGCTGAGGGTTTCCCGTAGGCAATATTCTTTTTGATCGAGTCGTTAAACAAAAAGGTATCTTGACTGACAATACCCATGGCTGTGCGTAGGGTTTTAAGGTCGAACTCCCGCAAATCCACTCCGTCAATGGTAATACATCCAGAGATAGGGTCATAAAATCTTGGTAAAAGGTCTGCCAGGGTTGATTTACCTGCCCCAGAACTACCTACTAAAGCTAAAGTGGTGCCGCGAGGTAAGTATAAATCTACATCCTTAAGTACCAATTTTTCATGACCGGGATAGCAAAAAGATACATTATGAAAATGGATGCCTTTTTTTAATGATTTATAAGTAAAATTACCAGCATTCATTAAAGGCTTATTGTCCCTGTTTAAAAACTCTGCCACAATTTCTACACTGGTAGATGTATTGGCAAAGGAACTACGCAGGGTATTTAACTGAGAAATAAACGGTAGCAGTCGCAGTAAAATTAACAAATATGTCAGTAATACAGTAGAAAGAGAAATTATCTCTTCTTTAAATAAGATTTTGCTGCAAAAAACAATTAATATTAAAGCGGTAATTCCCAAAACTTCGCTCAAGGGTGCAATTGCTTGGGAATTCATTTGCGATTGGAAATCAGCTTTTTCTCGTTCGCGAATTAGTTGTTGAATCCGTTGATATTCTCTGTCTTCATTACCTGTTGCTTTGACTAGACGCATTCCATTTAGGGTTTCTAAGACAGTAATTGAGTAAGATTTTGACATCTCGCTCAATTGCTTACCAAACTGCTTAGAACGAGCGATTGTATACTGATTTATTAACGTCACCAAAGACAGTAAAAAGGTAGCTGCAATTGTTAATTGCCAGGAAATTGATACTAATAAAGCAACAAAAACTAAAATTGTAATAACTATTATAACTAACTTAATTGAATTACTAATAGCATTAGCAGCACGAGCAAGTTCCCCTCCAAGACGGTTAATAATATCACCAACTTTCATCTTGGCATAATAATCTATGTCTATTTCTAATAATAACCGCAGTCCCGCTTCACGCATATCTGATGTGAGTCTGCGAGTTAAAGAACTCGATACCAAACTACTGGCATAATTAGCGGCATTTTTTAAAAAAATAGTGAGTACAATTGCGGCACTCATTACCAATATCCGATAAGTTTCCGGAATCTCATCAAAGGGATACATAATCGCTTTGATAATTGGTGGAGCACCACTTAAATCTACCTCTTGTCCAACAATTTTTAATATTACTGGTACAACTAATGTTGTACCCACACCATTAAATAAAGCCCCAGAAAATCCTAACACTATTGTGAGGATAATCCAGCCTGGATAGGGTTTAGCAAAACTTAGGAGAAGTTTGGTTGTAGACATCGAAACTGCTAGTTATTTAGGGCTTAGATTTATTTCGCAATTAATAAATAGTTATGGCACTATCCAACCAGAAGTTGAATAAAAATTAAACTTTTTAAGTTTAGGCATTTTCAATAAACCCGGTTTCTCATAAGCAAATACTCTATAGATAAATTAATTTTAATTGTTTGGGCTATGATAATTTTACGTAATTAATACCACTGGAGGTATTTAAAAATTCAAGTTTTGGGGTGCTGGTGCTTTGTTTACAAATTAGTGATAACAGTTTTTAGGATAGATGCCATAGCTTCTAAACTATAGTTTTCTACACATATTTTACGAGCTTTTTGACCTCGAACATTGGCAACCTCTAAATCTTGAAATATTAATTGAATTTGTGCAGCAATTTGTTCGGGAGAACTAGGATCTACTAAATATCCAGTTTCCCCTAAAATGTCCGGAATGTCACCAACTCGCGTCGATAATACAGGTTTAGCCATTGCCATCCCATCTGATAGTTTCAAGGGAAACTGAGCGCGAGCTGTGATAGTATCTCTTTGGGGAACAACTACAACATCAGCAGCTGCTACAATTTCTGGCATCACCTCCACAGGACACTTGGGTAGTTTAATTATCCAACGTCCCCATTTTTCTATTAGTTTATCGTCATAATCATCGTAAGGACTACCACCTACAATTACTAGTTTGAAATCTGGCTGATTTAATAAATCTAACGCCATTAATACATCTTCAACTCCCTTATGGGGTCGTGGTGCCCCAGGAAACATTAAAATTTTATATCTAGAAAAACCATAGCGTTCTCTACTTAATTCAGAGTTATACTTGCCCGGATCAAAGAGATTTGTATCTTTACCGTTAGGTAAATAAACACCACCAAAACGTTTTTGCAGAAACTGAGTATCTATAGTTATGGCATCAGCTTTGTTAACTAATTGTTCCATCCAGCTTAAATAAAGCGGATGATCTGGAAATCTCAAGGCACCATTCGGCTTAAAAATATCCCGATATAATTGCTTTAAACTAGGACGATATTGCCATTGTTCACCACCATGCCAACTTAGTTCCCAATCGTCCATATCTACAATTAGAGGACGCTGAGTTTGGAGTTTTTTAATTAAAGAAATACCAAAGCTTGTCGGCTTTGGTTTGACTGCATAAATAATATCTCCATCGACTTTCTTTAAAGCTGTGGGAATATCTGCAAAAAACTGGGGATATTTATTGCCAGGGATGGAAATAATTTGAATATTATCGGGAGGTATGGCATATAATTCTTGACCAAATAAGAAGCCGACAATTTCAACTTTATACTCTAGTTTTTTGAGGATTTGACATAATAAAAATGCCCTAACGGCACCACCACCAGATAAGTCACTAACTACTACTGAAACTTTCATAATTTTTATAAAAACTGGTCAAAAGATGGAAATATCTGCATAGCTAGAAGTAGAGGCTGATGCTGCATCACGAACAAATCTTTTTGGATCTGCTCTAGTTTACTTCCTCGTTGTCTGTGACCCTTACCAGTATAATCAATAATATAGCTATTAAACCGATGTTTTATTGTTTTTTTGCCTTGATAATGGACTATGTAACCCTCATTTTTGATTTTCCATTCTCGATGTTGTTTGTATTTATCTGAAATAGAACTAAGCAATTCTTCCCCAAAGTTTATCACCTGATTTACCCTCCGACCAAACCGATATCTGCTGTTTTTCACGTCAGTAGTGTGGTTGAATTTGTAACCAATATCATAAATAGGTACGCTCAGCTTTTGGAGATGATAATTTAAAATAGTTTGCTCGTAGAAATTCCTCTTTTCACTTGCCCATACTAAAAGATCATGATTTTTATTAAATATTTCGCGGTGACATTTGGAAAGCACCATTACGCCACTATTGAAATATTCTCTCTTCCACCCAATCTCTCCTAATACTTTCTGAATATCTTTGATTGCCCGGTCGTGGAAGTATGTATGCTTGCTGACAACAAAAGCCCCAAACTGCTTTTCCGGTACAATATCAAATAAATTTGGATATTTAGGACTGACTATAATATCTGTATCCAAATATATTATGCGCTCATAATCATTCAATAAATCATAAATTTGGTATTTCTCATAATGAGCATAATTGAAATTCAGTTTAGGAGTATTGATTACTATGAAATCTGCCCCTATTTTATCTGCATAGGCTTTTAACAGAGGATGAGTTACTTCTCCAAGGCTATAGGCATCTCCAATGCATAACGTAACTACTGCTTTCATGGATTCTCCTCAATTAATTTAAAATAGCCATTACCTGTTGATAAAACTGTTTATTGGCACCCCTGCATTGTTATTGTCATAATTGCTGGACTTGCATATAAAAATTTTCCCAGCTCAAATTTTCAACCGATTTTCTCACATCATTTTGCACTGCAAATGCTTTGTCAATTAGTTCACATATCTCCTCAACAGAACTATCAACATCAAATATAAATCCGTTTTCACCCTGTACAATCAAGTCTGGTGCAAATCCGGTATTACTAGCAACTGGAACCACATTACACATCATTGCTTCTACTAAAGGAATGGGACCTCCTTCTAACTTGGCAGGTGAAACAAAAACGTCCATTTTACCATAATACTTGGGATAATCAGAGTAGGGAACTTCAACATAAGAAAAGTTAGGTAAGGATTTCATTTCTAGAAACTTGTCGTACTTTTCCCATCCTTTACCAAGGAGAATAAATTTTCTATGAGGCATCATTTTGATGATGTTAAAAATTCGCTTGGGTTCTTTGCGATAATAGAAAGCTGTACAGAAACCAACAACACCATCTTGACGTTGATGAGGTTGAAATATATTCGGATCTGCTGCACCCAAAATATACGTAACTTTATGAGATTTTAATCCTTGGGAAATAAGCAACCGTGCAAATTGCGAACAGGCACATATTACTTTAGTTACTTTATTTAGTACATATATCAGTTCGTCATTACTAATACCTAAATCATTTCGGGGGTGGGTATGCCAAACAAGTATTTTACTCCCCCAAATATGAGGATTGAGTTTTAAACAAGCTGGCAGAAAAGAGTAATGAGCAATAAAATAAGCTTTAGATGGAGGTAAGTTAGTTTCCGAATAATGAAAGCAATATTTGCCAGGAAAGTAAGCTGTAATTTCTCTACATATAGCCTCCAGTATCCAATTTTTAGCAAAACCAAAAACTACAAAAACCAAATCATAATCTAGTTCATCCTTTTGTTTGCTGTTACGATTGAGAAATTTACTCTGGATATATTTTAGGTAGGAAATACTGTAAGGTATAGTATAGTATAGTCTTGCTAATATCCTGTCAAATTCACTTTTTATCCGTTTGAGATTTTGTTTGAAAGTAATCGCATTCATATATTATTAAATATTATATTTAAATATTATTTTGACGATGATGTTTGCATAAATGATTGTCCACTGTTCCCTATTCCCTATTCCCTATTCCCTATTCCCTCTTAAGAGTTCCCTATTTCCTCTTCCCTATTCCCGACTTCTGCAACAAGTCTATTATTTTCCGAGAACGAGGTCCCCGATATTTTTCATATAGTACAAAGCTAGGAGTAATTAATCTAATTAAATTAAAGATTCGGATTGAGATTTTACTGTTTAGCTGCAAACCATTATTTAGGATACGAACTGGGGTGGGAATGATTGGGAATAATCTCTCAAAGTTTTCTTTTTCTTTATCTCTAATGGCTTCATCCAACAAAAAGTCTAAACCAGTATGACAAAGTTTATTTAATTCTGGGTATGTGTTAAATATTAATTCATAGAAAGAAATATAATATTGTTTCATATAATTCCAGTTATTGGTACGATTACTCTGGTGTTTTGTATAGTAAGCTCCTATGATTGGTGTATATATAAAATTGGCACCCTTCATTAAAATATCTATGCCAAAGTATCTATCTCCTAAAGCCTTTAAACTTTCTGGAAATTGAGTTTTATTGAATATACTTTTATGCATAAGCATAACCTGTTGTAGGGCAGGATGGGGTGTTTCTGCCAAAAAGTCTGGAATTAAAAGACGTTGAATTAATTGTTCTTTGCCCAATGAGCCAATGACATTTTTTTGCCTATCAGCAATTTGTTCATCAGCATCAATTATAACTCGCTCATAATCTGCATAAAAAACAATATTTTCAGATTCATTATCCCCAGGTAAATAACTTAGCTGAAACCTGATTTTATCTTCATGAATCCAATCATCCGCATCTAAAAATTCAATCCATTCACCTTTTGCCTGTTGTACTCCAAAATTGCGAGCTGCTGGTAGTCCTCCATTGTCTTTATAGAAATATTTAACCCTTGAATCTTCAACCATTAAACTCTCAGCTACTTGACGGGTATTATCCGTAGAACCATCATCTACAATTAAACATTCAATATCGCTAAATTTTTGTGACAATACACTTTTAACTGAACGTTTAAGGTAATGTCCTTGATTAAAACAATTGACAATTATAGATACAAATGGAGTCATTTTAGTTATCAATAAAAACTGGCGCTGGATGCATTATTACAAATTACCGACCCCTACGGGTGATAACTATTCAAATTGATTTAACTTGTCAGTTTGCACTCCATAATGCCGACTAGATTGAAAATGGGTGAGCAGGATAGCAACACAGAAAATATTTAGCTATTGCCTAGAAAAGCCAGCACAGATTTGATTAGATGAATCTATCTGATGTGTAGCATTTACAATTCTAGCAACAAACAGCAAAACATAATTTACCATTGGCTAATTGATTTTCTGAAAAGATAAATGATTATCTTATTTTTATCCAATATTCTCTATACAAACCATAGTTAAGAGAATAGTTCCTGCTAATACCCATTACTTTCCCATTCAGATAGCTAAAGAGATATTCTCTATAACTACAGCTACCAATCAACTAATTTCAATCTACCCGTCTGGATATAGTCGAAAATACGATTGATTTGGCGACGTTCTCCATCGCTAATCTCACCGTCAATCATTACGGTAGATGTCAGTAGCATATGGTCTTTACGGCTTAATTGCCCAGATGCAATAATGCCATCTACAATTTTTTTTACAGTCAATTCTGATTCATTGTTAACTGTTCTATACATAAAATTTCGATTATTCATCATTATCTCCTGGTAGATACAAACACCTCTGGCAATATCTGCTCAATTTTTGAGTTTCAAAAAAATTTTTGTAAATAAAAAAGCCTTGATATTTTATTCTTTGTTGAGAGCAAATATTTCTTGTTATTCTTACTAAAAATAGTGAGTATTTTCAGAACCAAAAATAACAAGAATAAATCTAACTTTGTCTTTACTATTCCTCCCAGAGAAATTTTACTGAACAATTTATACACAGTGATTTTAATTATATAGTAAATTAAGTAATAATACTGTTGTTAATGAGCAAACTTCATAGTAGCTTTGCTCAACAATGTGACAATATAAATACTTTATATAGCTCCCTTGGCTGGGTTTGTGTGGGTAATAGGCTGGTTGACTGACAAAAGTCTTGGAAGTGTTGAAATTTCGTAGCCCCTCCACCCAACGCAATCACTTGCAGTTGTTGGGTTGTAGCTTGCTTCCCCGGAGGGGTAGCATGTAGACGCGGTAGACAGGTCGTGGCTTAGAGTATGCGTAAGCATTGCCGTAGGCTAGAAGTGCGGCTTTGAGCAGAGTAAGCCAAGCTACATCAAAAAGATTTGTCAGTCAATCAGGAGGTAATAAGATTGCTGATAAATGTCAGTACAATAAATTAGTTATGAGGGAGGCACAGAAAATGCAGATAATTCGTCTAAAGGCACTCTCGGATAATTATATATTTGTTTTGTATGATACGAGTAAAAATATCGCTGCCGTTGTCGATCCAGCAGAAGCCGAGCCAGTCTTAAAAAAACTGAATCAGCTACAAGCGGAGTTAGTGGCAATTTTTAATACTCACCATCATGGGGATCATGTGGGTGGAAATACTCAGTTAATGCAAAAATTTCCCCAGGTGCGAGTTTATGGGGGAATTGAAGATAGAGGAAGAATACCGGGACAGCAGGTATTTTTGCAACAAGGCGATCGCGTCCAATTTGCAGATAGGATAGGGGAAGTTATTTTTGTCCCCGGACATACCCGCGCTCATATTGCCTATTATTTTCCCCCAGAGAGTGCAAAGGAGCCAGGGGAGTTATTCTGTGGGGATACTCTATTTGCTGGGGGTTGCGGTCGCTTATTTGAAGGAACTCCTACTCAAATGGTAGACTCACTGAATAAGCTCAGGGATTTACCAGATAATACGAGGATTTGGTGTGCCCACGAATACACTTTCAAAAATTTACAATTTGCTCTGACTGTAGATGGGAATAACGCTGACTTACAGAGTCGATATCAACAGGTGAAATTGTGTCGGACTCAGGGGGAAGCTACTATTCCTTCATTATTAGGAGTTGAGAAGCGTACAAATCCCTTTTTACGCTATACGGAACCACAGTTACAATCAACCGTTAATAGTAAAGACGCAGTGCAAACTTTTGCCCGTCTGCGGGGTATGAAAGATAGATTTTAGTAGTAACACGTCCTAAGAAATGGAGGGAACAGGCAACAGGGAACAGCGAAAAGTGCGGTCTACCCTACGGGAAGCCGCTCCGCGTCTATGGGGGTTTCCCCCATGAGCAACTTTTCAAGAGAGGCAACAGCGAAAAGTGCGGTCTACCCTACGGGAAGCCGCTCCGCGTCTATGGGGGTTTCCCCCATGAGCAACTTTTCAAGAGAGGGAACTCTTAAGAGGGAATAACTACACAGAAACCGGGTTTCTAAACAAAAAATTAGGTTTTAGAGGTCAATATTCGCTCATAACCCGGTTTCTAGCCCAAGTGTAAGATATGTGTAGATTTTCTTGAGGATAACAGTTGCGATCGCACCCTCGATTTAGTTAAAATCTTTAGGCTTATGGGCTATAAGCCTGCGCTACTAAAGAAGGTGGCTGCTAAACCCATTTCAACTATTATGGCTCAATCTGATTGATTGAAATTATACCGCAAACAAACAGAAAAAGTAACAAAGATGGCGAAGCGCATACAGTTAGTTTTAAATCAGGATATCAACAAACTGGGTAAATTTGGCGACCTGGTAGAAGTAGCTCCCGGCTATGCTCGTAATTATCTGATTCCCAAAAATTTGGCAATTCCTGCCACTCCTGGTATTCTTAAACAAGTAGAACGTCGTCGGGAAATCGAACGTCAGCGACAGTTAGAACTGAAGCAACAAGCATTAGAACAACAAGCTGCCCTAGAAAAAGTGGGTAGCTTAAAAATTGCCAAGCAAGCTGGTGAAGGGGAATCTATTTTCGGTACTGTTACCACCCAAGATGTAGCAGATGTAATTCAGGGAAGTACGGGAATGGAAGTGGATCGTCGTGGTATTACTATTCCCGACATTGGTAAATTGGGTACTTACGAAGCTGAAATTAAACTGCATTCGGAAGTGACAGCAAAAGTCAGCATCGAAGTCGTAGCAAGCTAAAAACTAGCTGTGGGAATTTATCCTTGGTGTGTAGAGACGTTGCGGTGCAGCGTCTCTATGAAATATATGGGGCTATTATGTCTGAAGAACTAAATTTTCAAGGAAATAGCGATCGCTTACCTCCGCAGAATATCGAAGTGGAAGAAGCCATATTAGGGGGTATTTTACTCGATCCGGAAGCCATTAGTCGGGTGAGCGATCGCTTGGTTGCAGATGCTTTTTACATTAGCGCTCATAAACTGATTTATCAAGCAGCGGTGCGTCTCCATACCCAAGGAAAACCCACAGATTTACTCTCGGTTACCAGTTGGTTAAGCGATAATGATTTACTTAACCGTGTTGGTGGGAGAAATAAATTAGCTTCTTTGGTTGATCGCACGGTGTCAGCAATTAACATCGATGCTTTAGCAGCTTTAGTGACAGAAAAATACCTGCGACGTCAGTTAATTAAAGCGGGTAATGAAATTGTCCAATTGGGTTTTGAGACAGAAACGGAATTACCAATTGTTTTAGATAAAGCAGAACAAAAGGTTTTTGGTATTGCTCAAGAACGTCCTAGTTCTGGTTTAACTAGTATTGAACATATTTTAACTAATACTTACGACGAAATAGCAGAACGGCATCAAGGAGTTGCATTACCTGGTATTCCTTGTGGATTTTATGATTTAGATGCCATGACTAGTGGTTTTCAGCGTTCTGATTTGATTATAGTCGCTGGCAGACCATCAATGGGAAAATGCCTGGAAGAAAATACAGAAATAGTTTTAAGTGATGGTAGTGTATCAACAATTAAAGAAATTTATCAATCCCGTCAGGCAAAACTGTTAACACTAGGAAAAAATTGTACATTTCATATAACTGAACCATCTGCGTTTGTAGATGATGGAATTAAGCCAGTTTTCCGCGTCACTACTCGTTTAGGTCGGTTTGTAGAAACTACCATTACTCACCCCTATTTAACTATTAATGGATGGCAAAAACTGCAAGATTTGCAAGTAGGGGATAAAATTGCTGTACCTGGCAAAATAGATGTATTTGGAATAGAAAAAATCCGCGAGTGTGAAATAAAATTATTAGCATATTTGCTTGGTGATGGTAACTTAACTAATAGCAATCCTCGATTTACCAATAGCAATCAATTACTGCAAGCAGATTTTTCCCAAGCGGTTGCTGATTTTGGTGGTGTGACAGTGCGAATGGAAACTAGCAATGGTAAGTGCACACCATCATATAATGTCAGCAGAGATTGGGAATTGGTTGCGACCCACAGACAGATTTTTGCCCATGAATTCACAGAAAGTCTTAGCAATAAATCTATATCTGTTAAAGAAGTAAGTCATAAATTAGGAGTCAATCCATCTTTAGTGTGTAACTGGAAAAACGGAACCTGTGTACCAAATTTAGAAACATTTGAAAAGTTGCGTCAATTGTTAAATCTGGAGTCAGGAGAATTAATAGATGATGGATTTACTAGTATTAATAAATCAAGACAAAATACCCTAACATTGTGGTTAAAAGAACTAGGAATTTGGGGTAAAAATGCCCACGATAAATTCATTCCGTCAATCATTTTTAAATTAGAAAAGTCCCAAGTTGCCCTATTCCTAAATTGTCTGTTTGCAACTGATGGATGGGCAAAGGTTTTGCAAAGCGGTCAATCACAATTAGGTTATTGTACTGTTAGTGAAAAGTTAGCGCGACAAATACAGCATTTGCTCCTACGTTTTGGTATTATTGCCACTCTCAAAAAACGCTCTCTCAAATATAAACATACTCGTAGACAAGCTTGGCAACTAGATATTACTGATGCTTTATCTCTCAAAGAATTTATCAAAGAAATTAGGATTTTTAGTAAAGAAGAAGCATTATTAAAAATAGCAAAAGCTGTAGATAATTTGCCATTCCCAGAATTAGCAACCAGTGATATCTACTGGGACGAAATTGTTGACATTGAGCCAGTAGGTAACAAGCAAGTCTATGATTTAACAATTCCAGAAACACACAATTTTGTTGCTAATGATATTTGTGTGCATAATACTGCATTTTGTCTTAACCTAGCTCATCATGTGGCTACTGTAGATAAACTACCAGTTGCTATCTTTAGTTTAGAAATGTCCAAGGAACAACTAGTACAAAGGTTATTAGCAGCAGAAGCGAAAATTGAAACTGGTTATTTGCGTAGTGGACGTATTAGTCAAAATCAATGGGACCCGTTAATTAATGCTATTAGTGTGCTTTCAGAAATGCCTATTTTTATTGACGATACACCAAATATTACAGTTACAGAAATGCGTTCCCAAGCACGACGTTTACAATCGGAAATGGGAGATAAAAAACTAGGATTAGTTATTATAGATTATTTGCAATTAATGGAAGGTGCGGGGGATAATCGCGTCCAAGAACTATCAAGAATTACTCGGAATATTAAAGGTTTAGCACGGGAATTAAATGTACCTGTAATTGCTCTTTCTCAGTTGAGTCGGGGAGTGGAAGCGCGGACAAATAAGCGTCCGATGTTGTCAGATTTAAGGGAATCGGGTTGTTTAACTGGTGATAGTTTGGTGATATTGGCAGATAGTGGTTTACAAGTGCCAATTAGGGAATTAGTGGGCAAATCTGGCTTTGCAGTTTGGGCATTAAATGAAACTACAATGAAATTAGAAAGGGCAATTGTGAGCCATGCTTTTTCTACAGGTATTAAGCGCGTATTTAGTTTAAAAACTCTATTGGGAAGGACAATTCAAGCAACAGGAAATCATAAATTTTTAACGATTTATGGCTGGAGAAGACTGGATGAGTTAAGTCCTAAACAACATTTGTGTTTACCTAGAGATTTGCCCGATTTTGGTAAAGAAAGCATGATTTATGCTGAGGCAAATTTAGGTGGAGAAAGAACTTTAAAAGTTGCCGAAGTTGTTCAATCAAAAGAACTAGTTAACCTTGCTAACAGCGATGTTTATTGGGATGAAATTGTTTCCATTGAACCTAGTTCAGACGCAGAAGTGTTTGACTTAACAGTTCCTGGTTTGCATAATTTTGTTGCGAATAACATCATAGTTCATAATTCCATTGAACAAGATGCGGATTTAGTAATTATGCTTTACCGTGACGATTATTATAACAGTGACACTCCTGATAGGGGGATTGCGGAAGTGATAATTGCTAAACATAGAAATGGTCCTACAGGTACAGTAAAGCTATTATTTGACCCGCAACTTACCAGATTTAAAAATTTAGCTGGACCTCATTAAGTTTTCCTGAATTGACTAGGTTAAAATAGAGGGTGTGTTGGGTTAAGTCACAACACACCTATTAATTTATGTTTACCATTCTACACATTGGTAGGGATTGTATGAATATCGGAGAACAAGTAGATACACTCCAATCCGAAATTGACCAGAAGAGACGGGAAATTCGGTCGGATAATTATTCAATGTCAATTGGTGAATTGATGAGTTTGTATCAGCAAGAGGAAATAGAAATTCATCCAGAATTCCAGAGATTTTTTCGTTGGTCTGATTATCAAAAAACCAAATTAATTGAGTCTATTTTATTGGGTATACCAATTCCACCTATTTTTGTATCTCAACGGGAAGATGGTATTTGGGATGTGGTTGATGGTTTACAAAGGTTGTCAACTATTTACCAGTTTGTAGGTATATTAAAGGATGAGAATGGCAAACAAATTCCTCCATTAACTTTGCAAAAAACTGAATATTTGCCTTCATTGGCTGGCAAAATATGGGAGGACAAAGAACATCCAGAGGGTTCTATTAAAGGATTTACTCCAGCCCAAAGATTGTTAATAAAAAGGGCTAAAATAGATGTGAATATTTTGATGAAAGAAAGCGACCCTTTTGCCAAGTATGAGCTTTTCCAAAGATTAAACACTGGAGGTTCAATAGCTACTTCTCAAGAATTGAGAAATTGTATTTTGGTCAGCTTAAATCCAGACCTGTATCGATGGATTAAACAGCTAAGTGAAAATGAAAACTTTCAGTCTTGCTTACCTTTGACCGAAAAATTAATCGATGAACAATATGACGTTGAAATTTTATGTAGATTTTTAGTTTTGCGGACAATTGATGAAAGCTTACTGAATAAAATTCCTGATGTCGATGCATTCTTTACAGAAAAAATTCAAGAAATAGCTAACAACCCTAATTTCGATTTCGAGGAAGAACAAGCTGCTTTTGAAAAAACGTTCCAGCTTTTAGGTGAATGCATGGGGAATGATAGTTTTAGAAAATATGATGTCAATAAAGAAAAATTTTCTGGAGGTTTTTTATTAGCACCTTTTGAGACAATTGCATTGGGAATTGGTTACAACTATCAGCAATATAATGCGACTTGTTTAAAACTTACACAGAAGATAGTAGAAATCTGGTCTCATCCAGAGTTTACATCTGCTTTCGGACGGGGTAGGGATGCTAGAACTCGATTACCTAAACTTGTTCCTTTAGGTCGTAAACTCTTTGCTTCATGAAAATTCGCACGCTGGAACATTTAAATCAGCGGTTAACGGATGATTTAATATGGAGAAAAAAAGAGATATCTGACTTAAAAATTTTGATAGAGATTAAAAGTTTTAGCTCTAGTAAACATAACGCTGTATTACGTAGTGGGGTAACACTTCTATATGCTCACTGGGAAGGATATATTGGAGGTGCTGCGACTAGCTATTTAGAATTTGTTGCTAGACAAGAATTAAGCTATGACGAATTAGCTATAAATTTTGTAGCTATAGCAATGAAAACAAAACTTAAGGACGCAACTGATACAAATAAGGCAACAATATTTACAGATGTTGCTAACTTTATGTTAACTCAAACAAATCAAAAAAGCTTAATTGATTATGAAAAGGTAATTTCAACAGCTTCTAATTTATCTTCTTCTATTTTACGTGAGATTGTCTGTCTTTTGGGTTTAGACTACTCTTTTATGAAACTAAAGAGGTCATCATTAACGAACAATTGCTGAAGCGCAGAAATGGAATTGCCCATGGTGAATATTTATCCCTTAATCGTGAAGAATATCAACAGTTGCATAATGAAATTCTAGCGATGATGCAACATTTTCGTACTCAGATTGAAAACAATGCCATCCAGAAATTATATTTACGGAATCCTTAGAGATTGTTTGGAAAGTCTAAAACGTTACTTAAAACCTCTCTGGTAAACCTCTCCTGTTTCCCCCAGGGGGTAGGGGGGTTAGGTTTGGGAGGTTTTAATGTTAATAACAATACTTTTCAAACATCCTCTTAGAGACCATTTATACAGTAAATATTAATTATATGGCTGTAGGGAGAAACCGGGTTTCTGAGACAGGTGCAAGATGTCTCATATCTTGCACCATTCTCAACAAGACCAAAAAAACCGGGTTTATAAACGAAAAATTAAGATTTTGAGACTGAGAGATTTGCAGTAAACCCGGTTTTTAGCCCAGGTGCAAGATGTGTGATGTCAGGTAATACCAAATCAAAAAATGTTTGCAACAGATCCAATTGTAGGGTGCGGAAACCGCACCCCTACCAACCAATCATCTGTCGCATTCTTTTTTCAAATTGGTATAATTTCCATTGTTCAATAATAAGCAAGCAATATCACAATGACACAATGCTGCACAACAATACAACTTACAAACATTTGCTCAACTCTTTTCCCCCACGCACCATAAATTCAGAAGCAGAACTAGAAAAAACTCAAGCGGTTATTGATGCTTTAATTGACAAGGGTAATCTAACTGAAGATGAAAGAGATTATTTAACTTTATTAGGCTTATTAATTAACGAATATGAAGAGACTCAGAAACTTATTCCAGATATTTGTGGTGTAGAAATTCTCAAAGTTTTTATGGAAGAACAAAATCTGAAACAAAAAGATTTAGTTACGATTTTCAAAACTGAATCAATTGTTTCTAGTGTACTGAACGGTAAACGGAAATTAACAGTTGAGCATATCCAAAAATTAGCAGATTTCTTCCATGTTTCTCCTGCTGTATTTTTTCCAATTAGTTCATCATGAGAGCAATTAATAAATTATTGGTTATTAGTTGTGACTAACTAATAACCAATAACAAATAACAATTAGCCAATCTTCAACAATTCCACATCAAAAATGAGGGTAGCATTGGGGGGAATTACACCACCAGCACCACGGGAACCGTAACCCAACTCAGAAGGAATGATGAGTTTACGACGTTCTCCTACTTTCATAGTACCGACTCCTTCATCCCAACCTTTGATTACTTGTCCGACACCAATTTTGAAACTAAAAGGACGTCCGCGATCGCGAGAACTATCAAATTTAGTTCCATCTTCTAGGGTTCCGGTGTAGTGAACAGTCACGTTTTGTCCCGGTGTAGGAGTCGCACCATCTCCCTCTTTGAGAACTTCATACTTAAGTCCCGAATCAGTGGTGATGACATTAGCATCAGACATTTTTTCTTTGCTCGCAATTAGGGTGTTGTTGTCGCTGACAGTTGTGGGTGCTGGGGTAGTTTCGGTAACTTGTGCTGTGACGGGAGTATCTTGTTTACCACCGTTAATTTGCGCTATAACCAAAACTACTACACAAACCAGCATGAAACCCACGCTGAGTAAAATCGCTTTCAAAATCTGTCCTCCCTTAACTGGTATGGATAGAAAAATTACCTGTAGGACAAAACTTAGTGTAAATCACAAAGCGCACCCTAACGCCATAGTTTATTTTCTAAATCCCGTACTTGACGTTCTAAACGGTCGATTCTACCCCGCAGTTCGTCCACCTCATTTTGACGTGCTACCCCTAAATCTTGCATCATATTGCGCATTTGTCGTTGCATTTGGGTTTCCCAGTTCCCCTGCTCAGACTTTAATTGTTCTACCATATCATCCATAACGGCTTTAGCTTGTTCGGGGTTGAGTTTCCCATCTTTTACCAATTGTTCGCTTGCTTCCTTGAGTTTTTCAGCCATTAAGGATGTTGTACCAATACCGAGCATTAATAACTGTTCCATCCAGTTGTTGTTATTCATACTGCCTTCCTTATGATTATTTTCAAATCAGCCATCTCTTATTTGTGAGTGTAGCCGATTAGGCTATGCTAGAAACTTAGTTACTCTAACTTACTCCTAACTTCATTGTCGCAAAGTCATACGGGGAATGAAAACGCATGGTGATTGAATTACTTAAGTTTAAAATCCCTCCTGAACAACGGGAAATATTTATCCAGAAGGATGCCGAGGTTTGGACAACTGCACTGGCTAAATATCCGGGTTTTCTGGGTAAGGAAGTGTGGATTAACCCCAATGACCCCAAAGAAGTAATAATGCTGGTACATTGGGCAAATCGCGAACAATGGAAGGCTATTCCCCAAATAGAATTGGATGCAATTGCAGAAGAATTTGACCAGTCTTTGGGATTTAAGTATGAAATGGTGGAATTTTCGGAATATCAAGTACGGAAATTTCCCCAAAAGTAGACGGTATTCCACACTCTGTTTTCTTAAGTGCAACTACCTCTTTGCAAAGCAATGGCTATGGGTATATTAGCAACCCGTTGTTCCAAACATTGAATTTGTTGTTTTACTTCTCTTAAAAAATAGCTAACTCTATCAATTTCCCCAGATTTTTGTGCTAATGAATCTACTTTTTCTTGTACTTCTCTTAAATCGAGGCTAACTCTGACTATTTCCTCAGACTTTTGTTCTAATAATTCAACTCTTTTTTCTACTGTTTCTGAATGATGGCGAACTGCGATAATTTCTTGAGATTTTTGTTCTAATAATTGTACTTTTTCTTCTACTTTTCGTAAGTTATCACGAATTGGAATCATCTCTTGAGATTTTTGTTCCAATAATTTGATTTTGTTTTGAGTTTCATGGCAGTTTTCGCAACCTTGATGATTTGGGAATTGTATTTCTGGTGTATTTATTGATAGTTGTTTTTGGTAGTTTTGTATCTCTGAGTGGAATTCTTGGCGCAGTTGTTTAACGTTTTCAATATCAGACTGTAATTCTTGGCGCAGTTGTTTAACGTTTTCAATATCAGACTGTAATTCTTGGCGCAGTTGCTGAACATTTTCAAGTCCTGATTGTAACTGTTGACAAACGAGTTGCACATTATTAATGCCTAATTGCCATTGATTGATAGTAGCTTGTGTTTCTTGAAACTGTTTATTTACATATGCCAAAGATGCTTCTATTTCTGTAAATGATTGATGATTTTCTTTGACACATTTTTCTACTCGTTGACGTTCTTGTTTAGCCTGCGTTAAAACATCATCAGCAATTTCTACTCCTTGTTGAATTGTTTTCCAAAGTTGTTGTAAATCTTGGGCAATTTGCTCATCTGTGTAACTAGTCATTGTTGCTTCTCCTTGCTGCAATTAAATTATCAATCCGAGATATAAAACCTTGACATAGCAGTGTAACTAAAGGTTGGGATGAATTTTCTGGATGATTAACTTCATCCCAAAAAGGAAGATTTTGTGGGGGATATTCATCATCCAAAAAAGTTCTTACTCTTGCTGCTTCATAAGGTAATTGTTTATTTTCTAAATCTTGAGCAATATTTGATAACAAACGTTGATATGCTGGTAAATTATTCTTTTTTAACTCAGACTTACGAATTTCGGCAACTGCTTGCCAAGATTTATCGATTGATCTGAGTAATAAACAACGTAAAGAAATATCTTGGATAGGTTGTTGAATTTCGGCATTTAAATCTTCTAGGGAATGTGTTTTTAGCAGTTTGATGGCTTCTTGTTCCCATTGATAAATTTCGTTTTCTGTGAGTCTTGCTAATTCTAAAGCTAAGTAAGTATCCCAATATAATAAAATTCCTCTATCTGTTTGACAACGCTGTAATAAACGTTCTTTGACATCAGATGTAATTTGACTTAAATCTACATCACTTGCTAATTCTAGAATCCAATTTTTAGCTGTTTCAACATTAACTTCTTCACATTCTGCAAAGTAATTGTGACTCTGTTTTATCTGTGCTAGTCTTTTTAATTCATCTTCAGTTACCACTACTAGTAACCGGGAACGAGCACGAGTCAGCAAAGTATACCATTGAAAACTTTCTTGTAATGTTGGTTCATGTTCATTTGTTCCTGCAAATAGACAGAAAGCAACACAAGCTTCAAATTCTCTACCCTTGGCTTTTTCTGCATTGAGAATTAATAAGTTTTCATATTGATTAAATTCCTCATGATTATTATTTGTGAGAACTTTGACAGCATTAGCTAAATTACGCAATAAATAACGCTGATTTTCGGTATCTTCCGCTTGATTGGCTAATTCATGTAAAAAATTATTTGCTTCTTGTTGAGTTGAAAACTTTAATAACCGGACTGGTTCACCAATTTCAAATGCATCTTCTGGATTTGGAGGTTGTGGTAAGGTTTTACCCTTGAGTTCGGAAGTAATTTTTTGTGCTATTTGTAAGAAATTATTAGCAAACTTCAAAATATGATATGAGTTTCTATAATTTATCTTTAGTTCTATAGGTCTCTGATTTATATCTAGTCCAGTCCAGAAGAAATTTGTCGGTTCAATTCTTTGATTTAAATCTCCCAATAACCACAAATAAGTCGGATGATGATTAAGTGACCATTCTTGACAGATTGTTATTAGTGCTTGTAACTCACTAAGTAAATAATCTTGTGCTTCATCTATTATTAAAATCGTTTTTTTACTATTTGCAGGAAATGGTGGTGGATTTTGTTTTAGTTTTTGAGCAATTTGCAAACGACATTTTTTTGCAGATAATTTTTTTAAAAAATCCTGGGGTTTAATTCTTTCTTCAAGTTTTGTAATCCGCTCTTTAAAATATTGAAATAGAGGATTTTTACGGTGTCTGGAGTTTTCTTCTTTATCAAGTACAAAACTTTGATAAAGTAAAACATCTGTCTTGTTAATTTCAATTTTGCGTCTACTCCATAATCCAGCATCTTTTAAAGCTTGAAATTCCTGTTCTGCGGTAGCTAAATTATTGTGGAGTTCGGGAGCGATTTTACTCAGCCATTGTCTAAAAGTACCTAACCAGAAATTATCCTGATTTAATAGCTGTTTAACTTCAGAATATGCTGAAATATCTTGGCGTAGTTCTTCTGGCACAATTAACATTGTGTTCCAAAATTCTCGATATTTTTCACAAGCAAATAAAGTTGCACAGACAGTTTTACCAGTTCCTGGTGCGCTTTGCACAATGGTAAAATGTCTATTTTCATTTTCTAAATAGATGTTTTCATTAGATAAGAGAGGTTTTAATTCATTTCTCTGGTAATTGGTCAAGATTGGAGAATAACGATAACTGTTATATACAAATTTGTACCAGTCAAAATCTGTTTCAAAATTCCAATAGTAAGCGGGATTTTCAGCTAATTCTTTGCCTTGAGGATTTAGTAGTTCTCTTTTTTGTAGTTGTTCTTCATGAGCAATCTCTTCATTAAATACCTCTGTAATAAATTCGTAATTATCCACATCAATTTTTCTCAATTCACCACGATAAACATCTCTTCGATGTCCAACTTTAATAATTAAAATATCATTGCTATCTTTTTTCCAAATAACACGTACATCACCCTTTCTAGTTCTGCGGAGATGTTCATATCCTGTGAGATGTTGAGTGTTTGTATCATTTCCTTGACTCAAACTACGTAGAATTTGATAAACTATTTCCGAAGTTTGATATGGCAATTTCTGTATTTCCCGTAGTGCTGCACGAATAATTTTTACTTGTGGCATATGTTAAGAATTTCCCTGATATTATTGTTACCTCCTTATTGTTCCCGTGTAAGTTGAGATTTTATTCAACCTTTTGATTTTGGTATGGGTGAGTTATAGCGGATTGAAACTAGGTAGAATACACCCCTCCCCAAGGTGAGGCTAAAAACCAGGTTTTTTTGGGTAAAATATCCACAATTTTCGTACTTCCTTGAGAAGAAACCCGGTTTCTCGGAACTGTACGAGACTCCCTTTCTAAGAGGATGTTTGAAAAGTATTGTTATTAACATTAAAACCTCCCAAACCTAACCCCCCTATCCCCCCTTCCCTACAAGGGAATGGGGGTTTCAAAGCCTCTCTCCTAGTAGGAGAGAGGTACTCTACGAGAAGCCGCTACTCTACGAGAAAGCTACGCTAACGCGTCTATGGAGAGAGGTTTTAAGTAAGCTTTTAGACTTTCCAAACATCCTCTAACGGGAAGATGTATGTTAATGCGGATGGGGTTCTTGTATTCCAGGGAAGAAACTTCTGATTTACATAAACCGTATTTTCAACTATAGCAATCCTAAATCATTTGTAAAAATTGAGAACCCCGACTTCTTAAAAAAGTTGGGGTTCTGGACAGAATTTTTACAGATAAAATAAGAATGCTATGTATATTTTCATTTTTGTCAAACCGATATTTTCGCGAAAATACTGATAAACTCGTTATAATCTAGGTAAAAAATAGATATAAAAATTATGCTAGTAATAGATGATTTGTTGATAGCGTGGGGAGTTAGTACTACTGCTAGGTTTCTGTTTCAACCAGTGATGCAACAATTTGCTCAAGATTTAGCTAAGGATTTAGCAAAAGATGTATTAAAAGATGTATTAAAAGGTATTCCTAGTCAGTTGTTACAATCCCTAGGAAAAGATGATATTCAAATTGCTGCGGGTAAGGCTGTTAAGGAATTTCTAGAATTGGTACAAAATGATTTAGAAGATAGTGGTTTATCAGAAACAGAAATCGAAGAATATAATCAGCCTTTAAAGAAGTTTTTGGATAATAAAAATGTTAAAGAGATTTTGGGTAGTGTTTTTAATAGTCTATTAAAACAGAAATCTAAAATTTTAGATACGAAGAGATTAGAACAAATTTGGTATGAATTAGATTTGTTACCTCTTCCAGATGATTTTAATTGGAGAAGACTGGGGAAGAAATATATCGTCAAAGTTGAAGAAATTATCAGGGATACCGATAGTTTAAGCAATATACTTGATTCCAAAAATATGGGAATGATTGCGGAAGCTACCAAAGAGACAGCAGGAATTATTCCTGAGTTTGATTTAGAGAAATATCAAGAAGCAATTCAAGAATGCTATGGTAACCTGCGATTAGATAGTTTAGATACTAGCGGTTATGCTTATAACGAACTCAAGTTATGGAGAATATTTATTGCTCAAAATGTGCGGGAAGTCCATGAAGTCTTGCCACAAATTCATGAAATTCCTAAAGAACATCTCAGACGACTGCGAGAAAGTAACGAAATAGAAGGGGAAATTGAACTACAAGCTGAAGAATTAGAAAGCTACAAACGGGTTTATTTGGAAAAGCCAATTACTTCAGTATTAGATATAGTTAATGACAAGCAAAGTTATAAATATATAGTGATATTAGGTGACCCTGGTTCGGGGAAATCTAGTTTATTGCAATATTTAGCATTAAATTGGGCAGAATCACCTTTAAATAATGTGATTTCCCAGCCAATTCCTTTACTGATTGAACTACGTACTTATATGCGGAATCAGAATGAAGGACATTGCAAAAATTTTCTCGAATTTTGTCATCAAAGTCCTGGTTCACTCCATCATCTCAATCAACATCAATTGCACGAACAACTCAAAGCTGGTAAGGCTTTGGTGATGTTTGATGGTTTAGATGAAGTATTCGATTCGGCAAAGCGCGAGGATATAATTACTGATATTCATCGCTTTACAAATGAGTATCCTGATGTGCAGGTAATTGTCACTTCTCGCGTCATTGGCTATAAACCCCAACGATTGCGAAATGCAGAATTTCGTCACTTTATGTTGCAAGATTTAGAGACAGAACAAATTCAAGATTTTATTTATCGCTGGCATCAATTAACTTTTAATAATCCCATTGATAGAGAGATAAAAAAAGAGCGTTTGCAAAGAGCAATTGATACATCTTCAGCGATTCAAGAATTAGCTGGAAATCCCTTATTGCTGACAATGATGGCAATTCTAAATCGTAACCAAGAATTGCCCAGAGATAGACCAGAACTTTATCATCAAGCATCGCGGGTACTGCTTCATCAATGGGATGTAGAACGGGCTTTAATAGAAGATAAACGGTTAGATCCAAAAACCATTGATTACAAAGATAAACAGGCAATGTTGCGTCACGTTGCCTATCATATGCAAACCAGTGAAAAAGGTTTGGCTGGTAATTTGATTAGTGCTGGTCATTTAGAAAAGATTTTGACTGGTTATTTAAAAAGCATCGAAGTTGATAAACCCAGAGAAATTGCTAGGGTGATGATTCATCAGTTGCGAACTCGCAACTTTATGTTATGTTTTTTGGGTGCAGATTACTATGCTTTTGTGCATCGGACATTTTTAGAATACTTCTGTGCTTGGGACTATGTTCTCAAATTTGAAAAGTTTAAAACTCTTACTATTGAAGAACTGAAAACAGAGGTTTTTGGCAAGCACTGGCAGGATGAATCTTGGCATGAAGTCTTGCTGTTGATTGCCGGGATGATTGATACCAGATTTGTTGGTGAACTGATTGATTATTTAATGAGTTTGGATGGAGAAGAAGAGAAGTTTACTAACATTTTCTTAGCAGCGAATTGTCTGGCAGAAGTGAGAAATCGCTCAGTAATTGGTTTAACTGCAACTCAATTGCTTAAACAGCTAAAAGATTTAACTCAATATAATCTGAATTATGATTATTATTTTTCAGTTAATATGCGAGGATTGTCATTTGATTCCAAAATTCCTACCCAAGCGGTTACAGCAGTCGCTACAACTTGGAAAGATGATCGAAATACATTTTTATGGTTGAAACAACGCGCTACCGATGATAAACATCAGTATGTGCGACGTGCTGCGGTGCAGGAATTAGCAAACGGATGGAAGCATGAACCCGATACTTTACCTTTCCTCAAACAATGTGCTACCTCTGATGATGCGAGTGTGCGACCTGTAGCACTACAGGAATTAGCAAAGGGATGGAGGGAAGATGCAGATACTTTAACCATAATCAAACAACGCGCTACCGATGATAAACATGAGTATGTGCGAGGTGCTGCGGTGCAGGAGTTAGCTAAGGGATGGAAGCATGAACCTGATACCTTTACCATAATCAAACAACGCGCTACCGATGATAAACATGAGTATGTGCGAGGTGCTGCGGTGCAGGAGTTAGCTAAGGGATGGAAGCATGAACCCGATACTTTACCTTTCCTTAAACAATGTGCTATCTCTGATGATGCGAGTGTGCGACCTGTAGCAGTACAGGAATTAGCAAAGGGATGGAAAGATGAACCCGATACTTTACCTTTCCTCAAACAATGTGCTACCTCTGATAATGCGACTGTGCGAGGTGCAGCAGCGCTGGAATTAGCACGGGGATGGAAGGATGAACCTGATACTTTACCTTTCCTCAAACAATGTGCTACCTCTGATAATGCGACTGTGCGAGGTGCAGTAGTGCAGGAATTAGCACGGAGATTTAAACATGACCCCGATACTTTAACCATTCTCAAACTACGCGCTACCGATGATGAAGATGAGTATGTACGAGGTGCTGCGGTGCAGGAATTAGCAAAGGGATGGAAGGACGACCCTGATACCTTAACCATACTCAAACTACGCGCTACCGATGATGAAGATGAGTATGTGCGAGGTGCTGCGGTGCAGGAATTAGTAAAGGGATGGAAGAATGAACCAGGAATGTTTGACTTTTTCTACAACTGCGCTATCTATGACCCATTTGAAGGTAACTCCGATCCGTTTAAAAAAAACCCCCGGGGAATCGCACTGGAGGTAATTATCAAGCAATATCGCACCCATCCCCAAACTTTACCACTATTACGGGATAGAGCCAAACATGACCCAGATAAGAAGGTGCGGGAGTTTGCGAACAAAAAATTGGCAGAATTAGAAGCACCGGGAAGGGAATAGTTACCACAAAAACCTCACCCCGCAAGGAAATTAATTTCCTTGCTCACAAACTAAGTCATCTTAAGATGACTAAATAACCTAGATTTTCTTGAGTCTACTTCACTAAACTTGGTTTATTGGTTCCTTGAAATTGATTTCAAGGTGGGTGAGTAAGATAATATCAAAAACTATGAATAC
>JAAUYD010159509.1_pt1 | contig 35893 bp, 30 predicted proteins | sample 7278101 | NCBI WGS metagenome assembly JAAUYD01 (sample SAMN14350128, study PRJNA611818) | marine sediment metagenome | isolation source: surface marine sediment (0.6m) | place: French Polynesia: Moorea | collected 2018-08
CGTGTCGATGGTGGGGCTGCTCCACGACGCCGGTCGGGTTACCGGCGTGCAGCTCGAGGTCGACGGCGAGCTGCGCTGCATCGCCGCCCGCGCCGTGATCGGTGCCGACGGCGTCGTGGAGCAGCCCCACCATCGACACGCCGTGGCGCACGTCGGCACCGGCGTCGACGGCGGCGTCGACCAGGGTCCGGTCGAGCAGCGTGCGACGCGGCGAGTAGAGGCCGTCGACGTCGCCACGGGCGGGGACGTCGATCTCGACGAGGTCGTCGCCGTAGTGGAACACGACCCGGCTCGCGACGGGCGTCCCGCCCTTTCGGATCGCGTCGAGGACGCCCCAGCGGCTGAGCTGCAGCACGCCGGCAGGTGCGAGCGAGTGCGTCGACAGCGTGTCGGAGCCGTAGGCCGTGCGATCGACGGCGAGGACCGAGAGCCCGCGACGGGCGAGCAGCATCGCAGTCGAGGCACCCGCGGCGCGGGCACCGACGACGACGACGTCGTAGGACGGACGGATGGGGAGATCGGTGCGATTGCTCATGACGTCGATGGTGGAGGAATCTGCCCGGCGAGGCTTGGAGACGGCTTGACGACGTCGTGGAGAAACCCCTGCACGAACCTCCAGAGCTTCTCCACACGGGCTCCAAGACCTGCGAGCCACGGCTCCGTACGGTCGACGTATCGGCCCAGTCGAGACATCACCCGGGTCGACCACATCGACGACCAGCGTCGACCCGACGTCCTCAGGAGCACGCACCATGAACCACCACCCCACCCACGACCAGACGGCTCACCCGGCCACCGAGGGGCCGGTCCGCCGGTCCGTCACCAGCTACACGACAGTCGGCAACACGCTGACGCCGACGAGCCGCCCCGTCCCCGAGCGCCTGATCGGCATCTGGGCCCACCCCGACGACGAGGCCTACCTCTCGGCGGGCCTCATGGCGCGGGTCGTCGGGAGCGGTGGCTCGGTCACGGTGCTGACGGCGACGCGCGGCGAGAAGGGCACCGACGACCCCGCCGACTACGACCGCGACCACTTCGCCGCCCTGCGCGAGGCAGAGCTGCGAGCGAGCCTTGCCGAACTCGGCGTGCACGACGTGCGGTTCCTCGGGCTGCGCGACGGCGAGTGCGACCTGGTCGACGACGAGACCGTCGTCTCACGGATGGTCGACGTCATCGAGTCGGTGCGTCCCGACGCGATCGTCACGTTCGGGCCCGACGGCATGACCAACCATCCCGATCACCGGGCGATCTCGCGCTGGGCGACCGAGGCATGGCGCCGGGGCGGCCACGGCGAGCTGCTGTACGCAACGGTGACGCACGACTTCGTCGCCCTGCATCGCGTCATGCACGACCGCCTCGGCGTCTACGCCGACTTCGGCGGCGAGGGCCCCGCCTCGGTCTCGCGGTCGCGGATCGCTCTGGAGTGCGCGCTCGACGAGGCCGAGCTCGATCGCAAGCGCCGGGCACTCGCCGCGCACGCCAGCCAGACGACGGCGCTCGCATCGATCATGGGCGAGGACACCTACCGCACGTGGTTCCGCGCCGAGCGGTTCCGGCGGCCGACTCGGTCCGAGATCGAGCACTGCCCGGTGCCCGTGTGGATGCAGAAGGCCGAGCGGCCCGCCGAGCTGGTCGGTGCCACGTGATGAGCACCGCCCTCGTCGACGCCTCGCCACAGGCGACGACGACCACCCGGGCGGCCTTCGCCGACGGTGTCCGCGACATCACGCCGATGGTCCTCGGCGTCGTGCCGTTCGGGTTCGCCATCGGCGCGGCGATCACCACGACGTCGCTGTCGCTGCTCGAAGGTTTCGCCAGCGGCCCCCTGGTCCTCGCCGGCGCCGCACAGCTCACGACCGTGCAGATGCTCGATGCGGGTGCGGCACCGCTGGTCATCGTCCTCTCGGCCGTGATCATCAACGCCCGTCTCCTGCTGTACAGCGCATCGCTCGCTCCGTGGTTCCGGCGCGAGCCGCTCGGCCGGCGGATGTTGCTGGCAGTTCCCGTGGTCGATCAGCTCCATTTCACCTGTCTCCCGCGATTCGAACGCAACGATCTCGATCGGTACGGACGGATCGCCTACTACACGGGCGCGTCGGCGTGGCTGACCACGGCCTGGATCGGCAGCCAGTCGGTCGCGATGCTCGCGGGCGCACGCCTCCCCGACTCACTCGGGCTCGAGGTCGCCGCGCCGCTGGCACTGGTCGGCCTGCTCGCCAAGTCGACACCTGACAAGCGGTCGGGCGCTGCCGCGGTGGTCGCCGGCGCGGTCGTCCTGGCCGGTGCCTGGTTGCCGTTCCAGAGCGCCGTCATCGCTGGCGCGCTGGCGGGGATCGCGACCGCCGGCATCGGCACGAAGGCCGACCGATGAGCACCTGGCTCGTCCTCCTCGGCGTCGCGGCGGGCACCTATGCGATGCGCGCCAGCATGTTCGTGCTGCTCGGCGACCGCTCGCTGCCGGCATGGACGGCGCGGCCGATGGCGCTCGTGGCGCCCGCTGCGGTCGCCGCCCTCGTCACGTCGATGTTGTTCGCTGCCGGCGGCGGCCGAGCCACACTGCCGGAGCTGGCCGCGATCTCGACGGGCTTCGTCGCCGCTCGCCGCAGCGGCAACGTCATGCATGCGTTCTGCGCGGGCATGCCGGTGTACTGGCTGCTCACCGCAGCGCTCGGCTGACGCACCGCTCGGCCGCACCGCGACCCTCCCGCGAAGATGACGTCCGTGACCCATCGCTTCGCCGACGTCGAGGTCGACACCGAGGTCCAGGAGATCCGAGTCGCCGGCAACATCGTGCCCGTCGAGCCGCAGGTGTTCTCGGTGCTCGTGCACCTCATCGAGCACCGCGAGCGGGTGGTGCCCAAGGAGGAGCTCCTCGACGAGGTGTGGGGCAGCAGGTTCATCAGCGCCGCAGCGATCACCAGCCGCATCAAGTCGGCCCGCAAGGCGGTCGGTGACACCGGGCGCGACCAACACACGATCCGGACGGTGCACGGTCGCGGCTATCGCTTCATCGCCGATCTCGTCGGTGTGGACGACGACGCGCCCGTCGCGCCCCCGCCGGAGCGCCGCGGCGATCGCAGCGACGCCGAACCCGACGACCCCGGCGGCATCCGAACGGACCGGACGCTCGACGAGACCTGGCCGATCACCGGTCGTGACGACGAGTTGTCGACCGTCCTCACGGCATTCGAGCGGGGTCGGATCGGCGGCGTGCTCCTCACCGGTCAGGCCGGTCTCGGCAAGACACGGCTGGCACGGGCGGTGCTCGAGGCGGCGACCGCGGCCGGCCACCCCACCGCGCGGATCAACGGCCATGCGAGCGCGAAGGACGTGCCGCTGGCAGCGGTCGCGCACCTCCTACCGACCGACGTGACCGATGTCGCGGGATATCAGGGCGATCTGGCCCGCACGGCGCTGTTCCAGCGCGCCCGGCGCGCCGTGGAGGCGCTCGCCGACGGCCGGCGGCTGGTCCTGATGGTGGACGACGTCGAGCGCGTCGACACGCTGTCGCAGGCATTGATCGGCTCGTTGATCTCCGGTGGCTCGGTCTTCGCGGTCATGACCCAGCGATTGGACGGCGACGAGCTGATCGCCATGGACCACCTCGTCCGCAGTGGCGACGTCATCGACGTGCCGCTGCCGCCGGTCGCCGACGACCAGCTGACCGCACTGTTGTCGAGAGTGCTCGGCGGGCCGGTGCAGCCCTCGACGACCGAGGCGCTGGTCGCCGCTGCCCGGGGCGTGCCGGGGGTGCTCCGCCAGCTGGTCGAGGCATCGGTCGACGCCCGGCAACTCGTGAACAACAGGGGCGTCTGGCGCCTGACCGGCCGCATCACCACACCCAACGACATGGGTGCAGCGATCACCGATCGGCTCGACCGGCTGCAGCCCGAACAGCGCGACGCACTCGAGTTGGTCGCATTGGCCGGCGACCTCGATCTCGACGTCGCCTTCTCGCTGATCGACGACGAGGTGCTCGACCAGCTCGAGCTCGAGGGCATGATCTCGGTACGCGAGGTCGGGACGTCGGCGCGTCTCCGCGTCTCGCACCCCCTGTTCGGCGAGATCCTCGGCTCCCGCGTGACGCCGCTGCGCGACCGTCGCCATCGTCAGCGCCTGGCCGAGGCGCTCGAGACGAGCAGCCCGACGAGCGCCGCAGACCGGCTCCAGCTCGTGCAGCTCCGACTCGGGTCGGACGCCGAGGTCGACGACGCGCTGCTGATCGAGTCGGGGACGCTGGCGGTGATCGAGGGCGACAGCGGGCTCGCGATCCGGCTGCTCGAACGCGTCCCGGCCGAGCGGCGCACGGCGCGGCACGCCCAGCTCTACGGCGAGGCCCTGTACATGCGCGGGCGGTTCGACCAGGCGGGCGAGGTCTGGGAGGGCATCGACCTCGACGACCTCGACGCCGACGATGCGGCGTTCGTCGTCAGGCGGATCGCGACGTGGATGTTCTACGGCACCTGGCGCCACGACGAAGCACTGGCCTTCCTCGACCACCACATCGCCCGGTTCGACGGCGAGGCGAGAGCGACCCTTGATTCGTACTGGACCACCGTCGCGGCGCTCGACGGACGGCGCCCAGACGAGGTGATCGAGCGGGCGGACGCCGGGCTCGCCGACGCCACCGGTCACCGGCGTGTGGACTACCTGGAGGGCGCGGCGATGGCGCACTTCACGCGCGGCGAGTACGTCGCAGCCCTCGAGCGGCTCGAGCAGTGCCAAGCGGTCATCGCCACGCTGTCGCGCACACTGACGTGGACGGGCCCGGCGTACGCGCAGTTCGTCGAGATCCTCACGCTCACCGAGCTCGGCCGTGCCGAGGCCGCGTGGGATGCGTTCGATCGCTACGTCGGCCACGGGTCGCCGCCCCCGTTCGGATTCGTCGCCATCGCCGCAGGGCGCCTCGCCCTCTTGACGGGACGCTGGCAACAGGTGCTCGACTGGCTCGACCCGCACATCCACATCTGCGAGGCACTCGGGATCACGACCAACAGCCGGCCACTGCAGGCCTCGACCGGCCTCGCCGCAATCCAGCTCGGCGACGACGAACGGGCCCGGCAGGACGCTGACGAGATGCGTCACGACTATCCGGCGGCGACGAACACGACGTCGCTCGACATGCGCTGGGCGGTCGCCGGCATCGACGCCGTCGACGGCGATCGCGAGCGCGTGGTCGACGAGCTGCTCGCGCTGGCGGGGCACGCGGGCGACCACGGCAACCGCTACATGGAGTCGATGCTGCTCGCCGCCGCGACCTGTGCGGGCGGCGCGCCGGCCACGCACGCGCGGCTCGCCGAGCTGTCACTCGTCGTCGACGGAGAGCTGGCCCAGCTCAGGGCTGCAGCGGCGGCCGCGCTGGCCGGCGACGGTGCGGTCGCCCAGGTCGCCGACGGCTTCGACGACCTGGGCCTCGTGTGGGAGGCCACGGCCCTGCGCCGCGCCGGCGAGTTGCTGGCGTGATCCGGCACTGACAGCCCGTCGGCGATCGGCAACAATGGCTGCGTGATCGCCAGGTTCGCGGCGTACGAGGTCGACTTCGATCGCGTGGAGATCCGCGCCTCGGGCGAACTGGTGCCCGTCGAGCCGCAGGTCTTCGACGTCCTCGCCTACCTCATCGAGCATCGCGATCGGCTCGTCACCAAGGAAGAGGTGCTCGACAACGTCTGGGGCGACCGTTTCGTCAGCGAGTCGGCGCTCACGAGCCGCATCAAGTCCGCCCGCCAGGCCGTCGGCGACAGCGGCCGAGCCCAGGAGATCATCAAGACGGTCCACGGCCGCGGATACCGGTTCGTCGCCGAGGTCGAGCTGACGGAGGCGGCGGCCACGCCCGAACGCGAGGCCGCCCCGGCCGTCGGACTGCACGACGGCCCCGACGGCGACGCGCCCGAGCTCGACTCACGGTGGCCCCTCGTCGGGCGTCACGACGAACTCGACGAACTCGACCAGTGCTTCCGCGACCCGGCCCGCAACGGCGTGCTGCTCACGGGACCGATCGGCGTCGGCAAGACCCGGCTGGCCCGCGAGGCGGTCGAGCGCGCCGGATCCGCGGGCTACCCGACGATCCAGATCAGCGGGCACGCCGAGTCCGAACAGATCCCGCTGGCGTCGCTCGCCCACCTGATGCCCGCCGACGTCATCGAGGCCGGCGCCCAGGACGGCGACCTGGCGCGGGCGAGCGTGTTCCAGCGGGCGCGGGCCGCGCTCGAGGACCTGTCGGCCGGCAGCCGGCTCGTGATGATGGTCGACAACGCCGATCACATCGACGAGCTCTCGGGCGCACTGATCGGCTCGCTCGTCGGGTCGGGCTCGGTGTTCGCGATCATGACCCAACGGACGGCGCCGGGCGACGCGCTCGTGCTCGACGAGCTGATCCGCAGCAACCAGGTCAGGCATCTCGAGCTCAGCCCGCTCGACGACACCGATCTCGACGTACTGCTGTACCGGGTGCTCGCGGGCCCGATCGACCTCGGCAGCCTCGCCCAGCTCACCGAACTCTCGCGGGGCCTGCCCGGCGCACTCCAGCAGCTCGTCGAGGCGTGCCTCGCCACGCACTCGCTCGACCGACAGGCAGACGTCTGGCGGCTCGTGGGGCCGATCCAACCGGCCGCCGGTCGCCCGGGGCACGACCGACTCGTGATCTCCGATCTCGAACCCGCCGTGCTAGCAGGAGCCGAGCTCCTGGCGGTCGCCGGCGAGCTCGACCTCGACGTCGCGACCGATCTGGCCGGCGCCGACGTCCTCGACACGCTCGACCGCGCCGGGCTGCTGGCGCTCACCGAGACGAGCGACGGTCCGCGCGTCTCGCTCGCCCATGGCCACGTCTCGCTGCTGCTCGCCGAGAGCCTCGGCCCGCTCAGGGCGCGCCGTCACAAGCACCGGCTGATCGCAGCGCTGTCCGGCGAGGCGGTGTCGCAGCTCGACCGGCTGCGCCTGATCAGGTGGTCGGTCGAGACCGGCGACGCCCCGCCGCGCGACCAGGTGCTCGAAGCGGCACACCACGCGGTCGCCAGGGCCGACGGCACCAGTGCCGAGGTGTTGCTCGACCATCTCGACGCGACCGAGCCGGGTGGCGACGCCCGTCAGCTCCGCGCCGAGCTGCACTTCCGTCGCGGCCAGATGAACATCGCCGAACGCCTCCTCGAGGAGATCTCCGGCCACGACGTCGACCCGACCACGGCGGCGACCGTGTTGCGGCGTCGAGCCACGATCCAGTTCCACGTTCGGGCCCGGTTCGACGAGGCGCTGGGCCTGCTGGCCGAAGGCGAGGCGTCGTTCGACGAGCCGGTCCGCTCGTTGATCACCGCGCACTCGATCGGCCTGCAATCGTTCCTCGGGTTCGCCGACAGCGTGATCGAACGCGCCGCCACCGTGCCGGACGACCTCGACGGACCACCCCGCCTCGAGGTGACGCGGGGCCTCGCCCAGGCTCATCTCTTGCGCGGCGAGATCGGGGAGGCGCTGCGCCTGCTCGACGAGCACGACCGGGCCTCGGCTGCGCTGCCGCCAGGCGCGGCGCAGGCCGGCGCCGAGGTGTCGACCTCGATCGCGGTCACCTGCCACCTCAACCGTGGCGATCTCACGACGGCCAGCGATCTGGTGCGGACCCACCTGCCGTTCGGGAAGCGCACGATGCTGGCCTGGCTCCCGATGGCCGCTGCACGGTCCGAGCTCGCCGCAGGCCGTGCCCGGGCGGCGCGCGAGTTGATCCTCACGCCACTCGCCGCGGTCCGCAGCCAGAACCTCATCCACGCCGAACCGCAGATGACCGCACTGCTCGCCCACGCCAACGCCCGCCTCGGCGACGTCGAGCCCGCGCATCGCCAGGCCATGATCGCGCTCGAGTCGGTGGACGATCTCCGAGGCCAGCTCCGGTGGTCGCTGGTGCTCTCGGTCGGCGAAGTGCTGGCGGCGGTCGGCGACAGCGCGACCGCCCTCGACCTCCTCCTCCCGAACGCGGACGAGGCGCACGATGTCGGCGCCATCGTCACCGAGGCGCAGCTGCTCGCCTCGGCGGCGATGTTCGGGGCCGCGGCCGAGGTCGTCGATCGGCTGGATGGGCTCGCGCCGGCGATCGAGGGCGACATCTGGCCGGTCCGGGCCCGCCACGTCCGGGCCATCGCCGACGGAGCCGACCCCGAGGAGTTTCGACGAATCTCGTCCGAGTACCGCCGGCTCGGCAACAACTGGTTGGCCGACATCAGCGATCGCGCAGCTCACACCGCCTGACCTGATCGAGCGGTCCGATCCGGTCAGCCGGCCGAGAAGAGGCGGGCCTCGGTGCCTTCCCGCATCACGTCTGCGATCAGCCGGTACAGCTTCATCCAGGCCGCTTCGTGCTCGTCGTCCCAGTCGTCGATGCACGACCGCAGCGCGGCGATCAACGCCTGTCCGACTGGCACGTAGTCGTTGCCGGTCACGCCGTACTCGACGTGGCGCCGGCCGAGCTCGGAGGCTCGTTCGACGAAGTCGCCGAGCCCGTCGTCGATGCTGGTCGCGGCCTCGATCAGGAAGCCCAACTCGTCGACGAGCTTGCCGCGCTGGGCCACGAGATCGTCGGGAAACAGCGAACGCGTCGCCGGCGCCAGCTCGAACAAGGTTGCGTAGAACGTCGTGGCGAAGGCGTCGGCAAGGTCGTGCATGACCTGGCCGTCACCTCGGATGATCGCGAGTTCGTCCGGCGTCACACCGTCACCGTATCGCCGGCGGTGCGGCCGACTCCGAGACGAACGGCGAGGTGCCGAGCGAGCGCCTCGGCGTCGACGCCGACGCCGTCGATGAACGTCGACTTGCGGGTCCGCATCAGCGGCAGACCGAGCAGGTACAGCCCCGGGCTCTCGTGCACGATGCCGCCGTCGTGGGGAATCGTGCCGTCCGCGCGCACGACCGGCAGGTCGAGCCACGAGTAGTCGGGCCGGTAGCCGGTCGCCCAGAACACGGAGTTGATGCCGTCGAGATCCACGGCGCTCGCCTCAGAGCCGATGTGCACCGTCGCCGGCCGATCGATCGGGTCGATCTCGCGGTCGAGACCGTTGTCGGCGGCCCATCGGTCGATGCGGTCGAGCAGGCGGGTCTGGGAGGCATCGGCGGCTGCCACGGCAGCCGAGAGGCCGCTGTCGACCCGGACGTGTCCGAGTCCGAAGCGCTCGACGCGTCCGGTCAGCCGAACGCCGATCCGTTGCAGCTCGGCGAGATCGAGCGTGCGACCGTCGTCGGAACCGACCAGCTGCAACGACGGCTCGCGCCGTGCGGCATCGAGATCGCGGATCGTGTCGTACCCCCGCGAGAGGGTGCCCATCATGTCGAGCCACTCGTGGATGTCGAGCCCTCGGTACCGGCGCGGGATCCTCGTGTGGGCGCCGACGGCGAGCGTCACGGGACGTCCCGACTCGTGCAGTTCGCGTGCGAGTTGCACGCCGGACGCCGATGCGCCGACGACGAGCACGCCGCCCTCGGGCATCTGGTCGGGCCGCCGGTAGTGCTTGGGGGTGATCTGGAAGAGGCGGCTCGGCGCTGCGGTGGCGACGTCGGGGATGGCGGGGGTGGCGCAGGCCCCGGTGGCCGCGACGAGGAACCGGCACGAGATCGTGCCGCGGGTGGTGTCGAGCAGGTAGCCGTCGTCGGTGGGGCGGGCGGAGACGACCGTCGTCTCGTCGAGCACCGGCGCATCGATGATCCGGGCGTACTCGGCGAAGAACCGTGCGACCTCGGGCATCGACATGAAGCCGTTGGGGTCGTCGCCCTCATAGGCGTGACCGGGGAGGCGGGTCATCCAGTTCGGCGTCAGCAGCCGGAGCGAGTCCCAGCGCTCGCTCTGCCACCGCTCGGCGATGCGGCCGCGCTCGAGCACGAGGTGGTCGATGCTCAGTTCGGTCAGGCAGCGGCTCATCGCGAGGCCTGCCTGGCCGGCACCGACCACGACGGCGGTGGTGCTGAATGATGGCGCTGGGCTGGAGTGGTGGATGCTCATCTCGGGTCTCGCTGGGGTGATCGACGGAGGGGTGGTTCGGGGGGCTTCGTGGGACGCCGCTGCGGTGACCGGGCGAGGGGACCCGGTCACCGGCGGCGTCGGGTCACTTCGCCGAGACGCTGATCTCGACGGGGGTGGCGCCGGTCAGGATGTCGTAGACGGCCGAGCGCCTCTGCGACTGGGCGACGAGCGCCTCGATCTCCTCGGCGCCGGCGTCGGCGTCGATCTCGAACGAGACTCGCACCCCGCTGTAGCCGTTGCGGACGTCGCGGTCCATGCCGAGGATGCCCTGCAGGTCCATGTCGCCCTCGATCACCGACGTGACCGAGTTCAGCGTGATGCCGCGGTTGGCGGCGACGGAGGCGACGCCGCCGGTCAGGCATGCGGCGAGCGCGTGGAGGACGAACTCGACGGGGGTCGAGCCGTTGTCCTCGGCGGCGAACAGCGCCGGGTGGTCGGCGTCGTGGACCTGGGCGGCGTTGTGCGACTGCTCGCCGCCGACACCGTAGAAGTCCTCGATCGTCGTGCGGCTGTGCGTGCCGTTGACCCACTCGTTGCGGGCCCGCCACGTGAACTTGGTCAGCGACGTGTCGCTCTTGAACGCCTCGCGGGCGCCGAGGAGCGCCTCGACGTTGACGCCGTTGGGGAGCTGAGGGGTTTCGGTGATGGTCATGGCGGTTCGTGTCCTTTGTTCGGCCCCGAGCGGCCTCTCCGTCCGGGTCTGACACCACCATGGGGGATCCGACGCCGTGGGTCTTGGAGACGATCTGGAGGGGTTCTGGAGACTTCCCGCAGAACCGTGAAGGCCCAGCTCATGGCACAGATCTCGATGGGACGGTTCCGCTTCGGGCCGCATGGTCCCCCCACTCAGCTCGTCCGGCCTCCCTCCCGCGCTCAGCACCCGAACGGAGCCCCACGCATGGACGTCATCCAGTTCATCCCCACTCATGCCACGATCCGCCCGTGGGTCGACCCGACCGTCGACGCCCGCGGCCACGACCCGCGCAGCGCCTACGTCGAGCGCTACTGGCTGAGCGTCATCGGACCGACTGCGACGTGGATCATGCGACGGTTCGCCGAGCGCTTCGACGCCGAGCCGGCGGGGTTCACCCTCGACCTCGGCCACACGGCCACGTCGATGGGACTGTCGTTCGCGAAGGGCTCGAACTCACCGTTCGGCCGGGCGCTGCACCGGTGTGTCATGTTCGGCCTCGCGCAACCGCTCTCGGACGGCTTCGCCGTGCGCCGCAAGTTTCCGACGGTGGCACAACGCCACCTCAAGCGGCTCCCGGCCGACGTCCAGGCCGAGCACGACGAGTGGGCCCGGCGAACGATCAGCCTCGACCGCGCCGACCTCGCACGGCGACTCGTCGAAGCCGGCATCGCCCCTGCTGCAGCCGCCGCTGCCAGCGAGGCCGCCGCCCTCGCCTCGTGAGTCGGCCGACCGCTCAGCCGACGGCGACGTACGGCGCGTCGCCGAGCTCGGCCTGCAGCCGCGCGAGCTCGGCGCGGAGCTCCATGAGCACGGCTGCATACCGCTCGTCGTCGATGACGTTGGTGGTCTCGAGCGGATCGGCGAGGAGGTCGAACAGCTCCCACTCGGTCGGTGCGACCGGGCCGTGCGCCCCGGGTTGGCCGAGTGGGTCGTTGTAGTAGCAGATCAGCTTGTGGGTCTCGGTGCGGACGCCGTAGTGCGCCGGCACCCGGTGGATGCGATCGCCGTGCATCCAGTAGCGGTAGTACATCGACCGCCGCCAGTCGTCGGGCTCCTCGCCGCTGAGCAGCGGCACGAGCGACCGGCCCTGCATGTCGGACGGTACGTCGAGACCGGCGAGCTCGAGGAACGTCGGCGCGACGTCGACGTTCAGCGCCATCGCCTCGGTCGACGAGCCGGGCGCCACCACCCTCGGGTAGCGGACGATGAACGGCATCGACAGCGACTCCTCGTACATCAGGCGCTTGTCGAACCACCCGTGGTCGCCGAGGAAGAAGCCCTGATCGCTCGTGTAGACCACCACGGTGTCGTCGGCGAGACCCTCGTGATCGAGGTGGTCGAGCAGCCGCCCGACGTTGTCGTCGATCGACGCGACGACGCGGAGGTAGTCCTTGATGTAGCGCTGGTACCGCCAGCGCACCTCCTCGTCCTCGGTCAGACCGTCGGGCACCGGCGACTTGAGGTCGATGATCGGGTCGAGGTCCATCAGCCGCATCCGCATCGCCTGCACGACCGCTGCCCGCGTGGCGTGGTCGTCCCACATCGTCTCGGGCTCGGGGATCTCGACGTCGTCGTACATCGTGAAGTGCTCGCGGCTCGGCTCCCACGTGCGGTGCGGCGCCTTGTGGTGGCACAGCAGCATGAACGGTCGGTCGCGGTCACGCCGGTCGAGCCAGTCGAGGCAGTCGTCGGTGATCAGGTCGGTCACGTAACCACCGCGTTCGATCACCTCGTGGCTGCCGCCGGGCCCCGGACCGAGCATCACCGGGTTGTGGTAGTGCCCCTGGCCGGGGAGCACCCGCCAGAAGTCGAAGCCGGTCGGGTCGTGGTCGGGCCCGTGGCCGAGATGCCACTTCCCCACGATCGCGGTCTGGTAGCCGGCGGTCTGCAGCAGCTTCGGGAACGTCTGGAGGCGATTGTCCATGTGCGTGTCGAGCGTCGTCACCCCGTTGACGTGGTTGTACGTGCCGGTGAGGATCGACGCTCGGCTCGGCGTGCAGATCGAGTTCGTGCAGAAGCACGCGTCGAACCGCATGCCGCCCGCCGCCAGGCGGTCGATGTGCGGCGTCTCGTTGATCCGGCTGCCGTAGGCCGAGATCGCATGAGCGGCGTGGTCGTCGCTCATGACGAACAAGAAGTTGGGGCGCGGTTCCCCCGTCACGTCGGCGGCGTGAAGCCCTGCGCCAGCTCGATCAGGAGCCGCGCGCCGTAGCCGGTGGCACCCTTCGACTTCCAACCCTTGTCGGCGTCGACGTCCATGGCGCCGGCCATGTCGATGTGCGCCCACGGTACCTCGCCCGAGAACTCCGATAGGAAAATCGCAGCCGTGATGGCGCCCGCATACGGGCCGCCGACGTTGCGCATGTCCGCCACCACGGAGTCGAGCAGCTTGCGGTAGCGGTCCTTCGACAGCGGCAGCTCCCAGACGGGCTCGTCGACGGCCCCGGCCGCCGCCTCGACCTGCTCGATCACGGCGTCGCTCGTGCCGAGCACGGCCGCGTACTCCTTGCCGAGCGCGGAGAGTGCCGCGCCCGTCAGCGTGGCGATGTCGACGATCGCGTCGGGCTCCTCCTCGACGGCGAGCGAGAGCCCGTCGGCCAGGATCAAGCGGCCCTCGGCGTCGGTGTTGTGGATCTCGACGGTCTTGCCGTTCCGCATCGTGAGCACGTCGCCGAGCTTGAGTGCGGACCCCGACGGCATGTTGTCGGTGCACATCAGCCAGGCGGTCACCTGGTTGCGGCACCGGAGCGCCTTCAGCGCCGTCATCGCGGCCAGCACGGCTGCGGCGCCCGACATGTCCATCTTCATGACGGCGTGCATGGGGTTGCTGGGCTTGAGGCTGATGCCGCCGGAGTCGTACATCACGCCCTTCCCGACCAGCGCGAGATGCGCCTTGGGGTTGCGGGGGCGGTACGTCAGCTTGACCATGCGCGGCGGTTCGACCGAGCCGGCGTTGACGCCGAGGATGCCGCCGCAACCGAGCACGGCCAACTGGTCCTTGCCGAACACCTCGCAGCCGAGTCCGTGCTCGGCGGCGAGCTCGACCGCGAGATCGGCGATGCCCCGTGCGTTGAGGTGGCTGGGCGGCGAGTTGGCGAGATCGCGAGCCAGTTGCGCCGCACGCGTCGTCGCCATCGCCCGCGTCACGCCCCGCTCGGCGGCCGATGCCGACGCCGCTGGTGCCACGAGCGTCAAGGTGTCGAGCTTCGAAGCAGCCGAGGTGTCGGTCTTCTGGCCGACGTACCGGTAGCTCGCGAGCACGACGCCCTCGACGACGGCTGCGGCGGCGTCACCGACGCTGCCCGACGCCGCCTCGAGCAGATTCGTGGCGAGGTGCTCGCGGTTGCCGGCCGCGCGAGCGAACGCCGCAGCGGCGTCGCGCAGCTGGTTGGCGCTCGGATCGTCGCCCACCCCGACGGCCACGAGCGTCGTACCCTCGCGCGACGGCACGACCAGCGTCTCGCCGAGCTTGCCGGTGAAGCCGTTCGCCTCGAGGGCGGCGCGGGTCAGTCCGAGCTGACGCGGCACCGCCCCCGCCGTGCGGACGGCGAGGCCGACCGCCTCGGCGATGCGGGGCAGGCTGCGAGCGACGGTGACCGTGGACATCAGCCCAGTCTGGCGCGCTCCCGATCGCGGATGTGAACCGTCCGCTGTTCGCTCTGCATTCGCGACGACCGCACCTGCGGTTCGTCCGACCGCAACCACACCGCAACCTGCGCTTGACATCGGTGGGCGCCGTCTTTGTTAGGGTTCGCCAATCGCTGGTGCCAGACACGCTGGTATGCGGCGTGAACCAAACGAGAACACGACGATCACGGATGTGTTCCGAGCTCAGGAGGCAAGTATGACCCGCAGGGGGACGACACATCGCTGGCAGCGCGCTGCCGGTGCAGTCGCGGCGCTGGCATTGATCGCCGGTGCGTGTGGCGGTGACGACGATGACGATGCAGACGGCGATGCCGTCGAGACCGAGGACGGTGGCGATTCGGACGATTCCGGTGATTCCGGCGATTCGGGCGACACCGACGATTCGGGCGATACCGGTGATTCGGGCGATACCGGTGATTCGGGCGACTCGGGCGATTCCGGTGACGGCGACACGGTGGACGTCGCCCAGGGCGGTGACCTGCTCGACACCGTCCTGAGCCGCGGCAGCGTGATCTGCGGCGTCAACGAGACCCTGCCCGGCTTCGGCATCGTCGACTCGGAGGGCAACTACTCCGGCTTCGACATCGACTACTGCCGTGTGGTCGCCGCCGGCGTGCTCGGCAACGCCGACGCGGTCGAGTACGTGCCGCTGACCGCCGACGCGCGCTTCACCGCGCTCCAGGCCGGTGAGATCGACCTGCTGATCCGAAACACGACGTGGACGGCGACCCGTGACGGTGTGGAGGGTTCGAACTTCCTGTTCACCACCTTCTACGACGGGCAGGGCATGATGGTGCCGGCCTCGACCGGCTTCACGACGCTCGAAGATCTGGCCGACGCTGCCATCTGCGTGCTCTCCGGCACCACGACCGAGCTCAACCTGACGTCGGTCTTCAACGCCCGCGGCATCCCGTTCACGCCGGTCGTGTTCGAGGACAACACCCAGCTCCAGCCGGCCTACGAGTCGGGCCAGTGCGAGGCCTGGACGTCGGATGCCTCCCAGCTCGCCGCCTTCAAGGCGACGATCGAGGGCAACGACGGACCCGAGCAGTTCATCATGGCCGAGGTCATCTCCAAGGAGCCGTTGGGCCCTGTCGTCGCCGACGGCGACACCGCCTGGGCGCAGGCAGTCAACTGGGCGGTCATGGCGACCGTCCAGGCGTGGGAGTTCGGCCTCGACTCGTCGAACATCGCCAGCTACAGCGGCGACGATCCCAACATCCAGCGCTTCGTCGGCCAGTCCGAGGGCTTCGATCCGGGTCTCGGCCTGCCGGCCGACTTCGCGGTGCAGGTCGTCAGCCAGGTCGGGAACTACGAGGAGATCTACAACCGGCACATCGTGCCGATCGGTCTCCAGCTGGGTGGCTCCCCCAACGATCTGTGGACGAACGGCGGCCTGATGTACGTGCCGCCCTACCGCTGATCAACCTCTGATGCGGTGAGCGGGCCGGCCCCTCGGGGTCAGGCCCGCTCACCGCTCGTTCATCACACGAACACTGGGGGAGACCACATGGGGGAAACGCGGTGACGGAACCGATGACGAAGCCGCCGTTGTGGCGCAACGTCGAGGTGTTGAAGGCCGCGGCGCAGGTTGGCGTCGTGCTCGCCGTGGGCATCACGTTGTGGTGGCTCATCAACAATCTGCTGACCAACCTCGACGAGCAGAACATCCCGTTCGGGCTCGGGTTCCTCGACGACCCCGCCGGGTTCCAGGTCCGAGACTCGTCGTTCGACCCGCAGTCGCCGATCTGGAAGCTGATCGGCGTCGGCATCCAGAACACGCTGATCTCGGCCGTGGTCGGCATCACGCTCGCCGTGGTGCTCGGCGTCCTGATCGGGATCGGTCGGCTCTCGACGAACTGGGTGTTGCGCAAGCTGACCACGCTGTACGTCGAGGTGTTTCGCAACATCCCGCCGCTCGTCATCATCATCTTCGTCGGTGCCGCGCTGTTCGTGAACAACACCGCCCTGCCGGCGTTCAATCCGTCGAGCCCACCACGACAGATCAAGCTCCCCGGCACCGACGACAACTTCATGATCCTGTCGAAGTCGCGGCTCGGATTCCCGTCGGTCGCCAACGACGGCAACAGCGGTCTGTTCTGGCTCGTCATGCTGGCGGTGCTGGTCGTCGCGATCGGGGTGTGGCGCTGGCGAACCAAGGTCAACGTCGACACCGGTCAGCCGCACCACCGGGTGCTGTACTCGCTGGCCACGATCCTCGGGCTGGGCCTCATCGCCTTCGTGGCACTCGGGGGGCCGCTGCGGATGTCGTGGCCGACCGTGTCCGAGAGCGGGCGCCTGATCGAAGGTGGTCTCCCGACCAACGACGCCTTCGTGGCATTGACGCTCGCGCTCGGTCTGTACACGGCGAGCCACATCGCGGAGATCATCCGTGGGTCGATTCTCGCGGTGCCGATCGGTCAGAACGAGGCCGCCAACGCGCTCGCTCTCACCGGTTTCCAGCGCTATCGGTTCGTCGTGCTCCCGCAGGCGCTCCGGATCGCGATGCCGCCGGTCATCAACCAGTTCCTCAACCTGACCAAGAACACGTCGCTCGCCGTCGCCGTCGCCTATCCCGATGTCACGCAGGTGATCCGAACCGCGATCGGCAACGGGCAGCCGGCCACGCAGATGATCCTCGCGCTCATGATCGTGTACCTCACGTTCTCGTTGGTCACGTCGCTCGTCCTGAACGTCGTCAACCGCCGATTCCAGCTGGTGGGGAGGTGACGCCATGAGTGACTTCGTCTCCGCCGACACCGCACTCCCGGCCGAGCTCTCGCACGTGATCGCCGAGGCCGAGGCGCCGCGCCACGGTGACCAGACCCCGTCCGAGTGGGTGAGGAACAACCTCTTCAACAACTGGTACAACGCGATCATCACGGTGGTCTTCTCCCTGCTGGCGCTGTACCTCGGCTACCGCGCTGCGCTGTTCGTCTTCGTGAACGGGGAGTGGTCGCCGGTCCGCGCCAACCTCGAGCTGTTCATGATCGGCCGGTTCCCGCGCGACGAACGCACCCGCATGGTCGTCAACATCATCGTGATGATGGGTTCGCTCGGCTTGGCGATGGGCTGGGTGCGAGCCTCGGCGCGCGATCGTGCCGAGCTGGCCGGTACCGAGCTGACACGTTCGACGCCGCGCGAGCTGCTCTCGTCGTACTGGGCGCTCGGTCTGTTCACCGTCTCGCTCTTCGCTGTGGGCGTCCGGACCGCCGGCCCGTGGCTGATCCTGGCGGCGTGCGCGGCGGCCGCACTGATCGGCTTCCAACTCGCCGTCCGGGCACCGAGCGTGCTGCGCGCTGCGTCGCTGTCGGCCTCGTTGCTCGGCGGCGTGATCGCGTTCCAGGCGCTCAGCGGAACGGGTGGTCTCGCATGGTGCTTCCAGCTGCTCGCGCTGACGCCGGCATTGCTCGACCTCACCGGGCGGTGGGCCGAGCGGCTGCCGACAGCTGCTGGCGCGGCCGGCACGGTGGTGACCGGACTCGGGGCGGCCCTCGTGCTCTCGGAGCGAGGGTTCGGACCGTCGTTCGTCATCGTCGCCGGTGCAGCTGCGGCGGGCACCGTCAGCGCCATCCTCGGCCGGCGCCTCGGGTTGTCCTTGGGCGTGCTCACCGTGGTCGGGGTGGTGTGCTGGCAGATCTCCGACGCCATCGGTCACGAGAACGTCGACTGGGTCGAGTGGGGCGGCCTCTACATGAACCTGCTCGCAGCGGCCGCGGCCATCGTCCTGGCCTTCCCGCTCGGGCTGCTGTTGGCTCTCGGCCGCCGATCGGGTCTGCCGGCGGTTCGGTGGCTGTCGACCATCTACATCGAGATCATCCGGGGTGTCCCCCTGATCACACTGCTCCTGATGGCCCGCTTCTTCCTCGGCTTCTTCGTCGACTCGGACACGCCACCGTCACTGCCGACGCGCGCGATCGCCGCGATCACGCTCTTCTCGGCGGCCTACATCGCCGAGATCGTCCGTGGCGGGCTCCAGGCGGTGCCCATTGGTCAGACCGAGGCCGGCCAGGCGCTCGGACTCGCGCCGGCAGGCATCACCCGCCTGCTGGTGCTCCCCCAGGCGCTGCGTGCCGTGATCCCGGCGATGGTCGGCCAGTTCATCTCGTTGTTCAAGGACACCTCGCTGCTGATCATCATCGCCGTGCTCGAGTTCGTCGGCGTCCGCGATGTCGTCCATGCCCAGTCGGAGTTCCTCCCGCCGTTCGCGATCGCCGAGACGCTGGTGTTCATCGCCTTCGGCTTCTGGGCGTTCTCGTTCACCATGTCCCGCGAGAGCCAACGGCTCGAACGCAAGCTCGGGATCGGCGTCCGATGACCACCGCCGGTCCCATCACGAAAGGATCATGCACGTGACTGAGACCGTGTTCTCCGATGCCACCCAGTTGATGGGCCACTCGTCCGAGGTGATGATCGAGGTCGACGGGGTCGACAAGTTCTTCGGGGAGTTCCAGGCGCTCAAGAACATCAACATGAACGTCGGCAAGCAGGAGGTCGTCGTCGTGATCGGCCCGTCAGGGTCGGGCAAGTCGACGCTGATCCGCTGCATCAACCGGCTCGAGAAGCACGACCGCGGCCGTATCACCGTCGACGGCATCGAGCTGTCGGACGACGTTCGGAACATCCAGGAGATCCGTCGCGAGACCGGCATGGTGTTCCAGTCGTTCAACCTGTTCCCGCACCTCACGGTGCTCGACAACATCACGCTCGCGCCGCGACAGGTGCGCAAGACCCCGAAGGCCGATGCCGAATCGCACGCGATGGAGCTGCTCGAGCGCGTGCGCATCCCCGAGCAGGCCCGCAAGTACCCCGGCCAGCTCTCCGGTGGTCAGCAGCAGCGTGTCGCGATCGCCCGCTCGCTGGCGATGAACCCGAAGGTCATGCTCTTCGACGAGCCGACGTCGGCGCTCGACCCCGAGATGATCAAGGAGGTCCTCGACACGATGAAGGATCTCGCGTTGGGCGGGATGACGATGATCGTCGTCACCCATGAGATGGGGTTCGCGCGAGAGGTCGCCGATCGCGTGGTGTTCATGGCCGACGGCGAGGTCGTCGAGGTCGGCACCCCGGAGCACTTCTTCACGAACCCCAGCGAGGATCGCACACAGCTGTTCCTCAGCCAGATCCTCTGAACGGGGGTGCCCAGCACCCTCCGTTCGATGTTGCGCACTCATCTGAAACCTGTCTGAAGTCGGCGCTGCGCGCCCGGTGGCGGCCGACGGCGTGTCATCATCTCGCGAACCGAGTGGGGGCGTACCGACGTACTGCACGTCGGAACCAACCCGGAGGCACGATGAACACCCACGACACCACCACCCCTGACGTCGACCCCGGCGCCAGCCCTGACGGAGGGCGGCGAGGCGGGATCCCACGATGGCTGAAGTGGGGCGCGTTCAGCATCGTCGGCGTCGTCGCGCTGGTCTTCGGGGCGATCCTCATCTACGTCAACTTCATCAACGACCCGGAGGACCCCCTCGACGAGAGCGACCTCGACGCAGCACTCTCGATCGACGGCGATGAAGCAGCCACCGACGGCGGTGCGACGACCGATGACGCCGTCGCCGACGGTGCCGACGACGAGGTGACCGACGATCCCACCGACACCCGGCCCGAGGCGACAGCGCCGGCCGAGGACGCCCCGGCGTCCACCGCTCCCGTCGGCACCGAGCCACCCCCTGCCGATACGGCACCGGCCGGTGTGCCCGAGGGGGTGTCGCTGTGGAACATCACCGATGCATCCGAGCTCGGCTATCGCGTCGACGAGGTGCTGTTCGGCGTCGACACCGCTGCGGTCGGCCGGACGAACCAGATCACCGGCGCACTGACGATCGACGGCACGTCGGTGACCGACGCCGAGTTCGTCGTCGACGTTGCGTCGATCGAGAGCGACGACGGTCGCCGCGACAACCAGTTCCGCGGCCGGATCATGTCCACGGACGAGTTCCCGACCGCCACGTTCACGCTCACCGAGCCGATCGAGCTCGGCACCGAGGCGGTCGAGGGCGCCAACGTCGAGACGACCGCGACCGGCGAGTTGACCCTGCGCGGCGTCACCAACACGGTCACGTTCGAGCTCACTGCCCGGCTGGAGAACGGCCAGATCGGCGTGCTCGGCAGCATCCCGGTGCTGTTCGAGGACTACGACATCGCCAATCCCTCGTTCGCTGGCATCACGACCGAGGACAATGGCCTGCTGGAGTTCGTCCTCGTCTTCGCCCCCGACTCGATCTGATCGATGGCGTGGCGGAGGGTCCGATCCCTGCCTCGCGCTGCAACTACGTGCGGAGCGCCGATTCGAGCATGGCCAGCGTCTTCGACCAGCTGGTCTCGGCCGCGTTCTCGTCGTACGACGGGTAGCCGGGCCACGTGTAGCCGTGGTCGGCGCCCGGAAACGTCGTGACGTCGACGTGCGGGAGATCAGCGACGGCGTCGAGGAAGCGCTGGTGCATCGCGATCGACTGCACCTCGTCGGCCTCGCCGATGCCGAGGTAGAGCGGCCGATCCAGCCCGCCGGCCGTGAGGTGGGGCGAGTCGGGCTCGTCGTCGGCCAGGAACGACGGGTGCCACCCCGCGCCACATGCGACGCGGTCGGGGTGACGTTCCATCGCCCGGTACACGGCACGGGCCCCGAGGCAGAATCCGATCACCCCGACCTTCGCGTCGTCGGCGACGCCGACGGTCCTCAGGGCGCACTGGAAGTCGTGCTGGATCTGGTCGTCGGTCATCGACCCGATCCAGCCCCTCACGATCTCGCGGCGCGACGGGTCCTCGGCGAAGTCCTTGGGCTCGAAGTGCAGCAGGCGGCCGTTGCGGTGGTGAAGATCCGGCGTGACGACGCGGTAACCGTGCTCCGCCAGGCGCGCCATGAACTCGTGGGTGGCCGGCCGGAGCCCGGGCGCATCGATGAAGATCGCGACCGTCGGCCATGCGCCCCCGCCCGCCGGCTCGCCGTCGGGCTGCTTGACGACGACGACCATCTCGCCGTCGTCGGTGGTCGCATCGATCGTCTCTTCGCGCAGCGGCATGGTGTGACGGTAGCGCCTGCTCGTGAGCCCCCGCCCGGCCGGGTGCGACGCTTCGGGCAGCGCCGCGGTGGCCCGTCTCGAGCTCGTCGGCGTCCGAATGATCGCGGATCGGCGCGACGTCCCCGAGGCCGCGGCGCACGACACCTCGCGGCCAGGGACGTCAACGACGAGCACGGACGCGCCGTCGACGTCGCCCCGTCACCGACGTTGCCGGCCACCCTCGACGACGGGTTCGCCCGTGAGTGCCGCGCCGACGCCTGCGAGCACGTCGCCGACGGCGGTGCCGTCGGCCGAGTCCGGCAACCGACCGGGTCAGCCGAGCTGATCGCCGTCGGAGGCGTACAGCGTCCGGCTCACACCGGCTGGCTCTTGCGCCATGCGGCCGCGAGCCGCGCGTAGTGGCCGTCGGCGTCGATGAGCTCGTTGTGAGTTCCCAGCTCGACGAGCTCGCCGTGGTCGACGACGGCGATCCGGTCGGCACGCTGCACCGTCGACAGGCGATGGGCGACGACGATGGTCGTGCGCCCGGTCATCAGCCGGTCGAGCGCATGCTCGACGAGCGCCTCGGTGCCAGGGTCGAGGCTCGACGTCGCCTCGTCGAGCACGAGCACCGCCGGGTCGACCAGCGCGGCCCTCGCCAGCGACACGAGCTGGCGCTCCCCGGCCGACAGCCGGGATCCCCGCTCGCGCACCTCGGTCGCAAGTCCCTCCGGGAACGCCTCGAACCGGTCGAGCGCGTCGATGGCGGCGAGCGCCTCACGGATCTCGTCGTCGGAGGCACCGGGCCGTGCCAGCCGCAGGTTGTCGGCGATGGTGCCGTCGAACAGGAAGCCCTCCTGCGGCACGACGACCAGGCGCCCGCGCAGCGACCGCAGCGTCGCGCGGCGGAGGTCGACGTCGCCGAAGTGCACCGACCCGGCGTCAGGGTCGTAGAGCCGCGCCATCAGCTTGGCGAGCGACGACTTGCCGGCCCCGGTCGGACCGACCAGGGCGAGCCGCTCGCCCGGCGCGACCGCCAGCGAGACGTCGCGCAGCACGCGGGCGTCGGTGCCGGGATAGGCGAACGACACCGCGTCGACCCGCAGCACGCCGTCGGCGGGCAGGTCGACCGCATCGGGCGCCTCGTCGACCTCGGGTTCGGTGTCGAGGATCTGAAACATCTTGTTGAGCGATGCGGTGGCCGACTGCAGTGTGTTGTACATCTGCGAGAGCTGCTGCACCGGCTCGAACAGGCTCGCGAGGAGGAGCACGACGGCGACGACCGTGCCGACCGACACCTGGCCGTTCTTCGCCAGCCACCCTCCGGCACCGATCGCGATCGCCGTGGCGAGCACACCGCAGAACTCGACGACACCGAAGTACCACGTCGACACCTTGACGCTGTGCAGGTGGGCGTCGTACAGCGCCCGGTTGGTGCGCCGGAAGCGCCGGGACTGCTCGGGTTCACGGGCGTAGGCCTGGATGACCCGCACCCCGGCGATGTTCTCCTGGAGCGACGACAGGTTCTCGCCGACCCGCTCGCGCACGGCGAGGTAGGCGCGGTTCGAGTCGCGCTGGAAGCGGATCGAGGCCACGACGATCACGGGCATCACCAGGAGCGCGAGCAGCGTCAGCTGCCACGACATGACCAGCAGTACCACGAGCGCGAACGTGATGAGCAGCGAGGCGGCCACGAACTGGAGCAGGCCCCACTGCACGAGCTCGGACATCGACTCGATGTCGGCGGTCATCCGCGAGACGAGGACGCCGGCCTGGTTGCGGTCGAAGAACGCCAGCGACTGGCGTTGGATGTGCCCGAACAGTCGGACTCGCAGCGCGCGGAGGAACCCCTCACCGGCGCGGTTGACGAACACGTACTGCTGCCGGCTGCCGGCGTAGGCGACGACGGCGACGACGACGTAGAGGCCGATCGCGAGGTTGAGCGCGCCACGGTCGTCGGCCCTGATGCCCTGGTCGATGCCGTAGCGCAGCAAGAGCGGCCCCACGATCGTGGTCGACGTCGACATCGCGACGAACCCGAGCGTCGCCAGCGCGAGCCGGCGCTGCGGGCGTGCCAGCCGCGCTGCGCGGCGCAGCACTTGGCGGGTCTCGTCGCGGTCGAGGCGGTCCTCCTCGCTGACGGCGTTGGTCGCCCACATGTCAGTCGCCACCCCCGGCTGAGAGCGACGGGTCGGCCTCGACGTGTTCGCGGCGCGCAGCCGCCAGCACGTCGCGGTAGCGGGTGCTCGTGGCCAGCAGCTCGTCGTGGGTCCCCTGCGCCGCCACCTTGCCGCGGTCGATGAGCACGACTCGGTCGGCCATCGCGATCGTCCCGGGGCGATGCGCGATGACGATCGTCGTCCTGCCTTGCATCACGGTCCCCATCGCATCGCGGATCTCGTGCTCCTTGGTGGGGTCGACGGCGCTGGTCGCGTCGTCGAGGATCAGCACGCTCGGGTCGGACACCACCGCGCGGGCGATCGCCACCCGTTGACGTTGCCCACCCGACAGCGAGAACCCACGCTCGCCGAGCACGGTGTCGTACCCCTCGGGGAGCTCGTCGATGAAGTCGGCGGCGCCGGCGAGCGCTGCCGCCGCACGGATCGTCGCCTCGTCGGCATCGGGATTGGCGAACGCGATGTTCGCCGCAACGGTGTCGTGGAACAGCAGCGTGTCCTCGAACACGAGGCCGACCGAGCGGCGCACGTCGTGCACGGTCTGGTCGCGGAGATCCACACCGCCGAGCTCGATCGAGCCGCCGACCGGGTCGTAGAACCGCACCAGCAGCCGCGCCATCGTGGATTTGCCGGAACCGGTTGCGCCCACGAGCGCGACCGACGTGCCGGGCTCGATGTCGAGGGTGAGACCATCGAGCACGACGTCCTCGCCGTAGCCGAACCGCACGTTCTGGAAGCGGACCGAGCCGGAGTGCGCGCCGACTCGGGGATGTTCGGGATCGACGACCTCGGGCACGACGTCGAGCACCTCGTCGATGCGCTGCAGCGCCGTCGCCGCGCGCTGCCCGAACGCAACCGTCATGCCGATCGTCCGCAGCGGCCAGACCAGGAGTGCGACGTAGAAGTTGAACGCGACGAGCTCACCGACGCTGAGCTGGCCGTCGAGCACGCGGTGGCCACCGATGCCGAGCACCGCGATCAGGCCGGCGGCCGGCATGAGCTCCATGAACGGCAAGAACCTCGCCCGGACCTTGGCGGCCACCATCGAGGCATCGCGGATGTCGTCGGCTTCGACCTCGAGCTTGTCGGCCTGCACCTGCTCGGCGCCGAAGCCCTTGATGACGCGGACGCCGGCGACCGTCTCCTCGACGACGGTCGCCAGCTGCGCCTGCTCCTGTTGCACTCTGCGCACCGCGGGATGCACCTGGTTGGAGAACCGGCGGGCGGTCAGGTTGACGAGCGGCAGCGGCGCGAGCGCGAAGAGGGCGAGCGTCGCGTCGGTCGAGAACAGCACGACGGTGACGACCGAGATCAGCGCGAGGTTCGACAGCGTCAACGGGAGCATCACGACGAACATCTGCACCTGCTGGATGTCGCTCGACGCCCGGCTCATCAGCTGGCCGGTCTGGGCACGGTCGTGGTACCCGATGTGGAGCCCGAGGATGTGGTTGAGCAACCGCTCGCGCAGCCGGGTCTCGGTCAGGCGGCTCTCACGGAACGCGACGTAGCGCCGCGTGGCGGTGAACGTGCCGGACACGAGGCCCGCGCAGGCGATCAGGAAGGCCCAACCCCACGCGCTCTCGGCGCCTTCGATCGACCGGTCGATCGCGAGGCGCGTCAGCTGCGGGACGGCGACCTTGCCCGACGTCCACAGCAGCCCGACCAACGCGCCGAGCGCGAGGCCACGCCACTGGCGGCGTACGAGGCGGAGGAGCGGTCCCCATCTGGCCCGCTCGGAGGTGTCGGATATCGCCTCGTCCCCATCACTCACGCCGAGCTCAGGGTACCGGCGCCGGTCGTTCCGTGCCGGCCCGGATTCCCAGTCGGCTCAGCCTCCGAGGAGTTCGCGGACGCGCTCCTTCGGGCGTCCGATGATGGCCTTGTCGGCGGTGACGACCAGCGGGCGCTGCATGATCATCTTGTTGTCGACGATGGTCTCGACGATCTGGTCGACGGTCTCGACGTCGCTCTCACTGAGCTGGAGCTTCTTGAACAGGCTGTCGCGGCGAACCAGATCGGTGGGCGAGTCCTCGAGCTTGGCGATGATCGCCCGCAACGCGGCGCCGTCGGGCGGGTCCTTGCGGTAGATGACGATGTCGGCGTCGACGCCCAACTCCTCGGCAATGCGCACGGCATTGGTGGACGAGTTTCAATTCGGGTTGTGGTAGATGGTCACGTCGGCCATGGCGGCCACCGTACGCGGTCACGGCTGCGACACCACAGTCACGACTGCCACACCCCGCCGGTACGGTCATCGATGCCGACTCCTCCTCAGCTCGACCACCGCGCACCGCGGTGCCTCCGAACGGGGAAGCCATGCACACCGTCCACCACCGGATGCCCAGGGCCGGCATCGATCCGATCGACGACCCAGCGACGGCGTTCGCGACGCTGGCGATGGCCGTCCACCGGCCCCTGCGGGCCGAGACCATTGCGCTCGTGCTCGACGACGCTCGATGCGGGCTCGCCGTCGCCGTCGTCACCGGCACCGACCATGCCGACGACGTGATCGAGGTCGTCGAGCGACTCGTCGAACCGGCCGCCCACGGCGGTCGTGCGGCGGCGCTGGTGGTGGCGAGCGTGCGACCAGACGAGCTCGACTCCGACGACGGCGCCGACGTCGATCGTTGGCTCGAGATGAGCGAGATCGCCGACGCGGCGGGCATCGAGCTGGTCGAGTGGTTCGTGGTCGACCGCGAGGTCAGCTGCCCGCGCGATCGCCTCGGCGAGCCGCCACGCTGGTGATCGCACGTCGCTGGGCGGGCGACAAGCGGAGACCTGCGGCCTTGAGCCGGCGCAGCAGCTCACGGCTCTCCACCACCCTGGCGCCGGCCTCGATCAGCGCCTCGCGGTACTCCTCGGGCACGTCGTAGTGGTCGCCCTGGAACCCGCGGCGCGGGATGCCGTTGGCGTCGGCGAAGTCGTGCAGCTCGTCGAGCGACACGTCGCTCACGAGGTGACACCACCGCCGGCCGCGGTGCCACCAGCGCGCCTCGTCGATCAAGATCGTCACGCCTCGCACACTGGCACAGCGGTCAGCCGGGCCTCGACCGGGGCGACGGATGCGCCGTGACACACTGGCGGCGTGGCCGGCGACGATCTCGAGCTCCGCGTGGCGTGGCAACGCCACCTCGGCAGGTCGAGCGCCGCCGACCGCTGGTTCGACGTCGTGGTGGCCCATCACCGCGAGCCGCACCGCCGCTACCACACGCTGCGTCACGTCGTCTGGGTGCTCCGCCACATCGGCGAGCTCGCTGCCGAGCACCCGGGCTGCGACGTCGACGCAGTGGCGGCGGCCGGGTTCTTCCACGACGTCGTCTACGAGCCGACGCACACCGACAACGAGGCGGCCAGCGCTCGGTTGGCCGAGCGTGCCCTGCGCGAGCTCGGCTGGTCGGCAGATGCCGCCGGTCACGTCGCGCAGATGATCGAGGCCACCGCCGGGCACCAGGTCGATGCAGGCGCCGATCTCGGCACGGCGATCCTGGTGGCCGCCGATCTCGGTGTGCTGGCGGCCGAGCCGGCGAAGTACGCCGACTACGCCCGCAACGTCAGGCACGAGTACCACCATGTCGACGACCACGCCTGGGCGAGTGGCCGCGGCAGCTTCCTCCGGTCGATGCTCGAACGCAGCCACATCTTCCCGAGCGTGCTGGGCCTCACGTCGTGGGAGCAGCGGGCCCGTGCCAACCTCACGGACGAGCTCGCCGCTCTGTTCGGCGGTTCGCCGACGGGCAACGCGTGAGGATGTTGCGCACTATCCACGCAAGATGCTCACGCGTTCAGCGGCCTGCGGCCGCCCGGCGTGACGACCGTAAGGTGACCTCATGGCCGATGCCGCTTTGACCGCCGAGACGACCGAGCTGCTCCAGGCGATGATCCGCAACGCCTGCGTCAACGACGGCACGCCCGAATCCGGCGACGAGACGAAGAGCGCCGAGCTGCTGCAGACGTTCCTCGAGGGCGCCGGCCTCGACGTCGAGTGGTACGAGGCACGGCCCGGGCGCGGGTCGGTCGTCGCCCGCATCGAGGGTTCCGATCCCGACGCGCCATCGCTGTGCCTGATGGGCCACACCGACGTGGTGCCCGTCAGCCCCGAGGGCTGGAGCAACGACCCGTTCGGCGGCGAACTGATCCGCACTGCCGACGGGCAGGACGAGGTCTGGGGGCGGGGCGCGATCGACATGCTCAACCTCACGTCGTCGATGGCGGTCGCGTTCCGCCACCTCGCACGGTCCGGCTTCCGGCCGAAGGGCGACCTGATCTACTTCGGCGTCGCCGACGAGGAGGCGGGCGGGGTGTGGGGCGCGGAGTGGATGTTCGACCGGCACCCCGAGGTGGTCGATGCCGACTACTGCCTGACCGAGCTGGGTGGATGGTCGCACGTCGACGACCACGGCACGCGGCACGTGACGGTCAACGTCGGCGAGAAGGGCATGGCGTGGCGCCGGCTCAGGGTGACGGGTACGCCCGGCCATGGATCGATGCCGTTCGGCGCCGACAACGCGCTCGTCAAGGCGGCCGCTGTCGTCGACCGGCTGTCGGCCTACCGGTCGGCGCCACACCTCGGCGTTGCGTGGCAGGCCCAGGTCGAGTCGTTCGGGCTGCCCGGCGAGCTCCGGGCGGCGATGCTCGATCCCGATCGGGTCTACGACGCGATCGCCGAGCTGCCCGTGTCGATCGCCCGCGGCTGCCATGCGCTGACCCACACCACGGTCTCGCCGAACGTCGCGCACGGCGGGCAGAAGACGAACGTGATCCCCGACGTGGTCGACGTCGAGGTCGACATCCGCACGGTGCCCGGCACCACCCGGGCCGACGTCGACGCGCTGCTCGCCGATGCGCTCGGCGACCTCGCAGCGCACGTCGAGGTCACGTCGCTGCAGGAGTCCGACCCCACCGAGTCACCGATGGGCAACGAGCTGTGGGACACCGTCGCCAAGCACACGCAACTCGCCTACCCGGGCGCACGGCTCGTGCCCGGCATCGTCGTCGGCGGCACCGATGCCCGCTTCTACCGCGACCGCGGGCGTGTCGCGTACGGTGCCGGCCTCTTCTCGCCGAACATCGACATGGCGGCATTCGGGAGCAGGTTCCACGGCCACGACGAGCGGATCGACGTCGACAGCCTGGCGCTCGCCACCGAGTTCTGGATCGGCATCGCCCGCGACCTGCTCGGCTGACACCAACGACCTCCACCAACCGACCGAACCCGACCGACATCAACCCCCGAACTCACCGCCGCGTCCGTGCAACCCGATCCGCCAGTCATCGGCACCGCCCGCAACCTGCTCGGCTGACACCGACGACCTGCACCAACCGACCGAACCCGACCGACATCGACCCCCGAACTCACCGCCGCGTCCGTGCAACCCGATCCGCCAGTCATCGGCACCGCCCGCGACCTGGTTGGCTGAGACGTCGATTCAGCCGAGCTCGGCGTGCAGCCGTGCACGCGCCTGCGCGAGCTGCGTTGCGAGCACTCGCTCGGTGGCCGGGTCGATCGCGCCCAACCGCTCGTGCTGCGCCGAGAGTCGCGCCAGCGAGGCATGGACGTGGTCGAACGCAGGCCGGGCACTTCGGGGCAACGCCCGCCGCTGACGGAGGAGCTGCTGCCAGCCGGAGAACATCGCCGCCTCCGCTGGGGTCAAGCCGTACTGCTGCGCGAGGAACGGCAGCATGTGATCGAAGCGATCGCGCTCGCGGCGCCGCATGACGATCAGCGTGATCGCCACCGCGACGAACAGCGCGACGAACAGTGCCGCCGCAAGGAAGACGACGCGGGTGGCGACGTCCTCGGTCACGTCGCCGACGATGTCGCCGAAGGCGAGCGAGCCGTTCCACATCGCGTGGGTGATCACGGCGAGTGCGTACCCCCACCACGCCGTCCAGAGCGGACGACCCCTCCGGACCGCCAGGCCGATCGCCAGCCCCGTCCAGAACGTGAAGAGCGGATGTGCGAACGGGGTCAGGATCGCACGGATGATGAAGACCGGCAGGAACGCGCCTTCCACGGATGCGATCGAGAAGTACGTCATGTCCTCGACCACGGCGAACCCGATCGCCACCCAGCCCGCGTACACGACGCCGTCGGAGACGCCGTCGACCTCGCGTCGCCGCACGGCCCAGACGACGCCGAGTCCCTTGATCGCCTCCTCCGCGACGGGTGCCGAGATGACCACCGCAGCGATCTCACCGAACGCGACCGCGACCACGCCGTTGGCGATCAGCGCGACCACGACGGCGACCGACGCCCCCCAGAGCACGGCGTGGGCCCGCGACGCCCTCGGCTCGGGCTCGACGCGATCGAGCCACGACAGCACGGGCAGCACGATCACGAACGGGACGAGACCCGCCGCGACGACGACCGGCTCGACGGCGACCATCACGATCAGGCCGAGTGCCAGCAACGGGGCACAGATCGTGACCGGCACGCTGAGCCATCTCGGCAGGCGCGGCCGGCGCTCACGTGATGCACCACCGGTGAACGCGGTCCACGCCGAGCCGTTCCACCACCGCCAATCCGAGTCCCCGGTCGGATCGGGGTACCACCCGGCCGGCGTGGTCGCGGGCGGGGGCAGGCTCGGCTCGCTCACGACGGCATGCCCACGAAGGCCCTCATGTGGAACGCCATCTGGTCGGGGCCGTACCGACCGTCGCCCCCGATGGGGCAGGCCCGCCGGGCCGCACAACCCTCGGCGAGACAGTCCGGTTGGCGATCGGACCGGACGTGATCGGCGCAGGCGACGGTGTCGTACCCTGCGTCGGTGAACGCGTCGACGGGGCACGTCGACAAGCACGGCTGACCGTCGCAGTCGACACAGGGAGATTCGCCACCTGCAGGCGTGGGCACGCCGTCGACGGGCTCGGCGAGGAGGAACGCGCCGCGGTACGCGTGCCACAGCCCGAAACGGCGGTGGACCAGCAGACCGATCGGCGACTGCCACACGTCGGCGGCGCGCTGCGCCCACCGCTGGAACGGCTGGTACGGCTCATCGCTCGGATGCACATACGTCGCGTCGAAGCGTGCCGCGACCGGCCGCAGCTGCTCGCGCGTCCACCGATCGAGCGGATCGGCGCCCGGGCTCTCGCCCCGCCGGAAGTGCGGCCACATCGCACCTCCGACGTTGCCGATCACGATGACGGTTCGGGTCGGCCGGCCGTCGGCGAGCGGCGGCACACCGTCGTCGGGGGCGGGCGAGAAGCCACCTCGGGCGATCATGCCGATCGACTCCACGGCCGCCGCGATGTCCTCGTACGCAGACCCGCCGGACATGCGCGCAGGCTAGTGCCGTGTCGGGCGGCGCGTGCGATGCGCGAGGCGGCGGAGCAGTCGACCGGCACCGGTCAGCCCGTGCCGCCACGGTCACGCACCCGGCTGGCAGACTGGTGCCGTGCCAGAGCTCGAGACCTTGCCGGCCGAGACGATCCCCGACGTCGAGGAGGTCACCGAGACCGGCGAACCGGTCGTCGCCCACATCGTCAAGGTCGGGCCGGGTGAGTCGGCGGCGGCGAAGGTGCTCGAGGCCCGCATCAACGGCACCCCGGTCGAAGCGCTGTGCGGTCACGTGTGGGTGCCCGCACGCGACCCGAAGCAGCTCCCGGTGTGCCAGGCGTGCAAGGAGGTCTACGACATGTACAAGGTGTTCAACGACGGCCTCCGCGACTCGCCGTCGGACTGAACCTCGAACCGTGACGCTGAACCTGCGCTCCGCCGTGCGGGCGTTGCTCATCGACGACGACGACCACGTCCTGCTCGCCAGGTACGTCTTCCCGAGCGGCGTCGAGGCGTGGGCGCTCCCGGGAGGCGGCCTGGAGAACGGCGAGGACCCGATCGACGGCCTCCGTCGCGAGCTCCACGAAGAGCTCGGCCTCGACGCGGCGCCGATCGGACCGCACGTGTGGAGCCGCGAACACGTCATCCCGATGCACACGGGGCATGACGGCCAGCGCGATCAGATCCACCTCGTCCGCCTCGCACGCTTCGAGCCCCGACCGACGATCGGGTGGGAGGCACTCGAGGCCGAGTACGTGTTCGAGATGCGGTGGTGGTCGCTGTCCGAGATCGAGGAGGCGACCGACACCCGGTTCGCGCCGCGCGAGCTGGCCATCCACCTGCGGGGCCTCCTCGAGGACGGGCCACCCGCACTGCCCGTTGACATCGGTGTTTGAGTGAAGCTCAAGAATTCCTCAAGTTGTCGGCCGGCCGGGCCGAAGGGACCGTTGTGACCATCACTGCCTCGATGCGCCAGCTCATCGACCACCTGGTCGACGAGGTGCCCGGCGTCACCGGCGCGCTCGTCAGCAGCGCCGACGGGTTCGTGCTCGCATCGCGGCTGCCGTCCCGCGACCACATCGACCCGTCAGCCGTGGCGGCGATGTCGGCGGCGACGATCGGGCTCTCCAACCGGCTCGTTCGACTCACCGGCGAGTCCCCCTCGGCGGTGAGCCACCAGCGGTCGACCGACGGCCAGGTGCTCGTCTTCAGCGTCGCCCAGGTGGCCGTGCTGACCCTGCTCGCCGCCGCCGATGCCGACGGTTTGCAGCTGACCCAGGTCGGCCGCGAGGTCGTGCTCGGCCTGCAGCGGCTCTTCCACAACGCAAACGCCGACGAAGCCGGCTGAGTCACCGGCCGACGTCTCGACTGCTCGCCGGCCGACCTACCGCCGGCTTCGTTCCGGCTTCTCCGAAGGTGCGCACGACCGTTCCCTCGGGACCACAGAGGCCGACTGCGTTGGATGTCGACGACTCCCCGGCGGCAACACGAGCTCACCGGAAGTCGCGGCTGGCCGGTGACGCAGGCAGCGGGAGCGGCGCCATGTGCTCGGCGACGATGTTGATCACCCCTTCGCTGCGCTCCAACCGGCCGCGGATCACCATCGCCGCAGCCCGCCTCGCCACCTTGCCGAACCGCTGCCAGCAGCCCTTGGACACGACCACGTTGATGAGGCCGGTCTCGTCCTCCAGGTTGAGGAACGTGGTCCCCTGGGCGGTCATCGGCCGCTGCCGGTGCGTCACGACCCCGGCGACCACCACGCGCGTGGTGGGCTCGCACTCCCACAGACCCTGCGACGTGACCACGCCCAACTTGCCGAGCTCGTCGCGGACGAACCGGGTGGGATGGCCCTCGGGTGAGACGCCGGTCGCCCAGAGGTCGGCGATCGACTCCTCGATCGGGTTCATCCCCGGCAACGTCGGCGGGCGCTCGCCGGTGACGATGCCCGGCAGCCGGCCGGGACGCGACTGCGACACCGCGCCGACCGCCCAGAGCGCCTCGCGCCGGTCGAGCCCGAAGCACTCGCCGAACACACCGGCGGTCGCCATCGCCTCGAGGTGGGCGATGGTCAGCTCGGGGACCCGTCGCACCAGGTCCTCGGGCGTGGCATACGCGCCGTGCTCGACGCGCTCGGTCTCGATCTGCTCGGCCAGCTCGCTGCCGATGCCGCGTACCGACGCGATGCCGAGCCGGACCGAATCACCGCCGTCCTCCAGCGAGGCGCCGGCAAGCGAGATGTTGAGGTCGGGTGTGTGCACCGTGACGCCATGGCGGCGAGCGTCCTGCACCAGGGTGTGCGGCGACCAGAACCCCATCGGCTGGGCGTTGATCAACGCCGCGCAGAAGGCGGCGGGCTCGTGGTACTTGATCCACGACGACGCGTAGACGAGATAGGCGAACGACACCGAGTGCGACTCGGGGAACCCGTAGTTGGCGAACGACTTCATCTTGTGGAAGATCTCGTCGGCGATCTCACCGGTGATGCCACGCTCGGCCATGCCGGCGTACAGCCGCTCGCGCAGGTTCTCCATGCGGGCCAGCGAGCGCTTCGAGCCCATCGCCTGGCGCAGCTCGTCGGACTCGGCCGGCGTGAACCCGGCGACGTCGATCGCCATCTGCATCAGCTGCTCTTGGAACAGCGGCACACCGAGTGTCTTGCCGAGCGCGTTCTCGAGCAGTGGGTGGAGATAGGTGACGGGCTCGTGACCGTTGCGTCGTCGGATGTACGGGTGCACCGAACCGCCCTGGATCGGCCCGGGGCGGATCAGCGCCACCTCGACGACCAAGTCGTAGAACTTTCGCGGTTTGAGGCGCGGCAGGGTCGCCATCTGGGCCCGCGACTCGATCTGGAACACGCCCACGGTGTCGGCGCGGCACAACATCGCGTAGACGTCGTCCTCTTGCGGGATGGTGGCGAGGTCGACCTCGTAGCCGCGATGGGTGCGGATCAGGTCGACGGCGTAGTGCAGCGCCGACAGCATGCCGAGCCCGAGGAGGTCGAACTTGACGAGCCCGGCGTTGGCGCAGTCGTCCTTGTCCCACTGCAGCACGCTGCGCTGCTCCATCCGTCCCCACTCGACGGGGCACACCTCGATCACCGGCCGGTCGCAGATGACCATGCCGCCCGAGTGGATGCCGAGGTGGCGGGGTGCGTCCTCGATCTGGCGTGCCAGGTCGAGCACGTCGTCGGGGATGGTGCAGTCGGGCTGGGCCGCAGTTGCCTCGACGCCGCCCCACCCGTCGATCTGCTTGGCGTAGGCGTCCTGCTGGCCGGTGGAGTGGCCGAGCGCCTTGGCCATGTCGCGGATCGACGACCGCGCCCGGTAGGTGATGACGTTGGCGACCTGCGCGGTGTGATGGCGTCCATAGCGCTCGTACACGTACTGGATGACCTCTTCGCGCCGGTCGCTCTCGATGTCGATGTCGATATCAGGAGGTCCATCACGTTCGGTCGACAGGAACCGTTCGAACAGCAGGCCGAGCGAGACGGCGTCGGCCTTGGTGACGCCGAGCGCGTAGCAGACCGCCGAGTTGGCGGCGCTGCCCCGCCCCTGGCAGTAGATGTCCTGCTTGCGGCAGAACTCGACGAGATCCCACACGACGAGGAAGTAGCCGGGGAAGCCGAGCTGCTCGATGATGTCGAGCTCGCGGTCGATCGTCGCCCATGCCCGGGCTCGCAGCGAGAGGTCCTCGTGGGGTTCGGGGCGCTCGCCGTACATCCTCACGCCGCCGAGCTCGGTGATGTGGCGGAGGTACTGCATCTCGGTCAACGGACGGCCGTCCGCGCCGTCGGGGCACGGGAAGGGGGGTAGGTTCGGAGCGACCAGCGCGAGGTCGAAAGCGGCGGCCCGCCCGATCTCGCCGGCCAGCTCGACCACGCCGGGGTAACGGGCGAACCGACGTGCCTGCTCGACGCCCGAGCGCAGGTGCGCCCCTGCCGATGCGGGGAGCCACGGGTCGAGCTCGTCGAGGCTGCGACGGGCGCGCACGGCGGCGATGGCGGCGGCCAGCTTGCGCTGGGCCGGGGTGGCGTAGTGCACGTTGTTCGTCGCGATGCACTCGGCGCCGGCACGGTGGGCGATCTCGACGAGCGCGTCGTTGCGCGCCGAGTCGATCGGATCGCCGTGATCCCACAACTCGACGAGCACACGGTCGCGACCGAACGCGCTCACCAGCCGCTCGAGCTCGCGCCGGGCGGCGGACGGGCCGTCGTCCATCAATGCCTTGGGGACGGCCCCCTTGCGGCACCCGGTGAGCACCCACGACACGCCGCTGACCTGGTCGACGACATCGGCGAACGTGAACTGTGGCGCCCCCTTCTCCCCCGCCAGATGCCCGAGGCTCAGGGCGCGTGCCAGGCGTGCGTAGCCGGTCGGCCCGTCGGCGAGCACGAGCAGATGGGTGCCGTGGGGGTCGGGGGCGTGGGCATCGGGCAGCTCGCCGGTGTCGACCTGGAAGAGCGTGTCCTCCTCGGCGCGGGCGACGTGCTGCTCGTCGCCGAGGCCCGGCGTCAGCGTGATCTCGGTGCCGAACACGGTGGGCAGCCCCACCGCCCTGGCGGCCTCGGCGAAGCGGACCACGCCGTAGAACCCGTTGTGGTCGGTGAGCGCAAGAGCCTCGAGGCCGAGCCGGGCCGCCTCGGTGACGAGCTCCTCTGGGTGCGACGCACCGTCGAGGAACGAGTAGTTCGAGTGGCAGTGCAGCTCGGCGTACGGCACCGTGCCCGGCACCCGGGTGATCGACGGCTCGAACGGCTGCCGCCTGCGCCCCCACGCCGGGCTGTCACCGCCCGAGTTCCACGACAGGCTGCCGGGCGCGCGACCATCGCGTCCACGGCGCCCGGAGAGCGTCGCTTCGAGCTCGCTCCAGCTCCACGACGGGTTGTTGAATCCCAAGAACGCGAGTATCGAACACCTGTTCGGTCAGGTCAAATTGCGCGCCCGGGTCATCGCCCAACGCGCGTGACACGCCAGCTACCAGGCGCGAGACTGGCCTAGTGGCGTGACCGGCAACGTTGGTGGGGTCGCGTCCACCACGTGGGGGTGCGAGTCTGTTTTCCTGTGGGGATGGCCGATCGTGTTCAGGTCCGGGAGATCTCCAACG
>JAAUYD010132923.1_pt1 | contig 35849 bp, 30 predicted proteins | sample 7278101 | NCBI WGS metagenome assembly JAAUYD01 (sample SAMN14350128, study PRJNA611818) | marine sediment metagenome | isolation source: surface marine sediment (0.6m) | place: French Polynesia: Moorea | collected 2018-08
ACCGTGATGCTGCCGGTTCCGCCGGCGGCCGTATAGGCATCGCTCATCGGTGTGATCGTGTAGCTGCAGCTCCCCGCTGTCTGGGTCACCCGATGCGCCTGTCCGGCCACCGTGATCGTCGCCGAACGCTCGGCGCCGCTGTTCGCCGACACCTGATAGCTGACACTCCCGCCCCCACTGCCGCTGTCCCTGAGCAGCTGGATCCAGGCGACGTTGCTGCTTGCAGACCAGGGACAGCCATCCGGCGCCGTCACCCGGAAACTGCCCTGGCCGCCGTTGGCGTCGAAGAGGGCTTGGGCGGTATCGATGGAAATGTCACTCTCGGCGCACACCCGATCGAAGGCAGCCGTCACCGTGGCATCGGCGGACATGGTGACGCTGCAGGTCCTGGCCGTGCCGGTGCAGGCCCCGCTCCAACCGCTAAACACCGCGCCAGCGCCCGCAGTGGCGGTCAAGGTGACATCCTGACCGTCGGCGAAGCTGGCACTGCAGCTGCCCGTACTCCGGTTCTGATCGGTGTCACAGTCGATCCCGGTGGGCAAGCTCGTCACATTACCGCTGCCCTCTCCGCCGCCCTGGAGTGTCAGCCGGTGGCTGCCGCCGGATCCGCCTGATAGGGTGACATCGAGATCCACTGTGGCGAAGGCCACAACCTGCGTCCGGATGGTCGTAGGCGCGTATCCGGGGACGCCGGAGACCGAGACGGTGACCGGCGTGGCCACGCCTCCCGGGACGCCGCTCAAGGTCAAGGTCAGCTGTCCCCTGGCATCGGTCTCATCGCCGCATCCCGCGGTGCAGGTCAGGTCGGGGTGACCCGTGGTGTCAATCGTGACCGTGGCCCCCGGAATCAGACCGCTACCGTCGGCGGCGCTCATCACGGTCACCTGGATGCGGGCCGTGGAGAGGCCCGCATCCAGAGCGGTGCCCAGTTCGGTGGCGGTGGCATCCACCGAGCTATTGACGATATCGGCCAATGCCTGCGCCCTGGCCGCCGGAATGGCCTGCCCCTCCAGAAAGGCGGGGTCGACCGGGTTTTGAGGATCCGCTGGTGCATTGTCGACCATGTCGGCCAATGCGGCGAGATAATCCACATCCAGGGCGTTTTTGTAAAAAATGTTGAACAGGGCGGTCGCCGAGAAGGCCACCAGGCCGACCTCTGGATTGGTGGCCGCTTCCGTTTTGGCCGTAAAGCCCTGCAGACTGCCTGCCGGATAATCGGGCCAGTCCAGCAGCACCTCGAGTCCCGCGATGTCATTCTGATAATTCTCTTTGACCGTTTTCAGATCCCGACTGAGCTGCGGTGCGATGACGGCGCTGAAGACCGTTGTGGCCGGTGAGACGTGTTCGTCGTCCCGCACCTCGCCATAGGCCCGACCCGGCACATAGGTACCCAGAACGAGCTGCTGGCTGTTTTCGGGCACGCAGCGCACATAACCGGGTAGATTGGGCGGTATTCGCAGGAAGTATTCGCCGGCCGCGTTGGTGGTCGTGGCGAGGGCTTTGCCCAATCCGTCGGGAGGAAACACGGCCGCGAAGGCCCGTTGAATCTCCTCCGAGGTATCGCTCATCCCGTGGAAAACGTCTTCGGCCAGAGCGGCCAGATCGGGCCGGTTCAACTTACCGTCAACGAGGAGATCCGCCAGGGCGGTGGCATGAATCGGCTGGGCGGTTTCGAAATCGTCGCCGACCACGAAGGCACACGCGGCGTTGGCCAGTGGGGAGAAGTCGGCGCCATCGCCGGCGTCGCCGCCCACGCCGCCGTCACTGTCGCGACCGTCGGGATCCGGATCGCCCCCGTCACCGTGATCGTTGCCGAGACTGGTGTTGACCTGCTCGGCCAGCATGGCGCGGTAGAGGCGCCCGGCCAAGGTGGTCACCAATTGGAGATTCGGGTCGCTCTGGGCTTGGAGAACCAGTTGGCCTTTGCGGGTTTCCGGATCCGATGGTTGCTCGAAGCGAATGATGTCGGCGGCCACCGTGGTGACCGGCGTGACGTTCTCGTTGGGCTTGACGTCACCGGCCTGGAAGCCGACCGTACTGGAAAAGGTGGTGAGATTGAGGTGGGTCATGGATCGGGGGCCGCAGTAGATATACCCCTGCACCCCCGGGGCCACGCTCAGCTGAAAGCGACCGTCCAGCTGGGCGCCGCTGGTGAGTTCACAGATATCTTCGTCGTGCTCGACGCCCCCTCTGTCGACGAAGCGGCAGATGGCACTGGGAATGGTGCTGCTGGCCCCGCCGTCATCGACCACGCCGGTGATGGTGACCTTTTTCGGATCGGTTTCCCCGCCGCCGCCGCCACCGCCGCAAGTCGCCAGGAAGAACAGAAACCCCGTGGCCGCCAAAATCGTCGCAATGCGTCGAATACCTTCTGTCTGCAACCGCCATGACTGCATCTTTCCCCCTCTCAGCCCAGTATTGGAAATCAGGCCAGTTCAATGGTCGCCTTGTCCGCTCGCGGTGGTGTGATGACCGCTCACGGACGCAAGCAGGCGGGTAAACATCTCCACAATCGGCGCTAAGATAGCGGAAGCGGCGAAGTCAGACAGGACCCCAGTTTGAGAAAGACGCGGCCGTAGATCCTCGTGTCTTCGGCCGTTGGTGCACGAAACCCCCGATTGCTGAGGTAATATGTGTACAACCTTTTTACGGACAGATGTTGTGGTGTCTACATCCTTCATAGAATAGGGCGTCGGCATCCGTAAAGGAAGAATTCACATTTGTGAATTATCACGGCTGCAGTGAAGAAGGGGCGCATATCGGGGAGAAGAATTGGGTAAGACTTGGGACAACCACCGCAATCGGGCAAAGATCTGGGAGAAGAATTTCATACTAGTAAAAAAGTTCACATTTAACGCAATGCTGTCACAAAAAGTAAATATATGAAAACGTATTCCACATTCCTTGGGCAACACATCGCTAGAAATCCGCCAACAGCACATAACTCATACCAATTCCGCTTGTGCAGGATGCTAGCACATCTTCTTCCACGCCCCTTCCCGAAGGTGCGTTTCCGGATATGTCGCTGGGGTGGATCGATCCCATCCGTTCGGTGGAACCCCATGGTACCGGAATGGTCGCGTGGCGGTGGCGGGCATCCGGGTCGCCGCACTGTCGACTATGGCGGCAGGTGGTCGCGGGATGCCGCCAGGACGGATGCGGCGCGCGCAGGGCCATGGCCGCATCCGTCCTGGCGGTTCTCCCGGCGGTGGACGCTGGTTACCCGGTCCCAAACCGGTAAGCGGTTTGAACCGGGCAACCGAACCCGAGCGGGCAACCGACCTAATCGGGCAACCGACCTAATCGGGCACGAGATTGGAGGTGAAGGTTTGCTCGATCGTACCGCTGCCAGTGCTGAAGCGAACCAGGTTCACCGCCTGCATCGCCGTCGGGCCTTGCAGGGTCAGGGTCACGGTTTGACTGCTGCCGGGGCCCAGATCGTAGCTGAAGCTGATGGGGCCGCCACCGGGATCCCCTTCCGACTGGGCCGGCAGATCGCAAAAAGGTCCACCGTCGCACCAGACCGTGGGGCTCACCCGTAGTCCTGCATTTGCGTTGTCCACGATGGTCACCCGGGCAATTTCGTTCTCCTGCGGATTGGTGGCCGTCCAGCTGCCGATGAAATCGGACCAGGTCTGGTTGATGGTGTGGCCGTGTCCATTCACCCCGATGAAACCCGATCGTGCGGTAGTGCCCGGGTTGGCGGCCACCCGGTATTGGACCCGCCCGTCACCGACACCGCTGCTGTTGGTCAAGGTGACCCAGTTGTCGTTCGTGCTGGCGTTCCAGACGCAGTCGTTGGGGGCGTTGACATCGAAAGCGCCCGTCCCCCCGCCTTCCGAAAGATCGGCGCTGGCGGTGCTGACCGAAATCTCGCCCTCACCGCAGCTGCGCATGATGGTGGCCGTCACCGTCCGGTTGCGGGTCAAGGTGAAAGTGCAGTCACCCGTTCCACTGCAGGGGTTGCTCCAGGCGGTCAATTGGTCACTGCCCGATGGATCGACTGCCAGACGCACTGCGGTGCCATCGGGAAAGCTGCTCCGGCAGTTGCCGCTGGTGGTGCCGGCGTCGATGCTGCAATTGATGCCGAGGGCATTGTCGAGGACGGTGCCGCTGCCACTGCCGCTGCCCTGAATGGTCAGCTGGAAGAGCGGCTCATAGGTCACTGGGAGCGTGGCCGTGGCGGTGTTACCGGCCGCGTCACGGGCGGTCACCGTAATGGTGTTGACCCCCTCCTGAAGCGGGATGCCGCTGGCGCTCCAGTTGGTGGTGCCGGTGCAAACACCGCTGCCGCCGCGATCGTTGGACCAGGTGACCTGGGTAACCGTCGCGTCGTCTGAGGCAACGCCGGCGATGTCCAGGGCGCTGTCGTTGGTGGTGGTGCCGGGGGCCGGCGAGCTGATGCTGACCGTTGGCGGCGTGGTATCGGGCAGGGTGTAGGTGACGACCACAACGGCATCGCTCTCGTTGCCGGCCGCGTCGCGGGCCGTCACCGTGATGCGATTGCTTCCCACGAGGAGGGGAATGTCGCTGGCGCTCCAGTTGGCCGTACCATCACAGGTCCCGCTGCCGCCGCGATCGTTGGTCCAGGTAACCTGCACCACCGCCGTATCGTCCACCGCCGTCCCCTGAATGGCCAGGCTACTGACGTTGGTGGCAAAGGTGGCGCCGGGGGGGGTGGTGATCGCCACCGCGGGGGGCTGGGCGTCCCTGGCAGGATCGGCCAGGCGAACCTCCAGGTCCACGGTGGCGAACGCCACGAGCTGGGTTGAAACGAGGGTGCGGTCGAATCCGGGCACGCCGGATATGGCCACCTCCACGTCGGTGGCGGCAAGGCCCAGGCCGTCGATGGCGAGGGTCAATTGTCCGTTGGCATCGGTCTGGCCGTCGCAGTTGCGGCAGAAGAGATCGGTGTTGGTGACCGCCAGCTCCGCATCTGGGATGAGGCTACCGTCCACGTCGTTCATCACCGTCACGTTGATGCGACCCGAGGACCAGGCCGTGGCCAGGTCGGTGCCCAGCGTCGCAGCGGCGGCGTTGATGGCGGCGTTGACCAGATCAGCCAGGTTCTGCGATTGGTCGGTGGGGACGCCTTGGCTCTCCAAAAAGCCGGCGGTCACGCCCGCGTTCTGGCGCAGATGGGCGATGGCCGCCGGAAAATCGGCATCCCAGCCATTCTTGTTGAAGGCGTTGAACAGAGCGGTCACGGCAAAGGCCACCAGACCCACCTCGTTATCAGCCGGCAGGGTCTCGGTGCCCAAGGAGATACCGATCAGCGGGCCGTCCGGTAAATTGGGACCGTTGAGACGAACGACCAGCCCGGCCTTGTCATCGCGGAAATTCTCCTGAACGATGGCCAGGTCGTCCTGAAGATACGGCGCGATCTCGGTGCTGAAGACCGTCGTCGCAGGGGTGACCGTCTGACCCGTGATCGTTTCGTCAACACGCCGGCCCCGGAAGTAGCTTCCCAGGATCAGCTCGCGGCGGTCCAGGGGCGTGCAGCGGATAAATCCCGCCATGTCGGGGGGGACGGGCAGCTCAAAGCGGCCCTGGGCGTCGGTAATGGTGGCGATGGGCTGCCCCAATCCTTGGGAGAAGACCTGGCTGAATGCATCGCGCACCGCGGCGGGGTCGGACCCCGCGTTCACTTGGTCGGCCACGACGGCCAGGTCGGGGCGGTTCAATAGGCCGTCTGCGATAAAGTCGGCCAGGGCCGCCGAGGTGACCCGCTCTCCGGCGGTGAGGCGATCGCCCACCACGAATTCGCAGGTGGCCTGCGCCAGGGGGGAGAAGTCGGCCCCATCGCCGGCATCGCCGCTGACCCCGCCCACGTCGCTGTCGCTGCCACCGCCATCACCGCCATTGCGACCGCGGTCTCCATTGAAGGAGGCGTTGATCTGCTGGGTGTACATGGCCGCATAGAGACGCTCGGCCATCGCCACGACAATGGCCAGATTGGCATCCTGACCGGCGACGATATCGTTTAGCAGTTCGGCCTTACGCATCTCGGGATCTCCGGGATTCTCCTGCCGAAGGAGATCTGCCACCACAGTGGTCGCCGGGGTCACGTTCTCGCTGCGGATGGAACCGCCGGCGCCAACGCCTGCGGTGCTGGAGAAGGTTGTCAGGGCGAGGCTCGGCGTCCGGCGCGGATGGCAGACGATATGGCCCTGCACGTCCGGCGTGACCACTAGCCGAAAGGCGCCGGTGGCGTCGGTCACGTCGGAGTGCACCTCCGCTCCGGCAGCGTTGAGGAAGCGGCAGACGGCATCGGGAATCGGGGAGTTGTCGGTGCCGTCATCCATGATGCCGGTGATGGTCACATTCTCTTCGGGCGGCGGTCCGCTACCGCCACCACCGCCGCCGCAGGCGGTGAGGAGCAGCAGACTGGCAAGGACCAATAAGTGGGTCAACCATGAACGGGTCTGGATGGGAGATCGGTAACTCAACATCATCATGCCCTCCATCTTCAGCGAAACAGAAAAGCGATGCTGCGCTCTTGCAGTACCAGGCTCAAATCAATCGGCGGTGAGGGTCGGCTCGCCTGCCAGCGCGGCTTGGGGTGCTGGAGAGCACATGCGCGCGACGGACATGGACAGGATACTCGGCGGCAGCGCCATCACCGCATACGGGGGGTCGGTGGCGGGGAGAATGGATCTTGAAGAACCGACTGGGTAACGATGAAGCCGCCGTTGATTATATCTGCGGCAAGCCCTTTACAAGCTATAAAACAGTGTCTCGGGTAAAGCAAGGCATCACCGATGGTGAATATTTGCCGGGCGTGGCGACGGTGGCGACAGATACCTGCCAGCAGGGGCCGGTTGGGAAAATGACCCTCCCAGATGGGTAACACATCATCGTCGGCGGCGCCCGATGGAGATAAGTAGGAAGGCGAGGGGAAGAAGAGGTGCGGCACGGACGGGGAGCAAATTGACAACCATCTCAACCCTGCGTTATCCAAGAAGTTATACCCAGGTAGCACGTTTCACGGGTCGACATTAGGAACCGGAAATTGGACTGAAGATGAACGGACCGGCATCGGAGATCATGGACCGACCACGCAAGGGGCACCCCTGAATGAACGCCATCCACAGTCAGCAGGCGCTGGATCCCGACACCATGGTACAGGAGTATCGCGTCGACCGGGTGCTGGGCATGGGCAGCCTGGGCATCGTCTACGCGGCGGAGAACACCTACTTCAACGAAATGGTGGCGCTGAAGGAATTTCTGCCCTCCAATCTGGCCTGCCGCCGGGGGACGACGGTGACGCCGCTCTCATCCGAGGTACAACCGTCCTACGATTGGGCCCTTAAAAAATTTCTGGATGAGGCCCGTACCCTCAGGGAACTTTGCCACCCCGAGGCCCACCGCAACATTGTCCGGGTGCGCCAGTTCATCGAGCAAAACGACACGGCCTATATGGTGATGGACTATGAAAAGGGCCACCCCTTCGCGACCCTGCTGGAAGAGCGCAGGGTGTTGCCCGAGGCGGAGCTCAACGAGATTCTCCAGCCCCTGCTGGACGGGCTCGAACGCATCCACGCCGCCAACATCTGGCATCGCGACATCAAACCCAGCAATATCCTCATCCGCCCGGACAACTCGCCAGTCCTGATCGACTTTGGTGCGGCGCGGCACGAAGTGGTGGGCCGGGATCCCTCGGTCATGTCCCAGTATACGCCGGGCTACGCCGCCATCGAACAATTCCATGACGCTGCCGAGCAGGGGCCGTGGACCGATATCTTCGCCATGGGCGGCACCCTCTATCGGGCCGTCACCGGCCGCAAACCCGCCAAAGCGATCGAACGCTTCGTGGACGAAAACGTCTATGTGCCGGCGATGAAGGCCGCCCGGGGAACTTACACGCCCGCCTTTCTGGCCGCCATCGACGCCGCCCTGACGTTGAAGCCGGAGGGGCGGCCCCAATCCATCGCCGAGTGGCGTCGTTGGTTCGACGGCGCGGTGACGGTCGATCCGGACGGCGATGCTGCGGCCACCGTGGCCAGGCCCAGGAGCGGTGCGCCCCTGGACGCCACCATGGTACTTGGCGCGGGTCGGAAGCCGGTTCCCGCACCGTCGGACGCAGCGCCCCCCCAGCCGGCACCCCGGCGGCCCATCGGTCGCGGCCTGCTTACCGGGGTGGTAGTGGTCTGCCTGGCCGCGCTCGTGGCCGGCATCGGAACCCTTCTTTACCAGCGCCAGGCGGCCCAGGTCGGGCCAACTTCCACCGCACAGCCCCCAGCACCGCCAATTCAGACGCCGGATCTGGCGGAAAGCCGCGGCCAGGTTGACGCGCTGCTCTCCGGCCTGGAATGCGCCAGCACGCAGGCTCGCCTGACGGATGACGGCACGCTCTCCCTGAGCGGCTTCGTCGCCTCCCCGGCGGACCTGTCCAGGATCCAGGGCGCGCTCAAACAGATCGACGGCATCGCCAAGATCGAGGACGACCTGGCGATTCAGCCGTGGCCCTTTTGTGAGATCCTCCGGGTGCTGCTGCCGCTCAAATCGCCGTCAGCGGCGGCCAGTGCCCAACCGCAGCTCCAATTGAACAAGCCGGATCGGCGCTACCGCACGGGCGACAAGCTGGTGGTCACCGCAACCGCGGGCCGTGACGTCAGCGCCTATCTCTATGTGGACTACATCGACAGTGACGGCAGTGTGGTGCACCTGCTGCCGTCTCCCAGACAACCCCAGAACCGATTGGAGCCGGGCCAGAAGATCGTGCTGGGCGCCCTGGATGCCAAGACATCCGGGGACTTCGTCTATGCGATCGAGCCGCCCCTGGGGCCCGGCATGGTGATCGCCTACGCCAGTCGTCACCAGTTATTGGAAGCTCCTAGGCAACATGTGGAAACCACCGGGGAGTACGTTCCCGCCCTGCAGGCCGCCCTGCAGGACGTGTTCGCCGGGGAGCCGGAAGCGGGCCTTGTATCGACCCATACCCTGCTGGAGATCTATGAATAATTCCATGGGAGCGGCGCCGCTGAATTGAACGACCTAGCCAAAGGAAGACGCATCATGAAAAGAGATCATCTTCAGAAAACACTCGTCCCCATCGCCCTCTTAATGAGTATGCTCTGCTGGCTGCCGGCAGCGCTGGCCGCCGACAACTGCGACAAGGCCGAAGCCCTCTTTCTCAACGCCTCCAAAGAGAGCGACCCCGCAGCCCAGGGAGCACTGCTTGAAGAGGCGGTCCAGCAATGCCCCACCCATGCCAAGGCCTGGAACAACCTCGGAACCGTTTATGAAAAACAGAAGCGCCTGACGGCCGCCCGGAACGCCTACGAAAAATCGCACCAGGGCGATCCGGAGCTGGGGACACCTTTGGCCGGATTGGGGGATGTGGCCATGAAGATGGGGCGCTTCGAGGAGGCGTCCAAATGGTACGCGCAGTTTCTGGCCTTCCTGCAGGAGGAGAAGTTGCGGGGCAACCCGCGCGGCCTCGGCATATTCGAGGGAGAGTATCAGGCCAAGTATGAACGCGTGCAGTTGAAACAGCAAATCCTGGCGGATTCAATGGCCGGCGTGGTGCCCAAGGAGGTCCTGAAAAGAGGGCTGCGGCCCATCTCGCCGGTCGACAGCGTCAAGGAGGATCTCGAGGCTGAGCGGCTCTCCCTCTTTGTCTACTTCGACTTCAACTCCGCCGAACTGAAAGCGCAGGGGCGGGCCCAGCTGGCCGAGTTGGCCGCCACCATGCTGCTGCCCGAATACCAGGAGCAGGCCTTTCTGATCGAGGGCCACTCTGACCTCTTCGGGGAGCAGGATTACAATCACAATCTGTCCGCCCGGCGCGCCAAGGAGGTTCGCGATTTCCTTTCCGCCAGCGGCGTTGATCCCAAGCGGCTGCAGACCAAGGGCCTGGGCGAAACGCGTCCGCTCGTGTTGGAGGGGGATCGTCAGGCTCAGCAGATCAATCGCCGGGTGGAATTTGTGCAGCTCGGCGTCGTGCAATAAGCGCAAGGGGGCGGTCCGTTATCGCCCGACAAATCGCCATTCAAGAATAGGTTTCGGCCTGCCGGCTTGTCCCGAGATCCGGATTGCCGGTGGGCCGAACCCGCAACAGCCCCTGGCGCAGCCGGCCCATCGGTGCTGGTGGGTGTGCGGCTGAGGGCAATCTGGCATCTACGATGAAGTCCATCCACGACATCCCTGCCTGTGATCGACCGCGAGAGAAGCTGCATCGCCGGGGCCCGCGGGCCCTGGCAGACCATGAGCTGCTGGCCATCCTGTTGGGCAGTGGATCGCGAGGGGAAGATGTGATGCGCGTGGCGACGCGAATCCTCGCCGCCCTGGACAGCGGCAGCGTCGAACCCCACGCCGCCGATCTGCAGAAGATCAAAGGGGTCGGGCCGGCCAAAGCGGCCGTCATCGCCGCTGCGCTGGAGTTCGCCCGCCGGCGTATCCGCCCCGAAGGGGTCACCGTCACCGAACCGGTGGCGGTACTGCCCCTCATTCGCCATTATGCCGACCGTAAACAGGAGCATTTCCTCGCCATCTCCCTCTCCGGCGCCAGAGAGGTGATCGCCACCCGGGTGGTGTCCATCGGACTGGTGGACCAGGCCCCAGTCCACCCGCGGGAAGTGTTCGCCGATCCCATCGTGGATCGGGCCGCCGCCGTCATCGTCGCCCACAACCACCCTAGCGGCAGTTTGACGCCAAGTGCGGAGGACCTCACCATGACCCGTCGCCTGGCGGCTGCCGGCAAAACCCTTGGCATTGAACTGCTGGATCACATCATCTTCAACGCCCGCGGCTATTACAGCCTCAAAGCACACCAACAGCTCTGAATCCCATAACGGTGTATTTTTTACTTGCGACAGGGGACAAACTACGATACATGGCCCACGGTGTATGGTTGTAGACCTTCAAACGGATGCACCAACCCCGCTTCGCTTTCTCCCTGACTCATAGCAACATCTTACGAGTGACATACTGAAAGCAAGACCGTGCCGATTCCCAACAGGCGGATCTGCGCGCCGTGACATCGGCCGTTGCCGAGGCTACCTGCGCTGGGGCGATGAAGCGATCGCCCGTCGAACCACCGTGGTAAAAAGCTGTGCCGGCCCATCGGCCGGTGCGTACAGCGCCGCTCTCGCCAGTGCTGTCGATGACGGACACCACACAGGCCAGACCGAGGCGTGTTGATTTCGACCCCCTCATCGATCAAGGACACCCGCACCGAGGACCGGTGCGGCAAAAAGGAAGCAAACCGAATGGAAGCCCACAAGAAGAAGATGCTCGAGCGCAAGTTGCGCGAACTGATGCGTCAGGCCGATCTAGCCCCAGCTGCCGCCAGCGCTCGCCTCAACGCCAAACCCATCGTCACCCGCGTCATCCGTCGCCGGAAGGGCACCCCGGGGAGGGCCCCCTCCTGACCCAGCGGCCCGCCGCTTGAGCTCCCGTGACACGTCCGACGAGCGGCGGGCGTCTAGCCCTCCTCCAAACCAACCTTGGTCTTGGCCTGCCGGACCAGTTCCTGATGCCGCTCATCGTCCGGATCCGCCGCCAAGGCCAATTTTCCCCAGTGGATCGCCTGACCCCAATCTTCCAGCTGGCGATAGTTTTCGGCGATGGCATAGAGCAGATGCTGACGTGCCACCCGGCGTTGGGGCTCCGGGAAGTCCAGTACACGGCAGAAATCGGTGATCGCATCGGTATGCCGTTTGAGGACGGTGTAGCAGCTGCCGCGTCCGATAAGACTCTCCTCGTCGTTGGCGGCCACGGCCAAGGCGCGCGAATACAGGATGACGGCCCTCTCCAGATTGCCTTCAACCTCGTTGATTTTCCCCAGGTAGAAATAGGGATTGTCTCCGTTGGGATGCCGATAGGCGGGATCCATATCGACAACCTTTTCCAATGCCTGGACAGCGGCGACGCCATCGGGCTTGTGAAAGCAACGCACCCCCTCCTCAAACCACTCCTGAATCGTCACCGGGGCTTTGGCCTCGCTCATGCGGGTCTCCTTCAGCTTTGCGGGATGGAACGCAGGGAACAGCGGGTGGGTATTTCGGGAGACCGTTGACCTCCCGAACAATGGCTTAAGCCTGCCACGAACGCGATGGGAGTGCAAGGGTTGCGGGGAAATGCGGGGTGCCATCTGCGGTAAGGGTGCTTATTTTGGTTCCAAGTTAAATCCGCTAGGGAGAGCGCACACACATGATCATCGTCCTCGTCATCCTCGCCGGTCTGATACTCTTTTACGGTCCCCAACTCTGGGCGCGAGCGGTCTTGAGCCGCTACGACCGGGATGAGTATTTCTCCGGCAGCGGCCTCGATCTGGCCCGCCTCCTGGTTGAACGCCTGAAACTCGAGGCGGTCCAAGTGACGGAAACCCCCTTGGGGGACCACTACGATCCCCGGTCCAAAACCGTACGCCTCAACCAGGCGCGCGGCAACCGGCGTAGCCTGACGGCGGTGGTGGTCGCCGTCCACGAGGTGGGCCACGCCATTCAACATCAGGCGCGCTATGGCCCCCTCGAGACCCGCACGCGTCTCATCGGCACGGCTGCGAAGATGGAGCGAATCGGGGCCATCCTCATGATGGGGCTGCCCATCGTTACCGCCATCACACGCATCCCGGCGACCGGCGCCTTGATGCTGCTGGCCGGCCTCCTGACCCTCGGTGTACCGGTGGTGGTCCACTTCCTGACCCTGCCCACGGAGTTTGACGCCAGTTTCAATCGGGCACTGCCAATCCTGGCGTCCGGAGAGGTGATCCCACCGGAGGATCTGCCCGCCGCCCGCACCATCCTATGGGCTTGCGCCCTGACCTACGTGGCCGCCGCGTTGGCCGGCATGGTCAACGTCTGGCGCTGGATACGGGTGCTGCGCCGCTGAGCGGCCGGGCGCCACTTTGCGCCGCGATTCCAAATCGGCTATGGTGGTACCGCCCGCCGTGCGCTCGCCGCCCGAGCGCCGGCGAAGCGGGACCAATCTGCTGCTCGAGTGGAACATTATGGCGACATCGACCTTTCCGTGGCGCTCCTACCTGCTGCTCACCTGTACCGTCCTCTTCTGGTCGGGCAACTTTGTGCTCGCCCGCGGCATCCGTGAGCTGATCCCCCCGGTGAGCCTCAATTTTTGGCGTTGGACCGGGGCCCTCATCCTGATTCTACCCGTCGCCCTGCCCCGCTTGCATCGTCAGCGCCACCTCCTGCGCCGCCACTGGCGCTGGCTGGCCCTTATGAGCCTCCCCAGTATCGTTTTCTTCAACACCTTCATCTACGCGGCCCTCCAATCCGCTTCAGCCACCAACACCGTCCTGGTCAACGCGACGACCCCCATCTTCATCGTGTTGTTGGCCAGAGGCCTCTTCGGAGAGCGCCTCACGCCCCGACAATCGACGGGAGTGCTGGTATCCCTGGGCGGCTTGCTCTTCATCATCAGCCGCGGTGATTGGGCCGTCCTGGGTCAGTTCAGCTTCGTCACGGGCGACCTCTGGACCTTGGGCGCCTCTCTCTCCTGGGCCATATATAGTGTCCAGTTGCGACAACGCCCTGCGGGCATCGATCCCTTGGTCTTCCTCACAGCCATCATCGCCTTGGGAGTGGTGCTGCTGCTGCCCGTTTACTTGGCCGAATGGTATCTGCGCGGCGGCTTCCCGGTAACGCCGGCCAGCCTGGCCAGCATCGCCTACGTATGCGTCTTCCCGTCGCTCTTGGCCTATCTCTTTTGGAACCGAGGGGTATCGCGAGTGGGGCCTGCCAGGGCCGGCATCTTCATGCACCTCATGCCGGTTTTCGGCATCTTGCTGGCAACCCTCTTTTTGGATGAGGTGCTTCGCCGCTATCATCTGGCCGGCATTCTACTGATCTTTACCGGTATCGCCATGACCACCTATCCGGTGAGCACTCCCCGGCGCACGCCTTAGCGATCGCGACGCTGCACGAGCGCGACCAGCTGTCTGCGGCTCTCCTCGCGCAATCCCAATCCATCGATCTCGGCCTGCAGTTGGGACCAGCTGCCGTAACCCCCCAGATAGCCGTTTAGGCGGGTTGCGGCCGTGGAGTCGGTGAGGGCTCTCGCTCTGGGGTAGAAGCGGGTCAGATCGCGCAGAAATTCGGGGCGGCTGCGCAGGCGGTATTTTTGATGGTACCCCTCCGCCCGGTAGAAGGTTTTTAGCGGTTCGATGGCGGTGCGGACGTTGCGGTTCCTTGCGTGGGCGATCGCATTGCGGTGACGCTCAGCGGCCGCGCGCTGTTCATCGTCATGGTAGAACAATGCGTTGCGATACTGGCGCGACCAACTGCGGCTGAAGGGTTTATGCGCCTTCCAGAAGATCGCCAGGAGCGTGTCGTAGGGGATCTGGGCAGGGTCGAAATCGATCTGCAGCGCCTCGCTGTGGTCCCCCAGGTCATGATAGGTGGGGTCCTTCAAGTCCCCGCCGGTGTACCCGACACGGGTGCGAATCACGCCCTTCAAACTCCCGAACTGGGAGTCGGGTCCCCAAAATCAGCCCAGGGCAAAGGTGGCCGTTTCGAAATCGCCGGGCGCGGCCAGGTCGATCGCCGGAGGTGTCGGGGACGGCGTGTCGCCCGCCGCAGCGGTGTCACCGCTGCCGGCGGCAAAGACGGGGCTGGCGGTGCTGGTCGGTTTACATCCTTGTAGGAGGGTGGTCAATCCAGCCGATCCCAAGGCACAGTGGGAAAGAAAGGTGCGTCTGTTCATGGTGGTCTCCTCCGGTTTTGGCAGCATCATGGGTAAACAGCGCCATTGATCCCAGAATAAGCATCGCTCCCACATAGGAAACCGCCAAAACCGTAAAGATTGTGTAAACCCGGTCCCGCTTATCGCTGCTCGGCGAGCAATGCTCGGTAAGCATGCCAAAAGCGAAGCAGAACTGGAACGCCGACCGAACCGTATGGATTGGAACCTAGCGGCGGTATGCGCGTCGCCGGCGACAGGGCCTTTTTTGGTAAAGGCGAAGCGTCTATGATGCAGCGCTTCGCTGTCAGTGGAGCGGCAATTGCTTCTGAAGTGCCCGGGGCACCGCAAAAACGCGTGCAACGTGTTGTTGAGACTTGAGTATTTAAAAAACATTAATAATATTATGAAATTAGTGGGGTTCGGCAGATAACCATACTGAACGAAGCATCCAATTGCTCCGGAGGGCATGGGCTCAACAGATGCACACCATATCTGAAGAAAAAGCCAGTCTTGTCGAGAAGATTCGCATTTTAGAATGTTTGTACCAGATCTCCGAATTGGTGGTCGAGGACGCAGATGGTTTTGAAAACACCATTCAGCGCATCGTTGATTTGGTGCCCCGGGCATTCGAATATCCCGAGAAGGTGGCCGCGGCCATCGATCTGAAGGAGCGCCGATACCAAACACCTGGCTTTGAAACTGCGCAGGGCACCGTCCAACACCCGATTGTCGTCAATGGTGAGGGAAGGGGTTCCCTTGCGATAGGCTGTATTGAAGAGGGCGCCTTTGCCCTGAGTACGGAGGGGACCTGTAGCATTGCGGAAAACAATTTGATGGCCGCAGTTGCGAAGAAGGTCGCCTATATGATTGATCGCAAAGAGGCCATCGACAGAAAGCAGCTTTTGGAGGAGCAGTTGATGCATGCGGATCGCTTGTCGACAATCGGTCAACTGGCTGCCGGCATCGCGCATGAATTGAACAATCCACTTGGAGATATTCTGGGGTTTGCGGAATTGGCCGCCAACACGCCGGATTTGCAAGAAGAGATTTACAAAGACTTGGTTAAAATTGTCAAATCAACCCTGTATGCCAGGGAAATCATCAAAAAGGTATTGTATTTCAGCCGGCAGACACATCCACGGGAGGCAACGGCCGATTTGAATCAGTTAATCGGTGAGTGGATGGATTTTCTCGAATCGCGGTGTGCCAAAAATGGCATTCAGGTGGCATTACAGCTGGATGACAACTTGCCCATCGTCAACGGAGACCCAGCCCAACTGAACCAGGTGCTCATCAATGTGGTGGTCAATGCCATCCAAGCCATGCCCGATGGCGGCATCCTGACCATTCAAACGCGGCGCAAGGAAAACCAAGTTTCACTCGTCGTTCAGGATACCGGCAATGGGATCGAAAAAGCGGTCAAAGACAACATTTTTCTTCCTTTTTTCACTACCAAGGAGGTCGATCAGGGGACCGGTCTGGGATTGTCTGTGGTTCATGGCATCGTCCAGGAACACGGTGGCAGCATCGAGGTGGCAAGCCAGGTCGGCCAGGGTACGATTTTTACGATTTGGTTGCCCGTTTAGGCATTAACGAGAGGGAAAAATGAGCGCGGCGAATGAACAGCAACATCTGATTCTAGCGGTTGATGACAACCGGAACGCGCTGGAGATCATCCGGCGCACGCTGAGCAAATCTGGGTATCGCGTGATGACGTGTGAAGGGGTTCCCGATGCCGTCGAGGTCATGATCAAACACCATATCGATCTGGTCATAACGGATCTCAAAATGCCCAAGCACGACGGACTGGAACTGGTCCGATACGTCAGCGAGAATTTCTTTGATACCGCTGTCATCATGGTGACCGCCTATCCGTCCATCGAGGGTGCGGTTGAGGCGATAAAGTCGGGTGCCGATGATTTTCTGGCCAAACCGTATACTGCTGAAGAGTTGACCAGCACTGTCCAGCAGGCCTTGGAACGGTTGGCCACTCAGCGGTCGGCCCAGGATAAATTGGAACTTGAGGCGACGTTCGGTATTGTCGGCACCAGCAAACCGATGAAGAATGTGTTTCGTCGTATCGCCAAAGCGGCGGCAATGAAGGCAAATGTGTTGATATCGGGCGAGAGCGGCACGGGTAAGGAACTTGTCGCACGGGCCATCCATTACAGCAGCCCCTGCTCATCGGCGACATTTGTTCCCGTAAACTGCACCGCGATCCCGGACAGCCTCGTCGAAAGTGAGCTGTTCGGCCACGAGAAGGGCGCCTTCACTGGGGCCAACGCTTTGCGCAAAGGTTTTTTTGAGGTGGCATCGGGCGGTACCGTGTTTCTGGATGAGATCGGCGATGCGAGCCAAAGCCTGCAGGCGAAATTGCTCCGTGTGTTGCAGAACAAGGAGATCATCAAGGTTGGCTCAAGCCAGGTCGTCAAGGTCGATGCCCGCATCGTGGCGGCCACCAATAAAGATTTGATGGATTTGGTTCAGAGGGGATCGTTCCGGGAGGATCTGTACTACCGCATCAACGTCATCGATATCCCCATACCACCGCTGCGTGAGCGGGAGGAAGACATCCCTTTGCTGATTCAGCACTGCGCGGCGCAGCTATGCAAGGAGATTGGCGGTGAACCACTGACCTTCTCGGACCGCGTCCTGGCGGCGATGGCCGACTATTCGTGGCCGGGAAATGTAAGAGAGCTCGAGAACCTCATTCAAAAATTTTTCGTCACGGTGGACAACCATCGCGTCGACATTACAGACCTGCCTGCGCAGATGCGATTTTCAATCCATCATGGGAAGGGATTGAACCGCTCTTTGGCCGCTGTGGAAAGTGAGCACATTCTAAATGTCGTCGCGAGTGTCGGCGGCAACAAGACCCAGGCGGCCAGAATTCTTCAAATAGACCGCAAGACGCTGCGAGAGAAATTAAAGCGCCTGGCGAATGATGGTTAATGGCGCGTTTTTCCCCACCGGGACCACTCGCCCCACAAGCCCCTATCGGGCAAAGCCGGTCCCACTGATGGCGCTTTTATAGCCCAAGCAATAAAAATGTATATAAATTTAACGGTTTTGATCGGCCGGTGCCAGTCGTGACCAAACCGGTATCGAATCTGCTTACGTCTACACGCAATATCACCCTCCACGCCGTATCGTATGACGATGGAGATCTCGATGCGCGTCGCTGAAGTCTCGATGGTAACCACGTCTACGGCAGAAGTCGGTAAAAGATGAATCTGTTCTGGATTTGCCTTGTTGTGACACTTGGGATGTTGATGCCACGCTTAACGGAGCGATGGGGACGCAGTGCCAGCGCTGCCGCCGCCGCGCTGTTGCCGGCAGCGGTCTTGGCCATATTGCTGCCCCGCGTCTCGGCTGTGTTGGCTGGGCAGGTGTACCGTCTGGAGGCGAACTGGATCCCCTCACATGGAATGAACTTCGGATTTCAATTAGATGGCCTATCCCTTCTATTCTCCACCTTGATTGTCGGAATTGGGCTGCTCGTCATCCTGTATGCCCGCTACTACCTGCCGGAAAGGGACAAGGGCGGTCGCTTCTACGCCTATCTCCTGTTTTTCATGGCGGCAATGCTCGGCGTTGTGCTGTCGACCAATTTGCTTCAACTCTGGTTTTTCTGGGAGCTCACCAGCGTCAGTTCCTTCCTCTTGATCGGATATTGGCACCACCGCAGCGACGCTCGCAGAGGGGCCCGCATGGCCCTGACCATGACGGGAGCGGGTGGCCTGGCACTGCTGGGTGGTTTTGTCCTTATCGGTCAAACCGTCGGTTCCTACGACATCGGCCAAGTGCTGTCCAATGGCCATCTGATCCAAAGTTCCGGTCGCTATCACGCGATTTTGATCTTAGTGCTGCTGGGAGCATTTACAAAGTCGGCGCAGTTTCCGTTCCATTTTTGGCTACCGCATGCCATGGCGGCACCCACTCCGGTCAGTGCGTATTTGCATTCAGCCACCATGGTGAAGGCCGGCCTTTTTCTGTTGGCAAGACTCTACCCGATTCTTGCCGGAACGGCCAGTTGGTTCCTGATCGTCAGTATCACCGGGATGTTGACGATGCTGATCGGTGCTTACCAGGCGCTCCTGAAGCACGACCTGAAAGGGCTGCTCGCCTACTCCACAATTAGCCACCTGGGATTAATCACGCTGCTGTTCGGTATGGGATCAGCCCTTGCTGCCGTGGCCGCCGTCTTTCACATCATCAACCATGCCACCTTCAAGGCCTCTCTCTTCATGGCGGCCGGCATCATTGACCACGAGACCGGCTCGCGGGATATGCGCAAACTGAACGGCCTCTGGAAGCACATGCCAATTACGGCGACGCTGGCGATGGTCGCCGCGGCGGCGATGGCCGGGGTGCCGCTGCTCAACGGTTTCCTCTCCAAAGAGATGTTCTTCGCAGAAACACTTGACCAAAGCACGCTGGGATCCATCTCCTGGATGATACCGGTGTTCGCCACCATCGGGGCCGCATTTTCCGTCGCCTATTCGCTCCGATTCATCCACGACGTGTTTTTCAACGGCGAACCGGTGAATTTGCCCCGAAAACCCCATGAGCCACCCCGCTACATGCGCGTGCCGGTCGAAATCCTCGTCGCGCTATGCCTGATTATCGGTATACTTCCGGAGTATACCGCCGGAAAAGTGCTTGCCGGAGCGTCCACCGTGGTATTGGGAGGGCAACTGCCCACGTACCATCTTCACATCTGGCACGGCCTCAATACACCCTTTGTGATGAGTGTTATTGCGATGTTCGCCGGTGGCGCCATCTATTACGGTCGCGGGCGGATTTTCAAGCTCCAAACCTTTTTCCCGGCACGCGATGAGAGTCGCCTGTTCGATGACGCTATGCGGAAAGGGCAGCATTTCTTCCGGACGCTACTGGACCATTTTGACAACGGGTCGATGCAACGCGCTGTTTTCTGGTTGCTCTTCGTCGCCCTGGTTTTCATGATGGTTCCCTTGATGGAGCTCGATATGACCATCGGTCTGCGGCCGCAGATCCCCGTCGACTTCGTGATGATCTCCGGCGCGACCCTGCTGTGCGTCAGTTCTGTCGCCACGGTCATCTGGCACCACCAACGGCTGCTTGCCATCCTGCTGCTCTCTGTCGTCGGCCTGGTGGTCGCCATAGTATTCGCATTGTTCTCGGCACCGGATCTGGCCCTGACGCAATTGTCGGTGGAGGTTGTCACCATCGTCCTGCTGCTACTCTCGCTTCACTTCTTGCCAAAGCGAATCCGCAATTTCTCCTCGCCCACCATTATCATACGAGATGCCTCATTGGCCGTCCTGATTGGCGGTGTCGTCGGGACAATCACCTTTGCACTCCTGACACAGCCATTCGACACCATATCGGGCTTCTTCACGGAAAACGCAAAATCTTTGGGGGGCGGAACGAACGTCGTCAACGTGATCCTGGTCGATTTCCGTGGATTCGACACCTACGGCGAAATCAGCGTATTGGCCATCGCCGCCATCGGCATAACGGCTTTGATTGACGGTATCCACCAGGCGAAAATCCCATCAGATCCCAATGCGCTTGGATGGGCGATCGACAAGCACCCCATGATGCTGTCGGTCATCTCCCAGGCGATGCTGCCGCTGGCCATCGTGGTGTCGGTCTATATTTTCCTGAGAGGCCACAATCTGCCTGGCGGCGGCTTTATCGCAGGTCTGATCACCGCCATCGCAATGATTCAACAATATGTCGCCCAAGGGTATACGTGGCTAGCGGCCAGGATGCCCTTAAATTATCCGAGTATGGTGGCTGGCGGCCTTTTGACGGCCGCTATGACGGGATTGGGTGCCTTCTTGTGGAGACAGCCATTTCTGAAAAGCTGGCATGGCCACCCCCACCTTCCCCTCATCGGGGCGATCGAGCTGGCCAGTGCGATGGTGTTCGACCTCGGTGTCTACCTCACGGTGGTGGGTGCCTGTATGATGATTCTGTCGAGGCTCGGACGATTGAGCTCGTCGAGCGAGGCCCGGTGAAAGGAGGTCACTGGATGGAACTTGTCTTTGCCTTTTGCGTCGGTGTGCTGACCAGTTGCGGCGTTTACCTCTGTCTGCGCGGCACTACGTTTACCGTGCTCATCGGCCTGACCCAGCTCGCGTATGCGGTGAATCTATTCCTCTTCGCGAGCGGCCGCCTCTCCATTAACGCCGCCCCCATCTTGGGCATCTCTGAAAAAATCGCCGATCCATTGCCGCAGGCGCTGGTGCTCACGGCAATCGTGATCGGCTTTGCCATGACGGCCTTCCTTGCCGTGCTTGCCATAAGAACATACGCCGATTGGGGCAATGACCACGTCGATGGGCGCCCTTCCGCTGTGGAGCGCATCATCCAGCGTGAGGGGATGCGCCGATGAACCATCTGCCCATCGTTCCAATTCTGTTACCATCGCTGGCAGGCACGCTCATGCTGCTGCCCCCACTGTCCAAACGGCTTTGGTTACAGCGCTGGATCACCGGGTTCGGATTGCTCGCGCTGGTGGTCGTCGCCGGCGCGCTGATGGTCCTCGCGCAGCAGCAGATACGGATCTACGCTTTAGGGGGCTGGCAGCCGCCGTTCGGGATCGTCCTGGTCGTCGATCGCATGACCGCTCTACTGCTAATGACAACGGCCATTCTTGCGAGTTGTGCAGGGCTATACAGTGCTGAAAACGAGGACCGGCAGGGGCCCTTCTTCTATTCCTTGTTCTGGTTTCAGATAATGGGCATCAATGGCGCGTTTCTGACCGGTGACCTGTTCAATCTGTTCGTATTTTTCGAAGTACTCCTCATCTCATCATACGCGCTGCTGATACACGGCGGTGGCAAAGAGAAGACAAAGGCAGGCTTTCAGTACGTCTCCTTGAACCTCATCGGCTCAGCACTTTTTCTTGTTGCGCTGGGGACGCTGTATGGAACGGTGGGCTCGCTCAACATGGCAGACTTGGCGGCCAAGGTTCGCTTCCTGACGCCTGAAGAGCAGATCCTCGCGAAAGTGGGCGGACTACTACTGCTGCTGGTCTTCAGTTTGAAAGCGGCCCTGTTACCCCTGCATTTCTGGCTGCCGAAGGCCTATGGAGCGGCCTCCGCATCGGTGGCGGCGTTGTTCGCTATTCTAACCAAGGTGGGCTTCTACGCCATTTGCCGGGTGTTCAGCGGCATCTTCGGAGACAACGGCGGTGACCTGGCGCATTTCGCGGCGCCTTGGATTTGGCCCCTGGCCATCGCCACTATCGCCGTGGGCAGCGTTGGGATCTATGCCGCCGCCTCTCTGCGAATGGCGACCGCGAATGTGGTCATCGTGTCCGCCGGAACCTTGCTGCTCACCCTCGTGGTCAATGACGGGCAGTCCCTGCCGATCGGTCTCTTTTACCTGCTCCATTCAACCGCTGTCACCGGTGCGCTGTTCCTGGTCGCCGATCAGATGGGTACCCAACGGGGTGCCGCTCCGAACCAGCATGTCGGAACGGCACCGGAGAAGCGGTCCGCTTTGCTGGGATGGCTGTTTCTCACCGCGTCGGTTGCCGCCGTCGGGCTGCCACCGCTCTCGGGCTTCGTCGGCAAAGCGCTGCTGCTGCAGTCCACGACCCGCTTTATCGAGCAGGTGTGGGTGTGGCCGGCCCTGTTGATCAGCAGCTTTGCGTCCCTGGTGGCCTTTTCAAGGGCCGGTACGGCCTATTTCTGGAATGCCACCCCATCACCATCACCACCGGTGGGCGGTGATAAACTGCGGCTGACCCAAATCGTGGCGATATCGATTCTGCTGGCATCGACAGCCCTGATGGCGGTCTATGCCGACCGAATCCTGACGTACAGCCAGGGCGCCGCCGAAGACCTCCGGCGTCACCCGCTAACCGATTCAGCCAACCTCACGGAAGAGAGGAGCGGCCTCAATGCGGCGCATGAATCATAAACCCTATATCCCGCATCCATTTCAATTTCTGATGCTCTTCATCGTGTGGCTCTTGCTGACCCACCGATATTCGCTCGGCAATATGCTCCTCGCGGCGATACTGGCATGGCTCGTCCCCATCGCCGCCATGGCCATAAGAGCGCCAACAACGCCCGTCAGAAGACCGCTGAAGGCCATATCATTCTTCTGGCTGCTGCTGGGGGACATTTTCGTTTCGAACATTGTGGTTGCAAAACAGGTATTGGGGGCAACGGAGCGCCTAAGGCCGGGATTCATCGCCGTACCGCTGGACATGCAGGCGGCGTTGCCGATAACGCTTCTGGCCAGCACGATTTCGCTCACGCCGGGGACTGTGAGCATCGAGATTACCGAAGACCATCAATTTCTGTACGTGCACGCATTGCATGTGGAGAGCGAAAAGGAGATGGTTGATCGGATTAAGCGTCGGTATGAAAAACCGCTAAAGGAGATTTTCCAATGTTAGACACCATCGCTTTGGCCGTCAGTGCCGTCATCGGCCTGTCGCTCCTGCTCAATTTGGGGCGCTTTATGATCGGGCCCCACATGCTCGATCGCCTAATAGCGCTCGACACCATGTATATCAATGCCATCGCCTTGATCGTCATCCTCGGCATTTTCAGGGGATCACCACTATACTACGAGGGAGCGCTGGTCATTGCCATGCTCGGATTCGTGAGCACCACCGCGGTGTGTAAATTTATACTTCGTGGCGATATCATCGAATAGGAGATCCATATGCTGCTTATTGAATTGGCGACCGGTTTTTGCCTGATGGTTGGGGCCATATTTCTACTGGTGGGATCGATCGGGTTGTTTCGATTGCCGGACTTCTATATGCGCCTACATGGCCCGACCAAAGCCACCACATTGGGTTTGGGCGCCATCTTGACGGCGTCAATCATCTTTTTTTCATTTCGTGGAGATGGTATCAGCACCAAAGAGATACTGATCATTTGGTTCATTTTCCTGACGGCGCCAATTACGGCGCACATGCTCTCAAAGGCTGCGCTGCATGTCCGCCAAAAACCGCGCGCGGATACGCTGAATCAGGATCGATTGGCGTCTATCCGCGAACGCCGGCAGTAAACCGCCCCCAGCAAGGCCTGGATCTCAAGGGCGGCTGTCCATTTCGTCCCCCTCCGTGAAAACAGATCGGATGCTGCAGGTGTGCGCATGAACCGTTGAAGTTGCCCGCCAGCAGGCCGTTGATGGAACATGTAGCGGGGCGAATCCCAGCGTTGCGGGCAGATCCCGCTCGCGGCCGGCGGTACCGACCAGCTTCGCAGACCGCTTGTCTGCACCGGCTTCGGGAAGGGTGGGGGGTGGCCGCCTATCGACCGGCGGCGATCAATTTCGCCATGGCACCGTCAAGGGTGAACTGCATGGCTGGATCAGTTGATGATGGCCCTGCCGCGGGATGAGAAGGATACGCCCTGGCCGGATTGGGTTCCAATCATAATCGATTCGATGATGGGCGGGTTTACTTGGGTGGCGGATCTCCATTTAACGATGAAATTAGCGCCTGAACCGCCGGTTTTATCGTTCTCGGCGATGACGAAGCGGACGGACTCCTGGGGCCTGATCGTCAGTGCCTCGTCGGTAAACGATTTGATGAGCCCTCCGCTGGAACCATAGTAGTGAACGTCAGAGATGATGATGTCCGCGTCAAGATCGATATTTCTGATGCTCAGCGTAATCGCCAGGGCAAACGGGCGCTTGTTGCTCCCCACGTAAATGTGCGAATACGCCGGCACGTAGACGGTTTGGGAATCGGACAACGCCTGTCCATCGTGGGCCTCCAGCGGCAGAGGTGTTATGCCGATGAAGGTGCTCACCATAACAATAGCGATGATATTCTTTAACGATGTCATGGGTCTCCCATTATCTCAGCGTGAAGTTCTGCCTGGGTTCGGCGTCGCTTCTTTTGCGGGTGCCATGTCGAGCGCATGCTCGACGGATGTCATGATCCGGTATCTGATGCAGCCAGCGGTTGAAAAACGGCGGAGAAGACATCCGAAAGCCGTAGAATACCGACAATCTTCTCCGCTCGGGACACCAGCAGCGATTGATGGTGACCCATGATCAACAAATGGATTGCCTGGTCCAAAGTGGCCTCTTCACTCACGCAATCCTCGGCGGACAGGGTATGCATAAAATCGCGCACGAGGATGTTGGCGGCCTTTTTGCGCATGTCCTCCAAGGTGCCATCGAAGAGGCGATGGTACTCGATCATCGAATTTAAGAACATGCGACTGAAATGACGATAAACGCCCCTGGTGTCCTGGCCCTGAATCTCTTTGTACTTGGGCTCCAGCGCCCTCAACGCATCGATTTGACTGATCATGCCGATAGGCTGCTGATCCTGATCCAGCACAAGGATTGCCCGGTGACGATATTTGGTCCGGCACAAGTTCTGTTGGGCTTTATCGAGCGCCGCGATGGCCTCCGCGAGTGTTGCCGTCTCGGGTACCGTTGCATACTCGCTGAGCGGGACCATTAATGCTTTGATAGAGACTGTTTTCATGGATCTCTCCGTTTAGATATTGCCACCTCTGCGAAGGAGCTGTCTGGCTTCTGCCTTTCTGATCCGCTCATCCTGCTCGGCTTTCCGTAGCTTGGCTTTCTCCAGGATGGTCTGTAATTCTTCAAAGTCGGCCGGTTTTAAAAGATAATCGAAGGCACCTAATTTCATCCCCGCTATGGCCGTTTCCGTTGTCCCATGTCCTGTCAACAAGATAACCTCGACCAGCGGGTATCGTAATTTGATCTCTTTCAGTGCCTGGATGCCGTCCATTCCCGGCATTTTAATGTCGAGGATGACGACATCAATGGGAATCTTTGCGAGAGTTTCAAGACACATATGCCCGTCGTAGGCTGGTGTCACCTTGTCACCCGCATCCTCGAGGCGCATCGAAAGCATCTCTACGAAGTCTTTTTCATCGTCAACCAGTAAAATATTGGTGGGGACATGAATCATTTTCGCACGCTCCTTCCGTTCGCCGGCCACCGGATCACTGGGTGCCAGAACCGTCATCGCTGAAACCAATTTGGTTGGGAATGATTACACTGAAACGTGAACCTTCACCCAGCGTGCTCTCGACCGCTAGCCGTCCACCAAATTTTTCAACGATTTCCCGGGTGACGTATAGGCCCAGCCCAGTGCCTTCACCGGGTGATTTTGTGCTGAAAAAAGGCTCGAAAATACGATCCTGGTTCTCCCTGGAAATACCGATGCCGGAATCTACGATTTCGATGGCGGCTTCGGCAGTTGTCGATTGAATGTAGACGCGGATTTCACTGTTGTCATAGGAGGCGTGGATCGCGTTGCTCAGCAAGTTGATGAAGACCTGCCGGATCTGATTGGGATCCGCCCAAAGCGGCGCCGCTTCCCCTTCCGCCTCGAGTTGCACCCGAATCCCTTTCTTCTCGGCTTCTCGACGAATCAGGGCCAAGGTTTCTGTCAGCAGTGCTTCCAAATCAATTTCAACCACCACGCGTTCTCTCTTGCCGACATCGGCGAGCAATTGGTGGGTAATCGCCCGCGCGCGCTTGACGCTATTTTCTACCTTCTCAAGTGCTTTCTCAAAGGTGGCTCTGTGGGGCATCTCGGCAAGTTCACGCTTCTGCAGTAACGCTTTCAGATACCCAGCGGCTTCATTGATAATGGCCAGCGGGTTGTTGATCTCATGGGCGACACCTGCCGCAAGTGTGCCCAAGGCCGCAAGTCTTTCAGTGGCGATCATCTGCTGTTCGATGCGGGTTTTGAATTCTTCGGCCGCCTTTTGCCTCTTTTCCGAAATGATCTTGTCATAGGCTTGGAAGATTTTGCCCAGCAGATGGTCGAACTCTACCGGTTTGGTCAGATAGTCAAAGGCGCCGTGCTTAATCCCCTCGACGCCATCCTGCGTGTTTGCGTTGCCCGTCAGAAGGATGACCTCGATTTGCGGATATTGCTGCTTGATCTGATACAAGGTGTCGATGCCGTTCATACCCGGCATCACAACATCCATCACGACCACGTCGATCGCGTGATCGGCCAGCACCGCGAGACAATTATCGCCATCGGCTGCTTGAAGCGAATCGAGGCCCCTTTTTCGCAGTCGCTTGGCCAGTGTATTCCGAAACTCGCTTTCGTCATCCACCAGCAGCAATCGGATGTGCTTCACACTATCAGCGTCCATAGTCTGTTCCGTAACACAGGTTCATTGCCTCAAACGAGCCCCAGTATATTCCACCACACAGCGGCGACCAGCACAAGCAGTGCCAACAGCAACGGGGTCGCCACGAGGCCAGCGCGCGTGATATCGGCAGCCTTAAACTCTTTGAAACTGTAGGCGATCGCGTTGGGAGGACAACCGATAACCAGTAACATCGCGAAGGAAGTTGCGGTGCCCATGCAGAGTGCCAACACCCTTGGATCCACACCTTCCAGCTGCGCCATGGGAATCACGATGGGCAAAATCAGCGCCGCCGCAGCCACATTGGCCATGGCGTTGGTCACGAGCGCTCCAAAAATGGCCACGCCAGCGAAAAGCAGCAACCAGCCGCCGCCTTCAACAAGCGGGAAGAAAAGATTGGCGAAGTAGGCCGCCGCACCAGAGTCCCCCATGGCCAGGCCCAGCGAAATGCCACCACCGAAGATGAACAACGCCGTTCCCCACTCCAGGTTTTCGTGAACATCATCCCACCGCAAAATCCCTGCCAGTACCAGCGCCGCGACCCCCAGCATGCCGGTCACGGAATAGTGCAGGCCGTGGAACTCTTTGGTTAACCACAATATAAAGCAGACGGCGATAATGGTAAGTGTGATGATCTCTTTTCGGGACCACGGGGCAATCTCGTCGTCGAATTTTGGCAGTTTTATGGCGGGATCGGGGCGAAAAACCAGATACACCACGCCCACTGCGGCGGGAACCGTCACAATGGCCATGGGCATGGCGAATTTAATCCAATCCATGAAGGAAATCTCTATCCCCGTAAATTCCTTCAGGAAGGCTGCCGACACCATCGTCCGCCCCCCGCCGACCAAGGTCCCCATGCCGCCGCATGAGCAGGCGAACGCTAATGAGATCAACATGAATTTCGCAGTGCGGGAGTGGGGTTCGATGCCGGCGCTGCGCATCAGCGGCAACATGGTAACGATACCGATGGACACCGCCGCCGCGTCGTGAATAAATGACGATGCCAGCCCCAGCCCGACACTGATGATGAAGGTGAACCGGGTCACGCTGGTACCTGCCTTCGCCACGATGAAGTGCCCCAGCCGCTTGGTAATGCCGGCCTTGTCCAGCGCAATGGCAAAGATTAGGCAGCACATGATGAAGACCACGACCGGGTGCATGTAGGGCGCCCATGCGGTTTTGACATCCACAACCTGCATGACGACCAAGAAGACACCGATGAGAATGGCCGTGATTTCCAGTGGGATTGGCTCCAACATGAACAAGAATATCAATACCGCCAGGACGGCCAGGAAGCGATGCGCTTTGGCGGAGAGGCCGTTTTGATATAGGATCTCAATATTGGCGTCATCGTGGAGAGCGGCCTTCTCCTGCAGGTAGGTGCCCGGCGACGCGGCCGCTTCGCCAGCCTTGACGCGGACGAGGTAACCATCCGCATCTGAATCCCCCTCTGAGAGGACCGTGAAGCGCTCACTGATGGATTGGAAGTAAGCGCGATCTGCGTCGCCCACGATCTTGAAGGTCGTCCCATCGGGTCTGGGTAACATCAAGACAACAGCGCCCAGCAGGAACGCCATGCAGAGTTGTAATTCTCTGTTTTTGAGTATCGCAGTCATCTAAATATCTCCGCTCATGAATCGCTGCAACGCACGTTGCACCTAATTGGAAGGCCCGTTTGCCTTTGCGAATAGAGTTTCCGCTGTGCCACCTGTCATCCTTCCAGTTTTTGCCGATAAGCGTCCCTGATCTTTTCTATCAAGCCCTTCAATTCACAGGGTTTCGTCAGGTAGTCGTAGGCACCCAGCCGTATCCCCTCATGGGCTGCCTCGGCCGAGCCATGTCCCGTTAGCATGATCACAACCATCTCGGGAGCCATCTTCTTGAGCACCTTTAGCACCTCAAGCCCGTCCATATCGACCATTTTGAGGTCCAGTAGGGCGACGTCAAAGTCTTGCTGACGCAGTGCCTGAAATGCTTCTGAACCAGAACTGGCCTTCCCCACGATGAAGCCGCGCTTCGACAGCCGATTGGACAGCACATTGACATACCCCAGTTCGTCATCGATGAGCAGCACCCTGACAGGCGCGGCCGGGACATTTTCAGTTTTCGTCATTATCCCTCTCCAAGGTTATTCACCTATGGACGTCGCAAGGTGATTGCCTGCATTCGTGCTTCCATTATTTTTTCCTCGTGGTCGCGCTTGCGCTTTGCGGCATCATTTACCTTGGCAATCAACTGGTCCATGTCGCAGGGTTTCATCAGGTAATCAAAAGCGCCCCGCTTCATGCCTTCAATGCCGGTTTCGACCGTGGCATGACCGGTCAGCATTATCACTTCAACCAATGGGAATTTGCTCTTAATCTCCTTCAGTGCCGTCATCCCATCCATAACCGGCATTTTGATGTCCAGAATGACGACTTCGAGGTCGCTTTTTTCCTTTAAACACACCAATGCTTCTTCACCATTGTAGGCTGGGGTGACGTCAATCGACCGCTTCTTGAGACGCTTCATCATGGTTTCGACAAAGGGTTTCTCATCATCAACCAGCAGTACTTTCGTCGCGTTCATACATTACCTCCCTGCAGTGGCGCCGGCGGTGTGCCGGCGGTATTGATGGCCCTAACAAGATCGGTGGAAATTAGGCCTCATCTCGCTGAATCCCGGGATCCACGGAAACTTGCGGAGCCGGTTCCCCATCCGTTTCAGCTTCAGAAGAAGCACTCGCGCGTGGGACGGGTATTCGGATTTCAAAGGTGGCACCTTCTCCTTTTTTGCTGCGCACATGGATGTCGCCGCCAATTTTCTTGATGATGCCATAGCAAATTGATAGCCCCAGGCCGGTGCCTTTTCCGACCGGTTTGGTGGTATAAAAGGGGTCGAAAACACGTGCCAAATTGGCACTCGCAATGCCCGGCCCGTCATCGACGACGGTTAAGAGGATGTCGTCTCCATTGCGTTCGGCCCCCAAGGTGATGTTGCCGCCGCTCTTCTCCATGGCGTCCAGTGCGTTGTTGACAAGATTCAGCATGACTTGCTGCATCTCGGTTTCAGAGGCGGGGATGGGCGGCAGGTCTTCCTCAAATCGGGTCTGAATATTGATGTTGCTGTACTTTGCACGTTGAGAGGAGAGATAGGCAATTTCATTCAGCATTTCGGCGATTGGGATCTCCACGATCCGAGAGTCGGTTTTACGGGCAAAGCTCAGCAGTTTGTGGGTGATCTCCTTGCACCGCCTGCCCTGTGTCTGAATCTGATTCAAGGCTCTGGTGAACTCTTCGAGATTTTCGCTTCCGCCGAACTCCTCATCTTCCAGCAGGTCTTGGATCCAACCCGCCTCCTCGATCATGATGGCCACTGGATTGTTGATTTCATGTGCAATGCCCGCCGCCAGTTCACCGACCGATGCCAGCTTCCCGGTTTCGATCACCTGCTGCGACAGCATCTCCTTATTCTCTATGGCCTTTTCCTTCTCTTTGTCCGCCTGTGAAATGCGGTTTACGAGTCGTTTGGACACAATTAGGCTCGCTATGATGATGCCCAAACTGGCAAGCACAATGAATATCAGCACGATTCGCTGGGTTTTTTTAAAGTCTGAGAAGGCATCCGCCGCGTCTTGTTGAATCACCATTATCCAGTCACCGCCCCGCAGGGGTGCCAGGGCGTAAATGACTTCGCTCCCATGGGGTGTACGTTTTTGGGTCACGAGGTGGGATTGCTTCGCCAATCCCAACTCTTTGAAAAACACCATCAATTCATCTGCATTCACATCGGCGATGGGGTTGGTCTGGAACTCGCCGGCAGCATTCAGAATAAAGGCGAAACCGGTCTCACCAATGCGCAGGAATTCGACCAAATTGTTAAATTCGCCAAAGTCGATGGTCGCTCTTAGGATCCACGGATCGCCATTGCGCTCCTGCCGAACCGATACGATAAAGTGTGGCGCGCCGCGCAACCCCTTGAACACATCACTGATAAAGAAAGTCTTGTTTATGGCCTGTTCAAACCATTCGGCGCCTGCGTAATTCACGTTCGACAACTCGAACGGTCCCGCATAGGCGATCTGACGCCCTTCATGGTCTACAACACCCAAGTCGACAAAGGACCGGTCGAAAGCGCGTTGCAATTCGTTGAACTTCTGATTGAGAATGGTCGCATCGGACAGCTCCTCGAAGCGATTGGTTTTTGCCAAAAGGCGAATGTCCATCAGTTTTTCATCCAAGAAGATATCGATGCTTCGTTTGTGCTTTCTCGTCAGGACTTCGAGATGATCATACACCTTTCCTTCGTAGGAGACCCGGAAGGCATCCAATATAAAAATGCTGACAACCACAGTGGGCGTTATGGCCGTAATAAGTATGCTAAGGACAATATTGCGAAGTAGCGATTGGTAGTACTTGTGTTGCTTTTCAGCATTCATACGCTGGCTATCCTTACGCGAACCGCTGTTGACGTTACCGAAGAGGTGAACCAACCTCCTCAGCATAAATTGTACCAAATGGGACTCAGATTGCCTTTCCAAAAAATAATTTATAAGAAACTAATATGATTATGTTTTTCAATTTCTGGGGAAAAACTAAAACCGTAATGCGTCAATCGCCCAAGAAGGGCCAACCGGAGAAAATCGTGGCGGCGGGGCGAAACGCCCCGCTTCCGGTACGGGCAGAGATACCCTTTTTCTTCGTATCTGCTGGCGCATGGGTCCTTGGGTTTGTCTGCAGGAATGGGGTTTAGGTATTGCGCACAGTGGGAAAATAGTGAATCAGCACCAGGGTGATCAGGGGGATCAGGGCCAGAGCGGTGAGAACCGTCTCCACGGTGTAGAGATCGGCCAGCTTGCCCACCACGGGCGACACGATTCCCCCCAGGCCAAAGGCCAGGCCCATCATCAGGCTGGAGACCATGGAGCGCCCCTTGGGCGCCAGGGTCTGGGCCATGACCACTCCCAGGGGCAAGGAGGCGAGTACCACGCCGCCGGCCAGCGCGGCCCCCAGGTAGACCCAGTGACCCTCGAGACGCAGGAAGAGGAGCAGGATGGGGGTCATGAAAAGGTGGGACGCCCAGAAGAGCGGCTTGTAGCCCCAGCGGTCGGCCAGATGCCCGCAGAGCAGGCCGCTGAAGGTGCCCGCAACGGTGAAGAGGGAGAAGATCACGCCGGCCGACACCACCGAGAAACCTTTCTGGACATAGTACACCGGCATGAAGGTCATGAAGGACTGGCCCACGACGGCCCGCAGCACCATCACCAGCCAGATCAGGACAATACTCCTCCAGGCGTCGCCCAGACTCTCTTTGAGGGCGCCCAGAAACCCAGTTTGCTGAAGGCCCTCGCTCTGGGGAGCGGGGAGGGCGACGCACAGGTAGACGACAACTCCCAGCCCCAAGACCATGGTCCAGGGCAGGGCGGCGAGTCCATAGCGGGCAGCGTACCACGTTACCAGGAGGGGGCCCACACCGAACGCCAGGGTGCCGCCGGTGTTGAAGACCGACATGGAGAAAGCGGCGTTGCGCCCGGCATAGAGCGGCACCATCCCTGTCACCGAGGGGTGGAACATAGAGGAGCCCAGGCTGCCTACGGCCACCAGGCACATGAGGGACCAGAAGCCCCAGGCCAGGCCCGACAGGGGAATGCAGACCACCGGCAGCAGCAGGCCGGCCAGGATGAAGCCACGGGTGGGGTAACGGTCGGCGAGGTAGCCCACCGAGGGCTGCACAATAAAGGCCAGGAAACGATTGATTCCCGCGATGGCACCCACCTGCGTCAGCGACAGCCCCAGCTTCTCGACGAAAAGGGGGAAGAGCGGGCTGGTGAAGGAGCTGTAAAAATCACCGGTGAAGTGCACCAGGGTGAGGGCGAAGAGCACCTTGATGTTGGCGTTGGTGGCGGCAGTGTTGCGCATGGCGCGGTCGGTCTTTCTGAAGGTCAATCCGGCCAGTGGTCAGGAGGCAATCCATAGTGTCGGAAAGCGGCACTATAGAGATCCAATCCAGCCGGGTCAACGCTAAACAGATCCGCTCGCCACCGGGTCGACGGCGCGGTCGTCCGCGGCTTTGCCAACCAGCCGTGCACCACGGTTACCACATGCCCTCACAGGATTCATCCGGTCGGATGGACAGCTTCCGGGATTATTCCCCGAATGAGTGGTCCGGGTTCCCTTTAACCCGCCAGGATATTATGGTTTTATCGGGTGTAAGAACGCCGGGCATTTCGCCAGATTGACCGGTTCTGTCCCCCCCATCTCAGCGGTGTGAAGATCTTCTGGCGAATCGCGTAAATGCCCGCTTTGCCGCCGCTCCGAATCGATCCACGCGCGACTTGCCATCCCCCGCTATTCGATAGCAGTGCCTGAGGTGACGGTTCGCCCCACCCCGGATGGAGAGCATTGGGCCATGAACACACCGATTGAACTGAACGCCTTTACGACCCTGACCCTGGGATTCATCGCTATGGTGGTGGGAGAGGCCTTCAATCGTCGGGCCCCGGTGCTACGGCGCATGGCGATTCCCGCCGCCGTCATCGGCGGCGCCTGCCTGGCGGTGATGCACCTCGGCCTGCAGGCCGCTTGGCAGGTGGAATTCCATTTGGACACGGCAGTGAGGGACTGGGCCCTGCTCTATTTCTTCACATCGGTGGGACTCAACCTCCAGCTCGACGCCCTTCGGGTCGGCGGGCGCGCCCTGCTGCTCCTGCTGGCCGCGACGCTGGTTTACATGTGCTTGCAGAACAGCATCGGCATCGGTCTGGCGACCTGGATGGACAAACCCCCGGTGTTCGGCATCATCGGGGGCACCGCCTCTCTGATTGGGGGGCACGGCACGGTGGTCGCCTGGGCCCCGCTGTTTGAAGAGCGGTTCGGCGTGACAAACGCATTGGAGATGGGAACCGCCTGCGCCACCCTGGGACTTCTCCTGGCCAGTGTCACTGGCAGTGTGGTGGGGAAATTCCTCATCCAGCGGCATCGCTTGTCCACCCGTTCAAGGATCACGGAAGGGGTTTTGGCCACTGTGGCGGCAAACCATTGCACCCTCCAAACGGTGTCCCTTCTGTATCATCTGCTCTTGGTCCAAGCCTTGATCGGAATTGGGCACCTGCTGCACGCGGCACTGCAGACGAGCCAGGTCCAGCTGCCCCTGTTCATGACCTGCATGTTGGCCGGGTTGGCTTACAGCTTCGCGACGGCGCTGTTTTTTAGGAATCCTTCGACCCACCACTCCACCCGCTACACTGCCTTAACGGGAGAGATCTCGCTGGGATTGCTTCTGGCCACCAGTCTGATGGGCATGGATCTTCAGGCCATCTACCGAAACAGCGGCCCCCTTATCCTGATCCTGTTGCTGCAGGCGCTCGTGGCCTCAGCGTACGCCATTCTCGTCATCTACCGACTCCTGGGACGCAACTATGCGGCCGCCATGGTCAGTTCCGGTTTCAGCGGCATCTCTCTGGGGGCCACCCCCACGGCCATGGCCAACATGGGCAGCCTGGCCCGGCAGTATGGCCCTTCCCGCAAAGCCTTCCTGATCGTTCCCCTGGTCTCGGCCTGCTTGATCGATGTGGCCAATGCGATCTTCATCAATCTCTTCGTCATCCTGCACTGACGCGTCACAACCGCCAGAAACAGCATAAGGGACCCGATGGCGGTCAGCACAAAGGGGTGGTCTCTTGCGACGGATTGGTCTAAGATGCGGCACTTCTTCGCGCCGAGAGGAGGTGTCCGGCAATATGCCACCCGTCAGCGCCACCACCAAAGCGATCGGCCTCATCTTGACCGCCACCCTCGGCATCGTGCTGATGAACACCTGCGCCAAGCTGGTCAGCCCGGGCCACAATGCCGTCGAGATGGTTTTCTACCGTGGATTGATGGCCCTGGCCCTGCTGGTTCCCTACATGGCCGCGACGCGACCCCTGAGCGTATTCACCACCCGCCGCCTGGGGGCCCACCTCTATCGCAGCCTGGTGGGCAATTTGGGCGTCGGCTTCGTCTTCTGGGCCTACACCCTGATGCCCATGGCCGATACGACGGCCCTGCTCTTCGCCGCCCCGCTCTTCGTCACCGCCCTGAGCCCTCTTCTGCTAAAGGAGAAGATCGGCGCGACCCGCGGGCTGGCAGTCTTGGTGGGCTTTGGCGGCGTGCTGCTCATCGTGCGCCCCTCGCCCGCCCTGTTGAGCCAGCCGGGGGCCCTGATCGGCCTGGCCGCAGCCCTCATGATGGCCCTGGTGGACATGGCCTTGCGCAACTTGGGCCGCACCGACGATCCACTGACCACCGTCTTCTTCTTCATCCTCATCGGCGTCGTGGTGTCCGGCGTCTATACCCTCCTTTGGGGGTCCTGGCCGCGCGGGGCCCATCTGGGCATCCTCGCCGCCATGGGGATCTTCACCGCCATCCAACAGGTGGCCAAAACCACCGCCTATCGCCATGCCGAGGCCTCCTTTCTGGCGCCCTACACCTATTCGGCCATCATCTGGGCCACGCTCACCGGTTGGCTCTTCTGGCGCGAGTGGCCCAGCCTATCCGTTGTGCTGGGAACCATCGTCATCATCGCCAGCAATCTCTTCCTCGGCTGGCGGGAACCTGCCCCCTCCGGCACCCGTCAGTGGCGGTGAGCCCGCCGCCTTCCACGCGCCGCAAATCGCGGCCGCTTGACTTCATCTTCGAATTCCACTAAGCAACTCTTGACACTTGCCATTGGGGGAGCACCTCTGCCGATTCGAGGACGTGCCATGACCCACACCAAAGACACCTTCCTCGTGGTGGGCAACGCCAAAACCACCAGCGACAACCCCATCACCCACCAGTGGACAAGCTTCTTCGTCTCGTTTCTGGTTCATGCCGACGACGGCCGTATATTGGATGCCGAGGCTTCGGTCATCCTGCCCCTGAGCAAGCGCTTCATCCGCGATCTCTTTGTGGACGGCAGTTTGGCCGCGGAGGACCAAGACCTGATCGCCGATATCCAGCGTCGCTACCATGGCTCTTCTCGCAAGGCCCTCGTCGTGGCGTATAAGGATGCCGTCAAGAAATATCGCCAGGCGCTCACCGCCTGGAACGCTTCTGCAGGATGATGCGGCCGCAATAGATGCGG
>JAAUYD010068789.1_pt1 | contig 35834 bp, 39 predicted proteins | sample 7278101 | NCBI WGS metagenome assembly JAAUYD01 (sample SAMN14350128, study PRJNA611818) | marine sediment metagenome | isolation source: surface marine sediment (0.6m) | place: French Polynesia: Moorea | collected 2018-08
GAACAGCTGGGCGATACGCTTTATCTCGCGGATGGTCCAAACAAGCTAAGCAAGGATTCTCCCGAGCTGGAGATTCTTTGACGTCTGCTTGCAGCCCGATTGCTGACATTCAGGAGGAGTGGGATAGACTGGCCGGAGTTAACCCGTAGCGGCCATTCGATATCAACACCGACGACGTGCTGGAACTGACTCAATTGTGATCGACTTACCCAAGTTCAAGTACCATCCGGACCCGTTAGCCACAGGATCGGTTGTTCCAAGCGACGAGGCGTGTCAATGCTGTGGATATATGCGGGGATATGTTTACTACACCAGCCCTTATGGCCAAGCGGGGCTTGAAATCGTGTGTCCATGGTGTATTGCCGATGGCGCAGCAAGTTCGATGTTTGGTGCAAGCTTCGTCGACTCGTGGCCACTGTCGAAAGCCAAGATATCTCAGGAAATCATAGACGAAGTCTGCCATCACACTCCGGGATATGAATCCTGGCAACAGGAAGATTGGATCGCGTGCTGTGAAGACGCTTGCGAATTTCACGGGGACGCGGACGCCAAGGAACTGGTGGCACTCGGCACGGATGATCGGATGAGAATCGCCAACGAGATGGGTTGGTCTCTCAAGGGTTTCGATGACGTACTGAAGAACTACGTTCCAAAAGGTGATCCGGCAATATACTTGTTCAGGTGCAGGCATTGCCGGGCTGTGCATTGCAACTATGATTGCAGTTAGGGCTTTTTCGACGGCTCCTTTTGTCCGTAACATGCCGGCCAGATCATCCGGGTTACAATGTCAGCCTCTGACTCGTTGCGGACCCCTATAGCTGGCTCATGTTGAGCATAGTACCAAGTGTCGTCGTTCTGGGCTTGGTAGCCATCGTCGCAGTGCGACTTTCACAAAATCGATCATCGCCGATGGAAGCGGCAAAAGAACGAAACGCCGCGTCGACGTTTTTGGGCATTGCGACAGCAATTCAGAGCGTTCACTTTGCGGAGGAATGGGTCACCGGTTTTCACATCCGATTTCCGGCCTTACTTGGTTTGGACCCGATGCCGCTGTCATTGTTCGTTGCTTTCAATCTGGTGTGGATAGGCTTCTGGATCGTGTCTGTTCCGTCTCTGCGAATCGGCCGAAGATCGGCATTCTTCGCTGCTTGGTTTCTAGCTATCGCGGGGGTACTGAATGGTGTCGCCCACCCGATGATGGCAATTGCATCAGGTGGCTACTTCCCGGGGCTGATAACGTCGCCCTTTATCGGGATCGCTGGCGTGATTCTCTGGCAACGACTCCATCGGGCAACTTCGATGACAACAAGAGTTGCGTGATTGACCGCTTGTGGCCGGAACCAGCCGGCCAGGGATTTTGAGGTAGACTGGCGGCTGTTGACCCAAAGCGGACGCTGAAATTCGGTGAACTGGCTAGTATTCACAGGTGTAGTCCTCGGGTTGGCGATCGCTAGCATCGACCCTCCGTCGCCTCTTACGGTTGCTTGTAACGAAAGAGTGATAGACGCGGTTTCGAAAGACGATGTTTCTCTAAGCGTCGAGCGAAGTCGGGATCTAGGACTCGACGAGTTCCTGATCACAGTAAGCCGGAAGTACGAGTCACTGGTTTTGGCTGAAGCGAGGTTGACTCTCCGTCGCGGAGGTAGTCCGGTTCTAGACGCCTACATGCGACAGTTTTCGAAACAGCAAGATCCGGACCGAATAACTGTAATTGCGTTGGTCGATACTGGGGAGGCGAGAAACACATTCGTTACGTTCGACTATATGAAGCCTTCCGATCCATGCGGAAGAATTGGCAGACTGGAGTTCTCGATCCAGAGCCTGGATGACAGCTAATGGCCGGAACGCGACGGTCGCGAGGATCCAGCTATAATTTCTGCTTCTGACCCAAAGCTGTCGGTCGAAAAGAGGCCGAGTTCTATTAGTCCTTTCCGAGCTTTCGCCAGAGAGACATTCGCAATCTCGCTAAAAACGAAAATCCTGATCCTGTATGGGGCGGCTATTGCAGGGACGATCCTCGGCTACTCTCTTAGCCCGATCCCTCAGCTATTCGATTGGTCACTCGGTATGGATGCCAATTGGGTACGCTACGTGTACGCACACGAGTCATTCTTGGTGGGCGCAACGACTACTTTGTTCGTCTTTGGTGCGGCGCTGGCGATCGACTTCAATCGCACAGTCGCCCTTGTTTGTGTGGTTTCTGTATGGCCGTTACCTACGTTGATGGAGCTTGCTCAGTACGGGGAGCTATTTGATCTCTACTACTTGGCGAGTAGTTTGGTTTGGCGGGCCGCGGACTATCCGTTCTACGTAGGCGTCTTCAGTGTTTACGGAATTTCTACTTTCGTACTGGAAATACTCCGAGCTACAGCAGCTTGGAAACGTCCATTAAAGGAACCTGCACACGACGACTGAACGGCTGGTTCTGGCCGAAAGCAGACTCTGATTACTTCCATTGAGCCATCTCTTAAACGACTGGTACTGAGCAATAACAGCCGACAGCTCACGGCTTGCTTTCTCAACCAGCAAATACCGATGTACCGCTGCTGGCACGCTCGCGATACACTGCGTCAAGACCGACGCTTCGACACGGAGAAATGCTTGTCAGACGCAGCTGACCACGGGATAACGGTCACTGAGATTTCAGCGATGGACCAGCCGATCGACGTCTCCGCGGAGACGGTCGCGGCTTTCGTCGGCCGCGCGCTTCGTGGGCCAATCAATACGCCCGTGTTGCTCAAGAGCTACGCCGAGTTTCATCGTCGTTTCGGCGAACCCTGGAATCGCTCGGGTTTATCCGCTGCGGTTCAGCAATTCTTTGAACATGGCGGCGGCCAACTCTACGTCGTCCGCGTTACCAACGGAGCGAAGGGTTCGATGCTGGTTATTCCGGCCGTAGGAACGGCACTGGTGCTAAGGGCGGTCGAACCGGGTTCCGTGGAGCAGCTGCGAGCCGCGGTCGATTACGACCAGGTCGATTCTGAAGACCTTTTCAACCTGACGTTGCAGCGTATCGATCCCGAGAACGGTCGCGTTATCGACCAGGAATTGCACAGCGGCGTCAGTTTCGATGAAACATCGGAACGTTTCGTTGGGCTCGAGCTGGAGGACTCCTCCATGGCGCGAGTCGAGCAGCCTTATCCGCATCACCGTCCCGAGCTAACCGGGGCAGACTATATCGACGCCGTACAGCGAGGAAACGATGGCGCCGAATTGACGGTTTACGACATTGTCGGCTCCCGGCAGGACGGAACCGGGCTGTTCGCGCTGAACGCCGTCGAGCACATCGACCTCGTCTATCTCGCGCCCGGCGCCGGCAATACCGATATCGGACCCACGGCGATCCATGCCGCTGAGCTCTATTGCCGCGAGCGCGGAGCGATGCTGATCTGCGATCCGTTTAGCGACTGGAGTTCGGCAGACGACGCCGTGCAGGGCATGCGTCGATTGGGCTACGCGAGCCCGAATCTGATTGGTTATTTTCCCCGAATCGTCGACAAGAAGACACGCGCCGAGCAGACCGCTGGCGGGGCCATTGCCGGAATGCTGTGTCGTCTCGATCGTGAAGTCGGTACCTGGGTATCACTGGAAGACGCGAAGATCGGGCTCAATCGCAGGTTCGATGCCACTAAAGCGATCGACGATGAAGACAGGAGGCTCCTGTCGCGCGCCGGGCTGAATACCTTCCAGCGCCAGCGCCCGGCTCGCATCATGTTGACGGGCAACCGGACCATGGGTCGCGGCAATGAATCTCACGGCACCTATTCCAGCCTGTCGATCCGCCGGACCTGCCTCAGAATCGTCAACATCATCGATCACTCAACGCGGTGGGCGGTATTCGAGCAGCCAGACGATGCGCTTCTGAAACACATTCAGGCACAGCTTGGCGCATTCTTCGCGACTCTCGCCGACCTCGAGGTCTTCGATGACGATCGTTACGTCGTCGAGTGCACACGCCTGCATGCGGCGGGTTCCGAACCGGCGCCCGGCGTCTCTATCGATATTGTCATGCACCCGCGAGGCGCGTCCGGGCCTGTGTCGCTGACGCTGCAGCAGTCGAACGAGGGGCTACGCGTCGCCGGAACGGCATTCGCCCGGACCGGATAGAAACTTCATCACCTGTCATACGAAACATGACCCCACGCGACAAAGTCAGCAGGAGGGGGCATGACTGACGGTGATGTTCTTGAAAGAAACCCGAAGATTACGCGGCAGGCGCTGGAAGCGATCCACGACCAGGTGTTCGGCTGGGCCCTGTCTCGCTGCCAGCATGACCGAATGATGGCGGAGGACCTCGTGCAGCAGGCTTATGTTCAATTACTCAGTGGCAAGGCCCGATTTGACGGTGGGTCGTCACTGAAGACGTTCGTATTCAGCGTTGTACAGAATCTGGCTGGCAGTCGATTCCGCAGGCTGGCCACCCGACTTCGATTCGTGCAGATGCACTCCAATGACGAGGCATTCGCCGCGCCGGAGGAGCCACAGGAGCATGCGCATGTCTGGGATGCAGTCGGGGCTTTGCCCGCTCGCCAGCGCGACATCATCGAGCTTGTGTTTTGCCGGGAGCTGACAGTGGATGAGGCAGCGATGGTTATGGGTGTGAGCGCGGGTACTGCGCGTGTGCACTACGATCGTGCCAAGAAGGCGCTTCGCGCCCGCCTGGAGAACAACGATGACTGAAACGGAACAACGCATCCGGCGCGCCATGACGTCTGCGGACGGCGCACCGCCAGCGTTTGACGAAGTCTACGAGGCCGCGAGAGCCCGGCTCGTCGCATCGCGCAGGCGCAAGCAGTCCGCAATCGGATTGGCGGCAGTGCTGGCACTTGTTGCTGTGTTGGTTCCATGGCAGTCGCCGCAGTCGCCGGGCCTCGTCAGCGAAGAAGAACTGCTCGGGACGACGAGCTGGTCGGCGCCGTCCGACGTGCTGTTGCCGAGCCGGGAAACCGATATTTTCTATGAATTGCCGGCGTTGCCTGGGTCAACCGAACCGGCTGGAGGTACGTTGTTATGAACAGGATTGTATTTTTGTTGCTCGCCTGCGTTGCATTCAATGCGGCGTCGGCGAATGAAACGAGGGACATCTTCAAGGGTAAGCTGTTTCCGCCCAACGTCGTGCTCGAGAACCGCGGGGAGCTGGATTTGACCCGTGAGCAGTACACGGCGATCCGCGCGGCAGTTGTCGAAGTCCAGACACAGGTCGCAGAACATGAATGGGATATGCAGGAAGCTTATACGAGCGTTCTCGAGTCCCTGGACGAACGGCCGCTGGATGAGCAGCAGATCATCAGCAACGTCAAAGCCGTGCTGGCGGCGGAGAACAAGGTGAAGCTCGCCCAGATGGGCATGCTGATCCGGATACGCAACCTGCTCAGCGACGAGCAGATAGAGTTTCTCGAGTCGAATTGGTCAGAATCCGAGTGAGCTTGTAACCAAATCGACGAATCGGCCCTATGAACAGGAAAACGCCGAAAAGGAGCGCATCCAGGACAGGTTGCGCAAGCAAGAGGGAAAGGACATGAAGCAAGTACTGGTGCTCTTGACGACCTTGACGCTCGTCGCCTGCGGCGGCGGGGGAGGATCATCCGACCCGACGCCGATCCCGCCACCACCGCCTCCGCCACCGTCGGTGAGCAAGGCCGAGGCTTTTCAGCTGCTGAACCAGGCGACGTTCGGCGCCACCGAGGCGGCCGCTACCGGTGTCATGAACATTGGCGTCGAAGAGTGGATAGACAGCCAGTTGCTGCAGCCGGCTTCCTCGCAGTTGCCGTATCTGCAGTCACTGCCGAGGCCGACGCCAATCGGCCTGCTGAATGCTGACCGAATCGATATCTGGTTCCAAAATGCGATCAATGGTAACGATCAACTGCGTCAGCGTGTCGCATTCGCGCTGTCCGAGATCATGGTCGTATCACAGCTCGGCGCGTTGGAGCAGGCTCCTTACGCGCTTGCGAGCTACTACGACATGCTCGCGCGGAATGCTTTCGGCAACTACCGCGACCTGATAGAAGACGTCACGCTGCACCCGGCAATGGGCGTTTACCTGAGCATGCTGGGAAATCAAAAGCCGAATCCGGATCTGAACATTCGGCCCGACGAGAATTACGCGCGAGAGTTGATGCAGCTGTTCTCGATCGGGCTGGTTGAGCTGAACATCGACGGAACTTCTGTATTGGATACCGAGGGCCAGCCGATCCCGACCTATGACCAGGCGGTCATCGAGGGTTTCGCGCATGTTTACACAGGCTGGACCTGGGCTGGATTTCGGGAGTTCGAAAATGCCTTTCCGACCGAAGGAAACCAGGTCGTTCCGATGCAGCTGTATCCGGACTTCCACGACACCGGTGCCAAGCTCTTGCTCAACGATGTCGTGTTGCCGGCCGGGCAGTCGGGCGAGCAGGACCTCGCCGCTGCGCTCGACAACGTATTCAACCATCCGAACGTTGGTCCGTTCATGGCAATCCGGCTGATTCAGCGTCTGACGACCAGTAACCCGTCGCCCGATTACGTAAGGCGCGTGGCGGAAGTCTTCAACGATAATGGCTCCGGCGTCCGCGGCGACCTCCGCGCCGTCGTCAAGGCGATCCTCCTGGACCCGGAAGCACGGCCGGACATGCCGATGGAGATCGACGGCAAGATCAAGGAGCCGTTGCTGCGACTGACGCAGCTGTGGCGAGCCTATGACGCTCAGTCCGCGGGCGGCGGATTCCCGTTCGTGGCGGCCAGTTTCTTCTTCGGCCAGGGGCCGTTGCAGTCACCGTCGGTGTTCAATTTCTTCAGTCCGTTCTACGCGCCCCCGGGCGAGATCAGCGACTCGAGTCTCGTCGCGCCGGAGTTGCAGATCGCGACGGAGTTCCAGAACACGTTTATTACGAATTACTTTTTCTACCAGACGTTCTTCCAGAATCATCTAAATACGGAAGAGCTGCGACCGGAAGATGTTTACATCGACTTCTCCGAGGAGATAACGATCGCAGATGACCCGGACGCACTTATCGACATGGTGTCCGGCAAGCTGCTCGGCGGCGTCATGTCCGACACGCTGCGCCAGGAGATCTTCGACATCGTGTCGGTGATTCCGGAGACCGATGCCGCCTTGCGGGCCGCTGAGACGATTTTCCTCGTTGTCAGCTCACCCGAATTCGCGACACAGATGTGACGGTCAGGAGGGCTATCATGAACAAGACAATGAACCGCAGGAATTTCCTCAAGGCCAGTGGCGCCGCGTCGCTCTTTGCTGCCACGCCCGGCGTCAGCTTTTCGCAGGTCGTCGGCGGCGCCGGGCCGTTCGATGATTATCGTGCGCTGGTGTGTGTCTTCCTGTTTGGCGGCAACGATTCCTTCAACATGCTGGTGCCGCGCAGCAACGCGGAGTATGGCGAGTACGCGCAGTCGCGACAGAACCTGGCGATCGCGCAAGGTGACCTGCTGCCGATCAACCCGCTGACGCCGTCTGAGACGCAATACGGTTTGCATCCGTCGATGAGCGGTCTGCAGGGCATGTTCGAGAGCGGGGCGGCAGCGTTCGTCAACAACGTCGGACCGCTGATCGTGCCAACCACCAAGGAGCAGGTGTTCAGCGGCACGGCGACACTGCCGCCACAGTTGTTCTCGCACAACGACCAGCAGGACCAGTGGTCATCGCTGAAGGGCGCCGAAGTGACCAAGACCGGCTGGGCGGGGCGCATGGCCGACCTGATCCGAAGCGGGGTCACGAACCAACGTATGGCGACCAACTCGTCGCTGTTCGGCAATAACCTGTTTCAGGCGGCGGATGAGACGGTCGCCTACGTCATGGGTCCGACGGGGCCGGTCCGCTTCGAGGGCTTCTCATCGGACCCGGAGGACCCGGGGTACGCACAGCAGCAATTGTTCCAGCGCATCCTCGCGGCTGACTATGACTCCATCTATGCTCGCGCATTCGCCGACATCCAGCAGCGCGCGATTGACTCTGCGGAGACTATTGCGACAGCCATCGATAGTGCGCCGGCATTGAGCACAGCATTCCCGCAATCGCAGCTGGGCACGCAGCTCGAGACCGTCGCGAAGTTGATCGCCGTGCGGGACGACCTGCAGATGCAGCGACAGATTTTCTTCGTCGCGGCCGGCGGATTCGACTCGCACGACACGCAGAACGAAGACCAGCCCGGCCTGCTGGGCGGCGTCAGCGAAGCGATGACCGCGTTCTACAACGCGACGCTGGAGCTTGGCATCGCCGAGGGCGTGACCAGCTTCACGCAGTCCGATTTCGGCAGGACCCTGACGTCGAACGGTGACGGAACGGATCACGCCTGGGGCGGCAACCAGGTAGTCGTCGGCGGCGCGGTAGACGGCCGGGAATTCTACGGCGACTATCCGCTATTGCAGATCGGCGGCGACCAGGACATTGGTGGCGGCCGCATGATCCCGACAACCTCGGCAGACCAGTACGCGGCAACCATTGCGCGCTGGTTCGGCATTGAAGACGTCGATCTCGACATCGTCGCTCCCAACATCGACAACTTCGCGGTTCGCGATCTCGGCTTCCTGACCGGATAAGGACGCAGTGAAGACGCCCCTGACCCGGGGCACTTTAGCTCCTGGCCGGGCTAGCGCTTTTGCTGTAAATCCGGCACCTTAGCCGCATGAAGCTGGATCGTTTCATTCGCGTCGCTGCGGCGCTGCTGATACTCGCGGTCTTCGTGATCGCGGTCGGCGCATTGCTGTTCGTCACCGAGTCGGCACTCAACGTCTGGGACCGCCTGCGCGACGGTCCGCGCATCCTGTTGTATGGCTATGCTGGCGCATTGCTCGCGTTTGCTCTCGGCGCGCTGTACCTGATCTGGCGACTCGTCGTACGGCGCGAGCCGAAGCTAGCCGTTCAAAGCCGGGTAACCAGCCGCGAGGACATCGAGACTCGGCTGCGCGAAGCCGAGGCTGCCGGAATCGATGTTGCGCAGGCACAGGCTGAACTAGAAGACCTGGCCGGTCGACAGGCAACCGGCGCCGTGCATCTCTGTTTCTTCGGCGAGATCAGCAAGGGCAAGAGTTCGCTGATCAAGGCGCTGGTGCCGGACGCCAATGTCAGCATCGACGTCGCTGGCGGCTCCACGATCGATATCCGACACTACCGATGGACCAGCGAGTCCGGGGCCGAGATCCTGTTGACCGATATTCCCGGCATCAGCGGGCACGACGGCAAGCTCGACGAAATGGCGCTGCTTGAGGCGAGACGTTCGCAACTCGTGCTGTTCGTCTGCGATGGCGACCTGAATCGCGCCGAGCTCGATGCGGTCGAGCGTCTGCTGTCGCTGGACAAACCGCTGGTCCTCGTCATGAACAAGGTCGACCGGTTTTCTATCGAAGAGCAGGCCGGGCTGATGCAGCGTTTGCTGGAACGCGTCGAAGATATCGGAGGCTCACTGGAGCGCGATCGTATCGTTGCCGTGTCTGCCGGCGGTGAGATCGACGTCATCGAGCGACAAGCGGATGGCAGCGAGACCGTGGCGAAGAAGACGCGCGACGCGGACATCGGCGTGCTGGTGGTTGCGATCAACCGCCTGATCGGTGGCCAGCAGGAATCCCTGGATACGCGGCGCGACAACGCCGTGTTCAACCTGGCCGCTGAGCGGCTGGATGCGGCAGAGCAACGCTATCGCGAGCAAAGGTCCGAGCAGATCATCCGCAACTCGACTCGCAAAGCCATTATCGGCGCGCTGGCAGCCGTCAGTCCAGGCACCGACGTGCTGATCCAGGGCTTTATCGGCACAACGATGACGAGGGAGCTCTGCAAGCTATACGGTGCCGCCCCTCGCGACCTTGATATCGAGGAGTTCCTGAATCTCAGCCAAAGTCGAGTCGGGAAGGCACTGCCGTTGAGCCTCGCGGTAGCGGGCAACGGCCTGAAGGCGTTTCCGGGCATCGGCACGGTCGCCGGCGGCTTCGTGCACGCCGTCGCGTACGGCCTGATATTTGACGCGCTCGGCAGAAGCCTGGTCATCACCCTGTCGAAACACGGCGAACTGCTGCCCGATGTCGCGGTTGACGAGTTCGAGGAAAGCATCAGTGAACATATTGAAACGGGCGTTAAACGCGTTGCCAAGATGGCGATCGAAGAACGCTCAAGACAATCCTGATAGCAGTCCAGGTCACCTCGAGCTAGCGAGGGAGAGCCTGCGGGAACTCGTCGACGACAGTCGGCTGCCGTCCGGCGTGCGCGAGGCTTTGTCGCACGACTACTCTTCCGTGCAGGCGATGCTGGACAAGATCGAGCACGGTCACCTGCACCTCGCCGTCTTCGGGCGCGTCAGTACCGGCAAGTCCTCGCTCCTGAATGCGCTAATCGGCGAGAAACGCTTTGCGGCAAGCCCCCTGCATGGCGAGACGCGCCTGTCGGAGATGGAGGCCTGGAAGGAAGAGGAGGCCGGCGGCGTATTCCTGATTGATACGCCGGGACTGGACGAGGCCGGCGGCGAGCAGCGGGAGGCGATGGCGAAGGAAGTCACTGGTCGGGCCGACCTCGTCATCTTCGTCGTCGATGGCGACATTACCGAGAGCGAACTGGCGGCACTGAAGACGCTGCTGGCACAGGGGCGCCCGGTGCTACTGGCGCTCAACAAGAGCGACCTGTTCACAAGCGAACAACGCGACCGGCTCTTAACCGTACTGCGGGAGCGCACGGACGGCTTGCTGTCTCCGGATCACATCATTGCTGTCGCCGCCGATCCGCGGCCGCAGGTCGTCGTCGAGATTGACGAGGCGGGCAACGAGACGACGACGGAACGACCGGTCCCGCCTGACGTCGACGCGCTTAAACTTCGTCTCTGGGATATCCTCGATGCCGAGGGCAAAACGCTGGCGGCGCTGAATGCCAGCCTGTTCGCCGCGGATTTGAGCGACCAGGTCGGACAACGCATCCTCGAGGCGCGCAAGGAGATCGGTGAACGCCTCGTTCGCACCTACTGCGTTGCGAAGGGAATCGCCGTTGCGTTCAATCCGCTGCCTGTCGCCGACCTGTTTGCCGCGGCCGCCATTGACGTTGGCATGGTCGTACACCTGTCTCGCGTGTACGACCTGCCGCTTAGCCGGAAGGAGGCGGGTTCGCTGACGCGGGTGATCGTCGCCGAGGCAGCTGCGCTGATGGGCACGGTGTGGGCCGTGCACCTCGTCTCCTCCGCGCTGAAGGCAGGCACGGTCGGCCTGTCGACCGTGGTAACGGCCGGCGCACAGGGTGCGATCGCGTATTACAGTACGTATGTCGTGGGCCAGGTCGCCGGTCGCTACCTGGCGCAGGGCAAGTCCTGGGGCGACGGCGGTCCCAAGCTGGTCGTCAAGCAGATTCTCGACAGCCTCGATCGGGATACCGTGCTCGCGGACGCGAAGCGGGAGATTCAGGCCAAGCTCGGCTTGCGCTGACATGGATTTAGAAACCCGCAATCAACGGATCTACGGCGTCATCAGGGACGTGCCGAAGGGCTCTGTTGCGAGCTACGGGCAGATTGCCGAGATCGCTGGCATACCGCGCGGTGCGCGGCAGGTCGGCTACGCGCTGAGGTGCTTGCCGAAGGGCCATTCGCTGCCCTGGTTTCGGATTATCACGGCATCGGGCAGAATCGCGTTTCCCGAGGACACTCGTGCGTTCCGCATCCAGCGGGACCGGCTTCGCGAAGAGGGCGTGCGCGTTGAGAACGGCAAGGTCGATATGAAGACCTTCCGCTGGCAACCCGACCTGGACGAGCTGCTGTGGAAGCCAAGTGATACCTGGGACGAGGATTAGGGCATCACGGAACAGCTTATATGACGACAGTAATCTTCTCGCACGGTCAGGAAAGCGGTCCCTGGGGTACCAAGATACGCGCCATGGCCGACATGGTCCGGGGGCTTGGCTGCGACGCGGACAGCATTGACTACCAGGGACTGGCGGATCCATCCGAGCGCGTGGAGAGACTCGTCGCTGCCTGTGACGGTATCGATGACAAACTCGTGCTGGTCGGCTCCAGCATGGGAGGACACGTCGCGACGGCCGCCGCGAGCCGCGTCGGCGCCGCTGGCCTGTTTGTGCTCGCCCCTGCGTACTTCATGCCCGGCTTCGAAGAGCTGACGCCACCGGTACCGGAATTACCGTTTACGATCGTGCACGGCTGGCATGATGATATAGTGCCGGTCGAGAACAGCATTCGCTATGCCAGAGAGGCCCTAGCAACGCTGATACTGGTGGACGGCGATCACCGCTTGACCGCTAATATTGGCGACATAAATAACTATTTGCGACTGTTCATCGAATCTATCTAGAAAACCAAAATGGGGAGAATTTCCATGCGTTACTTTGTACTACTGGCTGCGCTTTTCATGTTCGGTTGCAGCAATGACTCCGGCGAGAGCACAACGACTGAAGACATGAAAGAAGCCGCGGAAGAGATGGCCGATGAGGCAGCAGGGGCTATGGACGATGCCGCCGATGCCGCCGGCGAGATGGTGGATGACGCCGCCAGCGCCGCCGATGACATGATGGACGACGCTGCCAGTGCCGCCGACGACATGATGGACAAGGCGTCCGGTGCCGCTGACGACATGAAGAATGAAGCGATGGAGAAAGCCGGCGAAGTCGAGGACATGCTCAAGGAAGCGAAGGAAGACCTGGACGACGCTGTCGACGACGCTGCCAACTAGCGACGACGGCAAGCCTTAGGGCCCGCGGGCAGTCGCTGCCCGCGGGTTCACCTTCATGAACTATGCTGGACTTATTACGCGGCCATTCTACTGGCTGGCCAGCCGCGTACTCAGCCTCTGGGCCCGGCCGGTCATTCAGCCTGACGAACCTTACTCGCTGATCACGGACAGCAGCGCGGCCGTCTGCTATGTGCTAGAGACCGGTGGGCTGGCCGACCTGATGGCGCTCGAGCGAGCCGCTCGACTGCACAACCTGCCATCACCGATTTCACCTTTCAGCTGCTGCGGGATTACCGAAAACGCCCGTGTCGTCGTCCTGCGCCGGTCCAAGGGCTGGTTCTATCGACGTGCGTCGGGCGTCGCCTCGCCGCGGCTAAAGCGACTGGTTGCTGCCGCGGAGAAGGACGGCCAGGAACTTCTGCTGATCCCGGTAGCGATTTACTGGGGACGCTCGCCGCAGAAGGAAAGCTCCTTCGTCAAATTGCTCTTCTCGGAGAACTGGCAGGTCGCCGGGCGTTTGAAGAAGTTCTTCTCTACCTTGCTGCTCGGTCGAAATACGCTGCTGCGTTTCAGCGATGCGCTGCCGCTCAGCTCGATTGTCTCGCAGGACATTGATAACGAACTGGCATTCCGCAAGGTTTCGCGAGTGCTGCGCGTGCATTTCCGCCAACGGCGGGCGGCGACCGTGGGTCCCGACCTTTCCCACCGACGGACCCTGGTCAACCAGGTCCTCGTCGCACCGAGCGTCGTGAAGGCGATCGATGCGGAAGTGGCGAACAAGAAGGGTGACAGGGAAGCCGTCCGACGCAAGGCACACAAGTACGGGATGGAAATAGCAGCGGATATCTCCTATCCGACGATCCGTGCGCTCGAACGCGTGCTCAAATGGCTGTGGAACAGGATTTACGACGGCGTCGAACTGAGTCACGTCGATCGTCTGCACGACGTCGCTGAAGACAAGGAAGTCGTCTATGTGCCGTGTCACCGAAGTCATTTCGACTACCTGCTACTCGGCTACATCGTCTATGAGCAGGGGCTGCATACGCCGCACATCGCCGCCGGCATCAACCTTAACCTCCCGATCGTCGGCCCCATCCTGCGGCGCGGCGGCGCCTTCTTCCTCAGGCGGACCTTCAAAGGCAATCGCCTCTACGCTGCGGTATTCGATGCGTACCTGAACGAGATCCTGGTCCGTGGACATTCGATCGAGTACTTCGTCGAGGGCGGGCGCAGCCGGACCGGCCGCTTGCTCGCGCCGAAGGGCGGCATGCTCGCAATGACGGTTAACTCCTACGTTCGACAACCGGAGCGCCCCGTCGTGTTCGTGCCCGTCTATTTCGGCTATGAACGCCTGATCGAAGGAAGTGCTTTCATCAGCGAGCTCGGCGGCGCCAAGAAGGAAAAGGAGTCGCTGTTCGGGCTCATCAAATCCATACGCGCCCTCCGGGAGAACTTCGGCAAGGTCTACGTGAATTTCGCCGAGCCCATCGAACTTGACCCCATGCTCGACCAGATGCAGCAGGACTGGCGCGAGCAGGAGTACATTGACGGCGAGCGTCCCGACTGGCTGCCCAGCGTCGTTGACAGGCTGGGCAAGACGATTATGACCGGCATCAACGCCGCTGCGGCCGTTACACCAATCAGCCTGCTCGCCTACGTCCTGCTGGCGACACCCAAACAGAAAATCGGTGAGACTGAGCTCAAGAGCCAGCTGCAGGTAACGATGGACCTGCTAAAGGGCTTCCACTACTCCGACCTCGTGACACTGCCTGACACGACACCCGAGGAGATCATCGCGCACGGCGAGCATCTGGGCGCCATCACGCGAACGAATCACGCGATGGGCGATGTCTTGCACATGAGCGAGAAGACAGCCGTCCTGATGACCTACTTCCGAAACAACATCATGCACCTGCTCGCGGTTCCCGCATCGGTTGCCTGCTGCTTTATCCAGGGGCGAGAGCTCGAGTACAAGGAGCTGCAGCGCCTGATCCGGCTCATCTATCCCTTTATGCGCAAGGAACTTCACCTGCTCTGGCGCAGCGACGATGTCGACGACGTGACGCTTGCGGCGATCGCAGCACTACAGCAGGCGGGCATCCTCGAGAACGCAGAGGACGGTGACGTCGCGAAACGGCCCAGGGCCGGTTCGGACAGGGCCTACCAGCTGATGATGCTGGGCCAGACCATGGTGCCGATGCTGCAGCGCTTCTATCTCGCAATCGCCGTACTCGTTAAGAACGGGTCCGGCACGCTGACGCGTGCGCGCCTCGAGCAGCTCTGCGAGCAAAGTGCGGAACGTTTGTCGATGATCTACGGACTGCACTCGCCTGATTTCTTCAACAAGGCGCTGTTCCAGGACTACATCCGAAAATTGCAGGATGCCAAGGTGATCAGGAAGAATGCCGACGGGAACCTGGAGTTCGACGATACGCTGACAAGTATTGGTGCCGATGCCCGGCTCGTGCTGGGTGAGGAGATCCGGCACAGTATCCTGTCGTTGACCGAAGCCGGTGCCGGACAACAGGCATGAAGGTCGCCGCGTTCTACCGATTCCTGGACCTCGAGCATCCGCAGGCGTTTCGCGACGCGCTGGAGGCGCAATGCAGGGAGGCCGGACTGCTTGGTACGGTCCTCGTGGCCCACGAGGGATTCAACGGTACGCTGGCAGGCGAAGAGGCTCAGATCCAGTCTGTTTTTTCCTGGATCGAAATGCACCTCGATCTCGATTCACCGCTGGAGCCGCGCTGGACCGACGCCGAAGAAGCGCCGTTCCAGCGCATGCGCGTCAAAGTCAAAAAGGAAATCGTCACGCTGGGCCGGCCCGACCTGCGCCCGCACGAACGGACCGGGACCTATGTGCCACCGGCCGAGTGGAATGCGTTGATCGAGCGGCCCGACGTCGTGCTCATCGACACGAGAAACCACTACGAGGTCGAGGTGGGCACGTTCCCGAATGCGATCGACCCGCGCACCGACAGTTTCAGAGAATTCGAGGCGTTCGCGAACGAACTGGCGAGCGCCGACAAAGCCAAGCCGCTGGCGATGTTTTGCACCGGTGGCATTCGCTGTGAGAAGGCGACCGCGCTGATGCTCGAGCTAGGGTTCGACGAGGTCTATCACTTGCAGGGCGGAATCCTCGAGTACCTGCGGCAGGTACCGCCATCCGAGAATCGATGGGACGGCGAGTGTTTCGTCTTCGACAAGCGCGTCGCCGTCGATCGGGATTTGTCAGAGGGCGGTTACGTGCAGTGTCATGCCTGCCGACGCCCGCTGTCTGCAGCCGACCTCGCTTCGCCGCACTATCGGGAAGGCGTGTCCTGCCCGAATTGCATCAACGAACTCGAGTCTGAGCGTGTCGAAAGACTGGAAGAGCGCCGCAAGCAGGTGGCGCTGGCGCGCGAGCGGGGCGAGCAGCACATACATCGCGACGACTGAGCCCGGTCGCCACCGAAGTGGCGGTCCGTGGGCAGCTCCAGATTGGCTGCGGCTGTCTAGCGATAGGATTGGTAAACGCTGGCTTTACCGTCCGCATCGATCAGCAATACGTCGTACGGATCTGCGACGTTGCCGTACATCGGCCCGTCCATGCCCGGGGACCCGCGTGGCATCGCCGGTACTGACAGGCCGACCGCCTGCGGCTTCTCTTCCAGCAGGCGATGAATCTCGCGTGCAGGCACATGGCCCTCGATTGCGTAGCCTTCGACCTCGCCGGTATGACAGGAACCGAAGCGTACCGGCATGCCCAGCCGCTTCCTGGCGTCGCTGTTACCCTCGTCAAAACTCGAGACAGTAAAGCCGTTCTCTTCGAGGTGGTCGATCCAGTCTTTGCAGCAACCGCAGGTCGGGCTCTTCCAGACCTTGACCAATGGCTTGTCTGCCCGTGCATCGCGCGGCAGACCGAGCGCCGTCGCGACCGATCCGAGGGCAAGCGCGCCGAGAACCTGTCGTCGTCGGGGGTTGATTTCTCTGTTGTCTTTCATAGTGTCTGACGTCCGAGAGCCAAGTGGCAGTGTTTCGAACATAGCCAGTGGGGAACCGGGAATCAATGCGGAGACCACAAGACTGTGAAGCGGCTGCCGCCGAGCCAGTGATGCAAGACATAACGCGTGCCGCTGCGCCGGTGGTGTTTGCATGCATTTCCGAAATCGTTTTTACTCAGGCGACATTTAAGAAAAGCGCCCGGCGCACGACGCCGGGCTCCACAGGGAGGAGTTATGAGCGTAGAAAAACCCGATAACAACGATCGCCGCAAGGTGCTGAAGATTCTCGGTTACGGCGCCGCGACGGTTCCGTTGGCGACATTGAGCGCCTGTTCCGGCGAGAAGGCGCCGCCGCCCGCAGAGCCGGCACCGTCTGCTGCGGAACCCGCTCCCGAACCCGAAGTGCCCGCGGCTGAGGAGGTAGCACCCGAGCCCGCTCCGGCGGAAGCGGCTGCCGACGTGCAGCTGCCATTGCTGAGTGAAGACGATCCGACCGCAAAGTCGCTTGGTTATGTTGCCGATGCCAGCAGCGTCGATGCTGACAAGTACCCTCGCTACGAAGCCGGACAGGCGTGCTCGAACTGCGCGCTGTACATGGGAGGCGACGCCCCCAAAGGCGCGTGTTCGATCTTCCCTGGCAAAGCGGTAATGGGTGCAGGTTGGTGTAGCGTCTACGCACCGAAGGCGACCTGATCAGACCGGGCTGAATCACTGGATCCCGGTCTCGCCGCGGGAAGGCATCGAGGTCAGGCGTCGAGATCGGGTATCAGTTCGCTTTCCAGCGCGCTGATCATGTCCTTCAGCAGCAGTTTGCGCTTTTTCAGCCGCCGGACACGCAGCTGATCAACGTTCGGGTCGTGCTGCAGCCGATCGATCAGGTTATCCAGGTCACGATGGCTCACGCGAAGCTCGCGCAAGCGATCGAACTGCTTGAAGCACTCCGTGTCGACTTTATCGGACATGGTTTCGTTCTTGGCAGACCCGGCGGCAACAGCGTAAGCCGCCTAAATCACAGAATAATTACATGCTACCCGCCGACCGGCAGCAACGCCAGCCAGTCGCGGTCCCTGGGCCCTATGACGAAGAAATAGGAGTTCAGGATCGCCTCTTTCGTGTTGTATTTCATAGGCTTACCGTCGAGCGTGACGACGCTGCCGCCGGCCTGTTCGACGACCGCCTGCGCGGCCGCGGTATCCCACTCGGACGTCAGCCCAAACCTCGGATAGAGGTCTGCGTTGCCTTCTGCGACAACGCAGAATTTCAGCGAACTGCCCATCGGCACGAGGTCCGTCGATCCCAGCGCGTCGAGGTAACTGCCGAGCGCATGGCTGGCATGCGAACGGCTGCCCACAACGCGCACCGGTTCGGCACTGGAGGTCGAGACCTTGATCGGCGTCCGGCCACCGGTGGCATCGCGACGTTCCGCGCCGTAGCCTTTGAGGCCGATGTAGGTCACTCCAGACACCGGTACATGCACGACGCCAAAGACCGGGACGCCGTCTTCGATCAGCGCGATGTTGACCGTGAACTCGCCGTTGCGATTGACGAATTCCTTCGTGCCGTCCAGCGGATCGACGAGCCAGTAGCGACTCCAGGTCGAACGCTGTGAAAAGTCCGGCAAGCCTGCTTCCTCGGTGATGATCGGCAACGGTGAGGGCAGCGATTCGAGCCCGGCAACGATGACACTGTTGGACGCGAGGTCGGCTTTGGTCAACGGCGACTCGTCATCCTTGCTTTCCACCGAAAAGTCGGTGGCGTACACTTTCATGATCTCGCGGCCGGCATCCTCGGCCAGCGTGACGACGGGCTCTACAATGTCATCGTAATTCATCGATTCATCCTCCTGACAGCGCGCGAAGTATAGTGAAAAACCATCCCAAAGCCATGCTCGATCGATGCGAGACGCTGATGCTCGACATGGACGGTACGCTGCTCGACCTGGCCTTCGATAATTACATGTGGCTGCATCACGTGCCGGAACGTTACGCGGAGCGGCATTCCATTCCACTCGAGCAAGCCAGGGCCGAGCTCTATGAGCGCTTTCGCAGTTTGCGTGGAACACTCGACTGGTATTGCCTCGACCACTGGAGCGAAGCGTTGGGCCTGGACATCGTCGGGCTGCATCGCGATGAAAACCACCGCATTGGCTACCTGCCGGGCGCGGAAGACTTCCTGGCGGATGTCCGGCAGCGCGACATTCGGGTGCTGCTGGTGACCAACTCCCACGCGGAAACGCTGATCCTCAAACACGAGGTAACCGGTCTGCGCGATCACTTCGATCGCGTCTACACGTCGCACGAGTTCGGCCATCCCAAGGAAGACCAGCCTTTCTGGCAGGCGCTGCGTGAGGAGGAGGGATTCGATCCGTCGACGACACTCTTCGTTGACGACAACCACGACGTCCTCGAGAGTGCCTCCACCTTCGGTATCGATATGCTGGTCACCGTTACTCGGCCCGATACGTCAGAGCCCGAACGTGATAGCCGGCACTACGCCGGAGTCAAAGCTGTTGCCGAGCTAATCTAGCCGGACCGACGATTCCGCGAATTCCCGGACGAGCGGCGGCGCTGTCCACCGCCTCGACCTTGTTGTGGTTTGCGCTTCGGCCGGGGCTTCGGTCTTTCGAGTTTCGGCAGTAGCGCCGGGTCGTAGCTGGCTACAGGAATTTTGTGTCCGATGTAGTCTTCGATGTCCGGCAGCGACATCGCGTAGGTTTCACAGCCGAAGCTGACGGCATCGCCGGACGCTCCGGCCCTCGCCGTGCGGCCAATCCTGTGCACGTAGTCCTCGGCGTCCTGCGGGAGGTCGTAATTGATGACGTACTGCACGTCGGGAATGTGCAGGCCGCGCGACGCAACGTCGGTGCCGATCAGCACCTGCAGCTTGCCGGCCTGGAATTCTGTCAGCATGCGCTGCCGCTTCTTCTGCGGTACGTCACCGGAGATGGCGGCGGCATGTATGTCGTTTGCGAGACAGTACGCGAGGACACGTTCCGCTTCCCGTTTCATATTGACGAACACCATGATCCGTCCTTCGCCCATCTCGCGTATGAGGCCGATCAACAGCGGCATCTTTTCTTCGTTGGACGGGAAGAAGATCGCCTGTCGAACGCGGTCCGCCGTCACCTTGTCCGTTTCTATCTTGATGAGCTCCGGCTCGTTCATGTGTTCGTAAGCGAGTTCCAGTACACGCTGAGACAACGTCGCCGAAAACAACATGTTGAGGCGTTTGTCGGGCGCCGGCAGTCGACGCAGTAAGTAGCGAATGTCTTTGATGAACCCGAGGTCGAACATGCGGTCGGCTTCATCGAGCACGGCCACCTGGACCTGGTCAAGTTTGAAGACGCCCTGCTTGTAGTAGTCAATGATTCGGCCCGGCGTGCCGATCAGGATGTCAATCCCGTTTTCGATCGTGCGACGTTGCTTCTCATAGTCGGTGCCGCCGTAGGCAAGCCCGACTTTGAAGCCCGTGTGCTTACACAGCGATTCGGCGTCTTTCGCAATTTGTACAGCGAGCTCGCGAGTCGGCGCCAGCATGAACGCCCTCGGTTGTTTCTTCTCTGGCTGCGGCGATTCGTCGTTGAGCATTTTCTGGAAGGTTGCGATCAGGAAGGCGGCCGTCTTGCCCGTGCCGGTTTGTGCCTGCCCGGCGACATCGTGCCCTTCGATAGCGATCGGCAAGGTCTGCGCCTGGATCGGCGTACAGAATTCAAACCCGGTATCACGGATTCCGGCCTGAACCTGTTCATGCAGGTCCAGCGCATCGAATCTGAGATCGCTCAGATGGTTTTCAGACATAAATTACGGGCCAGAAAAAGTAGGTTAAATACTTGCAAAAGGGCGCGGGAACGGGTGACAATGTCGTTAATTCGACGCGACAACCGTCGCACTCGCCACTTTCCTTGATAGATTCCAGTCAATAAACCGGATTTGAAACCGGACGAAGTCGGCATAAAGCTGCGACAGTGTGCCTGAATAGAGGGGCAGCGTCATCCATTTTCCAAGGCTCGTCCGTCTGGGGAGACCGAGACGAGCCATTCAATCAAAAACCTTAGCTTCGTTTGGAGGACCTGACCAGTGAGCGACAAGATCGTGCACACGAGTGACAGTAGCTTCGAAAAAGACGTTTTGCAGTCTGAAAAGCCAGTTCTGCTGGATTTCTGGGCCGAGTGGTGTGGCCCCTGCAAAATGATCGCTCCGCTTCTGGATGAAGCGGCAGACGCTTACGCGGACCGCTTGTCCGTTATCAAGATGAACATAGACGAGAACCCGAACACACCGCAGAAGTTCGGCATTCGCAGCATACCGACGCTGATGCTGTTCAAAGACGGCAGCGTTCACGCACAAAAACTGGGTGCGATGTCAAAGTCGCAATTGGATGAATTCCTGGACAGCAATCTGTGAGAGGGTACTTGGGTAGTTCAACGAAAAGCCGGCCTAAGCAGGGTGGCAACAAAGCGAAAGGCAACACGAACCGACGTCGCCGTCGGCGTTCGCCGCAGGGCGAGTTTCCGGATGACGATGGCAACATCGAGGTAATCCCGCCGGAGCAACTCGAACAAAGCAAGAACAGCATGAACCTGGCCGAGCTCAAGACTCGACCGGCCGCCGATCTTGCAGAGCTCGGTACGAAGCTCGGTCTCGAGAACCTGGCGCGCTCACGTAAACAGGACATAATTTTCTCGATCCTGAAAGCGCATGCCGCAAACGGCGAAGACATCTACGGCGAAGGCACACTCGAGATACTGCAGGACGGCTTCGGCTTCCTGCGGTCCGCCGACAGTTCGTACCTGGCAGGGCCCGACGACATCTACGTCAGCCCCAGCCAGATTCGCCGCTTCGCATTGCGGACCGGCGACACCGTATCCGGGTTGATTCGACCGCCAAAAGACGGTGAGCGTTACTTTGCGCTGCTGAAAGTCGGACAGATCAATCATGACGCGCCTGAAAACGCGCGTACCAAGGTTTTGTTCGAAAACCTGACTCCGCTGTTCCCCAAAGAACGGCTGAAGCTCGAGCAGGGTAACGGCAGTACGGAAGACCTTACCGCCCGCATCATCGACATGGTTGCTCCCATCGGTAAAGGCCAACGTGGTCTGATCGTGTCGCCACCGAAAGCGGGTAAGACAATGCTGTTGCAGAACATGGCTTCGGCGATCTGCGCGAACACGCCTGACGTCGACCTGATCGTTCTGCTCATCGACGAACGTCCGGAAGAGGTGACCGAGATGGAGCGTACGGTTCGCGGCGAGGTCGTGTCATCGACCTTTGACGAGCCGGCCAGTCGCCATGTCCAGGTTGCCGAAATGGTTATCGAAAAGGCGAAACGTCTCGTCGAGCACAAACGCGACGTTGTCATTCTTCTCGACTCGATCACGCGACTCGCTCGCGCGTACAACACGGTCGTTCCTTCGTCGGGCAAAGTACTCACCGGTGGTGTCGACGCGAACGCGCTGCATCGGCCGAAGCGGTTCTTCGGCGCCGCGCGCAACATCGAAGAAGGCGGAAGCCTCACTATTCTCGCGACAGCACTGGTTGATACCGGTTCGAAGATGGACGAGGTGATCTACGAAGAGTTCAAGGGCACCGGCAACATGGAGATCCACCTGGATCGTCGGATTGCCGAGAAGCGTGTCTTCCCGGCGATCAACATCAACCGCTCCGGAACGCGTAAGGAAGAGTTGCTGACGGCGCCGGACGAGCTGCAGAAGATGTGGGTACTGCGTAAGGTACTGCATCCGATGGACGAGCTGGCGGCCATCGAGTTCCTGTTGAACAAGCTGCAGGACACGAAGACCAATACGCAGTTCTTCGAGGCGATGAAGCGCTAGAGAGCGTCGAACGCAAAAAAGAAAAGACGCGGCTTTCGGGCCGCGTTTTTTTTAATGCTCTACCTCCTCTGGACGCATTAAAGCGTGTATTTCGAAACTCCGCCACGCGCGATTGTCCGACCGCACTGTGGCTGAATTCATGCGATTCGCACAATTGTCATCCGAATAAAGTTCCGGGACCCGTATAATGCCGCGTTCTATGAAACTCGCACTTAGCCTTCCCGTCTTCTTCCTGTGTGCCGCCGCCACAGCGTCGCCGATTTCCGTCAGCACGTCGCGACTCGACGAGGTGCTGGTCAATCGGGAGGCGCGCGCGGCAGCAACAGTCGTCTCGGCGAATGAACCCGTCGTAACGTCGCAGGTATCGGCGCTGGTGTATGAGGTTGTGCACGATGTGGGTGCCACCGTGAAGCGTGGCGATCTTATTGTGCGGCTCGACAATGACAATGCGCGCCTCGCGCTCGCGCAGGCGGAGGCTTCCTTGCAGGCGCTCGAGGCGCAGCTCGTCGAGGCGGAGGCGCGTGCGAAGAACGGCGAAGAGCTGCTCGAGCGCAACTTCATCTCTGACGAAGAACTGATCGCGCGTCAGGCGGCGCTGGCTGTCGTGGCGGCGAATCGGGACGGTCAGAAGGTGGCCGTCGAGGCAGCGAAGCTCGAGCTCAAGAGGACGAGGATCACGGCGCCATTCGACGCCGTGGTGCTGGCACGTCATGCGCAGGTAGGCGGCTATGTCCAGCCCGGCAGTCCCGTCGTGACGCTGACGCAGTCGAAAGGCCGTGAAGTGGACGCCGAGGTGGACGCACGCTACCTGGATTCCGTTAGCGACGTGGACGCATTCTTCTTTGAGAGTCGCTCCAGGCAGTGGCCGGTGGAATTGCTGCGTCTGACCGACGTGCTGGACCCTAACAGCGGCACGCTGACCGCGCGTTTCTCGTTTGTCGACGCCGCGGCGCCGATTGGCAGCAGCGGCCAGGTCGTCTGGAACGAGCTTAGCGGTGTCGTGCCGATCGACCTGATCGTGCAGCGCGGCGAGCGGCTCGGTGTGTTCGTGGTAAACGCCGGGCGGGCACAGTTCATCGCTATCGCAGGAGCTCAGCAGGGCAGGCCGGCCGCTGTCGATCTGCCTGCTGACACGCCGATCGTCGTACGCGGACAGCGACGACTGCAGGACGGTGACGAGGTCGAGGTCTTAGGCGAATGAACCTGATCCGGACGCTGTTGACCAACCACCCGTTGGTCAACATCCTATTCGGCGTCGTCCTGATCATGGGTCTTGCTTCCTACGCGACGATGCCTCGCGAGCAGGACCCGGAAATCAATTTCAACTACGTCAATATCACGACGATTCTGCCCGGCACGTCGGCTGCCGACGTTGAGCAACTGGCGACCGGCCCGCTCGAAGATGCGTTGCGCAACGTCAAGGACATCCGCTTCGTGCAGAGCAAGTCACGGCAGAATGTCTCCGAGATTCTTATCCGCTTTCGCGAACTCGACGAACGCGAGTTCGACAAGCGCGTCACTGACCTCAGGCGCGAAATACAGAGCAAGGCGAACAGCGAATTGCCGGAGAGTGCGGAGGATCCGGAAATTCTCGAGATCACGACGTCAAACGGCTTCCCGACCGCACTCGTCGTTGTCGCGGGCCAAGCCTACGACGAGGAGCTGAGGCGCCAGGGCAAGCTGATCCAGGACGAACTGGAGCGCCTGTCAGGCGTCGACCAAGTCAATGCGTTCGGCTTCAACGAGCCCGAGCTGCATGTCGAGATCGACCCGGCAGCGCTGGTGGCCTATAACCTCACGGCAGCCGACGTAGCCGACCAGCTGCGCGCCGCCTACCAGGATGTTTCTGCAGGCGAGGTCGATGTCGGCTCCGAGGCCTGGCTGCTCCGGGTTGCGGCCAAGACGGCAGACCCCGAGGAGCTGGCGCGTTTCTCGATATCGCCGCGAGCCGCTCCGACGGTCAAGGTGCCGCTCGACCGGATCGCCAGCGTGCGGCGGGCGACGGAGGAGGCTAACCAGATCGTCAGCGCCCAGGGACGTCCGGCAATCTCGATGTCGGTCACCAAGGTTGCTTATACGAACACGCTGGAACTCGTTGATCGGATCAACCAGTACATCGAGCAAAAGAACCGCATTCTCGACGGGAGCGGTATCCAGTTGTTCCTTGCCGACGACCAGACCGTGGCGACGAGGTCGGCGATATCGGTTATGCAGAACAACGCCGTACTCGGCCTGATCCTCGTGCTGTCCGTTTGCTGGCTATTTCTCGGCATTCGCATCGCAGCGTTCGTGACGCTCGGCATTGCCTTCTCGATTGCCGGCGCCTTCTGGGCGCTGAACACAATGGGCAGCACGCTGAACGTTTCGGTGCTGCTCGGCATCGTTATCGTGCTTGGCATGCTCGTCGACGATGCCGTCGTCGTTGTCGAGGCCATGTACTATCGCCTGCAGCGCGGACAGGAGGCGATTGCGGCCGCGTTGTCGGCGCTGGCGGAAGTCGGTCGACCCGTTCTGTCCGCCGTACTGACAACCATTTCGGCTTTCCTGCCACTGATCCTGCTGCCGGGCATCGTCGGTGAATTCATGAAGGTCGTGCCGATCGTCGTTGCCCTCGGACTGCTGGTCAGCCTGGTCGAGGCTTTCTGGATTCTGCCGTCGCACGTCATCAGCGTCAGCGGCAATCGTAAGGTGTCGTCGTCGGCGTACCTGAACACATGGCGCGGCCGCTGGACTCACGCACTGCGGATCAAGTACACGAAGGCGCTGGGGTACGTGTTCCGGCGACCGTTCAGGTTCTTCGCCGTCGCATTCCTGATGTTCGCGCTGTCCATCGTTGCGATCGCAACCGACCGGGTTCGAGTGGACTTCTTCGCTATCGACCCGTTCCGAATCATCTACGTAAACGTCGACATGCCGGCCGAGTCCCAGCTCGAGGAGACGCTCGACAACCTGAATCGCGTGCAGGCCGCCATCCAACCACTCGTCGACGAGAGCGAGCTCCGGGCGATGATCGGCATGGCCGGCCTGCGATTCACCGATGCCGAGATCCTGTACGGCGATCACTACGGACAGATCCAGCTGTCGCTGAATCCCGAGCAGGACGATAGTCGTGGCGTCTACGAGATCAGGGATTCGCTGCGCGATGCGGTCGCTCGCGCCGCCGGCAATGCGACCGTTTCCTACTTCGTACCCAGCGGCGGCCCACCGGCTGAGAAAGACGTCGCACTGAAGCTGGTCGGCGACAGCTTCGATGAACTACGCGCAGCCGTACAGGCAATGAAGGCGATCATTGCCGACATCCCGGGCTCCGACAACATCGAAGACGACGAGGTGTTGGGGCGTCCCGAGTTGACGTTGGCGCTGGATTTCCAGGCCATCCGCGAGGCTGGTCTGAATCCCGGTGACGTGTCGCGGTTGCTTCGGCTGCACGTCGATGGCGAGGTCATCGCGTTCACTCGAGACCTCGGCGAGAAACTCGAACTCCGGGTCCGTGGCCCGCAGCGCAATGTCGGGGAAGTTGAGGCCATCCTGGACGATCCCGTGGCTCTGCCTGGCGGGGGCAACACGACGTTCAGGGCGCTGACGACAAGCAGCGTCACCCAGTCGAGCGGCACGATCAAGCACTACAATTATCGACGTTCGATCACGGTATCGGCCGATCTCGGCGATGGGTCCCCGGATACCGTGACGGCGAACAACCAGATCGTCGACAAATGGAACGAGATTCGTGTGGACTACCCGTCGGTCAGCCTGGAGCTGTCCGGCGCCTTCGATGATATCCAGGAGAGCCTCGACTCGATGTTGCTGTTGTTCATGCTCGGCCTGGCATTGATCTACCTGATCCTGGCGACGCAATTCCGCAGCTATTTCCAGCCGATGCTGATCCTGTTTACCGTGCCGATGGCGTTTACCGGCGTGGTGTTCGGTTTGTTCGTGACGCAGTACGCCCTGAGCCTGTACACGCTGTACGGGATTGTCGCGCTGACCGGCATTGCCGTGAACGCCGCGATCGTGTTGATCGATGCGACCAATGCGCGCATGAACAGCGGCATGCGTTCGCTTCACGCGGTGATGTACGCGGCGCGGCGCCGCGTGGTGCCCATCCTGATGACGTCGTTGACGACGATTGCGGGCCTATTCTCCCTGGCGACGGGCCTGGGCGGCAAGTCCGCCATCTGGGGCCCCGTGGCGGCGAGCATGGTGTTCGGCCTCATGGTGGGCACGGTGCTGACACTGTTCCTGATCCCGGTGCTCGCACGCGCGTTCATTCGGCTGCGGGATGGCCGTATTCGCCTATGGCTGATGAACAAACTCTCTCGCCTGCTGCCGCAACCGTCGACCTGACGATTGGCACAGATGGCGCTCACGGCCGGCGGGACATGGCCCGCCCGACGACGGTAATCGAGTAGAATCCGTGGCTGGCCATGAGGATATCGATGTGACGAGAAAGACTGCGTTTCTATGGTTGACCGGGCTTGTTATGACTGCAGCCATGGGCCCCTTCAGCAGTTCGGCAGAAGGACTCGATGGTGCCGGATCGGCTGCGCCGGCCGGTTCGCCGCAGAACGATCAGTACGTCGGAACCTACGAGCAATTCGACACGCCGATGGGTAGCTCGATAAGCGTACTGATGGTAAACGGTGACAAGATCAAGATCGCGTCAGTGGACGACACGCAGTACGTCAATATCCCCCTTAGGACCGAGTACCAGAACCGAACGCTGAAAACCCCCATTCCGGAGATCCGGCTGTTGGGGACCTATCGTGTGAATGGAAACTCGAAGACGGACGCCTACACCGGTGGAGAGATCTTTATCGTCAGGAAGATGGAATATCTGGGCGGCGGAGAGGGCGTGGTCAACGAGCGAGAACGCCGGTTCTTGCCAGACTTCTTCACGATCGATGCCGACGCCGCGGGACCGTTAACCCTGTCGGAACTCCAGATTCGATTCCCGGATTCCCTCAAGCCTTATTTCAGTGACGATGCGCTGGCGTGCTTTTACCGCCAGGTTGAACGCCGCGCCGCTGACTTGGGTAATCCTGAGACGATGCAGCCCATCAGGCGCGTGTTGCTGTTCAACACCAAACAGCAGTGGGAGCAGAGCTCAATCGCCGAGCGGCGTCTGCAGCTCGCTCGTTATGTGACCAGCATGGCTCTGGGGGATTGCTGAGGGCCGTATCGCGGTGGTTCTCGATGTGGCTCGAGTCCGGCCGTCAGGGCACGCTACGACCTTGCGCACGCTCCAGCAGGCTATACCAGTCCTCGCGCGACAGCTCGACGCCATCGGCCTCGGCGCTCTGACGCAACCGCTCCGGGTTCGTCGTGCCTAAAACGGGTTGGATTCCGGCCGGATGTCGCAGCAGCCAGGCGAGCAGTATTGCCGATGCATTAGTCGCATGACGCTCCGCCAGTTCATGCACCAGTGAGGACGTTTCACGAACGTTCTGCGGGGCATCGGCCGGCGGGCTGAACAGCCGTCCGCCAGCTACGGGGGACCATGCCTGGATCGTGATGCCTTTCAGGCGGCAATCGTCGAGCATGCCGGATGCCGGCGCAAAGCCCTGTCCGGTGTTGACTCTTGCGCCCTCGGCAATCAGCTCGGCGTGCAGAAGACTAACTTCGACCTGGTTAACGATCAGGTCCTGGTCGAGCGAGCGCTGCAGCAGTTCGATCTGGTGGCCGTCAAAGTTGCTCACGCCGAAGTCGGCAACCTTGCCGCTACCCGACAAGGCGTCAAATGCGCGAGCGACTTCATCCGGCTCCATCAGCAAGTCCGGGCGATGCAACAGCAGGATATCGAGCTGTTCGATCTGCAATCGTTCGAGTATTCCTTCGACAGATCGCATGATGTGTTCGTAGCTGAAGTCATAGCGCGACGGCGCCGAATCGCCGTAGGTATCGCCGGCGAAGCGAATGCCGCACTTGGATTGAATTACCATATGGTCACGCCAGGCGGGATTGCGCTTCAGGAGCTCGCCGAACGCAGTTTCGCAATATCCGGCGCCGTAGATGTCGGCGTGGTCATAGAAGTTGATACCGGCAGACAGCGCCGTGTCGATCAGACGTTCGCGGTCTTCGACAGTCTCTAGCTGTCCGAGATTCATGCAGCCACAGGCAATCCGCGAGACTCGCGTTTCGTTTTTTAGCTGGTATGTCTTCATTCTCGTGCTTCGTCCAAGACCGCGTTAGCCAGCTCCGCAAGCGAGAAGAACTGGAAGTCGACTGATGGCCACTCTTCGACCGGTTTTGTCGCTCCCCAGTCTCCCGATTCCGAGAGCCGCTGTCGATCGATCCAGCAATTGGCAATGCCGAATTCGTTTGCCTGCTGGTGATCGTGCATCAGGCTCTGTGCGATGTGTAACAACTCGTCCACACTCGCACCGAAATCGGCCTCGACATGCTCGAGCAGGTACTCGAAGTTTGCGGGATCAGGCTTGTAGGAGCCGATGTCTTCGGCCAGGTAGATGGCGTCGAATTCGACGCCGAGTTTCTGGTTCGACGCGGCAAAGCTGTCCTGATCGACGTTTGACAGGATAACCAGCCTGAAGTGTCGCTTCAGAATCCTGAGCGACTCAGCGGCATCGGCAAAGGCTGGCCAACGATGCACCGAAAATCCGAAAGCTCTGTCCAGCTCTTCATCGGAGTGCAGGTGAAACTCATCTGCGATGTCCCGGTGCACTCGCTTGAGAATCTCGGAGTATCGCAGCGCAGGGTTTTCTGCCTCTTGCTCGGACTCATACCGGCCGAAGGCGGTCAGCGCCTCCGACCTGCCGATGTCATCCCTGTGATTGGCCATCAACAGCGGCTGCAGCGCGTCCCAGATGCCCGTTTCCCAGTCGATCAACGTGCCGTAGCAGTCGAAACTCATGACCGGGAAGTCTGCCAGCTTGCTGTCCATGCGCGTCAGTGTAAAGGATTCGCGAAAGCAGGTTCAGTGGCGACACCTGCGCAAAAAAAAGCGAGGCTCGAGCCTCGCTTTTCGTCGACCGGGTCGGCGAATCAGAGCTTTACGATATTCTCCGCCTGCGGGCCTTTTTTGCCTTCGGTGATCGTGAACTCTACCTTCTGGCCTTCTGCCAGCGTCTTGAATCCATCGCCGGCTATTGCGCTGAAGTGGGCGAACACGTCCGGTCCGCCTTCCTGCTCGATGAAGCCGAAGCCCTTCGATTCGTTAAACCACTTTACGGTTCCAGTGACTGTAGACATTGTGTTCCTCGCTTTCTACAAGTAGATCATGCCCATGCGGGCGGTCATGCTGAAATAGTGCTACTACTTATGGAACGCGCAGTGGGCCACCGAAAGCGGCGTCTTGGTGTGCATAAATATTAGACGTCTTTTCAAGCTAGCCAGAGTATAACCAGCCTGTAAGGGGTCGGCGACAGTATTTTTGTGAATCTTTTCTGACAGTCCGGCGCGGCGCTTAGCGAATGACCTGAAACCCTCTGACGTCAAATGTGTACTCTTCGTCGAGACTGGCGCCGTCCCGGATGATCCTCGCATTGGTCGGGTAACCATAGTCTGAGTCATAAAAGACGAAGACGGTGTGACCGGCCACAATGGCGGCCTCGATGAGGTCGAACAGCAAGTCGATGTCCGCCGGCTCCGCAGGCCCATAGCCGAGCCCCGGCGCGCCGTAGTCGGCGTCGAACCGGAACGTTTTGCCCGTCGCATCGACCGTTACACGGTAGGGATCCGCATAGTCCGCATCGCAGTTGCAGTCACGGTCAACGACATATTCATAAGCGTCGGGCCGACGTCGCTGCCACAGGCGTCGCTGGCTATCGATCTCCTGCAGCCGTGTATCGCTGCTGTCGGTCTGCTCCGGAGCCGGCAGCGTCAGGATATAGCCGGCCGACACGAAGATGATCAGCAGCATGATGACCCCGGCGAGCAATGTCGCCGTCTGAAAGCCCGGTTTCGGTTTCTGCGAGTGCACCAGCCTACAGCACCCCTGCGGTTGCGTAGATGCCGAGAATGCCGAAAGCCGACAGGCTCAATACCGTGAATGTCGCGGCCATGCCGAACACTCGGTAACGATAGTCTTCTTCGAGCTGGCTGACACCGTATGCATGCGCGGCACGGCCTGCGAGCAGCGACAGCCCCAGAACGTGAATCCACCAGCCGGGGCCCGACAGCATCTCAAGTAAGGCCATGCAGATAAGGCTCAGCGGCACGTACTCGCAGAAGTTCGCATGGACCCGCGTCGCGCGTTCCAGCACCGGTTCGCGAGAGGGTCCGATCGGTACGCCGTAGTGTCGGCGCAAGCGAAGGGTTCGAACACTGAGGCCGATGAGCATCAATGCGAAAAGGGCACCGTAGAAAGGAGTCAGCATGGTCACCTCGGATCGTTAACTGTATCGCCGATAAGCCACTGGGATGTCCAACGGCGTCACCTTTTCGATTCTGTCATGCTTTGATGGGAATCTCGAAGAGCGGGAGGGATCGTCCCGGAATACTGCCTGACGCACGCTCGCCGACCCGGCTGGCGCCGGCTGCAAGGTAGAAGGCCTCGGCATTCGGATCCCCCTGTATCAGCATGCGCGACGCCCCCAGTGAGGCCGCGCGACTGATGGCGTGTTCGATAAGCGCTTTGCCCACACCGCTGCCGATACTCGACGGCTCGACGAACAGCGCTTCGAGCTCGACCCCGTCGTCTGCGAGTTCCGCTAACCCGTAGAAGCCTATGACGACGCCGTCATCGTCCGCGCAGACGCAGTTCTGAATCTGCTCCGGCTGCACCGTCAGCTCGTTCCTGCAGGCTTCGATAAACGCGTCGGAATAACCCCAATGAGCCTTCGAACGAAGGGCCAGTTCACTGAGGAGCCTGGCCTCTTCAGAAACGGCTGCCCTGATGATCACGTCGGTACGGTCCAGCGACTCGTCAGCCGAGCACGATATCGAATCGATATACCGGCAGCCGGGTCTCTTCGTCGACATCCGCGGTGGCGGTGAGCAGCGGCCAGAGTTCTTTCGACAGATTCTTCAGGACGATGTCGTCTTCCATCAGAGGATCGCCTTCGAAGTACATCTGCGTCGTGATGTTCTCGAAGTCCGGGTGAGAAACCTTGTAATGAATGTGGCGGCAGCGGCGCGGCGATGACGCGCTCCGGCCCAACGCGTAGGCGCCGGGCATGATCGTCTTGAAGCCGTAGTAGCCTTCTTCATCGGTCGTCATAATGCCCCAGCCCTGAAAGTGCTCGTCCAATGGCGCCGGGTTGTTGTCAGCCGGATGGCTGTATCGGCCATGGTGATTTGCCTGCCAGACATCAACAACGGCATCCGTCAGCGGCTTGCCGGCGGTGTTCAGCACCCGCCCGCGTACGAGAATCGGATCGCCAGTGGCGGTTTCGGTGTGACCATCGATGATCGTCAGGTCGATGTCTTTATCGGCCTGGTCGACGACGGGATAGAACGGCCCTTCTGTCTGCTCAGGCGTGGCGGTTGCGTCGGCTAGCGACGGGCTCGCGATCAGTGCGCCGGTTGCTAGCCCGAGGCTTTGCGCAACCTGCCGGCGTGTGTAGGTCCTGCTGGCCATAGTCGGGCTCCTTTTTTTGAGTTCAGCGCGCGGCTGTTTCATGTCAGCCAAAAGCCAGACGTCGAGTATGACCTTTAGCGGTGGTCGAGCGCACCCGATCCTTCCGACAGCAATGTCAATAAGGCCAATCATTTTGTAAAGCATACTTGACTTATGGGTTGCTGCGCGGCAGTATAGGTCAAGCTTACTTTACAAAAAGACAAACTAATGAGACAAAAACCCAGTACTACCAGAGCGTTACCGACCAGGCGGAAATCCTGGCGAGCGCGCAATCGTCTTGTGTTTGCCGCCGTTCTGGCGCTGGCGTTCGGTATGGGCCTCTCAGCGGGCACGCCGTATGACGCGACAGGATCACTCGACCTGACGTTCGCCCTGGACGTGGGATCGACCGCGAGGCTATCGATGCGCGTAGCCGTGCCCAGCACTCTTCTTGACGCCTCGGTGCCAGGAGGACCGACCGAGGCCGCGGGAGTATCCCTGCGGCTGACGTTGCTTCCTCGGCCGAGCTTCGAACGAATCAATCATTCAAATTAGGACAAGGAAATATCACCATGACCGGAACATCTTCTGAAGCACCCCACTTCAAAAAGGGCGTGGCGCAATCGACCCGACAGCTCGCCATCTGGACCGTCGCCTGGCTGGTCAGCCTGGCGATTGCAACATTCGGATCGACGCTGGTCTGGGACTCCAGTCTGACGCTCAAGCTCTCCAGTATCCTGATCAACTTCCTGATCGGTATTGGCACGATCAAGGCGAATGTTCGGCACATCCAGAGTCTCGACGAGATGATGCAGCGCGTGCACCTTGAGGCCATGGGCATGGCGATGGGAATAGCGATTGTCGCCGGGATCTCTCTTTCGGTGCTCTCAACGGCGGAAGTTCTGCCGTTCAAGGTCGATATCAGCGTCATCGTCATGCTACTGGGTCTCGTCTACGGCATCGGGACGGTTGTCGGCATGCGGAGATACAAATGAACAACCGGCTAAAGGTGCTTCGTGCCGAGCGCGACTGGACCCAGGCACAGCTGGCAGATGCCCTGGGGGTATCGCGTCAAACCGTGAACGCGATAGAGAAGGGCAAGTTCGATCCCAGTCTGCCGCTCGCCTTCAAAGCGGCACGGCTATTCAGGATGCCGATTGAAGAAATCTTTATCGACGAGGCAGCAAGCTGAGCGATACGGATCCGGCCGGCTTGCTGTCGCGCTGGTCCGCATATTCAGACGGTGAGCGTCGAGGAGTAGGCCAGCAGCGCGCCAAGCACACAGCCGACGACGCCGGCCGACCGAAAGACTCGGCGGCCGATATCGGCGGAGCGTTCGGCGAATCGTCGATGCCGTGCTTCGCCCGCTATCAGCAGACCGACTGCAACGAAAATCAGCAGGTAGCCGAAGCCCGTCGCGAAGGTGGGGAAGAGGTAATCTTCGGCCAGCCAGACGAACGCGATGCCAATCAGTAGACGAGAGGCCACTTCAAAGGCATGAAACCAGCGCCACTGGCTGAAGGATACGATACTTTCCGCGAACCTGGACGGGCTCAACACCATCCACAGGCTCATCGCGGCCAGTAGCGCGCCCACAGCGAAGAAGACGATCAACGCCGCAGCCAGCCCGTCAGTCGATTCGCCACGCCCGAACGGTCAGCGGCCAGGAAATCCTGATCGACCTTTCAGCCTCCCCCCACGCGGCGGTCAGATCGTCTTCCACCAATGTCAGCGGCGCTACGCCGTGTTGGGCCTCGTAGCGCTTTCCGGCAGACCAGGTCGACAAGTAGCCGACAAGCTTGGCTAGCGTCCAGTCAGCATGCATCGCGAAGCGAGGGCAGGTCAGCTCCGCAAAGGGCAACTCAAAAGAGGCGTAGCCATCCTCCACCAGCTTGCGTTCCTCCGTCCAGTAGTCGCCCAGAATGCCGTTATAGAGCGTCTCGACGACGTCATCGACAGCCGGGGTGGACTCGAGGATTGCGTAACTCCAGACGCTGAGCGCTGCGCCTGGCGCGGACACTCGCCGCACCTCGTCAACAAATGCAGGCAGGTCGAACCAGTGTAGCGCCTGTGCGACGGTTGTCAGATCGACGGTTGCATCGCCGATGCTCGTCGACTCAGCCGTCGCCACCTGGTAGGTGACGTTGTCGGCGTTCTCGGCTTCGGCGATCTGCTCCGAACTGGCGTCCGTTGCGATGACGTTCGTGAAATGCTGAGCGAGCATCGTCGCCGCCTGCCCGTTGCCCGTCGCGCAGTCCCAGGCCAGTGACCCGGACGGTGAGATCTGCCGAAGATACTGGAAAAGATCCGCCGGGTATCGTGGCCGATAATTGCGGTAGGAGTCCGCGACGGTGGAAAAGTAATCCTTGAACTTGGGCATCTATTGCTCCTTTTCCGGGCGAGCTTGCGGACCGCGTCGCCTGAATCTCCCGATCAACCAGGCGATGCCGAAAGACACCGGCAGTAGTGAAAGGAATGTCGGAGCCAACCAGCTGATCGTGGTCTCGTACATGAACCGCCAGTTCGTACCGTCCGGCCCGCGGAAGATACCGCCGGGATTGAGCCGCCAGTCGTAGAACGCGAAGCCCGCGCCAACGAAAAACGCGACCACAAGGCTTGACGCAATGGCGGCGAATACTGCGCGACGACTCACGACGAACAGTTCCTTGTCGAGGGCCGCCTAGGCATGGCGGATCCAGGCCATCGGGATATCCGATTCGAGACTCCCGTCGACATTTCGTATTCGACGCCTGAATTCGCCCTCGCGAACGAATCCAAGCGACTCATAAAAAAGCAGGGCCCGGGCGTTGGACTCGCGAGCGATCAGCTCCACCCGATCGATGTCCGGACGGCTTTCCATGATCTCCCGCATAAAGGTCTCGAACAGCTGGCGACCCAGGCCCCGCGACTGCGCGGCCGGGTGAACGGCGATCGTCAGGTCCGTTAGCACATGCGAGAAGCAGAAGATCCCGGGCGATACGGCGTGGATCTCGCCGTCGATGTCACCGTCGTCCGAGACGGCGACGAAAGCTACGCCGCTGTCGATCGCTCGTCTAAGGAAGCGCCGCACGAAGTCCTTGTCGATCTCAGTCTCGAGGCGGGCGAGACCGCCAGGCCGACCGGCAACATTGCGGTACAGCCCGAAGACGGCATCGAGATCCCCAAGCTCGGTTTTTCGCAAGCTAGCCATGCCGCTACTTTACAGGCTGTTGGCGAAGTCGCGCACACCGTTTAGCAGCATCTGCGTGGCCAGGATGATCAGAATCATACCCATCAGGCGCTCGAGCGCGCGCGAGCCACGCGTGCCGAGGACCTTCATCAGGAACGGCGATGCCACCAGCAACACCGTTGTGCCGAGCCACGCGAGGATCAACGCGACGCTCCACTCCAGCATGCGGTCGGGTTCGCCGGAGCTCAGCAACAACAGGACGGCGATCGTCGAAGGGCCGGCAATCATCGGGATCGCCAGCGGTACGAGGAACGGGTCTTCGCCGTCGCCAAGATCCGCCTCTGACAGCGGCTTCGGAAAGATCATGCGCAGCGCGATGATGAACAGCAGCACGCCGCCGGCGATGTTGAGCGAGGACTGGCTTAAGCCCAGGAATCCGAGGATCGCGTTGCCGGAAAAAAGGAAAAGCAACAGGATGGCCAGCGCGATACACAGTTCGCGGGCGACAATCAGCATGCGTCGCTTCTCACTGAAGTTCGCGAGAATCGCATTGAAGATCGGGACGTTGCCCAGCGGGTCCATGATGAAGAACAGCGTCACGGAGACGGTTGCGATGTCATTCCAGTTCACGACGGCCCTCCGTAAGTCGTTGGTGTGGATCGGAATCGGGCGGAGTGTAGCCAGCGATTC